>Ga0065711_1000512_pt1 | contig 63864 bp, 62 predicted proteins | sample Hoacrofraction12_FD_59098 | JGI IMG/M metagenome (GOLD analysis project Ga0065711, IMG submission 59098) | Hoatzin crop microbial communities from Cojedes, Venezuela - Epithelial fraction 12 v2 (version 2) | ecosystem: Host-associated > Birds > Digestive system > Esophagus > Crop | place... | reverse complement strand
TTTTTTTTTTTTTTTTTTTTTTTTTTAATGCCTGAAGTCCTAGTTCGAGGAGGGAAACTCAGCACTGCTTTAGTGCCAGGTCTGGCAAAGGACGGGGTGTGGAGGGGGAGAGCTGTTATCAGGACTGCCAGGAATAAGAGATGGAGTACTGGGCTGCACAGAATGTCGCGTCCCTTCGTGTGCCTAGGCTCGTGCGATAACTCAGGCTGGAAAGGAGCTCAGCAGGCATCTAGCCCAGCCTAGATGGGGGTCGGGTCTGAAAACCTCCAGGGATGGAGACGGCACAGCCTCTTTGGGCATCCTGGTCCACTGCTTTACTGTCCTCATGATGAACAGGTTTCTCCTTACGTGTGGTGTGAACCACTCATGTTTCAGTTTATGCTTTATGGCAGTAGGGAACCTGAGTTACACCTTGCAAAGTAAAAAGCGAGTTAGATTAAGTTCTTCCCAACCTAGTTTCCCCTAAGGTATTTAGTCCTAGAGGAATTAACTCCTCCTGTCTTACAATGGTGTCCTGCTGACTGGGTACAGACAAGCCCGCAACAAGCCACTGTAAACCAAACAGCAGCCTGGGAGGGCTGGTTCAGCGTATCTTCTCCCTCCATACATGGGAGTAATATTCCTTCATCCAGCAGCAGATGGAGGGGAAAGAAACCAAGTCTCTCAGGCCGTGGTCTTCCACTTGCTCCTTTCTCTTAGTCAACCTCCACAGAAAGTTGCTGGTATTAGTATGAAATAGCATTTATTTTAATCTTACAAAGAACTGCATGGCTTCTGCTACCCCGCTTTTGTTATTAATGCACAGCTGCTATAGAGAGGCCATTAAACAGATGATTTGTGGAGTATTATGCGACAAGGTTCATCCCTTTTCAAGCAGAGCTTTTCTATTTTAAAAGTCATTCCTCAGCCAAGGGTTTCCAATGCAAATCTTTTAGTGGGGGATTTTCCCCTACTCATCGCTTAAGCCCCCAAGAGAAGAGAGCTCGGGAAGGGGAGCCGGAGCTGCGGCTGCTCAAGCCTGATTCGGCAGCAGGGAAGGACGGGGCACAGGACCAGGACAGGTTTTCCCCAGGGTCAGCTTGGCTATTCCAGCTTCCCCCACCCCAGCTTCATGGGATGTGCATCTGCCCCTGTATCCCTTCCAAAAGGCACTCTGACAATGTTCGGAGCAACAAAACCTCCTCCCCTACTTAGTAAACGTGAATGAGATGATTTGTGCTTTTGTTATTGAGGTAAAATAACCAAATCCTCTTTCATTCTTCTCATTTTTCTCCTGCCCATGATTATAGCTCCAGTATTTAGTCTAATAGAAGTGACAGACTGGGGGAAGAGTCCACACTAAATCCCTTAGCTTTTGTCAGCCGAAGTGAGATGAATGTAGGAAATACGAGCTAAAAAGACAAAATAAATCACAAAAAGCAGACACTCCAGGTCTCGCTGACCCTCACTGCTAAGGACCTGTCCCCAGGTTAAGAACCAAACAGTCCGCGTGTAGGATTTCACTTTTATACGTGCTTCTCGTCCAGGGGAGCGGTTTTCTTGCAGCTGTGCCTGGCTCACAAAAGGTTCATGGCCTGCGGGCAGCACCTTGGTCCTTGTTCCGTGCCCTTCAGCGCAGGGAGGCAGGAGCACCTCCGGCCAGCTCACCGCACGTTATCACTGCCGCGCGGCCCGAAGGTTGGTCTGAAACTCCAGAAATGCTGCGGAAATGCAAAGTCACAAATCCTTGACACGTTGCAAGAGTAGGGGGGAAAGCAGCAGTTGGCGAGGAGACAGGAGCTGGCTGCGGGACGAATGGCATCCGTGGGTGTTCCTCATCTCCAGGGCCATCGCTGCCCTAGGGCTGACACCTCAGCTAGCCGAGGGCAAGGGATTACACGAAGGAAGAGGGGCAAAGGCTTGGTCTTGCGTGGTCTTGCTGGTCCGTAGGGCACTACTCAGCCCTTACCTTTCTAATCAGATTAGCGGACAGGAAAGAGTCGGCCCGTAACAGGTAGCCTCTGAATTAAAAGGTTCCCTAGAGTGCAAATGTGTTAATCCAACAAGCTTCTCACCGATGCTCTCTCAGTGTACCCAGGCAGAGCAAACAGAAAGTATCTCAGACTAGATATAGGGAAGACATTTTTTACAAAGAGGGTGATGAAACCCTGGCACAGGTTGCCCAGAGAGGTGGTCGATGCCCCATCCCTGGAAGCATTCAAGGCCAGGTTGGATGGGGCTCTGAGCAGCCTGATCTGGTTGAAGATGTCCCTGCGGGGCTCTGAGCAGCCTGATCTGGTTGAAGATGTCCCTGCGGGGCTCTGAGCAGCCTGATCTGGTTGAAGATGTCCCTGCTCACTGGAGGGGGTTGGACTGGATGGCCTTGAAAGGTCCCTTCCCACCCAAAGCATTCTGTGATTCTGTGATTCCATGAAATGGAGGTTTATAATTAGGAATCTAAAAGTACAAGTTTCGATCTGATCAAGCAGGAAGGGCAGGGAAGGGATGGATTTTCATGTCTCCATTTGAAGAGCCGGTTCCAAAGTCCAGCTTCAGAAATCCCAACCAGAAAGTCTCTTGCTGGGTCAATGCTGACTTCAGAACCTGCAACCAACTTTGTTAGCATAAACCAGACAGAAGCAGGCTGAAATTGTTCAGAAATTATTCAGCAGAGAATCCCGGTATCGGTCGCGTGGCTCAGATACAAGTGTCTGAGGGGCAAGGTCAGAGCTCCAGGCAGGGACCTTCACATTGAACTTTTTTCCCAGTGGGAGTCTGGAAATATCTCTGCTTCTGCTGCGAAAGGGAAAACTAAAAAGCTGCTAAAGTGTTAAAAATACTTGATAGGGAATTTTTTTCTTTCAGGCTTTGTAGCAAACTGTGTCTGTGGTGACCTGATGCTGTACACAGTGTGCAACTCCTGAACTGTGAGCTAAACAAAATGTACCTGGGACATTTTAAAATACTGGCAAGCAAAATTAAAAAAAAAAAGTATCTGTGTAATGTAATTGAAGAGCCCACCCGAGGCGGCTGGCAAAGGGGAATGTGTGCATGGGAGCTGCGTGTAACCTGCTTCTCAACAGCGGGGTGCATGCAGAAACCCGGTGCCCCCGTCCCCTTTGCACGCGCCGAAGGCAGTGGCAGGACCGGGGTGCCAGCTGCTGTCACCTGCTGCCTTCCAGTCGCTGGAAGGGAGCAGTGCATGGGAGGAGCTCTCTTTCCTAAGACCTGCTCCTGTGTAACTGGCTTTTTCCACTTGTCAGCTCAAGATATTTGTGGATTTTGCTTCATTTCAGGCAGGTGTCTGTTTAGACCAGCTGGCTCCTGGTGCGTGTTCCTAACCCGAGCTCCCTGACAAACACAAAAAAAGCTGCTAATAACTTCGGGGTGGGCAGGCGAGGTTAATCAGGCACCACCGTGCTGGCAGGAAGCCTCCGTTTGCTGACTGGTAGCTAATGGGGTGAGCTGGGGGATGGACGCAGGATTCCCGGGTTTCTGCCGCTGCAGTGGGGATATGGCCAACCCTTGCTGGTCTGGTGTAAGCGATGGGAGCTTCACCACGGTGACCCGTAACTTAGGGCTGCTTTGCAGAGGGGCAGGACGGAGAGGGGGAGAAGGGCAAATGGAATAAAGGGGGGCATGAGCCACCCCGTTTTGGCCTGGTGTCAGCGTTTGGATGTTCAGCCGCAGCTGGAGTCTGCTTGTTTTCTGCACGCGATAGCCACAGCGCGCCTGTAACCGTTCCTGTGCACTGGGTCTGCTGGGCTCAGCACTGTAACAGCGCCGGACAAGTATTGCAGCCTGCCCTTTGCTAAGGTGTAAAGACCTGTCACTCTTTTCTGCTGGGACCAAAGCCATCTTTCTTACTCACCTCCCTCTTCATCCCTCCACGTGGTGCATTTCAGTTACCGTCATTCATGGTTTTGAGCGGTGGAGGCAAATAAAAGGCAGGGCATTTCTTGAGAGGTGGGAAACATAAAACAGAAAGGACAGCCCTGGTTATTGTCACAGCCTGCCTTGTTGCCGGGGAGATAGTTGGCTCATTCAGGAAAGGCTTGTTGTCGCTGGCTGAGATGGTCAATGTAGTGGGAATCATTGCTGCAAAATGAGGGTGCAGGAGAAAGCGGGAGACGACAAAGAACAAGGGAAAGCCCAGAGTAAGCTCTGCCTGCATGGTCGTGGTGCATGACCCACAAGCCCCACTGCACCAAGTCTGGAGTCTCGCTAACCAAAAGCTGCACCTTCCACATCCCACTAATGTATTTTTCTCCTTTAGAAATGCCTTGAGCCCCTGAAAACACAAAACCTTTATCTAATAAATGATCACAGCAAAGTAACAGCAGAGCATGAAAACAGTTTGTGATGGCCCTTTGCACCAACCAAAAGAGCCTGAAACAGTCTACTTCCATGCCTTTGCTCTGCCTCTTAGGGATAGTCAAACTCCGTCGTCACCAGGAGCCACCCCAGCCGAGTCGGCTGAGACCTGCGGCCAGACTGGAGAGACCTTGCTTTGCTGCAGCAGCAGCAGCACAGCTTGGCTCTGCGCTCCTGCAAAGCTGGAGTCGTGGTCATCGAGGCAATGATATATGATGATCTTCATAGAGCAAGAAAGATCACCCCAGAAGCCATGTCTGGCTCCTGCTGCTAATAAAGACAGCATTTAGAAGGGAGACAAAATGAGCTTGTGTCGTGGCTATAAACACATCATGGGTGGCTCGCACAGGCAGATTTTGGCCTCGAAGAGCCATCCAATTAAATAAGCAGGCTGGAGGGTTGGAGGTTGCCAGGTCTTCACGTAGAGTTTTACTTAGGTGAAGTTCATCAATCTAGCCTCCTTTCTAACTTGGGTTATTACAACAGAAAACTGGCAATTCATTTAGGGCTAAAATGTGACCTTAGCTCTGGCACCGCATGGATTACAGCTATTTATAGGGCAACAGCAGCAGTGATGAACAACAGTCAGAGTCCCAGTCTTCTGCAAAAATGTCACAGTGCTTGTGGGCAGGAAGAAATCCTGAGTTTGTTAAAGAAGGAGATGATACTGGCTCTGAGGAAGAGGGGAGGGATGGGGACTCAGATAGAAATAGCCTAGAAAATGTAATAGCAATGGAAACAGCTGGGTGCTCTAGGCAAGCAACTGCACGGACGCCGTCGCACCCAGAGGCAGCATCAGTTAACTTTTCTTCCAGGAGAAGGCTAGCAATCACTGACAGAGCTCTAAAAACCCAGACTTCCCCAGGATGGCCCAAAGTACCCATTTTTACTTAAAATTCCTATAAAGAGTGAAAAAAGGCCGTGTGAAATGGAGCCAAAAGGAGGCAGGGGAGAGTGGGCGGCTGTCGCGTAGCAGGTTGGAAACGAAGGCTGCTCTCTGGAAGGTGCCACCTTGCTGAGCGGTTGGAGTGCCAGCGTGGTGTTTTTGATGTTGGTCCTGCTGCAGGATGATATCCATGGTGTTGGCATGGCAACAGTTTAATCCTCATTCAAAAGTAAACACTGGGTCTGCTTTTTGGGTTCTCCCAGACACCGTGGGCTGGTGCAGTGGTGGTGAACAGGCAGCGGTCAGGGGACGGGGTGGGACAGAAGTTCACCTGGCCTTCCAGTTCCTCTGTGCAGTCAAAAACCTGTCTCCAAGAAATGCACTTCCAGGGAAAAAGAATATTTTGATGCACTTCAGCATCATTTCTAAGTGAGCCAGCTGAGAAGAAGTGATGCAATCACACCTCAAAATGCCACTCAGATCTGTTTCTTGGGTGAGCGCTTGGCATCAGACAGGCACTGTAGATTGGTGACACGTGCCGTCCCTGCCGCCTTCCCAGTTCTGAGACCGGCTTTATAGCTAACCATCCTATAAAACCACTGACCAGAACAGATGCCATCAATTAAAATTAGCCTTTTAATTTTCTCTTGAAGAAAAATGGAAGAGGGAAAGAGATCTCTCAGGGGATCATTGGTAAGAGAGAGACCACAGTCATCTCGCTCCGACACCAAGCTCCAGATTGAATCTTTCACCACCTAAAGAGGGCTTTAAAGAAGATGGTGCTGGAGTCTGCCCAGAGGGACACAGTCAGCGGACAAGGCAGCGGTCACTGATGCCAGGAGAGGGAATTCCAGCTGGACATGCACTCAGGCTCATAGTGCTTTCCCACTTCTCTCCGTGCCATCCGGAGAGATCAGAAAAAACTCGCTCTTGAAGAGCCACCCACCCCTTTGGGCATTAAAAGTGTGGAGGGATAAGAGAGGCCTGAGGATGTTTGTGTATGGGAGGATCAGTGAAAACAGGAAATACCCGAAAGGTGATGTTTAAATTATGAGTACTGCCTTCCTCTTCAGCTAGCTGCCGGAGAAAAGGTTCTCAAGTAAAGTCTGCTGGCACTGTTTGCTCCCTGGTTGGTGGAAAGCACAACCTCTTCAAGTGCAAATCCATCTTTAGAGCTGCCTTTTTTTTTTTTCCTAGTACCTCTGCTTTCAGCTGCTCTTTCAGGTTTGATTTCTGAGTAATGAACAATGCTAGTCCGCCAAAGGATCCTCAAAAATGGTCCTCACCGCCCCCAAAACTGTCCAACATCCTTGTTCACCTGTGGAAATGCCGACCCTCTGCTGTGGGGAGGTCAGTCCTTGCTTGCAAGCTCTCTCTTTTCAATGAGAAGGGGATGTATTTTTCCTCCACAAGCTTTATGTGTTTGACATTGGTTTTCTGGATGATGCTGGGAGTATTTTTAGTTTGAAAAGGAGAAAAAAAAACACCCAACCCTGTTCCTTGGAAGAAGGGCTGCCTGCCTTCCCCTGTGAGATTTGTTATTCAAATGCAGCCGCAGTTAGGGCTGCCAGGGAGGTGGTGTGACAGGGAAGCACTCGGCACACAGGGGAGAGCGAAGCAGCCACGGACTGTGACATTAGCAGTGAATTAATGAGGGGTGGGGTGCTTTCCATTCCCACAAGATACCGGTGGAAGATGGCTTCTCTGGGAGCCCCTGGAAAGTGCCAGAGTGGGACAATGCGAAAGACGAGCTGTTCAAAAATATTTGGCACAAGAGCACAGCTGGAGCAGAGCCCCGAGAAGGTGAAAACCTCACCACTGCCCACAGAGGGGCTTCCGGCAGCTCCTGGGCCCAGGGTGGGATGCAGGTCAGGTGAGGGCTGGCTCCATACCACCATCTGCTCCTTCCCGAGAACAGCACAGCCTGGCCAAGGCGGATTTCAGCCCATCCGATGGGGCTCAGCGCAGCCGCTCGCCACAGAGCAGACAGCAGTGGCGTTGCCCTGGGTAGCATCTGGTGTCAGTGACCACAGTCAGACACTGTTTGTCCTTCGCTAGAGCCTTTCTATCCATAAAGGGACTGAAAGACCCACAAGCCAGAACAAAAAATACATCTAGTTATTTGATGTACTGCACAACTGAGGCACTAAGGTTAAACACACACCACGACAGAGGCTTCAAAGATGTGTTTCTGACTATATGGGTGATGGGGCACTCGCTAAAATCCTTCCAGAAAGTCACCACCGTGTTTGAGGCTGAACTTCAGGTTGCTTCTGCCTGCAGGCTGATGCGGGCAGGGTGCTGTCTTCAGGTGCCATTGCAAGGCAGCTCTCCCAGCAGCAATCGCAGATAACTACAAACTACTCAGCACATTTCAAATACATGTCAGTTATTAAGTGGATTTATTTCCATCTCTTCTGGGAAGTGTTGGGAAGCGTTGCTGAGTCACGCTGCTTACTCACTGGTTTTAGGAGTCCCATTTAAAATATTTGTTTTCTGAATGCCTTCCATGATGTTCCTATTATTTGAATGTGTCCGCATGTAAAGTGAAAACATTTATCCAGGGCATCCCTGGCCTTAAACAGATCTCTGGTGTGTAACTCACAAAAAGGCATAAAATAAAAGTCTTGGGAAGGGACCTCTCCCTTGGCTCTGTCCTTTGATGTTAGTTCAGGGATCGCGGTGAGGGGTAGTGCAGGCTTTGCTCCAGAACAGCAGGAGCGCAGGTAGGCTGGGCTGGGAACAGCCTGGGAGGGAGGAAGGAGAGCTGGGGCAGCTGCCTGGCTGTGCCTGGGCTGGTGGGAGAGCAGGGATGGGGAACACGGTCCTGGTTTACACCAGGTGCTAATAAACTTAGGACACGTTATTCTTCTGCCGTGGTCCGCTCTGGCCACGGACCCAAAGCAATTCAGCCCCCCATGAGACTTCGCATCAGATGCCCTTGCAAGAGCCCCAGGTCGAAGGGTACAGCTGAACCCGGGTGCTCGGCCGCCTCGGGCTCTGTGCAGAGCAGGTTTCCTTGTCAGCTCCGGCGGGGAGGCATGCGGAGGCCTCACCGACAGCCCAGTCCCTTCGCATGCAGAAATTAGCCCGGACAGGGGAACAGAGTGGAGTGGAGGACCCATTCAGCGGTCTGTGGCTGTGAGGTCCCATCCTTCCAAAAGGGAATTTTGCTGCTCCTCCTGAGGGAAACCTGTCCCTCAACGCGAGCGGCTGCTCCTCATAGCCCGCGTGAGTCAGACGGGGAGGGAGCTCCTGCAGCCACCCCGGGGACGGCAGTGTTACCCCGAGCAGGGGCGTGGAGAGACGGCGGCACCTCGAACGTGTCCCTCGTCCTGCATCAGTCATGGGGATGGCAGAAGATCTGCCACATGTGAGGAGTTCATTACCCAAATACAGGTTTTACTGAGGCTGTTAACCAGTAAAGCGTACACTGGTTAACAGCTGATGAAAGATGCTGCATGGGAACTCATTTAACAGCTACAACTACTGCTCTGACATCCACCTCACCTCCTGGGGCATGAGGATGCCTGGCCACGCAGCAGGGACCAGCCTCACCCAGGGCAGCCGGATCCCGAAGATGCCATTCACCAGGTCAGGACTGCCGCAGCGGGAGCCCAGGCAGGACTTCCTGGAGTTTCGTTCAAAGGAAGCAAAGAATCAAGCTCCAGATGAAGATGAGAAACAACAAAGCCTCAAGAAAACAGTATCATTTTGCACCGTGGCAATGTTTAACCTTGTGGTCAAAGACAGGTAGAAAATGTGCAGGAAAAAAGCGCAGGAGATGTGAATCAGCCTGGGGCTGGCTTAGGGTTTTTGATAGATAGTCACTGGGGGCCCCAGGACGCCTCATCCTTCGCCATGGGAGATCCACATCCACAGCACGTCGCCCCAGAATCGCTCCAGGCAGCACAGTGCATCCTGCCCGCGTCTCAAAACCCACTCAGGAGCCAAAGAAAATCTCACACATGGGCTTTGAACAGATTTCCTCCTTTCTGCTGTGCTCTTCGTTTTCCAGAGCTGTAGGAGTCTCTGGTTTGCAGCACGTTGTATCTGTTTATGGCATGACTGTTGCTAGGTACTGTTCCTTTCATGAGAAATAACTCCCCTGGTTGTGATCCCACATGTCTGCAGTTTGAAACTAGCCCTGAGATCCATTTGCTCCTTTGTGGGAAGGGGGTTTACTAATCCAGTTTGACTTGCTGGATGCATGTTACAGACGTCTGCTCGGGTATCTAGGCTGTTGGGTCATGTGTTGCATGCAACCAGTTACTCTTTTGTTAGCCTCACAGCAAAACAGGAGCAAGACTCTGTCCTCCACGGAAATTGCTTCCAATTTTAGGAGGTTTTACAAGTAGGGATGGGAAGGGAGTATGTTGCACAGAGGAAGCAAGCACCCATTAGCCGGAGAAGATGCAAGCAGACTTAGCTCTTCACAGGTAATAGTTTAGGAAGAAGAAAGGGTCCCATCCTGTTCCCTCCCACCTGCCAGCAGCTGCTGTGCTCCGGTGGAGGAAGGCTCCTTGCCAAGCCTTCCTTGGGCAGGGCCCAGGCTCCCCTCGGAGCACAGCTCAGCCCAGCTCCCACCCGTGCCCGTCCGTCCCTACCATCAAACCGAGCAACGGGAGGCAGTGGCAGAGAATCTGAGGCCAGGAGAATGTTTGTCTTGCTAATTTTATGGAGTTTTTATTTAAAATTATGAGAGCTTTTAGTGCTGGCAGATGATATTCCAGTCAACAAAGGAAAATTTTTCTGAGAAGAAAGAGATCCCAGTAGCCACCATCTAGTGAGTTTAAGTTAGTTCTGTAAAGTTATGTATTAGATTCTTCAAAGTGAGAACCAGGTCTCATCTCCATTCCTTCCTTCTACATGTCATCGCATTTTTCTTTGATGCAGGACAGGTTTGGCAACACAGCCTATCTGGAGGTGCAGCGTGACATTTCTGTGGGTGCCAAAGACAAGGGAATTTTAGATGAGCTTTTCCTCACTGCCTCACCACCACCTTAGCCAGAGGTCTCAGAGCCATTTTTCTTCCAGCTTTTATTCTCCTTAATTACTGCTATTGGTGCTATTAGCTTAGCAAAGCTTTTCCCTTGCCAATTTCCACTCCCGTATTTATGAGGCATGCAAAGGTTTCTAACCAGTGATATTTGTGCTGTCCTTGTTCGAGTCCCTTTTAGTTTTAAACAGACTTTTGTTTTACTACATCTTCCCTCAATGCGCATTGCGGGCAAACCCCCGTTCCCCCCCAGGGTGCACAGCTTTTTGCTGGCGAGTTCAAGTTCTGCCTCTCTTCGCTGCCGTGGCATGCACCTCTCTTCCCTTGCTGGCTTCCGCTGGTGAGATCCTTCACCCAGGAAATGGCATGGGGTTAAATCAGCTGTCTGCGGTTGGTGTACGCCTGCCGCTATTGCAGACTTCTTTATTTAATTTACTCCAGAGGCAAAAGATGTTCCAAGGCCAAAAAGACCGTATTCAGCATTACAGTGGATCACGAGCCAAGTTCAGGCTGGTCTTGTGACGAGTGAGTAGGCAAAAAATCCTTATTTCCTCAACTTTCTCTCCAAGAACAAAACCTCGGGGAAGGCTGTAGGACAATTTGTTGCAGCACGCAAGGCTCTGCAGGGCTGAGCCTTTGGCTCAGCTGCTCTTTAGGTCATTGCAGACTAAGGGACAAGCATCTACAATTTCTTGTTGGTGACCCAAGCAAAAAATGTGCATGCACAGAACATTCCCAACCCTAACGCCCAGAATTGTGTACCAGGGGGAGGAAGCCTGTACCCCAGCATGAGGACTCTGAGCAATTTCAGCATCAAGGCTCTCGGGCCACGAGGTTTCAGAAACCAAGAGGAGCTGGACCCAGACTACACCTTTACTTACTTCACAGTCACGGGCTGTATGCACAGACATTTTACCTTATTGAATCGCCTTAAAAGCCACCTCTTGGGCAGACACCCATTTTCTGGCTCCACGCTTCCCATTCTTGAAGGAGCCGTAGGGTGCAAAGCCTGGGTCTGCTCAGGCAGTTGCTGGACTCATGGTCCCCCAGCAGTCTGCAGCCACCAGCCAGCCATGCCACTGCACCCAGACGTCTCCAGCGGTCCTTCCCTGGGCACTGCTGCATGGGAAAGCCAAGAAGCAAGTCATGTCCAGCACATTTTGAACCAGAAAGCATGATCAGCCGATACATTTGTTTGGAAGAAGAAGAAAGGTGATGAGGACAGAGCTGCTAATAGTAATCCACACAGGCAGCAGCTCTGAGCTGCCTTTCCACCGCTAATCATCTGTCCCCTAAAATCCTGGGCTGGCGAGACCCCAGTTCTGGGGTCATGCTGCTTGTCAGCATGCATTTTCAGCTTCATTTCTCTGGGCTAATCCAAGAGCATAAAGGACTAAGGGAGTGGATAGGCTGTTGCGCCATGTCCCTTTCTCCTTTGCCATCAACTTGGCAAAGCAAGAGTGGGCAGCAAATAAACAGCAAAGGCTGGTGGGGAGGGGAAGCTTCCACTACAGACCATCACTATCTGACTTGTCTTGAAATCCTCCAGGAGATCACCAGGAATTAGTTCCAGTGCTAACGAGTCTTCAGTGACCCTTTAGGAAGAGAACTGAGCTCAGGGGCCAAGGCCACCGCAAAGCACCAGCTTTCTGCAAGTTAAATTCCAGATGTAAGCAGACGTTCTCCCCAGCAGCCCTTACAAACCCTGTTATACGTATCAGGCAGCACCAGTACACAGTGGGGTTATACGTCTTTTTCCGTAAGAAGCTGTAGGGTGTCACCAGGGATCAGGAAGTATTAGTCCCGCAAGTTCCTCGAGCCAGAAGAATCAGAGTTCTCTTCACACTGATTATGCAGTTCCTTGGTCAGAGCAGGAGTTATTGATCACGTTGCTGTACTCAACACTGCGAAGGAGATCTAGTAGTACCAGGACAGTTTCCAGTGAACTGTTTGTTGCTATTCCACTCGCCAGCACTGAACTGGGTTCTTCTCCTGGCTGTTCTAGCAGAGGGGTGATTGTCCACAGGCTAAAGAGCGGGGTGTTCTCAGGTGGACAGGGGCGATGCTGACTTTGCTCTATTTCTTCCTTTCTGAACCAGATAGCTCCTCTCCTCCGGGGCAGGAGCTGGGGGAAGTATTGGTGCTTCCTTCCAAGGCAAGCATCAGGATTCGCGGGAGCTTCACTCAAGCACCCTCTGCAAACAGCAGCCCAGGCCCAGGCACGCCACAGGGAGACACCGACTTAACTTCTGTTTCCTCTCATTTGGCCTGGAGATGGAAGCTGATAATGAAAAGTGCCGTTAGTTCTTCCGATAAAGGTGTTAGGTCTGACAGATTAAATTCTTCCTAAGCCACAGAGACCCAGCCTTGGCCTCTGTTGTGAAGTGCTGTAACACTGAGTTTGAACCAGACAGCAGGATGTTCTGTGAAACAACGAGCTGAACTGCCAGCACCTTGGTGCACGCATGCAAAATTACAGCTTCAAATCCAGGGCATCTGAAGCAGTGCCTAGCACCTAAATCCGAGTGGACACATTCTAGAAAGGGTCAGAAATAGAACGCTTGATGTGCGGAAGGAGAGGAGGTCCAATTCCACGTACAGGACCACCAGCACACCTTCTCAGATGGTGGTTTCCAGCTCTTACAGGAAAGAAAGGGACAGTAGGTTCTAGCTGAATGCTAAATAGGATAGCAAGTTAGTGGAGTGATGAAAGTAGCATCTCTGTTAACTGTAAAAGGTTCTTCCAAAGGTCAGATCTGCATGTACTCTCCTAGCTCTGTGAACAGCTATTCCTTTCATCCACAAGTTAAGCTTTTGACTAGGACAGGCTGAAATAAACCGGGCTAAAGCTGTCCCATCCGTTATCGCTGGGAATGGCTTGTTTCCAAGAGAAAGCTCTGCCTCTGCAGATACGATACACAATGTGGCAGACAGCAACCCAAGAAGGCAGATGGCTCACGTGGACCATCCTCACCACCGAGCCTTCATCTCCAGGCTTCAGAATGCAGCAGTGCCGCTCCGTGAAGAGACGGCGATGCCAACACACCCTGACCACACACCTCCTGGTCAACACCCCTTCGAAAGCATGGGCAGAAGCCAGAAGCTTTTTTTTCTGTATACACTGCCCAGGAATGTTCATCTGGAGTTAGGCTTCCTTTTCCATCCCCCTAAGGAGAAACGTCTGGAAGGAAACTGGCAGTCCTGCTTGTACATTTTCTCTCTCTCATATCAAGTCAAAACAGAAGGGCCTCGCAGCCTGATGGCACAGACGGACAGACAGGGCAAATGAGGCTCTCGGACTACATATAAGGAAGACATTTTTTACGATGAGGATGGTGAAACAGTGGCACAGGTTGCCCAGAGAGGTGGTCGATGCCTCATCCCTGGAAACATTCAAGTCCAGGTTGGATGAGGCTCTGAGCAGCCTGATCTGGTTGAAGATGTCTCTGCTCACTGCAGGGTGGATAGACTAGATGGCCTTGAAAGGTCCCTTCCAGCCCATACTACTCTATGATTCTGTATTTGTGCCACCTGAGTTTCTGAGGGTAACACAACCCTGCTGTTCCCATGCTTTTAGTGATGTCCTTCTATTACCATGGCAACAAGGCGCTTGAATTGGCAAAATTAAAAACAAAGCAGTTTATTAAATGTCAAACCAAGTCAGTGTGTCTCGCAGAAATGCCCCCGGGGCACCGAGGTGGGAGCGCAGCGACTCTCAGGGCGTTCATTTAGGATCAGGACTGCTCCAGCAAACAGACAGCAGTGCCAGAGGGGACAGGGACAGTTCCTCTGGGTCTGCACATTGCCATCATCTCCAAAGATGCCATCCTGCCTTCTTCACCCATCAGTCCAGGGATGCTGGAGCCAGCCAGGCCCTGAGATACCTGTCTCAGCCAAGCCATCCCTACATCCACGTGTAGCTGGAGGAAGGCAAATGTATTTGCAGGCTATGCTAAACCTCAAGAAGCAACTTCTTGTTGGTCTATCCAGCTGTCCTATTTATAACCAGCTTATATGCTATAAAAAGTGTATCATTCACAGTGCTTTCTAATTAGATACTGTAACTACAATCCTATTTCACGCTACTCTAATATGCTCCATCACAGTGTTTTAAAGTTGTGTATTAACTGTATCATACAGGGAGAACTCTTCAAGGGTTTGAAGACAGCAGTTGTGTCCACTTTGATTTGTGTGTAAAGCTGATGTGAGTTCACATAGCAACATCCCATCATGACGTCTGAAAACCTAGGATTAAAAGACACTGTTAAAGCTCTGTCCAAAGCCAGGGGTCACTTAGTCCAAAGCATGGCAACTCAGAGCAAGCTTGCCAGGCTAGAGAAGATATTGCAATCCCAGTCACTTCTGACCTTTCCAAAAGGACTGAATTTTCAAGAGTCCATATTTGGTAGATCTCCAGAGCAATCTACATCGAAGTTTGTGGCTGACATTCAAATCTCTAAAAATGGAAATGGGCCTTCGCCACTTGAACTTGAAGATTATTCATTACAGAGGGAAAGATCTTAGGAGTAACTGGGCTAATGTGGTTAAGCAAACATGACTGGACTAGACATTACCCGTTAGCACACCGGCATGTGTAACTGCAGAAGAGCTGTGGGCTGATCATACATGTTATTGTGATGAGTATGTGCATACAACTGCTCACCTGATCACAACAGGTCAGGTACCCACTTCAACTCTTTACGAGACTCCTTAGTAGGTGTGAATACCAAAGATTTGCTAAATGCACTGGCAAAATTAGCCATAGAAAGTTTTCTCATGCATATTTTAACCTTGGACCTCTGGAATGCTCTTTGCAAGTGTTTATTGGAAAAAAAAAAGTAAAATAACCAAATACATTTCCCTGGTATTCATAGAGTGAAAAACCACAGTGAGACCGTAGAGTCCCTGTGGTATTTTCAGGGGGCTGTTCACAGCTATCTGTTTAGCTGAAGAGCTCCAATTTGGGAAAAACAACAGTTTCTAAAAGTGCTCTATATCTGTCTTTGCCTCCACGTCTGTCTTAAAGACCGAAACCATTGAGATCCTGCAAATGTGTGGTAACACGGCAGAACCGGTCTTGCCAAGCTTCTACGTTAGAGAGTAGCAGCCCTAGGTCAGGGCCTTCCTTAGCTGAGCTGTTGGAAGAGGAGAAAACAGTGACAAGTGGCCAGGGGATGGTCGCTTCCCCTCCCCGGTCCAGCCACGCCAGACGCGAGCATCCCGGCGCGGAGGCAGACCAGCAGCCTGTGCGCATCCGGCTCCCTGGAAGTCAGTCTGGGCCCAAGGCTCGTTTTGCTGTTTTACAAGAGAACAAATAGAGCTACATCTTGTAACGTCCTAACGAGGCACACTGAAGAATGCCCAGGAGACAGAGACAATATCGGTGTTCCTTGGCACGGAGAGAAAATCAAAGGCATTTGTTTGTTATCTGAAATGTCGATCTCTGTTCCTTTCAGTGGTGGGCAGACATTTTTATAACGTAGGTTCCTGGAAATACTCAGATGTCACTGTTAGTGCGTTCCAAGAGCACTATTTATTTTCAGATGTACCTATAAAAGCTGAGACTGAAGCAAAGAAACATTCAAAGCCATTATGGGGTTATTAAGCTTGAAGTAGCGCTTTGCACTCTGTATGGCCCCAAAAGACCTAATGCTTGTGGATCCACTCTTCTTCCTGTTGAACAGGAACTGTGTCACTGACTTGAGAGAGCCCTGGTAAGAGAGGAGTCTTTGCCCGCTAAATCACCCAGGGTGGAGCCCAGCGGCACCGCAGCAGAGATCGAATGGGAAAGACTCCAACTGCAGCTGGCCAGGCCATGAAGGGAACACCGTCTGTCCTGTAAGAGTGAGTGTTTGGGAGCGACTGGTCTCGATCTCTGCTTGACATGTCAGAATTAAAACCAGTGCCATGAAGAGACATCTCTACAGCCATGCACATCCGACTGCATTACAGTGCACCGCATCTCAGGAGCGTGGGATCTGCCAGTGTCCCAGTGTCAGCCCCTTCCCGGCTGCTGGCAGGGTCCAAGTCCGACAGCCAAGGCCAGCTCTCCGAGTGCTGTAATCACCCTCTTTCCTGCAGAAAACACAGCGGTACCTCCACGTCGTGACAGCTGCTGAAGGCTCACCTACGATCCTGATGGTGTCTTTTGAGAACATGCTGTTCATTCTGTCAAGCTGGCTGCTTTTTTTAAAGTTTCAACACTTGTTGAACATCTTCCACTTCTCTAGCCTTGGTAACCAGAAGACATATCCCAAAGGCAGAAATACCAGCATCAAAATACCTTTGGAGTCTGGCTCAGGCTCGTGCTGGGACAGGGACTAGGACTAGCATTGGATGCATTTGCTGGGAGGAGCTGCCAGCGGGTGACCTCAGATGCATCACTTCAGGTTTGGGCTCAGAAGGCTCTCGAGGTCTGCTCCTCAAGAAAGCAGCAGAGACGGACTGGGCTGCATCTCCTTGCCCACACTGGCAGAGGGGTATTTGCCAGCCCAGTGTGGCTGCAGTTACAGGTGATGATGGGAGAGTCTGCTGCAGTGCAAGTCTCGAAGGAGCCGTGCTGCAGGAGGTGCACAGCCGGGCAGGCTGAGCAGAGGGAAAGCTGAAGCCCAGGGAAGGTGAGCCGAGATGATCTATTCTTCAGAACGACTCCAAACGTCCTTTTTAAACCCCTGAACAGTAAAGGCTCGTGTATTATCAAGAAGCCAGGCAACTGGAAGATATTACCCCATTAAAGGAAGTACATCTCCAGCAAAAAGTGTCTCCTAAGGAAGCAATGGTGTTCTGCTAAGATTGACCTTGACAGAGATTTCTCCGTTCTCGGTTGGATCTGGGAAGCAAGTATGATAATGAACTCACTGCCGAGCAATTTAATGCTATTCTGTACACTCTGTTCGCTCTGGAAGCCCAATTAAGCGTAAGAGAACAATGAATTTTTGCTTGTTTAATAACTTTTTTCTGAATGTCACTATTTTAAAAACCCAGCAGATAAAATAGCCCCCCACTCCTCACCCCATCCCCCCCAAAAAAAAACCCAAATTATCTCAACTAAGTCAGACACATTCATTGTGGTTTCTCCAGTTAAGAAGCTATCATCTGTCAGGATTGCAATCATCCATCCATCAGGACTGTATCAGCCATCCAGCTTGTAAAGATGAACACTCTCCTGTTATTTCTGAGGACACACAGGCTGATCCACAACATCAGCTTGTGCCCACTATTTCAGAATGCCTCTGCAAGAGACTGAAAAAAGGAGAAAAGTGGTTAAAAAAAGCGATTCAGACATTAACAATGTCATGGCAACAGCAAATTAGAGCCTCAAAGGCAGAGCTCAGCTCACTGAAGGTTTAAGGAGTCACTGCACTGCAGGACTGAATGAAATATTCAGCACACAAAAGAGGTCCCCAAACGTTTTTTGTATTTGTGTTGATGACGCCAAGCTGACTGCTATTTATGTATATTTTTGCCGAACCATGGATTTTTTTTTCCCCTGCAAAAGATTTTAAAATAGTATACTTGTCAGGTATACGTGGGTCTGTTTTGATTCTTGGGAAACTTTGGCATTTGCAAGCATAATCATAAACATCAACTTTTGCTCATGCGGAAAGCTGCTGTTTGTAGCAAAAAATGACAGAAGAAGAAATTGAGCATTTGGGGAAAATTTACCCAGCAAGAGGTTTTGTACATTGAGTGAGATGATCTAATGTGAGGTGACAGCCTGACCCATAACCAACAGCGAGGTGTGCAATCCAGATTTGTGTTTTTGCCTAATGCTATGCATGTGTACGAGCAGACAGTAAACCTCCTTTGCTGTTTCTCTCCCCTTGCCGCCCTGTAGCTTCTCCTCTAGGTTTCTCAGCCTGTTTCTTCCCAGTGAGGTCAGTCACGTCAAGCTGTCCAAGTATCCCGTGGCCGTTCTCACCTCCCATAAGCTTTGCTTGCCTGATCTTTACTTCAGGCTTCATTCTACTGCTTAGTGTCGTGATTATGTTAGCTATCCGTGACTGATGCTAGTAATGGGATGGGATCAGGGGGGAGAAAACTACAGTGCGAAAAATATCCTCTAGGTTTAATTTGGGCTTATGTGAGGCGACCAGGGAGAGAAAAACTCCAGCAGAGTAGGTTTCTTAGACTAAAGAGGACTCAGAAGTGAGACAGTACTCAGCTCTGATTTGCCTTGTGTTTGTATCCTTCTTGCTGCCTTTTGTCCTCCACACCTCTCGACTTACCCTTACCCTTTTCTATACTAGCTTTGGAAGTTGAGGCAAGGTCTGAAACACGTTGGGACCTCCTCTCCGTGCAAACAGTCTCTCATGGAGCACTCCCTGCCGGTGGTCTACAGGGTCACTGCTGACACTGTCAAACTCGTCTGCCTGGCACTGGCTGGGAAAGTCTCTGAGCGTCTAAGGCTGCTGAAATATTTGCCCATTCCATTGCTGCATCCTGAGATTCTCCTGCCTTTGAAGATGCCAGGTGTGTTGTAGCTAAGTCTCTGCTTCCCCTTACTCCTCTAAACTCTTTCAAGTCATTTCTCACCATGCTGGAATCTTCTGGTTTTGAACTTGACCTGAAAGTGAAATTTTGTGTAGTGCTTACACAGACACTCCCCCTGAGTCATAGGGGTCAGGCTGGTTTGGAGCTCTGAGCTTTCCCAGTGTGTTTCATACCAAGTTCTGCCTCCCAGTGACTCAGTACCAGCAAGCCTTCAAGCCTTGCACCGTTGATACGCAGGCGTTAGGAAGAGAGCAAGCTAGCAGACTCTAGAAGTTACAGGCTTTTATAGTTCTCCAACTGGGAACTCCTGATATCTGGATCCAAATCCACCATCCTCTGTGGTGCTGGAGGGGCTGGGAAGCCCTTAGGGTTTGAGTCAGTCAGTACCAGAGCTGTAGCACTTAGCATCGGCACCGTGATGTGGTTGTCTGATGGAGGAGGTTTTGGCCAGGTCTGGCCAGTGGATTGCTGAAGAGCCTTAGGGTGGCAAGATAGCTTTGCATTTCCAGACGGTGAGCAGGGAAATTGCACGTACACAAAGCAAGATCTGAATAGTGCAACTAAGAGCAAAAACTTAGCTGCAAAGATAAAAAAATACAAGGTGTTCAGAAGTCCGAGGGGTTCCCAAGGGTTCAGCCTCCAGTTTACAGTACAGTTTGCCATTTTCCTGTGCTTTAGGAATTTTTTAAAAAGCAATACTAGGGCTTAGATTTCACACTTCTTGGATTTCCCTCTCCTCCCCTTCTGAGCTCCTGACTACTCTCAGTTACAGGAACCCCAAAGCCAGAAGTACCTCCTACATTGCTGCAACTCCCAAGCAGTTGAGCCAGAGCCCAGAAAAGTCTGCACTGTGAAGGTGATAGAGCTTATTTTTCTTCAAAGAAAAGTATCTAAGACTTAGTTTCTTAGTCTCAAATTCATGACCAGGGTCCCACTCTGCTCTGGGAGAGGACACAAAGCTGCCTCCAGACAAACAGCTGGCTGGAGAAGAGTGGTCAAGTTGCAGGTAGAATTGACTGGGGGCTGATAACTTGGGTAACCCTTAGAACATGGACGTTTCTTCCTCTCCAGATTTAGAGAGCTCACTATTTTAGAGGATCTGTTGCATTGCGGGTAGAGTCTAAAAGGGTTAGAAGACAAAGATGATAGTGGAGGGAAAGAGAGAAGACATTAGCTGTATCCCTCCAACTTTTAACTTGGTTGCCTATCAACAGCTCCATCTTAAAGAGAATAACTCTACTGTTAGATGCTTCAGAGCCCCTCTGTACTCTGCTGGTCTCCTATTATGCCTTATATCTCCTATTATTGCCCCTTAAAGCAGAGTATGGATTTTCTAACAGAAACCCCAATTGCTGCATTTGAACGTGACTTATCCTCTCGAGTACAGGGAGCCCTTCAGTTATCTGAGACAGCAGGAGAGAGGTGTACCCTGAGCTCTCGCCTGCAGCTGCTCAGCTCTCCAGCACTCCGCAGTCCCCCAGGGCAAAAGCCCATCTGGTGCACCGGTCTCTCCATTTATCGGATCTGCTTGACCATCATTAGCAGATGAGTAGTACTGGCTGTGTAATCACCTGGTGAAGGGTTCCCCAATAAGGCTGCGTCCAAAATGCTTGACAGAGCATCTTTAGGCTGAGACTAGCTCTAGCAGTCACTGGTCACAAGCAGAGGGGTTGCTCCCCAGCCCGTCCAACCAACGTGCACTCACCCACAGATGCGATTCCTAAATCCCACACCTCTCTGTCCAGCTTGCTTGTGCTGGTACAGGAGATATCTGTCAGTTTTGTTAACCCTTGCTCATCTGCCTTTCCCATTGCTATTCCGTCCACCCGTTTTCAGGGTGCTGGAAAGCGGCTTGGGTGCTTTGTTTTTGTGTGAGGCGTGTATTTGCACGAGGCTCGGGCAGCCTTTGTTCCTGGGCATGTGTGCCCGTGGAGATGCACCCAGTAGTGCTCCCCTGTGTATGTGCTACCCGGTAATTCAGGGGAGTTTGTCTTTATCCGGCTCCACAGGAATGTGTGAGGAAAGAATGCAACTCAGGCAGTCACAGCGGTATGTTCCCCTGACATTTTCTTGGAAAAGCAGGGTTGCTGTGTGAACTGCATGGGGGAAGAGCTGGCTCTGGGTACAGACACATCTCTGGTGCTGCCTGGGGTGCGATGTTACACATATCACTCTGGAAAGCAATGTGCTGTTGGGAGCACCCTTTCCCTCTGTCACTTCTTTGTCAGCGCCTCCGAACCACCTACTACTCCATAGCTTTCACCTCCCTTTTGAAACTTCCTCTTAGGCTAGATTTCCATCAGCGCTTTCGAGAAGAAGGGGCTGCCAACCTTGCTATCACCCCACATATGTCTCAGATCTACACAACCACCCCTTCCCATCCACAATGCCTGGTACCAACAGTGCCCAGGGGACCTGAGCAGCCCAAGAGCTCTCTGGGCCCTACACCTTGGCTCTCATCCTTTGAGGACCCTGTGGACCATTAAACCCCTATAAAGCCTGTTCATTTTGCCCATCCCACACTTGAAATGCAGTACATCGAGAAAGCATGAGGAAATGGGAGCATGTTTTCTTCCCAATAACGTGCTAAGTGGCATCGCTGTTGCAATACCAAAGGATGAAGCCAGGAATTGCTTCCTACTGCAGAACCACACAGGTGCTGTGCTTGGTTCTTCACCCTTGGGGCAAGAGCACCTGAGATACTTGTTGCTACTTAAATGCGTGCGATCAGCAAGAGCTTCCCAGTGGATCGTTTAGCACATAATTTCTTGTCTTCTTACCAGAAGGAGCTAATAATAAGCAGTTACCTAAAGATTTATGGGTCTGCAGATGAACGTGTCCACAAACTCCGTAAGCCTTTCACCTTGACATAGTAGCTGTGCGTGGGGTGGGAATGACCCCCAAGCCCAGCAGCAGCAAGTGGTACTTGCAGCTGGAAGTAGCTGGTTTCTTGGTCTTCTGTCACTATTCAAGGATAAATTTCCTTCGTCTTGCTGTCTGACACAAACATGCTCTGAATGATGGACAGGAAACTGATATTTTTGGACATTTTAATCATCAAAACAAATCAGAGCCATTTTTTTCCTGCTCATCCAAGGGAATGAATTTTAAAACAACTCCCCTTCTCCTAGATGGAAGAAACTGAGCTAATGCCAGAACACGCACTCTATCCAATTTTATTTATTTCCTTGGAAGTAATTTTCTGTCTAAAAATGCAGCTTTCTCTAAATCCCACAGTTTTCAGGGAACTTGGTTCTGATGGAATTTTTGACAGTGAAAAGCTGAGCAGAACAGTTTGAGTATCTTCATTTTTGCTACATAGCAATAGCAAAACTTAGCTGATAAGTGGAAGTGAGAGGAAAATTAAAATGAAAGGAAAAAATTAAAGGACGATATTTCATCATTACTCTAATGTAAATATTTGATACTACTTAAGTGAGAGAACTTAGTACTATCTAAACGTGACACAGAGAGAACCACCTGCCAAAATCCGTTGGCATATTTGTTTTGCAAAAACCGGTGTAACTTCTTGTCACAGCACAGAGGCAAAACCCCAGCATTCAGCTGGCTCTGACGGACACAGGACTGGCAAAGCCAAATAGACATCGAGTGTCAAAAAAGCCTGAATTAGCATGAACATCATCTCTCCCTCCACACCTAAACTGATGCGTGATCACCTTCTTTGCAAGCGTTGGCTGCAGTTCCTTGAGGAGGCTGGTGGCGCCTCAGCTGGGCACCCACTGTAGGCAGCGTGAAGACAGCCCTTCGTCCCCTCCTCTGCAGCGGGCAGTCCTCCATGCAGTTTGTGGTTGGCGCTGCTTGTTTCTCGCAGCGAAGCAGATCCTTTGTCGGGCACCTGAGCCTCTCGGAGCGGGCTGCAGGCATGCTTCCTGCCGAGCATCTGTCTCCCAGTCCTGGAGATGGGCACGCTCCAACCTTCATCTCACACACTCCTGTTGCCTTCACTTGATGGAAGAAAGGTATCACACTAACACAGGACAAGTGGAGGAGCAGGCTCTTGGTCTCTGGCTCTCCTCTCTTGTATGTCAGCGTAAACAGGAACAATTTCACCAAAGCAATTGGAGATGCAGACTGTGAGAGAGAGGAAGCAGAACCCCTCCATCTATATACTTTTCAGGCTTGGAGATGTTCACCTTCAATTACAGAGATGGGGAACAAGAAGGGAAGGTGGAAAATGTCAGTGAAGAGACAAGAAACATACTTGGGAGGAAAGAAAGAATAATTAAGCAAGGACCAAAAGCAGGTATTTATTGTACTTCTGGAAATGCTTCTGAGCTTGAAAGCATCTGAAGTACGGGAAGAACTGAGTGTTGCTGTCATGGTCCCAGGAGAGAGTGGCACAGTTCTTAAAGTATGTGAGCCTCAGAGAAACGCAGTCATCTGTTATGGCTACGAGGCCTCTATTTTCTTTTATTTTTAATTAAAAGGCTGTTTTGAATTTTTCCCACTAGCTGTTTCATTTTATTCTCTGATCTAGTCAGAAATCAACTTCTAAGAAGGACTGGACCTGGAGAATAACCCAATGGGAAAACACTAATGAATCTCTGAAATAAAGCTCTCTGTCGGAGACGTGGGACAAATACAGCACACAGTGACTTCAGTGCAGTGGAGACGCACCTGGTGGGGCACAAGACATCTCTACAGTGGGCAAGTTACTCCCTGCTCCCTACTTGGGTACTTGGAAGATGCCCTGAGTGTGTCTTCCAGGAGGGAAAAGTCTGGCATTTCTCTTCTGCGCGAAATACCGTCTGGTCCGTGGGGCCCGCTGGGAGCAGCGTGCCGATGCTGAGACGTCAGTAGCTTTCCACTTCAGCTCCGTGAACACGATTCCTGTGCATAACTGTCTGAGCATCTTCACTCTCTGAAGATCTCTGTGATTTCAGCTGCTTCCTTTGACGATATAAATAATACGGTCTATTCTTAGCTCTCCAGCAGCATACTCAAATCTTTGTCTAAATTCTGCAGAATTTTCCATTTCAGATGTTTGGGCTTCCAGAGGCAGCCTGCTGCTTATCCCATGCACGGCATTATTCCTTGGACACATGATCTGAAAATTCAATTATCAGACCAATTACTGATTTTTCTGAAATTTAGAAGGAAAACATCAAAGTTTGATTAAGTGAGAATTCCCGCTGGACTGATCAGCAATGAGACCAAAATTAAAGTGTGTATTAATAGCTTTGCCATGTTGCAACACATGAGGAGTATCTGAATGTGAAAGCCCATTGCTAAAAATCAAAACTCTGAACACTGAGCAGTGAAAGCCAACTTTCACTCATCGTAAAAATGAATACGCGCTGCTCTAGTGCCAGAGCGTGGCCAGGCCAGGTGGTGCCAAAGGTGGGAGTGAGCACTTCACGTTAAATATACATGCAGTTGAACTTCAGTGGAAAGCAGACAGAGTCCTAACCCTTCGGTGTTACAGGGTGCTGAACAGCATCACGTGGAGGAGCAAAGAAACAGCACAATAACCACTCTTACCTGCGGCTGGGTCAGCAGCAGAACACCATGGCACGGTCATCCCTTGGTAACGCAGGAGAGCCGGGCTGCTCCATGCAGCAGTCTTAGATGTGCTGCACCAGAACTTGGAGAACGGTGTCCATTGCGGGCGTCTCCAAAGTGCAAGTCAGGGTTACTGGCTGTGCACCTAAAAGACTGTTACAGGCTATAAAGGTTTATCCTGTTTAGTCAACTCTAGTATGAACCCAGCTAGTTACGGGCAGATAAATATCTGCCTAATTGTGCCCTCGCAGATACCGGACTGACATCTTAAAATACAACACTTGCGCAGGCCGTTCATTTGCTCCTGCAATTTGCAGGTGTAAAAAAAGCGAATTCATTTTAAACATTTTCTTGAGGAACAGATGAATCAGTAAAGTACAGAGATGCAGATATATACAGTTGGGACAGAGATGCAGGTATATACAGTTGGGACAGAGACACAGGTATATACAGTCACATCATCAATTAAATGACTCAAAGCAGCTTAGAAACTCAGAGTTCTCTCGGGTGCTGGTTTCCAAGCTCAGTGAGAAGCTGCAGTGCCTGCTCAAGGTCTCTCTTTGGGCCTGCTGCCTTCTCTGAGTCCTTGAAGTTCCCCGAACAGGGCTGAAGATGTGGATTTGGGTGCTTTCATGTGCTGGTGATACAAGCTGTTTAGAGAAAGCAGGCAATTTGCCTAAAGGGGAGCTGGGATGTTTGGATTTGGTGAGAGACATCAAGGTCAGGGGAGCACACATCCCTCAGGAACCTGCAGCTCTTGCTGTTGGATGTCTGGGCACAGGAGCTGTCATTCCCGCAATTTTCCCCACCCGCATACCATTGTTCCATCTTCCAGCGTGACACCGAGGAGTACGCAAAAGCACAGAAATCCCTTTTCACCTGCAGCCTCCATCAAATCAGAACTTCCCGACACGGTGCATTAATGCATGATGCATAAGCACTTAGCACGCTCCTGCCTCTTCCTCGGTGGAGGGGTTAATGAGTGAAACAAATTGCGTCATGGGGGGGCCGGATTCCTTTGGAAAGCTCCTCTCCCCTCCCAGAGCCTCTGAATTCATCTTTCTTAAATAAACACACTTCAGAAATCTTTTGGAGTGTAAATAAGTCAGGGCAGCAGCGAGAAAGCAATTGCCAGTGAATAATTTGTGGAGCTGCTTGCAGCTGGCCCGTCCTCCTGGGGCCAGACCTGCTGGTTGGCAATGCCCTGTTTATACCTTGTTGATCTCAGCGCAGAAGCTCCTTCGTTTAAAGAGGTTTCCATGATCCCCACTCATTTTTTTCCTCCGTCCTCCCTCCCCTCTTTGGAGCTGTAATAGCCAAGACACTGTTGACTGAGAGTACTTCAAACAATAACCTTCTGAATGATTTAGCAGCGCAGCTCCTTCAGTAACAGGTTCTTCTTGGATGAAATACATTCATATTTATGTAGGACAGAGGTTTTGGAATGCTATTAAATTTACATAGTGAGCTGGCGGAGCAGCCATCTTCAGCTGATATGGAGAGAGGGGAAAACAGCCTCTTCACGGCAGCAGGGAAATATTTACGAGCACAGAAGAATCCTGCCAGTGTTCATACCCCGGCTGGGGGATGAGGACAGAGTTAGCATTAAAAAGGAAAAGCTTATTAAATTAGGAGTCCATCAGGCTGGCCTGGCACGGTGGGGTGGAGAGTTTGGTGGTGTAGGCTATGCACAGGGTTTTTTCACTTGTTTGACAAGCCCCTAATGTTGGAGGGGGTTTTGTGTGGCTTCTCACAGAAACGGAGAAGGAAGAAGAGGAAAAAAAACTTGTTGAGGTACAGTAAGGGTGGGTAGAGATACCACATCACACAAATTCTGTTTGGCGGACAGATGGGCAGGTGAAAGTAGCATGACTAAGGGTGAGGAGAGGGGAATGAACACTCCCACAGAAGAAGCAAAGCTCGGTCCAGTGCACAGAAGTCGGGCAGAGAAGGGGACCAGCACCTGACATTGCAGCCCAGAAGGATGCTCACTGCAGAACGCGGTGCCTGAGGAGCTCGTTATCCGAACCCAGCAACGTACAAAGCTTGCAGACGGGTTTTGAAGGCAAGACTCACCAGACCCATAACAATAAACAGAAATCGAGTTGACACAACGTTGCCTGCTGTAGATCATGACCCCTTTGGCTGAGACTGTAGAGGAAGGAGACAGACTCATCTCTTGGGCTTCAGCAGAGCATTTACTACAGATTCAGGCAGATGATTCCTGGTCCAGCCAGAGAGCAGAAGATCTTTGCAGGGAACTAATGAATGAGCGAAAATACAGACGGTGTGGGGCCCTGCTGCAGCGCGAGGATGACGGGCTGTGACGGAGGGGAACATGGGCCCGCAAATGTCATGTCCCCACTTTACCTCCCATGTCGGGGCTGGGAGCAGAGCTGCTGGAAAGCTCTTGTGCCATCTCCACATCACGGCGGGGCACAATCGTCAAAGACACGGCACCTTGGTGCTGCAGAGGAGTTCGGTATCAGGCAACCGTGAGAGCGGGGTCAGCACGAGCAGCCAAAGGTCCAGCAGGAGCGGCTGTGCTGACCGCTCTGCGATACGGCACCCACGCAGTCGCTGACAGCGACCAACCCCGTCTGTATCTGCTGCGTCTCCCGCTACACGTGGGTCTCCCGCGGCCCTCCAGCTCGGCCGTGCTCTCCTGCTCCATGGCACCGTCCTGCTCGTGAGCGCTGGCGAGATGCCGCATCAGCTACACCACCAGCCCGGTGTCGTCTCAGTCGGTGGTGCCCAGGGCTGCCCTCTCCTCCAGCTATCCGGACCAAGCCAGGACAGATCGCTCGGGCAGGCTTTCTGGTGAGGAAGGAGAGCGTCGGAGGAGCGATGCAGGGCCACGAGTGCACAGCATCCTTCCCCACCTCGGGGCTGGCCTAGTTTTCCCTTTGGTGAGAGGGGCTTGGTGCTGGCAGGAGAGATGCAACCCCGAGCAGCTGAGCGCCCACGACCTGTGAAGGGCCTGAGAGCAGAGAGACATTTACAGCGAGCCATGGCCAACCTCCAAAGCGTGCAAATTGCTTTCTGCCTCCTTAAATATTCTTCGCAGCGTCCGTGAGCTCTAGAAATGCCAGAAGCACTGGAGCAGCTCCAGCTGAAACAGATAACTTGGTGTTACTCGTTTGGCAAAGCAACATTTTCACCTCCTGTCCTAAACCGTTACGTGTGGCAAGGAGGGTGTTCAATAGCCCTCGCGTTTAACCCCAGCAGCGGCTGCCTCCCGGCCCTTGGCATGGCGGTGGCTCCGTGGTAAATAAGCAGTTTGCACAGAGTTGTTTGGGATCCGAAGCAGTACGGAAACGTACGGTCTCTTTATTGAGCTCACTGGGCTGTAGGTGGCAAATAACTTCAGCAATTCCCAAATGGCCTCAAAACGTAGCGGCTGCGGAGAGGCAAATTAGTCATTTTCTGCTCTAAATACTTAATGTCAGTGCTAAAAATGAAGAGGTGGAAGAATGTCCTGGAGAGGCGGATCAGGGATGCAGCCGAAAGCAAACCCCATCCTCATCTAGTGCAAGTCGACACGGAGCAGCAGCAGAGCCAGCACAGCGATGCTGGTTTACGCGCGCTGCCCCGCCGGTGATGCAAGTGGCGCTGGCCGAGCAGCGCTACAGGAGAACAGCCCGTACAATGCTTGAAATATTTATACTGAAAACCAACAGTCTTCTCTGTTTTCTGACCAAGCAGAGTGTGAAACGGAGGCAAAAAAGATGACTTCAGATGCGCTTCCCGCTGACGGGCCGAGAGACATGAAAGGCACAGTGTGAGGCTTTTCTCCTGGGTGTGGGAAAGAAGGAGGGTAGAGATAGGAAGCTGGCATTGTGGGAAGGAATTTTTAAAAAATAAAGGACTAACGAGTACAGGCTGTGGTGTGCCTTGAGAAGGATCAATGCGGCAGCTTTCCGGCAATGCGGACCAGGAACAGCAGAGCTTGCAGCTCGCACCCTGGGCTGGGCAGAGCAGGAGCTGCTCAGAGGCGAGCGGTCCAGCCGGCGGGTATTGTATCCACGGGCTTTGAGCCTGGCGCCAGGCCTCTTTTGCTCGTTTGATTAGCTCCTTTTCCTTTGGCAGCTGGAAGGAGGCTTGGCAGCACCAGGGTTTCGCGTCTTGTTGAGCTGAATAGGAGGGAGCAGGGTTTTGGCAGGGAGAAAAGAACATACCACTGCTCCATCAATGGCCTCGTTACGGAACGCGGTGGATCGCAAGGAGCAGCAAAGAGCGATGGAGAGCTTTCTTCTGGTAGGCTAACATGGGCTGGAAATGCATTTCCAGCTTGACCTATTACTCTGAAGATATCAGCTCAAAGGGTAGTTGGAAGCTTGACAGTTTTTATCTGTGGAGGAGAAGTAAGCGCGTCTTGTCTGTCCTGGGCTGTGGGTCTGGAAGCCAGCCTGTGTGTGTGTGGCTGTCGAGAGCAAGTGAGCTAAGCCATCTGGAGCAGGAGGGTGGCACAGAAAACCAAGGGGCAGGCAGGTTTTCAGGAAGGGGTTGGAGTGCCCCAGGCTGCTCAACAGGTGCTCAGCCGTGTTAGGACCAAGGGTAACAGCTGTATTGTCTCCTGTTCCTGCCTCTTGAAAAACTAAAACAACACGAGATAAATACTCTGAAGAGGTAGCTGGTCACCCAGCTGGCTCTATTTTAGCTCTCATTTATCCTATAAATTTATTATAGTATGAATCAGTGCTATTTATTCATTCAGACATAATGACACGACTGTCCATGCAGATGCCCTTAATGACCTGAGCAGATACATTTTTAGAGAAGTCTTGGTGAGAATTTTTAACAAGCCAATAATAATGTATCCTGCAAAGTCTATTTTCTCTATTGTTATGTCCAAGCGATGGGATTTTCAGGAACATTCATTGTTCCCTGTGGGTAACAATCTACAGCCCAGCTCAGTGTGACTCAGGTTGGGTCAATAACAAGGGCTTTGGAAAATCCCAACCCCTGTATTAATATTATGAACTCTTTTGAGAGCCAGTTATACAGAGGGTGGCACAAACTACATAATGTATGGCTTGTCCAGGTGGGACTGAGCGCTTTGAAAGAGTACTTGCAAGTGAAAACTTGATGCAGTCTGTGAGAATCATTTCATGTAGAAGTGAAGTTCAGCCACATAAGGATGAAAGTTACGGCAGTGGAAGGTGATCCAGGAACACCGCAAAGGAGGGCAGAACATTATCAAGCGTGCGATAACTTGGGCAGGTAAAATCACAGAATGATGAAGGTTGGAAAAGACCTCTTAAGATCATCAAGTCCAACCGTCAACCCAGCACCACCGTGCCTGCTAAACCGTGTCCCAAAGTGCCACATCCACACGGTTTTTGAACACCTTGTATGAAGGAAGAACTAGGGGCAAGAGGGTAGAATTACTCTACTGGTTTTAATGGAAACATACGAGTCCCACACTTTCCTGATACTTAAAATTGCATCTTGTCCCTGCGGGTGCATCCCCAGGGCCCAGGAGCTCCCGGCCATCCAGACATGCCCCCACCGAGTGTCCCCTGGGAAGAGGGGGAGCAGCGTGACACAGCAGCCTGGTCGTCCCCAGCTTTTCCAACAGACTGTGCCTTGCTGCCCTGCGCCCCGCAGCCAGCGACTGCAGGCGGGCTGCCTGCTCACCCCGGCAGCGTCTGCTCACGCGTCCGGGGCGGGTGGCAAGGGTGACTGCCTGTCGCCTGCCCCGTCGGGCTTGGGCTCTGGGTGGGGAAGGTGTGGGGGCAGCAGCTAGGCCTGCTGTGCTGCCCCACGGGCAGACTTCATGCGGTTGGAGGCAGAGGCAGTGCTCCACCTCCGTGCCCAGGGCAAGGCAACGGGGTGCAAATCCCACCCTTGCTCCGCCATGGCAATTTCGAAGGAATCCCCTAGAGTTAAGCTAAATTAAAACCGTTTCAAGGAGGGGGAGGGAGAAGCAAGCGTCATCATCTCAAAACCTGCTCTGGTAGAGCTCTGCTTGGCGTACCAAGATGAATAATAAATAGCAATCATCCATCCGTGTGGATGGATTTGCTCTGCCCACAGCAGAGAGTGTGAAAAAAAAGCATGAGGGGAGCATTTCCCAGCAGCTCTCCCTGTGCAGACCTCTTGCTCACATAGCATTGATTGAGAGAAGGTACAAAGGAAAGACGTTAGTTAAATAAAATGTTTTAACATCAGGCAGGACATCAATGGCTGAGTTATTCATCATCCCAAAGAGTCTCTGAGGAAAAGGAGAGGGAGACTGCAAGCCCGAGGCTGGCTCCAGCCCAGGGCAGAGAGCAGCACATCAATGTCCTCCATCCCTCCTGGCCCCCCAGAGAAACACCCAGGCTCCCTCCTCCCCTCCCTGTGTCGGGAGCCCGCTCCAGGCATGGTGGAGCTCCGTGTCGGCCATGCTGCTGAGAAGCCAGGTGCCAGCTCCGGGGGAGCTCCTGACCCAACGCCTGTCCACGGGCATCTGTGCTGCCTCCTGGGGCAAGGAGGAAAATCTCTGGCAGCTCACTTGGCATCACCATCCTAAGCTTTTAGGCATTCCCGTGAGAAGTGAGGGAGAGGAAAGACAAGAGCAGGGTGTCTGCAAGTGAGTGTCTCGGTTGATGCTGGGGACCTTCTCCCCTCCTGGTGCGATATCAATCCCATCAATGATCCCAGGGGCATTTTACTGCAGCGCTCGCTCACGTGAGGGCAGCGTGCATGGTAGATAGCCCCACGGAGGAGCTGCGGACCTGCCCGCCTGCCCTTGCCCGGGGAGGGTGCTGTCGGACCGGGGCCACACGTATCACCGGTGGGACGTGGGGTGGAGGGGTCTGCGCTTTCCCCAAGCCTGGAGCCTCCAGTCCACTGGCTGGGCAGCTGGCTCGAAAGGCCAGAAGAGCAAAACCATCCTTGCAGCCATAGTGAAAAAAAGTGATTCTGCATCTTGGATTGCGCACAGATATTCACATGCCACACAGCTCTGTAAACCTTAAAAAATGGGTGAAAACGTGTTCCTTTCTTGGTGGGAAGAACTGGAGGGATGCTCCCGTGCTCCGGCACCTCCCGGCTCACTGCCCTGCGGCGCACAGGGGAGGAGGCAGCTCCGGCAGTGGGAACCTGGGGTGGGTAAAATCAATCGTGTGCTGCAGCCCTGGCTGAAAAGCTCCTGGGACCCAGGAAGGCTCTGCCTTGGACAATGGATTATTTTTAACTAGCTCGAGTCTTCAAACACTGTAGCTCAAAAAAGGGGAAAAGAGAAGAATAGCTGATTTGTGCAAGCTCCCCTGCTCCCATTAAGTCGGTGGAAGTGGTGCTATGCATTTCAATGGTGGCAAGACTCTGCTTCTCATGAGATAAATTGCACCCTGTCCCTCCGCGCAAGATAGTCCTGATCGCTCGGCTTCACTCTTTCCCGGCCCCCCTAAGAACAGCCCTCCCTCCCCGATACGCTCCCCAGCAGATTTTTTTGTTGTTGTTGTCACAGAGCTATTCATTTTCCATAGGCTGCCTTCATTCCCGTGGCCTTTTGCAGCTAGGAGACAAGATGTTGCCTTGGAAACAAAGCCCCTTAGATGTTTGGAGTCTCTGGGATTGCTCTGTCTGCTCCCGAGCACTTTTGGGTTATTTTTATTAACCACACAAAGATGCAGCGGGCTCGTAGCCAAGGCAGAAAGTAGCCCAGGGAGGTGGAGGGAAGGCGAGCATCTTACTGGCATCACTCTACTCCGCCGGGGGTATTTTTTTTTTGCAGTGCACCACAGGCTGAACGCCTGCGAGAGAAATGGCATCTCCAGAGAGAAATGGCATCTCCAGAGAGCGCTGCGCAGGCAGGGCTGTTCCCGGGGCTGGGGATGGCTGCGGGCGGGCGGGCAGAGCCGCAGCAGGGGGAGAGGGAGGATCACCGGGAGAGAAAAAGCAAGAGTAGCAGAGAAGGGAAAGAGGACAACAACGAAGAATGGTGGATATTTGGGTTCGTTGGGGTTTCTCGTTTTCCCACTGACCGACTGTGCCGTGGAGGGACCACCGTGCACGCCGCTGCCGAGACGTACATGGTGGCTATAGGCCCAGGCTACTCGTTTTAAAGGAAGAGAGATTTCCAGACCTGTTAGACAACTGTTAATGTCTCTGCTCTAAGGTTTTCTTGGCAATTCTGCTCTGTGCCGCAGGGCGAGTCAGGGGCAGCATAAACAGACCCCCAGCCTGAGCTTTACTCCCGGCCGGGCGGCTGGAGCACGCCAGCTCCTCCTGCCCCGAATCTGCCGGCGGGAGAGGTCTGAGCCCTGCTGCGAGGGTGCCTGGGGCAGGGGGAGAGGCTGCGCTGGCCCCGTTTCCCCTCATCCAGAGGCATCGCTGCGTGACACTGCCAAATCCCCACCCCTCTGTGGAGAACATTTCAGAGTAGGCTTTTACTCCTTCGTCTGCAAAGATGTAAAAAAAAAACCAAAAGCTGATTAAAAGAAGCTCCCTAACCCCTTTCTGGTATTTGAAATATTTCCAAGCCAGCGAAAGCATTCCAGAAAAAAGTGAATTTATATTATTTTCCAAAAAATACTCAGTACAGTATGAAGCCTAGACCTTGTAACTCATGTCAACACTCTGCTCGGTACAGCCACGAGGGAGGGCTTCCAGCTGCAGCGGCCGCATGGCTCGCAGAGCCGGAGAGGCTGGCACACAGAGGCAGAGGGAGCAGCAGAAGGGAAGGAAGGAAGGAAAGCACTGAAAGAAGATGGGCCTGAGAGATGGCGGGCAAGGACTGGCAGCCGGACACCCGCAGAGGTGAACACTGCCGGCTCACAGCCGCGGAGAGGCTCGAACGTGGTGCTGGAGATGTTGCAGCTATTTCCGTTCTTGACTACAGGCAGGCGCTGGTGCCGTCCCCACCGTTTTGTGGGGCTCGAGGTGCTCTGCAATGGCAGCAGAACGCGTGGGGAGGGGATCCGCCCTGCATTCCCTGTGTGGATCACGCAGGATTACACGCAGGGGAGCAATTTCACTGTTTTGTGGCTTTTTCCGTCATAGCTGAGCCTCACAGATGCCCAGGCTAGCAAGATGCTCACAGATTTTCTTATCCCTTCTGGTGCATCCTCACCAAAGCAAGGAAGTCTGCCTCATCCTCACAAGTGTCAGAAGTGCCAGGACGCCTTTTTCCCATATTTGCTGGTTTTCCTGGTCCATACTACACGATGCTATGGTTACAGAGATGTAAGACTAATCCAGCTACAGCAGGTTATGGGCTATTTGATTTTGACATTCTTTGATGCTATATTTGTGCCAGAAGAATAAATAATAAATACACACAACAGCATCAAAGATTTCTTCCGGGCTCCCAGCCTATTTCTGCCTAGCCTTGTTAAGCCATTATAAAGATATTTCTCTGCCAGCCTCTTTTTTTACAGATTATCCTGCCATCTAATGCTGCACCTGAGGTCCCATTTATCCACTCTTTCTGAAAAGAGCAGCTAATAAACAAATTTCCTGTTAATAACCCCAAGAACAGCTTCCCCTGGAATGGCAGTGCTCACACCCAAGCCACCAGATTCCCCCTCCTTCCCCTCCCTCCTCTCTTGCTTTCCCTCTTCTACTTCCTCCTCCCATCCTCAGCTCACCAAAGGGTCGGGAAACTTTCTTGATGCTGTTGTAAGGAAAATATAGGACTATTTTTCTCTGCAGCAACGTGAAACAATACATAAGCAAGTCTGTTAGTGACTGAAGTGCCTTAGCTCCAGTAAGGAGGACCTTGCTGCGGGTTAGTCTCTGTAATCCCCGCCGATCAAAGAGAGAGCTCCTCCGAGCCTCTTACAAGCACACAAATCTTGATTTTGCTGGAGATACAGCAGCACAGGAGAGATTTTGCGATAAATTTGTCTTTCCTCTGCTCTGCAGTCTGGGGCTCTTTCTAGGCAGCCACAGACACCTCGAGCAGCCACTTCTCACCCTCAGCGCCATCAGATGCCACTTCACTCCTAGCAAGACCTCAGCCACATGCTCCTCCTCTGTGAAATCCTGGTCCTCCCTGCAGAGGAGGGTTCATGGACAGCTGCAAATTAAGAGGGAGGGAAGCTAAACGAAGGTCGTAGTAATAAGAAGTCACAGGCAAAACTTTGCTAACCAGGCACTCAACGAATCATGTCTCGCTTCAGCCCATCCCCTTCCTGGCGTTCATATGACACCTCTTGAGACCGCAGAGACCTGCAGCTGCAGACCAAAAAGTTACCAAACCAGCGCAGCCAAAGGCAGTGGGCATGTGCATTCCCCGGGCAGCTTTCTGCAGTATCTGCGTTGGGAACTGCTGCCAGTGACAATCCTAAAACGACCGCGGGTTTGCACGCTTCCGTTTGCACACTTCCATCGCCTCTTTTTGTAGAGGTTCCCCAGAAAATCGTTGACGTGCCATAGGGAAAGCTGGGTAAGGCAAAGCACTGCCATCTTTTCTGAGGTCACTCTTCCCAGAGTACTTCTTTTTTAAACAAATAAGAGAAACCTGCTGCAGTTTGCAGAAGAAACTCAGTTCCCAAAGTGCCCTCACTGCCTGACGTGATGCCCCCCATTAGTTAATATTTAGCCAATTGCTGGGACAGCCCTTAAACCACTGTGCCCCAGGTACCTGTATCCTGACTGTGCAGGTGTCAGGCTTTGCGTACCTCGTTTTGCTCCTGTAAAGTCCAAGTCAAACCTAAGGAAGACCCCTTCGTCTGCACTCAGCAGCAGTCATGTTGTAAGACATCTGTTGAAAGAGTACAGGACTGAGAACTGGAAAATTTGGGGTGGTAAGAATCCAAATTAAAGCAGCAAATAAGCAGCGAGTGAAAGACTCCTGATAAGAAAGTTCTTGTTGTACTTATGACCAAACCGGGACAGAAACATTTGATGAATTTGCTAAAAAATACAGTCTAAAAGAAGTGAAAACCATTTGTAAAATCCAGTCAAAATCTACAGATAGTCATGGCCAAGAGGAAACTGTGTGAAAATTTGGAGAATTTTTTCAAAAGGATTTTGCATCCCTGAAAGGCCAGAGTGGTTTGTTCTCATTCATTTTTCCAACTTTTCATTTGGAAACAAATTTTTTGTTTGAAAATTCACCTACATTTAAAATAATAATACTGAGCCCCCAAATAACTCAAAACAAACAAAAATATTTTGGTAGGGCTCAAGGCAAGTGCTTTGGCTGGATGTGAAATGAGTTTATTTGGAGGGTTTTGGGTCCAGAGAAGAATGCAGGGGAACGTATATGATCCAAGCTGATTTTTCACAGCACCTAATTTTTCAGTTCTGTCACCGAGTGGGAAATCTGGTATTTGGCTGCTGTGATACCTGCTCTCACACCAGCAATGCAAGAAATAAGAATTTTGAGACACCCTGTCAGGCAGAAGGCTTGGGTATGGACACCAAACCCACCGACTGCTGTTGCTGTTTCAGTGGAGAGCAGAAAGAAATCCCTGCTCAGATATCCCAGTTACGGGTTACAGAGAAGAGCAGAGGCAACAGGGAGCTGAAATTTAGCATGATTGGGATGGGGTGGGGGAATTTTTGTTCTCCACCTGATCCTTCAAGTATTAAACACAGATCACCAGGGAAAATAGGACCATAACATAAACCAAAGCTCCTTCTGATTGAAACACCATCATTTTCTTCAGGGAGAGATGACTGTAACCCACAGACTTAGTCCTTCATCGTAGAGGCGCTGATAAATCTGCTAGATTAATTGTAGAGTGGAGATTAGCACCCACCGTTCAGCATCAAGCTCTGAGCATTAAACTAATTACTGGGTTCCAGCGCTGCGCAGCTTCCCAGCAGGAAGGCACTGGCCTAGAAATCATCACTCACGAGAGGCATTTAGCCAGAGATGTTAAAAAAAATCCAGCTCTGTCCTGGGAATACTCCCACCGTAGGGGCTGGTTTCCCTTTCTGTTCCAAAGACAAAGCCCGTTTCCCTCGTTGTGGTGGGAAAGCTTGGAACGAACCCGTGTCCCCTCTGCCCTGCCACCCTTACTCAGTCGCCCGGGGGGATGTTGGTGTGGACAATCTTAGAGACATTTGAAGAGCGGACGATGTGCAGGCTAAAGACGTCGGGAATTCCCAAATCCAGAGCAGATTCCCAGAGAGTCACCGTCACTCCCGCTCAGCTCGTCCTCAGCCAGCTGCTTTGCCATGAAGGTAAAAATAGCCAGAGCCGATGCAGCTTGCCCCCCTGCTCTCCCACTGGGGGATCTCAGGCAAGTCCCTGCCCTTCACTGCACTGCAAACCATCACATGTGGTGGACTTTTACCCAGCAGAGAGGATTTTACAGAGAGGAGGAGGGCAGTAGGCTGCAAGGATTTTGCTCTCTCCCCTTGACATGTTTCCAGCTTCCTCCTCAGCGCCGCGGCAGAGTGCTTCCCTGCGGAGCATGAAGCCATGCGGCTAATGTCCCCCATCTGTGACTCTGTCTCTCATCCCCTCCCAGGTGGGCAGTGCTGTCTGTGCCTGCACGGCCTGGAAGTCGGCAGCGAGGGATGGGGTTCGGGCTTGCAGGTCCCATACCCAGCCCTTTTGCTCAGTTCTTGTAGGACAGAGGACCCATCGAAGCACCCTGCCCTCAGAGGGACACTGGTGGAGTTTGCAGTGGCTCTCAGTCTCTCAGGGATGCCATCTTCTTGAATTAGAAGTGACTGGGACGGACAGAGTGCCATTTTCTCACCTTCCAGTGTGGCTAGTGGGTCAGGGCTTATTCTGAGACCATTGAACTGACGCTTTCTGGCTTTCCCATCCTTGCTCGGAAAAATCAGATCAGCTGTCCACTGTGTTTGCCTCGCCCGGCTCAGGAGCTCTCTGAGCTCCTCAAGAACGGGGGATGACCATACGATTTCCTAGAACAAACCGGGAAAATGACTTGCCCTTCAGTGGCATCCCTCTTGCAGGCTGAGTTCTGTGTTGTTGGGTGGTGGGTTTTTCCCACCTCTCTGGTGAGTGAAGCATTATCTCCTACAGAATGTAGGGCTGTAGGAGCTCTTGCGATGGTGGTGGCCAACTGGCAGCCCAAGGTCTTAGTCTGGTCTGTGCATTATCCAGTCCCTGGGTTGCCAGATAGGCAGCAGTCCAAGCAAACAGGGAACACCATTGTGTATGTGTTGCAGGAGGGGAAAAGAAGTTTGTATCCACGTAAGAGCGAGCAAATTTTATTTGCTCAGCTGCAGTATCATACAGAATGGGTAGGAATAAAAGTAGCACCAAATACAAAGCAGTTGGCCTGCTTTGGAGCCCTGATACTCTATAATATCGGTTCTGCTCAGCATCTCCCCGCACAGGAAGCAGCAGGCAGAAAGCACAGCTGTAACAAGGTGTCAGGATAGAGATCCTAGACCAAGTACCAGACACACAGAGGTTGTTTGGCCAAGACAGCCAGAGGTGACGGGACCATCGTGGCTCCAGAAGGGTATGAAAACCAGGGCTTTACTAATTGCTAGCCAGACAGCACAGCCGCGGGAGGAGAGAGCCGCACGTCACCGTGGCTGTCGGGTGCTGTTTTCTGTACGAAATAGTCTGCCTGCCCGCAGACAGACAGCTGCCCTTTGGCGCTGTGCCCAAGGCAGCCAACCTTTTTGGGACCTGTTTTACGCGAGCAGGGTAGAAGATGGCTAGCGTGACGCTGTGGAAAGCCGACCACCTCTCAATTTGTTAGGCTCAGCTTTGCTGTGTGATGCAAATTGCTAAAGAGCACTACGCTGATCTTTGCATCGGCGTAAACCTCTCTTTCCTAGATCCCCGGGATCTGTCAGGAGCTTTCCGTATCCGCCGCTGACTAATGAGTGCAGAGGGGATGTGCTTTGGGTGCCCACCTCGTGGTGTTCTCTAAAGGGGTAGATGTGAAGAAGTCCCTGGGTAGATTTTCACTAGCTCACTGCCTTCCAGGGTCTCTCAGACTGCATGCCCAGCAAGCCAAATGCCAAGCAGAGGTGGGAGGCCTTGGTTATATGTTCTGAAGGTGGATGGAAGAGTGGAGGAGGAAGGGAGAAGGTTGTCTCTGCTGCGATGCACAGCAGCTGCTTCATGCCAGACAGATTTCCACAGATTCAGAGGTCAGCTCTGAAACACAGATGTGTGAGAAAGAGAGGGTGAGTGCGGGGGAGAGTCATACGTGTAGCTGTTTATTCAGCGTCTACAAAAACTCCTGTGGACTTGGAGCTGGGCCCTGGATGTCTCTGGAAGAGGCGTATTCGCCAGCTCTGCTTTGTTTCCAGAATTCATTCAGGCTTCAAATGCCGGGAAAATAACCGGCTTCTGCTGTGATGCAGCCACCCCAGCTGTGAAGCAGGGGGCAGGTTTCTGAGATGCTCTCTAAGGAGGAGGAGGAGGTTTTGCGGTTGATGAGCCGTGTTCTGCCCCCAAGTTACGGGACCGTGTTTCTCACCGAAGTGGCAGAGGCACGTAACGCTCTGCCCCGAGGTCAGAATCCGGGTCCCCCAAGAAGGTCCCCCTCCAGGGACATCCTTTGTGGATGCTGTGTGCTTTCAAGGCGTCAGTCTCCCCCCAGGGTCTGGGCTGGCGATGGCCACTACTCTTTTCAGCTGTGCCCTGGGTTATACGAGACTGGCTTCCTGGTAACTGGTGCTGTGCCTCTGATTTGTCGTGTACCGCCAGCAAAATGCAATGCTTGTCTTTTCCCCCCACCGCGTGGATTTTCTGAGATGTTCTGAGATGCGGCTCGGAGTACAACCAGCCACCAGAGGAAACTGCCCCAGCGTTAACCTTAGAGACAGGCTGAGTGACAAGTATCATTAATCAGAGTAAATAACAGCAAAAATTATATTTACTGGGAGTTAGCTCACCAGAAGGAAAGCACGGCACCATGTGACACACTGGGTCAGCTCTCCGGTGGGCGTAAGTCAGTGCAGCTCTGTAGGGGTTAGCAGATTTGTACTACATAGCTTCACGTAGAGCTTTGCCTTTCCCTTAAACTCTCCCCTTCCAGAAAACTATTCCTTTTTGAAAAAAAAAGAAAAAAAAAGTCCCTTAGTTGATGTCCAGGCAACTTCAAAGGACCAGAGCTGGATTCACCCTGGGATGGTCAGAGAGACGGGGACCCGAGTGCCACGCCAGTGCAGCTCTGCGGCAGGCAGGACAAGAGCGGCTCTGCTGGTACCTGCTCGGGCACAGTTCATGGCTGGTGGTGAGGAACAAATGATTAGGGGTGGTCTGTATCTACATGATGAAAAATAACTAGCTTGCAGAGACAAACATGGCTGCCAGTAACGTCAGGCTGCTAGGAAGAGCCCCTCTCCCTTCCAGCAAGGTAACGAATTAACTGGGCTACGCGGCTGTTGCAAGCAAAGTCACAAGGCTGCTTGCTGAGCACAGCCTGTGTGCTTGGTGACAGTGACATATGGGAGGCAATTAAATAACTGTGGTTACGTCCAGGTTAGTGAGAAAACAGATCCCCTTATGAACTGGCTTTCTACCGTGGGTCTGGTGCGAAGGTGGACACCCAGCCGCGGGTTGGAGAGGAGACGCGCTGGTGTCCTGCTGCGTTTGCAAGCTTCTTGCGCACGTCTGCCTACGGATTTCACCATGGCGGAGAACCCCACCCTGCCCTGGCCCTGCAGAGCCCTCGCCATTCCCCGACTGGTGCGGCGGTTGGTTCTCTAACAAAGGGTTATTTGGTTTTACAGCGACGGCTAAAGCCTGGATGTGTGATTTACCATCCCAGAGCTTCTGAGCTCAGCTGTTTCCCCAAGCCAAGCCCACCCAACCAGCTCCAATTCTCCTGCTGTAGGTGGACGCGTTCAGCGTTCGGGAGTGACATGGAGCTGAACAAATCCCCCCCTCGGTAACAAACACCCGAAAGGCCAGCGGCTCGCGGGTTAGGGTAGGACCTGCTGTGGAAGACACGAGCCATTGGGAAGTGGCAGCGGGCTGTGGGGGAAAGCTGCAGGGATGGGCTGGGGTGCTCCTACGGGATAAGAACCAGCCTGGAGGAGACCAGCACCACCCCTTGCCCTCCTCCCAGCCGACTGGTACCCAGGGGCCGAGGGGCCAGGAGACGGAGCAGCTGGGGAAAGGCAGAGGCGGCAGTGGAGCAAGCAGCCCTGCACCATTTTGTGGCTCCTTCCAGCAGTCCCAGGGGCAGAGCGCTGCCTATTTTTAGCTCCCGATGTAGCTGAAATACCACCGTGATGTTCATTAACGAAAACCCCGTCGGATGGGAACTGCAAGGCGGGGGGGCTGGCTGGTCTGGTTTGTTTTTGCTTTGTTTAATTGCTGGCTTCACTACAGAGGCAGAGCGTGGCGGGAGGCTCAGCTCCTCTCACCTCGGGAAAAGCGGGAGCGCCAGACCCGGGGGAGGCGGGAAGGGAAAAGTCAATCAGGAGGTATTTAAAAATCTACCTGCTGGGTCCAGGGGCGGCTGGAGATTTTAATGTCATTCCCAGCTTGAGATGCAGCCTGGAGAGTGAGAAGAGAAAGGGGTATCTTCTCTTCTTGGATCCTTAATTGCTCGTTAAATCATCTAACAAATGCCTGAACCCCTGGATGGCCCCATGCCTCTTGACAGAGGGCCTTCAGCAAGGTTACAACAGGTATTGTTGCAGGATATGCGTGATTTTCTAACAATTTAAAATATATATATATATGCACAAATGCAAGTGCATAAATGAATTTCCTGCCGCTCCCAACAAGCTCCCCACGTATGCAGTGCCGACTGGTTTGTCTGCTGCATAGAAATATTTGTTGATGTGAGGTGAACTGCGCAAATAACCTCTTTCCCTGTGGCTTCCTTGCTCCATCCTCCTTTCGCCTTTCTGCTGGATCAGACGGTGTGGCTCCTAAAGCCCCACCCCGAGAAGCACAGCCTCTTCACTCCTGACGGCTTGGTGAACTGTTTCTGAACACTCTGGCTCCTGGTTCTGCCTTGAGCATCCACGTGACCTCTTGTTTCTTTCCTCCGCAGGCTGATGCCAAGATGGTCTGCGATGTCGTAAGTCGGATGGAGGACACAGAGCCCTTCTCTCCAGAGCTGCTGTCAGCTATGATGAGACTCTGGGCAGACTCTGGCATCCAGGAGTGCTTCAACCGGTCCCGGGAATATCAGCTTAACGACTCGGCCCAATAGTGAGTATCCCTGTCCGTAGTCTTTTGTGTTAAGAAGCTGCAGTTGTGCTTGTTTATATTTTAACTAAAGTTAATGACCTCATAGCAGTGGATCTGAGCACGGTTCTGCTTGCGGACAGGGATGTGGGTTTTGTCACAGGCTGCTGCGAGGCAGAGAGGATCAGGCAGGACATTCATGTCCCCTCTGGCCGGTCTGGGGTCAGGTCCGTGGCCCCAAGGCCAAGTTCCCAAATGGCTTCCAAACAGCTCAAGGTAGGTTTCTACAAACATTGATCTTGAGAGCAGAGGCAGGCCAACCCATGGACATGGCCGACAGCTTCTTCATTTGTCTGATAGATAACAGAAGGGTGTGACCACCTGCTTTGTATAGCAGTACGGCTCTTGGCTTTGCTTTTCTGCTAGTCATAGGCTGTACTGATAGGCGGCTGGATTACAACCAAGGGTAGGGGATGTCTTTGCTTTTACAGTGGCATTGCGTTATTCTCGTAATTCAGTCGGTGGCATCTCTACCATTGGGGACCACATCCAGATTTTTTTTAATGGTGATTGTCTGAATCCATGGCTTTGGTTCATGCTGGCATAAAGACAGGACATCTATCCCTAAATGGTTGCTCTGGCTCTGGAGAAACGTGAACTGCCTCCCCAGTTTCATTTCAGACCCATTTCTAATGATAATTCACCCAATCTGTTTACCTCCACCTAGGCAAGGAGGCTAAAGCTTTTCATCCCATCACTTCAGTCGCAGCAGTTGTTGCAGTCAGGCAAAATGTACCCTGGCTTGGTGCTGTGTCTTGGGCAGCAGTCAGTAAAACACGGTTCAGTAGAAGCACAAGGAACAAGCCAGCACGGAGTGATCATTTCCCCAGTTATACCCCTGGACCTTTTGGTAGCCAGGGAAATAGAGGCTTCCCTAGATGGTGGCAGGGGAATGCTACATCCATGCTTTTGGCTTGCACAATACCCCGTGTCGACAAGTTCACCGGCTGACTCATGCACTTCTGGAGCTGTTATTGCGTGTTTGGATTGTCTGGCACCTCTGCTTAGGGTTTTCTTGGATATCCATCAAAACACGAACACAAGCACTGGCGTTGCTGATGGTTTTGTTCTGCGTGGTGGGCCTGATCATCCCCAGTCTGCGCCCGCTCCTCCCATCCAAGCTGGCAGAGAGGTTAGGGAGCAGAGGATTATTTCTGCTCTCGCGGTGCTGCAGCAGAAGGCGAGTGATGACACATCACTTGGCATTGACCAGAAACCAAATGGGAGACCTGCAGATGTGTGGTCGGTGTCACAGCATCCTGCCCAACAATTTCTCACCACGAGCAGCTGCATCTCACTGATGATCCTGGCATTATGCTGCCTTTTAATCACTACTAGGTGGACATCCGTGTTTAATCTGTATTTCATTGCCTGTAGCAGCAAAATCAGCCTTCTGTTGCCAGCAATTTTTATTTCCCCCCTCAAAAGAGAGGTCTGATGGCATACACATAGCTTTAGAGATATAAATTATATAAAATGCCAGTCCTAATTGCATTACAACTCTGTGGAAAATTCTTCAATTGTTTTAGAGCCAATTACCTTGAGGAAAGTATTGTGATTTTCCTTCCATGCAAGATAGCAGTTGAAAACAATAAGCATAGCCCTCCCAGTGTGACCGGCTGCTGGGCAATTCGTCAGCAAGAGCTCACAAACCACAACCAGTTTCTAGCCATCAACCGAAGAGGCTCTGTGCTGTGGTATTCACAGCAAGACCAACCTGTGGTTGCAGCCCAGCAAAATGAATTCCGTCGTCTTTAACAAAATCTCTTACATCCGGAGGAGGACGCGAGATCCTCCATGCCAGGGCAGGGCTGCTCTCCCTAGCCATGCTGTGAGTCGCGCTGCAGCTGGACGCTTGTTTTCTCTGGGCTAGGTGAAGCTGAAGATAATGAAGCCCTTCGTGTTTACGGACCCACTGCCGTCGGAGCCTCCGGTGGTTCCATTGGCAGGAGCGGAGATGCTGTCACAGGGCAGGGCACTGTAATGCGTCCTGCGGCACCTCGAGGCCCTGGTACCATCACGCCAGATGGTGATGCACGTGAGAGCTCAGTTGGCACTTAATCACGCCCAGTGGACACCCACTGAAAAGAGGCATATTTTTCATTTAATCCTTCAATGCTTTGGGGTTATTTTCTTCTGCATGGGTGAAAGATTTGAGACAGTTTTCTATTCCCCCCCCTCCCCACTCCGGGAAAGGGCTTATCTTTATTGACACTGATACTGGATTTAAAACACTAGCAACTACAAAATATGTTTTCTTTAGGGCTGAGAAAAATAAATTCCAGACAAGAACTGAATCTGAAGTTCCCAAAGTTTGGAAAACACTGATGGGCAGTGAGCTGGACTCACTCGCTCCTGTTTCAGTCTTCTCTTGGTGTTAAGCCATAGGGACCAGTGTTTTGCTGGAAGGAGGGAAGTTTGCTGCCGAAGTCAGAGATCACGCTCCACAGCTGCTCAGCACATGTTCAAAAGCCCAAAGGGACAAAGCCACCAGGTCCTGCCGTGGCCAGCACAGGTGGGACCTTCAGGAGCGGTCCAGGCACTTCCCTTCACCCCAGAAACCAGCTGATGAATGCCCTGAATGCTTTTCGGAACCCCCCCTCCACTGCCTGGCTGTTTCTAAGGAACCACCACTCGGGCTTCGCCGAGTCAGTGCTGCCATTGTCCTAGATTGCTCTTCCAGTGCTTTACCTTCAGTATTGTTAAATGGCTCGAACAGCAGGCCTGCTGTTATGGCCCCTGGGAGACCAAGTCACAGGCTAATCAACAGCCTGCAAGAGCTAGCAGCATGGCTTTTATTAGCCTATCATTAATTTCACTGAAAATAGATTTAATATTTCGTATTAGCCTAAACAAGAAGTGAGTAATAGCTCTTGTCTCCTATCAACGACAGGCAGGAGCGCATTGCTTACTACTCTCCCGTGCGCACCTGCCTAACGGTGTGGACTTCCCTGCAAAGCTTTGCGTCTTTCGGCTCTGAAGTCAGCCTGTCCTTAGCAAGGATTTCATAGCTACAGCAAAGGAACAGTAGAAAACAGCACTTTTTCAAAGAAAAAGTATGTCCAAGGAAGAGGGGAGGTTCTGTAAGGGGCCTCCTGTGTCTTGGACAGCAAAAAGGAAAGCCGTAAGGAGAGCAAGAGAAGGGAAGATGGCAAGATGGAGTGGTTGGTTTCATCTTTTCTCCTTACTGCATATTTTCATCATTCCCTAAGGCAAATTTACGGGTGGCTTGAGTTCCACATTCCTAATCTCTTGATTATGTTTTTGTTCCTACTTCGTCTCCTCTTCCTTTCTTGTCTGCATGCCTAGGAGCTAAATCTACCTCTGATCATCAGAGTCGGGGCACTGCTGATGTCTTTTTCTTCTCTAGCCAGTTTCTGTCGGTGGAAGCACATCTGTGACCCACATTTTGCTTTCAAAATCAGCAAAATAGAATTTTCCAGCTGGTTTCCTTAATCTCCTACTTTTGTTCAGATTTGAGAATTGTCCTGTGTTTCCTACCCTCGAGTTCACAACAAGCCTGGTCTACAGTGCATAGGGCAGGATGGGGACCTGCTTTGAACGGCCTCCAGACTTCAGGAGATGGAGCAGACGGAGCATCCACATGAGCACCTTTTTTCCGTGTGCATAGCCAAACAGGCACAGGCCTTGCAAGATGTGTAGGCAGAGACAGTTTGCAAGTACACAGGCACAAAAAAGCCAGAATCCATCTCAAGTTATTCTCCTCCTGCTTCCAAGTACATTGAAAGATCATTCGATAATGCCAGGGCTGTGAAACTACCGTGAAAATGTAAAATATTTTAGAGCTGCGTTCAACCCATCCATCTTCACACATATCAGAGGTGTCAGGGCTAGGAAGCTTGTTGCCTTCGTCTTCCTCCATAGGGAGCGAAGGGAGGGAGAGACGCCTCCGGAGCAGGATACAGACTTCACTGCTCAGTGGAGAAAGAGAGATGCGGTTGTATCTGCTGCTCTACCATAGCTAACCAAAGCCCTGACATCTCAAGTCTGTGCCAAACACCAAGCCCAAACTGGACAACACCTTGGTCGCTCCATCTTCAAAAACTCCTCTGGCAGTGCCTTATAGAAAAGCAGCACCAAACTAAGAAAAAAATACCATGGTGCCTTCCTTCTCACCCTGTCTCATGTGGGACTGTTTTCTGATCTCTCTTCCTTGTGAAAGAATTGTCTCTGCATGACGGTATCACCTTCCCTACTGATACTTATTGCATCCCACATGCCAACACACGTTTTCATTGAGAAAACAGTAAGAAAGTAGAGCCAGATGTTGTTGTGATGTGGTGAATGGCTTCCAGACTGAGCCCCGACAAGGCAGCATTGGAACAGGCTGCCCAAAGAGGCTGTAAAATCTCCATCCTTGGAAATCCTTAACCCTGAGCCACCAGAGCTAACTTTAGAACTGCATTTAACCTTGAAGTTGGCCCTGCTTTGAACAGGCGGATGGTCCGGACAAACTCCAGAGGTCCAGTCCAAACTGGCACTTTTGGGTTTGCCTTTTGGCTTTTTCCCCTCGCTCTTTCTCTCGTGACACTGAGTTTAAAAGGGAGAAGGGGCTGCAGTCTCCTCTGCATAGCCGTGCCGGACCATGCAACGCTAGGACAACACCCATGTCCCGCAGGGCCAGCAGGGCAAACCTTTAGGTCATGGGATTTGTGGGATGTGGGCGTTAGGCACGACTGTGAGGACACGGTCTGTTTTAATGAGCTGCAATGCTTGCTGGCTCTCTCAGATGGAAGAAAGAAAAATTATAGGTCAAGATTTCGCATTAATATTCCCGTCAGGTGCGTAGATTCCATTTTCTCATCACAGCTTTTGTATTAGGTTTTCTGTGCGCCCGTCTTACTCGTGCCTGTCACTTGTGCTCCCTCACATTTAATTGGAGGGAGTAGCAGCATAAATGGAACAATCCAATTAATTGGCATGACTTGCGTTGCGCTCTTTATCGAACAGCCCACCTTTGCGTCTTGGAGCCCAAACACCAATACAGCAGGAAGGAAAAATACATCACAAGCAGAGATGTAGATACATGTGTCTGAATTTATGGTTTAATTTACCCCTGTGAGTAAATATGCCCACCAGCTTTGAATAATTAAGTTCCCCCTACAATAAGCAAAACAAAACAGCTCAGAAAGGCCAGAGCTGGTTGACTGGAATCGCCAGCCTTGCTCAGTTCCCACAGATGAGATGCAAATAGATTTCCAGGGATGAGCAGCTCTGCCGTGTCTGCTGGTGCCAGGGCTGTTCCTGGTACGTGCGAGGTGACGGAGGCGGGGGTAGGCTGAGCATCAACCTGTTAGAGTCTAGCAGGACTTGGACTTGGTAAAGGTCTCAGGCTTCATTATTATCCTTATAAATTAAAGAATTGCTGTCGTTATATGGCTATACCCAGGGCTGAGTGTGAGATGGAGAAAGGGCACAACAGGAAAGATGTTGTCTTTGAAACCAGCTGGATGTTTTCCAGCATCTCACCCTCAGTCTTCATCCACCTGGAGACCCATTTTCACCAAAATTGGGTGCTGTCTCTCCATGGACTGCTTCCGTTGGCCCACAGCATGGTGGAGACCACGGCATGGTATCCTGAAGGTGAGTGTTAAGCAATACTCACCTTTCCGTCCCACCAAACACTGCCAGGAGAGTGTGAGGACTGAGCTTCCTCACCAGAAAGCTCACTTAGAAGCAGGGGAGGCAGAGGTCTACAGGACTCTGCGTAACACAGCTCCATCATAAGATATTGCCACTTGTTGTAACGCCCACCCTGCTTGGCCCCTCTCAGACATGGGCGCAGAGGAGAGCTCCACCACACCCGCCCTCTCTTGGGGCATAGCCTCTCCACGGAGCAGAGGCCACTCAGAAGCTTCGTGCCAGAGCTGGTCTCTTCCCTTTACCCTTTCCAAGCTACACATGCAAGTCACTGGGTAAAGGGGGAACTGTCTGAAAAGAGATTTCCTGGCCAGGGCTCATGAAAACTCTAAAGAAAATTAAGGAGAAGGAAAAGCAGGAGGTCATGTCGCTTCCAAACATCTGGTTTCTGAAGGTCTATGTGTGAAGGTATCTGAGATGCCATCACCCCCTGACTTAACTTCTTCCGTGAAGAGGAGGAGCTACAGAGCTGGGCTTTGAAGTGGAGCTTGTGGCAGCACTCAGCGACATGGGAACATCCAGGAAAGCATTCCCCAGCTGAACCAGAGCTCTGACACTTTGCTCGCTGCCTTTGCATCTGAAATAGCATATTCTGCAGCCAGCTCCACTAAAAACTCAGCACCTCTTTAGAGATGGATCTTGCAGGCAAAAACTAGTGNCATCGTGTTGTCACTTCCCTCCTCCTAACCCTCCTTTGCCCCACAAAATCTCTCTAAGATCTGTCTGAAGGGGTCCAGGAGATAACACAGAGTGCACTGCAAGGAGAAGCAGAGGAGTTCCGCAGGTAATTTGTTCCTCGGGACAAGGACGTAGCAGTACTTGTTACCTCCCTCCCGTTTTTCATTGCCATGCAACATGGCGACAATGTTGTCTTTGGCATGGGGATTAGTAAAATCTTGACATCCTGACAAAATAGATTGCTGTTTAATGACCCACGATACGAATCGGGTCTGTCCCGCTTTTGGCAAACCTCCTGCCTGAAAACGTAGGAGCCGGGCAGTAGCTGACACTGCCCGGAGGAGGGGACGCTGCCGGAATCTGGGAACAATCTCTTCGCTTGTCACGTTTTGCTTAGAGAAGAGGAGCAGCCAGCACCACCAACACACACAGCACAGGGCACTCACCCCCGGGGAAACCTGCGGAATCGCAGTCTGGAGCGCTGGATAATCTGTTCTCGTCGCCGGCTGACAGGCCCCACAGGAATTTCTCCCCGCCTTGCGAAGGGCTGTGGGTGACAGATTTGGTGCAGAAGGATTTGACTTTTTTTTAGCTGAGTATTTGTATATTTTTAGGCTGATTTGTCCTTACGAAACCAGCTGGAGCTGGCAGATTGCCACCAAGGGCTGGGGCTAGGGTTGTTGGGTTTTTTTTTTCCACTCCAGTTTGTTTTTTCACTGCTGCTCCTGCTGCTGTCCGCAGCCCCCCTTTCCCCCCAGCTCTGCCTTTCAGCAGGCAGCGCTCGTGCCCTGCAGCTCGCCCGTCGCCGTGGTCTCCCGCCTTTCACCCCCACCTCCTTCCCATGCCGGGGTGCAGCTCCACACCCGGCAAGTCCAGGCTCTCCCGGGAACCCGCAGCCCTGCTCCTCCTCTCCTGCGGAGCCAGGGAGCCCAAGCTTCCCTCGCCCTTTCCGCACCCTGCGGTGTGACGTACCGTGTGCCCCCAGCTCCGCCATCACAGCCTGCCCGGCAAGACACAGAGCATCACTCGGACAGGGTGAGGGCGGGAGATGGGGTGTCTCCCACCAGCGAGCATCCCGATGGCTGCTTCAAGCTGCTTAGGGAATCGGGTGGCTCTAGCAAGGCAGATGTCCCTCTGCGTGGGTACTTCCTGCTTTCCGCCAGCTAGCCAGCATCCAGCTCACCAGTCAGCGGGGGCTGCGAGCCCTGTCCCCCCGCGGTGGGGACCGGCCGGCTGCTCTCAGCCTCCCGCTTCTCCAGCGCGTCTGCAGGCAAAGCTGTCGGGAGACCGCCGTGCCACGGCTCTTCTTCGCGCAACTGGCGTCAGGTCTGGCACCATCTGCGGCGCTGGGAGGTGAGCGTGGCACTGACGTGTTGTTTCCTGATGTATTTGCTGCCTGTTTGAAATCCTTAAATGGCAAAGAATGGCAGGAACGCAGGATTTTCTTTATAGCCGGGCTCTGGGATGGAGCAAGCCATCTTCCACACGGGTCTGCAGGCACCAGTGGCAAAGGTGTGATGGGGAGATGCTACTCCCTCCCCTCCCACGGGTCCTATCCCAGAAATCATCCCGGTTTGGAAGGAAAAGTTGCAAAGGGACTTTGCTGCGGTCCAGGGATCTCGGGCAGAGCTGCCTGCCACCAGCCATGGGACGAACAGCTCGGGAGGAGCCACACCAGCTCAGGACAAGCTCTGCGGGCAGGGCAGATAAGCTCCGTGCACTCAGGCTGCAGCTATCTCCCTTTCCCCCTCCTTCGCCTTTCCCTGCCCCGGTTTCTCAGCGCGACGCTGCTGTCCCCTGACTGCGGCAGGCACGATTCCTCCGTCCGTCACCCCTTTCCCCGTCCTGCCCTGCCGTGGTGCGATTCCTCGGGCCCCACGGCGCAGGAGAGCCCGAGAAGCATCTGGGTGACTGCTGGGGGTGTGTGGCCGCTGCCATGGCCCCTGCCCTCTCGGCGTCCGGCCCGTGCACACGCCTCGCTAGAAGAGGGGGAGCAGTGCAGCATCCCTATGCCCAGGTGTTTAAGGTTAGGAGTTAAATCCAAAACCAATCATGAGCTTAGTTAAAAAGCCCCCATTTTTCAATATATATTAAGACAACCGTTGGAAAATTGCTTTCATGTGCTGCTTCCTAAGCCCCCTGGCTTATACTTTAAAGCCTTTTGTCTGTGAACAGGAGAGCTGGAAAGTCCTTTTTTATTTCCTTAAGCAAACAGTCCATCTAATATCCAGCCTTGAGGGGCTGAGGCTTTGAGAGAGAACAAAAATCAAGGGGGAAAAAAAAAAAGAATTGTAGCAAACATTGTGACGCTTGCCATAAAATCGCAGGACTCGGCAATGATGGGGATGAAGCACCCGGAGCTGTGCCCATGTAAGGAGGGTGGCACGGCCCCCGGTAGGAAGGCAGAGCTGCCCGGGGCCCCCCAAGAGCCCGCGGCGCCCATCACTCCTTGTCTCGGTTCCCCGATGGGAACAACAACCACGCTCCTATTTATGAGACGCCGACATCCATGACGGCGAGAGCAGCGAAGGCAGCAGCGGAGCGAGGCAGGAGCCCGTTGGGTCGGGCAGAGCGTGGCGGGGGGGTCCGGGAGAGCCCCATGGGAGCAGAGTCCCAGCACTCGGCCAAGGTGGTCCTGCCGAAATCGGGACGCGCCTGGTGGAGCCCTGGGCACTGATCATTTCACAGACTAATTGATGTAATAGCTCTAATTAGCCCTGTAGCAAACACCACTTTGTTTCTCACTTATCCAGGCCAAGCAATGAGCCAATAGCCAACCCCCAGCCATTGATTTCCTGCTGCTTTTTAGGTGGGAAAGAGGGAAATAGGAGGTTTCTTTCTTCGTGTAGAAGACGTGGCTGGGACTTGGTGGCACAGGCGTGTGTTTGGGCTCGGCGTACGTCGACCCAATGCCTCCGGCTCTACGAATTTGGCAGAAGCGGGGGAAGACGTGTCGCCCGGCTGTGGCTCACCCTCGGGCTGGGTCAGTGCCAGGGATGGCCTTCCTCCCTCCTCCCTTTCGTGGAGACCTGACAAGGCTTCATACCTGTTTTTTTTCCCGAGGAACATGCTGAAGAGGTGATCATTGATTTGGGCAAGGGAATGGAAGGCAGCTGAACGTGACGCTGCCACGTTGCTGCCTCGCATGCCACTCTCCCATACAGACCGGGCACGAGCCCAGCCGGCACAGTGGGCCTGATACACTTCGTGCAGATTTTTGACCTTTTCCTATTATTATCTTTTTTCCTTTTTCTTTTTTCTTTTTCCCTGCAACACACAGAGCTAGTGCTAGGTCCGTATCAGTTTGTTCATCCATACCTTTTACACTGACTGTCTATTAAAGTAAAAACAAGACTGAGACTGTCTATGACCTATTATTTCACCTTCTCCAGATCTGTTCCTTGCCTTCAGACCACTGGTGATAAGCGCAGATCCAAGTCCACAGCTCCTATTTTGCCAGCCCCCATCAGAAAGCCCTCTAATTCCCCACACACCTCTGACCCCCCCCGGCAGCCCGTGCTCAGGCTCTCGGGGTAATTCTGCGTGGGCTGTCGTGGACGTGCACACACTCGCTCCACTCTGCGGGCACAGGCTCCAGGCAGGGCTGCTTGGTGCGGTCGCGACAGCACAGTGCAGAGCAGAAGGAGGCTGGAGTACGGCAGAGCCAACACCCATCCCTGTGCCAAAATCCTCATGCTTAGACCTTCCCCACCTCCTGTACATCTAGAACATTTAAGTGCTTGAGTACCTGGAGAAGGCACCTCCCCCGAGGTCCCTGGGGGTCTCTTCTCGGGCTGAATTTATTGGGCAAAAAGAGGAGAAAGGGTGCTGAGCCTGGATTTTAGGCAGCAGCTTCTCCATGCTGTTGGGAGGGGAGGGAAGAGACACAAGGGCGAGAGAAACCAGGCACGAACCGCACTGTGGAGCCACGCCAAGGTAGTGTCAGCTCGGGTTTTGGCCGTTAGTCCAAGGCTTGCTGGGGATTTATGACGCACTTTGCCTCGCTGTAACCCCTTCGCGGCTGGGCTATGCGGAGCAGCGGGTTTGCTGGGAGCACCAGCGTTGGAGAGAAATTCATTGCTTCAAAATTGCAAGCCCAGGCCATGAGACACCCCCCCGAGCAGTCACTGTAGCTCTGAGGTGCTGACGGCACTTTTAATGGCATAAATCAGCATTTCACAGTCCCTCAGTATTGCTCGTAGTACGTCAGGTTTGACGATAGCAGAAAAAACCTTTTCCAAATCCTCGTTTGGGAAAATACCAGCCGGTACATCCTACCGAGCAGCGTTAATGTCAGTTTAAACATTTTCAGTTAAACGGCTCCACGGACTTGTAATCCCCACCATGAGAAATACTGCGCCAGGGAGTGTGCTGAACAGTGAGGCCACGTCTGCAACGGGCAGGAACAGGAGAAAGAAAGAGAAAGAGGAGGCTGCCACTAGCTACCAGCTGCTGGGAGCTGGGAATTGGTAACTGAGTCCGGGCAAAAATCTTTGGTCAAATTAAACCAACATTGGAAGCAGCGGCTTTGCATTAAGAAATCCCCAGAGGACCGTCTCGTTGAGCAAAAATATGTGAACTAAGAAATGACACAAATGTAGAAGTTACAAATAAACTCAGAAAAAAAGGGTACACATTTCGACCCAGGAGCTCAGCTGCCTGTGTCCCGCCCAGGGGTCCACCCTGAAGGATGTCTGAGCCTCTTCCCCCACCACGATGAAGAGCTGCATCTTGGGACCCAGAGTCTCGGCCAGGTCCCACCTGCACGCAGCGGTGGCCATGCTGGTGCTGAAGGTGACAGAGGGAACCCTTCAGCGCAGGACACCCCAGCCGTACCTTGGGGCAACCGCTTCCCACCTACGGCTGCTCTCTGGGCAGGGCTGGGTGGGTTTCCCGCTTGCCTGTGCTTCCCAGCACTGGTGAAGCCTCCTCTGAAGTGGAGCCCACAGGCAGGGCAGCGAGGCTCAGCCCTGCTGTGCTCCTTCAGACGTCTGCAATCACTATGGGAGACTTCAGAGCATCTGCTTAAAATAGTTGGTAGTAAATAGAAGATCTACTAAATTCACAGAGGTCAGCCGCACGACCTGTTTCTCTTACCAAGAGTTTCTCTGGCTTCTTTGCAGGCACCTATCTGAGTGTCTGAAAGAGCTGCCCAAACCCCTGATCTGCCCGGTTCGGTCCATTCGTCCTGCTCTTTTTCTTCCCTTGCCCCAGAGCAGAAGTACCACGGGAGGGCTGTAGGTTCTGCTTTGACCCTGCTGACTCCGCTTCACGTGTTGCAGCTTTCCACCAGCTTCATGAGAAATCTGGGTGTAGGTCTAGCCCCGGCACCTGATCTGAAGTCCCCACAGAGAGAACTGAGGAACGGGGCAACCTGTCTCGTCAGGGCACGTCACGGTGACCGTGGTGAGCAAGCAGCTTTGCTCCACAGGAGGGAAGAGCTGCTGTAGGAATGCATAGCCCACATCAACAGGGAAAACCTGGAGAAAAACTGGACAAAATCCAGTATCTGCCTTTAAACGTGCTGCTTTGCATCCCCTGCCACGTGTTCCCATACCAACAGAGCGACATTGCGCACCTCCGCGGGTTCGGCTGCAGCGTGGCACGTCACGCTGGCTCCCTGCCCGTGCACACCGAGCCTGGGCACGCGGGAGATGATCCCAGGGAACGCTGGCTGCCCACTGCCTTTCTCCTTCCTCCACACTGCTCATCTTCCTCCTTCTTCCTCACTTACACCTTAAATCTCATCAGCCCACTCCTCAGCCCCAGGGATGAGTGGGTCATGCAGTGAGTGCATGGAGAAGACCCGATGTGAACAGCATATTTGGGTGTGCAAAGGCAAGGCTGAGCGTGAGCAACGGCGCAGAGCTGACCCAGACTTATCCCACAGCCTTCCCTGTGTGGACGTAAGGGGGCACGCCTGGGATTCAGGGCATTATTTCTGTTTTCACTCAGCAGTGGGAGCCAAAAAGCTCTTTGTTTTGAGAAGCTTCAAGCATTGATTGGATACGGCTGATCCTTCCATCAGCTGGTGCAGTGCCACCAGATGAATAAATCTTGCATGCATCTGTAATTACCGCTTAGCTTGTGTTTAAATGCAGCGTCATGGATCTGCAGAACTCATCAAAATCCATACAGGAATGCGTGAAATCGTATTGGATAGAGCAGAAAAGTACATGAAAACATCCATTTTCAGCCTTCATTGTTTGCCAAAAAAAAAGAGAAAGCATTCATTTATGTCTATTCAAAATCTTGAGTTAACTTACAATTTAATCAGCAACTGTAATACCATTTTACAGGCTGTTCTTCATATGGGGACTATATTTCTTTCATAGAACAGGCCAGCAAATTTCTACCAGGCTTATAGCATCTGCCCCTAAATGGGCAAAATCCCTATTAAAAGCATGGAAGAACATTGCCTAAGGGTTATAAAACTCGGCATGGAACAGTCTTGTGGTTAAAGCTCCTGATTGAGACTTAGCGACCCCAAACTGACTTCCAAGTGCCACCACAGACTTCCCATCGTGTCCTCAGGCGAATCACCTATCCCCTTCATACTTATATTCCTCCTAAAGTCATAAGTGCAATTGATAACATTTCCCTACTCCGGTGGGAGGCTGACGGGATTCATCAATGATGCTCAGCAAGAGTTGAGGTGCTCCAGCAGCAGAGAGCGCAGAGACGCGGCCTGGGCAAGGGCGATGCTTGTGCATGCTTGTGCCAACCAGCCATCTGCCCAAGATGCTCTCCTCCCCTGCTGCGGCCAAGAGGAAGCTCAGCAAAAGCATTTATTGGCAATAAAGTCCATGTTGTCTGGAAGAACTCCTGATGTTTTCCAGACCTAACGCTGCTCTGGGACAGCTCCATCCTCCCGCTGAAGTGCAGAGCTCCTGGGTCAGTTCACACTTTTCCCACCAAGCAGGCAGGGGTCCTGGTCCTCCAACCTGGGTTACCACGGTACCCCGAGACCCACGGCTTGCTCCCAAGACACGTGGTCACTGGCAGGTCCATGGGCAGACAGAAGAGGCTGCTTCCTGGAGGGATGTGTCCCCAGGGCATGTGGGAAAGTCTCTGCACAACCTTGAGCGCAGAGACAGAGGAACGTGCCTTGGAGTTGGTGTCCTCAGCTCATCTCCCACGAAGCCACACCAGCTCTGCGGCTGCGCTGTCCTGTATGGAGTATCCCAAACCGATTTTATCAGGCACGTGTCCCTCATGCACCTTCAGCTGAACACAGGGATCAGCCCACTCCTGCAGAAACCCGGGAGCAGCCCAAACCGCTGTGAGGTGGGCTGCAGGAGCCTAACCTTCCAGGGGCGGTTGTCTGGTGACAGGAGACTATGCCTGCAGACCTCACTGAGGTTGCTCATGCCCAGAAGAGAGATGGAAGGGAGAAGCAGATGGTCAGCAGGACGTCTCAGCAACCCAGCCTGGCCCAGGGGACAGCCTTCCCTGGGGGGAACAGTTGAGCTATTTTTGATACACAGCAAACGAATCTCCCCCTAACGACAATGCAACTGAACGTTTTCTGAAGGGATGAGAAACTCCATGAATTTTCCCTTACGTGTCTCTGCTTCTGGATCCAGCCTGGAATGAAACCAAAAGGCTGCAATACCACAAGCAAAGCTGTTCTCGGAGGAGCCTCAGCCTGACAGCTGCTGAGAAGGACCAGAAAGTCCATTTGCATAACACAGATGTTACATGCCCAAGAGATCCACCTCTGTCCGGGATAAGTAAGACAGTTATAGTGTGTAGCCAAGGGTAACATTTCCAGGTTTTCTTTTTGCTAGCTGTGGGTCACATCTGTCCACAGCAGAATATTGGCTGGTTTTGGTACCCACAGTTTCTGCCAGGGATGCTTAAATGGGATTTGGAAGCAGAAACCCCTATAGCTTGTTAATAGATCAGGAAAACAGGCTCATGAGAACATCCAGAAACATGATTCCCCCTCCATCATAAGCAACCCATCCTCCTCAGCACGGTGAGTGTATAAACGGGGCCCCTGACTAAAGTCAGCTCCCGACAGACCCACGCCGCTCTTCATAACTGCACCATCATCCAGCTATGGTCATCCTCTATCTGCTCGTTACAAGGGTGCAAATCTCATTGACGAACGCTTTGTTCATAGCGTTAGATCTAAATCCCTCACCAGTGCCGTCCCTGCCGCAGACAGACTCCTAGCACTACAAAAACACTGCAGCTCTGTCTGGCTTTTTCCTTCCAGATTAGAAATGGAGATGTTAATGCTACTTCCCCCACTGCCACGAGTGTGTAAAGAGATGTCCTGGGCCTTTGTGCACGCGCTGGTGAATCTCCCTGGCCAGTGGCTGATCGGAAGGGTTGAAGTCCGCGGGACTGGTTTCATCTGCGGTCACAGCTGCTGGCTTTCCAGGGTTGGAGTAATTCTGAGTAATTAGCTGATGGTACTGCCTTGGGGCCAAATCAGGCCAGCCACCATGCGCTGTAAGGAGCCTTCGTGCCTCTGTCGGTGTGCTCGCCATGGGGACGCGGCCGGGCGGGCTGGGTCTGTGGACGTCTCTGCCCTGAGCGGCCGAGTGCCGCGCAGGTGAATCCACCGCCTCGCTTCGATGTGCTGTGAGCCCCGCTGCAGCCCAGGGGCTGCACCTCTGATCAGGGCTCCTTCCCAGAGCAAGCCCCACGTTGTCCCAAACTCCCTGCGGCTTATTTTTAGCCCCTCCTATTCTTTCTTTCTTCTTTTTCTTTTATGGCAAAGAAAGCTGTCAGCTCCGCTGTCAGCAGGTTTATAAGAGCAGTCCTGGAGGGGAAGAAAAAAAAAGCATCAGACCCACTTACTCTGTTGCGTAAAGGTTTAGGCATAGATCCTGCTCGCTTCCAGGGTGCGGAGTCCCACCATGGCTCCTCGCTGCTCCAGCTCCTCTGCGGTCCTTCAGAGCTGGTCTGAGAAGGAAGCAGGGGCTTACATAAAGCAGGAGCTGGGCTGGGGCTGTTGAGCTTTGCTTCAGCCAAAGCTTGGTTAGGGCCTGTGTCTGCCCCGGCGTGCAGAGGGCACCTGCGTGCGGGGCCACCGAGAGAGGAGACCTTGGGCAGCCTGAGCCATGCGTCATCCCGGCAGGCTCGGATTTACGTAGCACCACTGGAAGGGTCCACCCAGTCACCATAAAAACCTTTAGCTTATGAAAACAAAGGCGAGGGTACCCTTTGGTCAGGGGCTCTGCGCTAAACAACGACATGAATCACAGAGGCTTTATAGAAACAGCAGTATTGCCCAGGTGAGGACGCTTCTGAAAGGGATCACCCCACTGCTAGCAAACCATGTTCACCAGATCTGCCTGTGCAGCAGCTCCGAGGGGGCTGGCGCTCAACTGTCTGCTGCTCCAAGTAGCATCGTGTGAAGTGATTGTAGAGCAGATGGTTACATATAGAACAAGGGAGTTGTGGCTCCCGCCTTTCCCCACCTAGCATAGGATCCAGGAGATCAGGGAAACCCCTTCCTGATGTGGTGAAAGGCTCCGAAGAACTTCCACGCAGGAATGTCTCGGAAGCAGAGCGGAGATGCTCCACAGGGGATGTGTGGAGGTCTACAGAGATGTCTACAGAGAAACAAGTGGGGAAGAGGAAGGAGAGAGAGGACAGTTGTTCCCACACACTAATTAACAAAGTTAAACTCTGACATGGTGGCTTAAAAACCAGAAAGGGGCAATTTTTCTCAGACAGGGTAGCTGAGCTGGGAAGTTCCTTGCTGCAGATGTGGCTGTTGGAAGTTTACATCATTGCTTCAAAAAGCGCCTAAACAGATTTCTGGAAGACAAATTGTTGAGGGGTAATAAATATAAAGAGATCCCCCTTCTCTTTGAAATTCTGTTACCCATAGGAAATATTGGAGGCTGGGAAACTGAGCACTGCATACTTGCCCTGTGTTCGTACCCTCCTCTCAACATCTGCTCTTGGACACTGGTTAAGCTAGGTGGGTCACTGAGCTGATCCAGACACATTGTTTTTCTCTTTTGTAAGAGCTCCAATATGTAAAAAAAGCCTTTATCATCCCCTCTTACATACCATCCTATTTTTGGATTTCATTGGAGAAAGATGAGCCCACGTCTGCTCTCCCAGGGCGGCTCCAGGACCGTTTCTGAGTAGGTTGATAGTGTTGGCTTTTCCTCCACAGCCCACCCAGAGCTCTCTGACCACAAACTCAGGCTGCACCACAGGGTCCTTTCATTCCAGCAGCAGCAGGACGGTGACATATTGCTGCCCAAACAACCACCTGTGAGCAAAGCCAGCCAGCAGCTGATGCCTGGAGACTCTGTATGTCCCGAAGTACCGGTGTTATATGGTTGCTGTTCTGTGACTCTGTTCATCCACACGCCATGCTAAAAATTATTCTGGATCCAGTCATGCCTTGGAAGACTGCAAGTCTAACTGGGACAGCTAAACTCCAACCTGCTTTTGTTCATTCCTCCTGCCTATTATTAGTATGAATGTCAACTTGTCAAGTTGATCTTGGTGCACAAGCCCTGTACAGCCCTGCTTCAGTGCAGGGCAAAAAAAGAAAATGCATCTCAACGTAGCATCCCTTCTGTCAAGGTCTGGGACCATCCGTTAATGGCAAGGAGCATCCTCATTTCCCAGGGGAGATTAATGAAAACCCAGGGCATCCAGCGGAGTTCCTGCAGGAAGATAGCCCCAGTAATCTCCAGGCCCGGTGACCGTCACTGGGGCTGTTAGCAGCCTGCGAGAAGCAGGCACCAGAAGTGGCTTGTCACTGGTTGGATTTAGGGGAGGGAAGCTGGGGAGTGCCCATGCCGGTGTGTCATCGTGTCGGCTGTGAGATGAGATTTATCATCAGGAGCAGCAGCAGGACAGCAGAGCCTGCCGTGTAATTGATGAGATTCCTGGCGAGGCTGGACTGGCTGAGTGGGGAACGCAGCCAGAAGCACAAAGCACATTCCCCAAAGTCCAGGAGCGACTTCCCAAGACCTTCCTTCTCTGGGCTGGGCTCAGAAAACGCCAGGCGATGCTCTTGCCCCCCGGGCTGAATGACTTATGCCCTAAGGTCTCTCCCTCCCACCTGCTGTAGCCCACCTGGCAGCGCCCAAGGAGCAGCGTGTAACGCCGTCTGGATTGTGTTAGGAGAGGAGGGCTCTGCACAGGTGTCTGCTTGTTGTGGTCCCTGCTCTCAGGTGGGATTATTTCTGAAAGGAATCAAGGCCACTGCTTGGCCAGGTTTCAAGCCTTCCCTAACTGATGATGGAGACGCATGTTGCATCGCCGCTGCGTGCGCTGGATGAGCGCCGGGCTCTGAGGGTGGGCGGTGGGTTGTTTTTCCCGTTCCCCTAAAATAACGCAGCGGATGTGGAGGGGCATGGCGCCTGCAGGAGAGACGCTGCGGTGCCACGACCTCTCGGTGCTTGCCCAGCGCCGGCTGCCCTGGGTAGCCGTACCAAGCAGCATCGCACCTTCGGCAAGCAGCGCCCACACGGTTTTTCTCTCCTGGTAGAAGATACTACAAGAGTTACTATGCTGTTGTGGAGCCACTACTGACAGTCTCTAAGCCCAGTGCTTATCCTCTGAATCCTTACTCTACAGTCACTAAATATTAAATGGTTTTAATGCTAGATAGACATTGAGCTGTGTGTCCATCGGCGAAAGAAAGGAAGAAGCTAAGGTACGAGCTAAGGTTGGGTGCAGCTAACCTTCCGTCCGTGAACTAGGAAGGACTGGAGACATCTTCACAGAAGCATCTAGAGTTAGATGAGATGAATCCTGCTCATAACAGCCTTCATTAAAAACTCAGCATTTGCCAGGACACAAGGTTGGAGTTAACCCTCAAGCACCTCTGTACACGGAGCAGAAAACAGCCCAGCGGTGACTCAGCTGCGTCTGTTGACAAACAGGGATCTGCTTTTTCAACCAAATACAACGCAAGCCAACAAAACAAGGCTGGGGTATCCCACGCACAACCTTTCCCTCACACAGGAGACCAGGACCGGCAGGACGGCAGAGCAGCTGGGAAGATGATGCTGGCTTGCTCTCCTGGCTTGCTCTCCAGGCTTGCTCTCCTGAAGCTCCCGCTCCCCTGCCTGCAGACCTGCCGCGGACCAAGAGCAAGCGGAGGCTGCTGCCGCACCGCTGCTTGTCGAGCACTGAGGACGTGAGCTCGGCATCGGTACGGCATCAGCACCTCGGATGTGCGCAGTGCGAGCTGGATCCAGCCTGCAAAAAGACTGCCAAGATGTCACCTTTGAGGCAAGAAAAACCCAACAGACATTTAACCGTTTGACGGCCATGAACCTCAGCAGGTGTGAATGTACGTCTGGGTAAGCCTTGCCGCAGGTATCCGGGATTGAGCGCAGCCAGCGACCTCAGCTACGCTGCTTCATCCAAGCAAGCGGCCGGCGGAGCCTTTGGCACAGGCAGTGCAAACCCAGGAGTGGGTTCCCGTCGTGTCAGAGCACCCAGGGAGAGGTCCTCGTCCCTGTACTGCACGTAGCCTGCTGCCGCCGGTCCATCCCATGGGATAACTTGGACAACAGTCCTTGCTGCCTGCAGTGACTGTGGCATCAATGGTGCTGATACCGCAGGCTGTTGGAAACAGCAAATGAAGGCACAAGAAACTGTATTTACTCCTTATTTTCATTATTGCTGTGTGGATATATTAGGTATCAGCTAGTCCTTGTAGAGCATCTGCCTTTCGTAGCGTCAGTTCAGTGGGCTCCTCTCCCTGTGTTTGGGAAATGCCATTTTGTGGGCATTTTGGCTTTGAGCAGCATCACAGAGTCAGGCTTCACCTCCCTGAGCCTGATAAACTGAGTGACTCAGAAACCTGCAATCTGCTTCAGAACAAAGCGTTTAAGATAAAAGATACAAGCAGTAATGGAGCTGCTCGGCTCAGTCATAGAAATGCTAGAGGGTTACTCACGTACTCAAAAACCTTCTAACCTTTCTTCAGCTTTTTTTAACCCCTTCAAGCCCTGGGCAAAACAGGCTGCAAACAGCAGCTGAAGTGTCATTTCAGATACGTTTCCACTCCAGCGTGCAAAACCCCGGAGCTGCAAGGTGGAAGGAGCTCTGATGCCAGCACCGTGCAACAAGGATGACGTGGGAGGGGGGGAGCCGAGCGCCTGCTCCATGGCCTCCAAAGCGCTCATATTGCTGCTGGTTAAACAGATGTCAGCTTCTGAGGGGGTTACGTGTCACCGAGCCTGGTGGCTGCGACAACTAATGGTCTCCAGCCACAGTCTGGCCTGGAAATTTGCGGTTCAAAGGACATACCAGGAGTGCTGTCATCCAGCGCCAGGTGTAGCAGCTTGTCCCCACTTGGGTTTCCCTGTTCCCAGAGCGGTGACACCCCCAACGCGTCCCACTCTGCCAGCTCCGCTTGCACACGGCAGACCGGCAGGTCCTTCCAAGCAGCACGGGCAGGGAGCACCACCACTCCAGCGAAGCCCCAGAGATAACTCCAGCAGGAATCGCGGAGAACAAGCAGCAGCCCAGATCAGCTCAGCATCCAAACAGCAGCCTGCCTGAGCTTCCCGCTCTGGATGTTAGCGTGCAGCCGTGCTGCGGCACGCTCCTGCAGCAGACCTCCGTGGGTGCACGCGCTGACAGGGCCCAGCTCCGCTGCCACCCAGCCCAGGGGAGGAAAAATCTGCAGCCTGAGATGGGAGAAATTCCAGGGGAGAGCAGCCAGAGGAGTAAGCAGTTTTGGAATGCAGCCTCAAAACCAGCACGGAAAATGTTGTATACTTTCATAAGGGGAGACCTTATTACCTGAAAGCAGGTTGTAGTGAGGCGGGGATTGGTCTCTTCTCCCAAGGAACCAGTGATAGGACGAGGGGAAGTGACCTCAAGTTGCATCAGGGGAGGTTTAGATAGGAGATTAGGAAAAATTTCTTTCCTGAAAGAGTGGTCAGGCGTTGGCCCAGGCTGCCCAGGGCAGTGGGGGAGTCCTCGTCCCTGGAGGGGTTCAAAAAAACGTGTGGATGTGGCACTTTGGGACATGGTTTAGCAGGCATGGTGGGGTTGGGGTGACGGTTGGACTTGATGATCTTAGAGGTCTTTTCCAACCTCAATGATTCTGTGATTCTATATAAAATGGTGACTGACCTTCATCGAGACTACCAAGAACAGACAAAAAATAGACCTAGGCAACTGAAAGAATTCCGGTTGTGGAGAAACACACAGAGAATGATGGAAGCAACTAGAGGTGTGCAAAGAGATGAAGAGGGGAGACAACAGAAAAGGCAAAGGGTGTGTTGGCGAGCAGGTATCGGAGCTGGGGCGCCCGGCAGCCAGGCTGGATGCCTTAGCGTGGGAGTGACCCCGAGGCACGGGACTCGCAGAGCTCAGCTCACCTGAAGCCAGAACAGGCTGAGTATTTGGGATACTGAGTATTCCTCTGTCACAGGGCCGGTTCAGCGCTGGGGAGCAGTGCCCTCACCCAGACAGATGCTAGAGACCCCCCCAGCCGAGGTTCCTATGGAGATATCCCAGCTGGCATTGGAAGCTGGGTGCTGTCAGGGAAGAGAGGGTGGATGGGATGGATCCTGCTCGGCTATCCACCCTCTCTCCCCATCATCCCCTCGAGAGGCTGGCAGGCTGCATCAGCTCCCCCAAACCTCTGATCCCCCAGAGCAACGCGGGTGGAGCCAGGCACACGAGGCTGCATCACCGTCGTGGACAAGGGCACGACGGAAGGCGAGGCTTTCCAAGCCTCAGAGCCAGGCTGCTTGTCGGATCGCATCAAATCTGGAGCTCATTCTCCATCAGGCAGCCAAGGCAGCTGCATGGAAGCACCATGGGCTGTGCACCCCAGTAGCGAGAGTGAGCACCCCCTGAAGCCCCAGCACGCGGCCTGGGGTTTGAAGGCTGCTGCTGTTCACAAGCAAGTCGTTGCACATTGAAGGCAGTAATTACAGTAAGGATCTCCTCCGTCACTGTGCTGCTGTGATGCCGAGTCCTTTGGCCAGTTTGCAGTAGATTTCTTCATTTGCTTCACCCCCAGCATTAAAGGAGGGTTTACCAGGCAAGAATAATTAATAGTGATCATTAAAGTGAAGAGAGTTGAATCATAGGAAAGTACAGAAAATGGGGATGGAGGGAGTGATAAAGACCTTCAGGGTGCTGTCAAGAGCTGCAAGAGGGAAAGAAAATCCTTTCCTCTCTTACACCTCCACTTTTTATCATCACCTTGAAGTATTTTGTTCCTGAGGACAGAGGAGAGCCTGGGTCTCTGAATAACAGCACTGCAGAGCTGCCTTGGTCTGCAGGGACATGTGAAGAAATGCAGCTGTCTCATAAATAACAAGAATTGACACCAGTTGTGAATAGATGAGGGATCTTGGCTTCAGCCATCACAGCAGAGGATCTGATTTCAAATGAAGCCCCATTCATCCATCCAGGGCCCATCATAAGGCTATTAAGGGAGCATCTGTCACAAAACCACAATGGCTTTAAATGCTTGAAAAAGGACACAATAAAAATAAGCCTGCTTAGCTTATATACTTTTCTCTGGGTGACGTGATTCTTGTAACTCTTTAGCGAAAACGAATGACGAATATGATGCGTAGCCAAAATGCATGACGCGATCAGGGCGAGGTTTGTTTTTCACCTCAGCGTAGAGTTCGGTTGTCTGTTTGTTTTTCCAGGCTAGCGAGGCAGGCGTGAAAGCCCATGGCGATGAGTTTTCTCAGGTAGCACGGTGCGTTGCCCCGGTGCGCTGGGCATCCCGCTCCGGAGGGCTGGCTCAGAGCAGTCCCTCCAGGACACAGATGGAAAGCCTTTCCCTGCTTTCTGGTGCAGCAGGGAAAGCATCTCCAGCGGCAGGATGGGGCGGCATGTCCAGGCCAAGCGGGATGTGCTTCGGCAAGGCATGGCAGGGAATGTGCTCGCTAGCAACTCTGTGTGACTGGGTTACTCATCAGGACTAAACCCACACTCTATGTTAAAAAAAAAATTATCAGCTAAACTGAAAGAGAAAGTCAAGTTTCAACATCATGGCTATCTTCTGTGAATGGTTCCACAGAATCACAGAATCACAGAATGGTCGGGGTTGGCAGGAACCTCTGTGGGTCACCCAGCCCAACCCCTGCCGAAGCAGGGTCACCCAGAGCAGGCTGCACAGCACCGCGTCCAGGCGGGTCTTGAATATCTCCAGAGAAGGAGACTCCACAGCCTCCCTGGGCAGCCTGGGCCAGG
>Ga0065711_1002084_pt1 | contig 63884 bp, 53 predicted proteins | sample Hoacrofraction12_FD_59098 | JGI IMG/M metagenome (GOLD analysis project Ga0065711, IMG submission 59098) | Hoatzin crop microbial communities from Cojedes, Venezuela - Epithelial fraction 12 v2 (version 2) | ecosystem: Host-associated > Birds > Digestive system > Esophagus > Crop | place... | reverse complement strand
CTCCTGGACCGTCAGGGACACATCCAGCAAGCCACAGCTTGTGGGGCCAGCAGCATCAGAGCCGGCTCACGCGGCAGAGGGGCTGGAGCCCAGCCGTGCCGAATCTGCCTCGCAGGATCAGCATTCACTCGGCAGACGTGCTAAGCGGTCATCACCACCTCCTCCGTTCCATCCTTAACAAGGGGGTCTGTCCGGAACTTTGCCTTTCTCTCGTTTGCATAGCAAGTGATAACTGAAGCCGATGTGATGACACAATAATTTTCACAGCTCATAGACACTGGGAACAGGGACTTTTTTTGGCCTTACTGCCTGAGAGACTATTCAGAAATAATTAAAAGATGGAACCTTTTATGTGGTTTATGATGCTTTGATCAAGGTTTTTTAATTAACCTATCTTGCTTTAAGCTACTGCGAGTTCATTTCACCCTCGTCGACAATATCATAATGGAATTGATTATGATACAGCGGAGAGTGTGAGTAACGCACGCAGCGCGGGCCCGACTGCGCAGCCTCCTTAATCGCTCGGCTGCTGGGCGCCTGCGGCAAGGCGAGAGGGCCATGGGGCAGCTCGGCGGCAGAGGAGCCAACGGGCCGGGCACGCTGCGTTGGAGCCATCGTGCCACACAACACGTCCATCACCGTCCCCACCGGCAGCCGAGGCCGGGGTGCTCATCCGTGGGCTGAGCAGGAGCAGCGCTGGGTGCATGGCCAGGACACGTCTGGGCAGGCTGCTGCCACCGGGAAGTGAAGTGTCGGGCTGGAACCAGTCAGCCTGGTCCCTACAGCCAGAGAGACACAGGGTCCTGCTACAGGGCAATTTGCTCCATCAGTCTGTACAGAGACACCTAGCCATTCACATGATATTAAGCCAGTGGGGAGGGAGAAATAAATGTCACCCAACTTTGACTTTGCTGACACCTTTCCTTAGGCTGCCTCTGCACTACGAGGGAAGCAGCTCTAAGACCCGCTCCGGGCAGGAGTCTGCAGCGGCAGGGAACAGGGGAAGACGGAAGATGACCACAAGCCGTGCTGGTCCTGCCAGGACCAAGTTGGAGGCATGTCAGAAAGGATGTAAAGCTCTGCTCCCCCTACCAAAGTTTCCATCAGAACAAACTTCCGTCCAGCCTGCTAAGTGTCAGGGCATTTCCCGCACCCTCCCTGCGCTGGGCTCTGCCACCCCGCAGGCTGCTCACAGACCTCAGCCCAGCCGTGTCCGCCCGAGGGGGAGCGCGGCTGCCCCAGGGCTGGGAGCTGTGACCGCCTCGCTGCTCATTTCCCCAGCGTAATGGCTTGATCTTTGACTCTTCTGTATTAACCACTGGAAGCAGCAATGCTAGGTCTCCTGCTGCTTCCATTTAAGGTCAAAATATCTAAAATACCTAATGACCTTGATACTGAACAAGAGCCTAAAATTTCGGCAAATTACGAGATTTACAGCATGCTGCACCAACAGCTTTCTGAGAGGCCTTTGAAATAGGCTGTCCTAATAAAGCCTACAAAGAGAGCAGTCACACGCTGGGGAAACGCTGAGTCATTGCTGTTTTCATCTAACTGGCAAGAGAGCAAAGACTGTTCAGGCTGGATAAATCTGTTCTTAGCTATTTCTTGAAACAAGTGTTTTTAAACCAAATTTAAAATTCTATTCAATACCTTTGGTTTAAGGGCAAGCTAACTACACCCTGTGGTGTTCAACAGCACTGTTATCAGCAGACCCGCTAATTTTTACGGCTGCCACAGAGTCTAGGTGTGACCTTGGGCGATGCTCAGGATCTCATCCAAGGGTCGCTGAGGAAACAAAAAGTCTCTGCTATGACTGATGGCTTTGTGCTAAAAACTCGCCCTTCCTCCTGTCCTCGAAAAAGAACCAGGACAACCTTCTTCCATTCTCCTCTCACTTGTCTACTAAATAACAGAAAGCCCTCAAGTGAGACACAACGAAATCCTCAAGCAAGGCAGCATCAGGTGCAAATTTAGAGATCCACATGTTGGAGAGACCCTCTAGAACCTAAAGATTTCTAGCGCTAAATTGGTGTGTCTGCTTTTCGGTGCAGGCACCTTATTTATTATTTTCAACTAAGTGGGGATCCCTGTCCAGATTTAGTGTTTGAGTGTTTGTCCATCCTTGTAGCTTCATTGACAACGGCTGCTTACAGGGGTAGAGGGAGACGCCCACATTCTAGACATTTTATGGTACCGTACACAGCTACGCTGCCTCTTAAAACAAGAAGTAACCAGTCGGTGCCGTATAACTCCAAATGCCTGCAAAGCATTATTTCTTTCTGAAGATCTTTTAGTAAATCAGGCATTCGCTCTTGCAAGTCAATCAGAGCATCACCTAGAGAAAGGTAACCCAGTAACTCCAATGCGACACCTACAATCTTGGGCTGAGATCTGTTTGGGTTTGTGCTAAACATGAACTAATTTGCTGTCTTTTCAGATAAGGATCAGGAATTGTAAAAATCTGACCTCGTGCTTTCTTTTTAATTAAAAAAAGAAGGTTGTATCATGTACTTCTTGCTGTCATTTAGACAGAGAATGATGACTGACAGATCTGCAGGTGAGGAAACCAGATTCTTGTGTGAGGAAATTGGGATAAGCGGGATTTTAAGTAAGGAAACAACAAAACCAAGACGAGGCTTGGATGGGAAGGCAGCACAGCTTCACTGCAGCTGGCTGCAGTGTCCGAGGCGAGCGGCACAGTGTGGTGGGGACGTGGGGAGCTCCAAGCAAAGGCTACAAAGAGTTGCTCTTTCACAATATCCTCTTACTCTGTCTTCAACTAATAACAAACCCCACTGCTTACAGAGGACCAAATGTCATCAAATCAAAAAAACAAACCATCCAACCTAAAAAACCACACAAACAAAACCAGTCTGCTCATACTGGGGCAAGTGAAATATTTTGGTACACCCCGAAATGCAATTTTATTTTTCAGGGCAAATAAAACACAACTCAAGGGTTTTCCCTGATGATGAATTATTTCAGATAAGATTTAAAAACCCCACAGTTCTTCATCTGAGAGCAGCAAGCTGAACCATTTAAATAAAGAACTGAAATATTTTGACCAAAAAGGACATTCACTCCTAGTCCCAATCGCATTAAAAAAAAAAAAAGATTTTCTGAATATGTTTCCAAAGCTGCCAAAAATTTCTGCATTTTCATGATGCTGCTGTTTTCTTTAAAAACTCAAACCAGTGAGAAAGCTGAGATCATTTCTGCCAAAGCCTCCAGCATCCCAGCACGCAGGTTACAGGGGAGGATGAAGACCACGGTACCCGCCCGAGAGGAGCACGAGCAGCGGCTGCCGCGCCGTCCCCGTGGCCGTCGGGGAAGAGACTCGGCAGCAGCCGGCGAGGGCTGCGCACCAGCGTCTCCACTGTCCCCTCACCACGGCCGCAGGTCAGAGAAGACCCTGTGCTCGCCTGTACAGACCGGTCTCATGGGCCCGAGACATTCCCACAGGAAAACGGCCCCACTTTTTTTTTTTTTCCCTGGTTGGATTTTCCAGAAAAATCCCAGAAGGGACTGGGACTCCTATCCCGCTGTATTTTCACAGCACTTAAGCCACTTTTTAGTACCAGCAATCCTGAAGAAAACCAAACGTTGGCAATCAGAAAGCATCTCGCCTTTTTACTGAGAAGGGGGAAAAAAAAAATAACCACCCACTACCCAAAAAAGAGTTGAGAAAAGCAATTTTTCCTTCCTTGGTACCCTTTAAGTCACTTATATTGGGTACTTTCCTTAAAGACTTGAATACCTGTGGAAAATGTGAGAATGAAATAAGAAAAAGATTTATTGAGTCTCAAAGCCTCCAGTTAAAATTAAATGCGGTGAGAAAAGTGGCTTTCCACATTTAATTGTCTTTTCCACAGTAACTATGTGTCAGTCTCTTCTAAAAGCCTATTAATTCTGTAATTTAGTGCTAGCAAGAGCTCGGAGACGCACAGAACCACCACTGCTTTTTTTTTTCTTAATTCATTGACTAACTGTCATCAGGCATCAGTGTTAGGGGTGCTTTCTCCTTGAAGGCTCCAAATACTAAAAATTAAAAACTTTTTATAGTCTATTTAATAAAAAAAGTGCTGGCACATCGGTTAATAAAATGGATTCTATGACATTGTATGTTAGGAGTTTAATTATGGCTAAAAATAACCTGACACGTCAGAAGAGCTACAGAGAAAACATTTTTCCAAGCATGAGGAGGAATTAGCTCACTTGACTTCCGCAGCTAGATGCAATTTACTTGTTTAGCCATAATTTTAGAGTTTATTCTGAAACTAGCTAGAGCTGGCAGCAGAGTTGCTAACGCAGAGATGCGCTGGTCGCTGTACTTCGTGACATTTGAGGTTGTGTAACAAGCCAACAGCCAAAACAAGCCCACGACCTCAGAGTCAGCAGCAAAACAACGCTCCTATCAGAGTCCTTACAAATCAACAGGAAAGACACTCAAATAAATCAGTAAATCAAAATCATCTACGAGGAGGGCTCTTGCTCACCCACTGCAGCTCCGCTCTGTTGTGGTGGGTGAGGTGCCTGGTGGCACAGTCCCGGCTGCTCCACCGGCCACCCAGGTACCCAAACCTGCTTCAGAATCAGCAATTATTTGCAAATAAATTAACTGTGTGACCCTGGGTCCCTTTTGTGCCTGAAATCGTATCAGCAACAGAACGAGGAATCAACTTCAAGGGCTAGCGCTGGAAATCAGCAGTTCCGCGTGCTTACATCGGAAGGCAAAGGTCTTTCCCCATTCTATCTCACCCCTTACTGCTCCTCCTGTGTTCTTTCAAGTCAATCAGGATGCAATTTCCCTACATTCCTCTGGCAATTTCAGCAGCAGCCTACAGGAATGTTTTTCATTATTTTGCCAGCCGTTCCAGTTTCCCAGGCCTGCTGTAAACCACGCTAGGCTTAGAACTGGCAAAACCTGAGATTCAGAAAAACCATTTGCTTAGTTTAAGGTATTTCATACAGCGCCTTGTCTCGTTTCCCAAGCAAAACTTGCAACATAATTGAATGGAGATTTCTCCTGGTTCAGTTCCTCCCACAGAGCCGCTGAGATCCCACGGGAGCGGCTGCGCTGGGCTCCTCCGGAGCTGCTCCGGCCCCACGCCGTGCCGAGCAAGCGGTCGGTGCCACAGCAAGCCCCTGCCCGGAGCAGGGCGAGGGGACGGTGCCAGGGCCACCGCTGTTCTCACCGCGGGGCTGGTGGCACACATGCTTGGGCTGGCACAACCGCTTTGCCCGCTGGTGCCAGGTACGCAAACAGAAAGTCTCAAGCTGTCTGACAATTTATTCCCCAGTGATTCCATCAGAAGAGGAGAAGAAAAAAGCCCTGAGACTCAGGGCTTCAGAGTTCAAGACTGATTTTTCTGCATAGACTTTGTTCCCTGCTTTAAAACCACCCTGTAACCCTGCTGCTGGAGAAAATAAACAACTGAATTTTAAGCCAGACTCCATGACCAACGTGACATTGCGAAGGACATACCGATAGTTGTCACCTCTCCAGATGAGTTGTTAAGTATTTATAGAAACATTTTCTCCCTGGCACAGTTTAAACTAAGTACTATATCTAATTTCCTCTGGAGAAATGTGTTGGAGAAATCAGTAAGATAAGTCTGTCATCATAAATAGTAATAAATAACTACTCTGGCATAGTTGCTTATTTAGCAAAGTTATTTGAATATTAATGGCTTTTACAGGTAATGCTTGCATGGCAAAAATCCACAACGGTAATATCGCAAAGCTAAATACCAGATTCCAGAGTCTTGATCACAAGGCAGAATTTGGATGAGGTTACTAAAGACAGCTACACATGGAGTAACCAAAACCTTCCCTTGAATCTCAGGGGCTTCCAAGAACGGCTCATCAAGAGCGCTGAAGCCCAAACCACCTTGGAGCAGACAAGTAACTCCCAGCGACTAAGCGAGGGCGGATGGCAGGAGAGCGGTGTCAAACACGACGTGGGACATGACGAGGTCCTGCTGGGACGAGCCCAGGCAGATCTGCTCTGCAGAGCGTGACTGCCCGGGGGACAGCAGGTCGCAGGGCCAGACCGCAGGAGCTGCAGGACCCATCTCGGCTCCGCTCAACTGCGCTGCACCCAGTTATTGCATCTGCTACAAAAAACATTTAAAAAAATAGGACAGCCTTCATTCTCCTTTGATTTTCTGGCTTTACTTTTTAGCCACTGGTTCTCACTGTAAGAAGAACTTACTTCAGAGCTGGCTCTGTCCCCCCGTGGAGGTGAGCGCAGGCGGCTCCCTGCCCTGTCCCGCTCAGCTGAGCCAGGAGCTCAGCACCGGCTGCAGGGTGCCGACCCGGACACGGCCGTCCCACGGCTCACCCGCTGCCTACAGACCTGCTTCGCAAAGCCACGTCCACGCAGCCCTGCGGCACGCCGCAGCTCAGCGCAGCTGCACGGCCCACCGAGGTGGAAGATGCAGCGAAAGAGACCCTGAGCCCAGCTCCGACCAGAGGCTTTCTTCCAGTCACTACAGCTCTTGCTTTAAATACCCAAACCTGTCTGATTTCCTCCCAGAACGCCCTCCTGACCCGCCAGCCCTGCTCATCCAGCCGTACCTAAAGTGCTGCCGACACAGCAGCCGGGAGCGGAGATCTTCCCCCCGCACGCATCACAAGCCCGACGCGATGCCAGGATGCTGCGCTCCCAGAAGAGATGCTTCAGAGTGTGGGGCAAGAGACATGCTGGAGAGATGAAAGATTAACTAAAAGGACATGAGATTAAAGGAGTTCAGGAGAGTGTTTATTAGCTTTAGAATATTTTTAGCGAGTGCTGTGATGTCCCCTGCCCATCGCCATCTCCTCCAGCCCCTCTCGATCTCCCTCGCTGCGCTGCCTTCGAGCGCCCTCCTGCCCTCTCTCGCCAGTCCCCGCTGATTTCCACCGTCCTTTTTAAGTTCAGTGGCGATGCAAATCTCCCACTTCATCCTTCACCGTCAGGACTAACAAGAGAAACCCGAAAGCTCCCTCGCATTCCAAGGGCACGCGCAGCTGCATCTGAACAACGGGTGGGTGGGAGGCAGGGGAGACAGCTGGGTGCAGGAGGGAGAAGGAGCCACAACAAGCCCTGCTGACAGGGTGAAAGCCCCGGCAGCACCGCTCCACCAACCATGGGGACTGGGATGCCCTTGCTCCCAGCCTTCCCTCGAAGCTTCTCATCTCCAGCTATGGGAAGCGAGCATAAGGAACAGCGGTCCATGGGAAGAGGGATGGAGGAAAGCACCAGGGCCTCAGCCCAGACCCTCCTCAGCTCATGCAGGTGGATCTCACAGGGCCTTCTTCAGAGAGGAAGGTGTCTACTCCAGAAGGGCAGAGGATGAAAGAGCAGCTAGCACAAACGGCCAAACAAATTAAGTTACAGGGGAACCTGCCGAAGACTGTATTTTCTGCTGCAGCCTGACCCACTTCAGTGTTTATTTTTAGTCTCATTTGGTACAGAAACAAAGCTCAGGAGATCTCTCCATGTACACATGCGTCTCCTGCATGTATCCGCGAGAGTTTACTTCTCCTGGGCTGATTTCAGCCAAGGGCCTTGGATAGCAAACGTGAAGTTCCTGCAATTTTCATGACAGTAAGCGGCTGGATAGTTCAGAAATCCTTTATTAATATCCCTGAGGAACAGGCTCAGCTCCTTCTAAACATCAAACACGCGTCAGCTCAGTGTTGAGACAATTCTGTCGGAAACCGGGTTTCACTGGTGCTACACTGATGAGACTACCTGTTAAACTACTGTAACAGGACAGAATATGCTGGGAACACAAAGGGGCAAACCCTGCATTTTCTGCTCAAAACCACCTTTGTCTCCACTTCCAGCTAGGTGATGGATTACATGTCCAGCAGGTAAACATCCCGACAGCTCTCTCCACTTGAGGATGGAGGAACACTCAGTTTTCACATAAAACCTTCCTTTTTGTAAGCAAAACTGTTGGAAATTTCACCACCACTGGACAGGTCCAGTTTTCTCAGTAGTAGTTCACAGTCAGAGCTCCCCTACAGAGCACGCGTGCCATACTGGAACTCCAAGGTGGGTGCTACACACAAAGGCGTGGATGTGTGTGTGTATATACACAACCCCTGCCATGCCTTGATCTCGGTGTCAGGGAAGCCGAGGCCGTCCCAGGGCTGTGTGCATGCAGCAGCGAGCTCAGTGCCGTGATGGGAAGGACCAGCCCCGAGAGCCCCGGCAGCACGGGCTCCGACCCGCTCGGCCAAGGAAGCTCCCGGGTACGTGGCCCGTCCTCTCCGGCACAGCAGCGATGTCTTTGGCTGCTTTGATGTTGGCAGCATGAGACATCACAGCAGTGCTGAGATGCTTATTATCCCCTTGGGTTCTTTTCTTTTATTCGTCATGCATTTCAGCCTGTTGTGTAATACACATTTTTCAAGTTAAGCATCAAAACAATGAATACAAATGAGCCAGGAAGTGCTCACTTGCCGAAGGAGGAGAATTACTAATAGCAACATCGCGCAGTATTATACCGCATTTCTACTACTACACCAGTTGTATTAATGTATTAGAGACATCTACAAAGACAAATTGCAGCTTAGTTCAAAGGGAAGAACACTCAAATGTCTGTTAAACACTGCAGGCTGCTATCAGAGACGTTCTCCCTGAAACAACATTTGGATTCTCAGGTCTCTCCTGCCACCAAGGACAATATTCTCCTGCTCCCTCTCCTCCCAGCTGCGATGGCTCGCAGGCACCCACATGCACTGGGGAAGGGGACAGCCCCCAGCCCCAGCCAGGGACGGAGCTCGGCTCGCCAGCCTCGCCTGTCCAGATGGCACTGACATCCGCTGGTATGGCTCAGGGCATGTCTTTATCCCAGTGCGGACTTGGACTTAATTACTATACACGAAGTATTGATATAGACATGGCTATAAAGTATGCGATACAGACACGGCTACAAACTGCTCCGCATACTGTTGGTAGGTAAGCTGCGAATAGAAACCCAGATCCATTTTACTTTGATTCTAATTGTACAAGTAACAAAAATGCCTGGCACAAAGGTACAGATAAATTCCCACAAGAGCAAATCTGCCAGCATAAAAACTGCAGGAAAGGCTGAATTCCGTACACAGCCACACACTGCATTTTACATCCATACATCGCGCTGAGAAGAATAAACCAAGTTTCTGTTACCCAGTATGATTTAGTTCTGCTAGTATTGTTGTATTTATTTATTTTTTAAACCAGATGAGGATCAAGGTAATAGATTTTTTGGAACTTTTGAGGGTGCATATAGAATTGGTGGGTTTGAGTGCAAATTCATGCAATCAAAGGAAACAAACATTTAGCCTTAAAAGAGGAAAAAACCCAACAATTGTTCAATGAAACGATTAGTTTCTACAGCCTTCCCTACCACAGAGACTTTTCCACATAAATCAATACAGTTTTGCCACAGCAAAGCACTCTTGCAGAAAGTTATTTGCAGTAAGACAGCTAGAAATAGAACCGCAGCAAGTGCAAAGTGTGTGAAAAGTTCTCTTTTCCAAGCTAATGAGCGGGGCATATCTTTTCCCTCTCTCTCCAAGGGCCTTGTTCACTAGTTAAAAAAGCCAAGACCATTCTTAAGCTTATTTTTTTTAACTTGACATAAACAGAAAAATTCATTCAAAGTCTACTAGAAGAAAGAAAAAAGTGTACCAGCAGCAGACATTCAATAATATTAACTTGTTTAAGACTATTAGGGTAAAAAATACCCCGACAGCATCGTGAGAGCTGTGAATACACACTAACCCCACCACAGAAATGATGCTTTGGACACCATCCCCAGAAGCACTGAAAGTGACTGCTGCAAGGATTTCTTCTTCCAGGCAGATGGCTGAAGCGACAGCAAGGCACACCACAAGGCACCCACCCTGCTCAGAAGCTCCCACCCAAACCCACTGCAACGTGCAGAATCAGGGCTAAGATGGTTTCTGTCCATTTCAAACCCTTTACTAACACTAAGCCACTGACCTGCCGTCAACAGGAGGCTGCAACACAGACACTGGCCTCTCCAGATACCAGCCACCAAACTCTCAAGTCCACGCACGAGCAATAACGAACCCTCCAGTGAATCTTTGGTTGCCCGAACCCAAACACACTGGCCAAACCCTGTAGCAACGCTGAACTCAAAGAGCTGGCCTGGGAGAAAGCGTTGTTGTGAACTGCGTGTGGTCAGCACTAAGAAACCGGCTGGGAATTCAAAGCCCCCATCCCCACCAGTAAGTTTATAAATAGACTGCATGCTCCTGGTAAGAGGGCACAGAGCATCAGCCCTTGCCAACAGCTGCTCTCTCTGAAGCTGCAAAAGTGCCAGCGACTCAGGAAGAAACCAGTATTGCTGCACTTTTGTTCCAAAAACACTTATTCTAACAAAAACTGCGAGCATGACCTGGGATTGAAGCCCTTAGGAGAAGGGAACATGGTAATCAGTCTCCACTGGCATAAAATGCTAATCGACTTTAACTCTGAAGCCAAGAAACAGCCAGAAGAAGCTGGACTTGTATTGCTCTGAGAGCACAGCTCTAACAGTGAGAACAGACTGGAGACATCAACCGAGAAAAACGGGAAGGGGGAAAAGCACCTTCCATTACTTTACAGAGTTTTCCTCAGAAACCAGTATCACAGTGGGAACGTGGCACGCCAGCCTGTAGAGCCTCCACCGGGATCTCTGGTCTAACCAGAAGCAAAACAACACCCGAGGGTGCACGCTGCCGGGAAAGCCAGCACAAAGCTCAGCTCCCTCCTCACAGGAGCCACCTCCACCACTACGGGCGCGAAGGAACCCGCCAGACACCGGAGCTTCACCCTCCCACAGCACCAGTCCCCTGACCAGCACGGGAGGTCAGCAAAACCCAACAAGTCATTAGGAACTGTGTAACATCACAAACACATCAACTTACCTCGGAAGCAAAGTCAAACTACTGGAAAAAAATCTCGGAATCTTCAATCCTCCCTTTTCAAAGCCAGAGCCTGGCCAGGCTGTCCCCAGTTTGCTGGCAGCCGGAGGGAACGATGGGGGGATTTGGAGACATAAACACCCCACTGCGCTCAGCTGCAGGCACTTGCACTGGGAGTTTTTCACATTTCACCCGGCTGTTCCCACTTTGATCACTTCTATTTTGGAAGACTGCTTAATTAATTTAAATAGAGTTTTTTTGGTACCCAGGCTCTGACCCTTTTGAGGATGCCATGCTGATTTCTACTCTTCCCTCCTTCTGACCTTCCACCCCCACCCCTCATCAGTGTAATTAGTACTGCAAATCAGCACTGCACTGCAGGTGCAGGCAATGACAGCTGCGGGTGAGGATCAGCTGCTGCACCTGCAATGAAATTTGGGTCCTCAGGTTCCGAGTGATTTCTGGCCATCTCTTCTGTTTTTCATTTCACTGCAGATGAACAGTCTCTTTCACTAGACCCTGACACTTCTGGTCCCAGCCTCACCCAAGAGCCTGAGGCATGAAAATACAATTATTTCCAAGCAGAGCCCCGGCCAGGCCTCCTCCCAACCTCTGCAGGCGGCTCCGGGCTGGAGAGGACAGCTTTCTTCCCGAGCCAGCTGCATCCCGGCGCCCAAGCACACCTCACGTGCAGCGTCGAGTGGCAGGAGCGGGGCTGCGCTGCCAGAGGACCAGAGCGATGTCCCGGCTGCCGTGCGAGCCGGGTGCCATGAGCCTTTCTATTCGTTCTGGTCTGCGCGCGAGGAGCAAAGAGCCTCACGCACCCACCAGCCCTAGGGTGATCTCAAATCTCATCCTGTTAACTCTTACCCAGCTTGACTTCTGTGAACTCTGACTAATCAACAAAAATGTATTTCTATTTGATGCAGAGTATAAACTTTTATCTGCCCAAGATCTGCTCGCAGCTATTTATTTCATGGTAATTGCAGAGTTATTGTTTGTTCACTTCACCTGAAATTGTTTCTCTAAGAGAAGTGCTCGGGGGGAGCGCGGGGCAGCCACGGGACTGATGCAGCCTCCGCGAGCGGACGATGCTGCCCAGAGCGCAGCGTGGGCTGCCGCAGCCCGCCGGGAGCTCGGCCAGCAGCTCCTGGGGTGAAATTACAGCTACGGCAGGAGAGCGAGCAACCCAAAGCCAGGCCCCCGGCACCCAGCTGAGCACGGCGCAGCGAGGATACGGGGACGGCTGGGCTTTCCAGCGCCGAAATGCTCCAGCTGCCCCATGCAGCACTCGCCACCAGCACGTTTCCACCGTGCAGAAAAGCACCGAGCCTGAATCGGCACAGCCTGCGCAGACAGAGCACCACGCATTGCATCCCATCCCATCCCATCCCATCCCATCCCATCGCATCCCATCCCATCGCATCCCATCCCATCCCATCCCATCCCACCCGGGCAGGGAGCGCAACCCGGAGGGCCGGGGCTCCGAGCTGTGCCGACATCCAGCAGCCCCGCAGCTCCTGCACTGGGGACTTGGCACAGCTCTGCCCAGGTCCCCGCTGGCGGCGGAGCTCCCCTTGCACGACTCTGCTGGGCCTTCTTGTGGGTATCTCCAAAACCAGGGGGGTCTCAGCCAGCGCGCTGAACTGGCCCTGCAAAAGTGGAGCATTTCTGCTGGCACGCAGGCAGCAGAGCCCTTCTGGAAGCGCGCCTGGTGTTCTCCTTGAGGAGGGTTCCCGGCCCACCGCAGTCCACCCTCAACGCTGTCTGGTCCCTGCAATGGAGTCTGGGGGTCTGTGCCCTTCCCTGCACCCAGCAGAGAAATCCTGCTCTGCCAGCCCCAGCCGATGGGAAGGCAGGCCACAGCACTACTGCAAAAACTATGCAGAAAAACACTTTTTTTCTTCAGCATTATTACTTAGACTTTTCCTGTATTATGAACACATAAAATATGCAATAAAAAGTATCCAAGTAGATATAATAAAACTGAATTTAATGACACACACCACTGAAACTAAGCACCTTTTAAATTCTCTAGCTCAATATACAACAAACAAGTCAAGCAAGCTGTGAACTTTTGTTAAAATCAGTTACTGATACTATTTTCATTCTTAGCCCGTGAAAACAATACAGCAGACCAGTATGTCGTTATAATCCCAGGGCAGGATTAATGACTGACATCACCATAAATTCTGGGTGGTGGAATGGATTTTTTTTTTTTACTGGACTTATTAGTCCTAACAAATAAAATATTCTATGATTTTATTTTTTTCTTTTAGTGCATGCTCTGGGATACGAAGAGCAGTAATGGCTGAGAATAAAACTGCTGCTTTCCGCTTCCAGCTGCTGGTCACACAGAGGACACACTTCTCTACTCAGACTAACCCTCTTAGCTCCTGCAGTCCAGGTGTTTGTTTCAGAACTGAATGTCCTAATTTCTGCATGTTCAGTTGTCCCACATGCCACAGTCCTGAGTAGCAGAGCAACCATTTGAAACTCCAGTTACTCGCTGCACCTTCTGTCCTCCTCCTCCCTCCGCCCGGGTTTCTCCAAGCCGCCGTCCGCACTTCTGGGTGAGCCACGGGGTGCAGGATTCGCTGCTGAACCTGCTCCGAGCACGCGTTTCATGGGCTGACGCGTTACCTCTGACTGGAGAAAGGTCAGTCAGGAGACTGGGAAAATGATGCATTCAGTGCTTGCTTTCTAGGAATTTGTGAACAATTACATGCTTTCTTCGTTTTCTCAATGATCCATACAATTGCATGGAGCATTATAGGCTCATGGAGCATTATAGGCTCAGTACAGAAATGCATTCATTTTCTAAAAAACAAGAAACTTCAAATTTTCTTAATTCTGGTAACCATGGGTCTGCATTGTATAATAAGCTGTTCAGTTCTAGTGGTTTCCTCTCTGTAAGAGAGAGAGAGAGAGAGAGAGAGAGAGAGAGAGCACGGATCCTTCTCACCCCACAGGACTGTCCAAACTGCATTTCTTAGTGCACAGCACTGATTTTCTCTGAGGCAACAGAAATCCCTAATTCTGCATGGCACTCTACCACTACTGCATGGTACCTGATCAAAACCATTGCACTTTAAGTTCTCTACAATGGCTGAAGGGTACATAATACCCCATTACTACAGGGAAAATGCATGCTTTTTATGGTCTTCTAAATGAGAAATGTTCATCTTATAATGGGATCCTAATGGATTGTGTTTATGGAATATGTCATTAAGCAGTCACGTTAGTTTTGTGAAAACTGCAGGCTGCTTCTGTGGTGCATCCACTACCCGTTGCACGTGTGTTTGTGCAGGACAATGTAGATGCTTTGAAAGAAGAGAAAAAGAAAAAGAGAAAGAGGTCGTCACTATCAAGCAATAAAATGTTCCAGCTGAAATCCCAGCCCACTAAAGCTCCCTGGGAGCTGCAGCAGTTTCAGCCTCTGCTCCACCTGCAACAGCTGTTCATGGGATGGCTTCAGGGAAAACTGTAGCTCAGGTACTCAGGGACCTCTACCCCTCCAAAGCATCTCGTCAATGATGAGATTCAGGATTTATCAGCAGGGCCGGGACAGACAAACAGACCCTCAGACAGCGGGATCACACAATTCCCCGCTTCCCAGCCCTGGCGCGGCTCAGCAGTAAACGCTGCATTTCTTGAAATGCCACTTCCAACCGGCACCAGCGGTCCTTGTAGATAAACAGCAACACAGCCATGCTGCGAAAGCAGAGGTCACCAAATGCAGCGAGTTATCTGGGCGAGATGAGTCAGATGGGCAATTTTCTGGACATTAAGATTGTTTACAAATCCAGCCAATTTTCATTTAGCTTTGAATGAATTTGTGTACCTATTTTTTTTGTCCTCTACAGGCACAATCATCCCTTCTTACATTCTTCCATCTCTCGCTGGCGTATGGTATTTTGATTTTACCAACAGGATTACATTTTACCCTGCTAGGCTGTAGCAGTCACAGAATTTCGTTGCAGACTTTCACTGCTTCTATCACAAACTTGCTGCTATTAGCAAATGTCGGCCCTGTAGCATGAAGGCGTGAAAAAAGAAAAAAATAAAAGAAGAAAGGGGCAAAAAGAAAAAAAGGAAAAAAAAAAGGAAGAGGCGTGTTCGGAGCAGCTATTGAAAGGCCCAGAGCAGCTGGTGAAAGGCCCAGAGCAGCTGAAGCCTCCGGCCGCATCGCAGGGCAGAGGAGCAGGGCCCCATGGCAGCAGCCCGGAGCGTCGTTAGGCGCAGGGGCACCCTCCGCCGCACCCGTGTTCTGTTATTTCTTAGGGCATCGCCTGCATCCCTGTTTGTGCCAGTTAAAAGGGACAGGACCAATCCAGCCACCGTACGGGTTGCTGTATCTTGGTTTTGTTTCCCGTGTGCCAGGTCTCCTTCTCAGCTGGGATTGTCCCTCCTTTGCTGGTGCCAGGTAATGCCACCTGGAGACAGTTTACAAATGCAGACATGTCCATCCCTTCCCTGTAAATCCTGCAAGAATTAATTGGTTCAGATGATAAAGCACCATGGGGAAGGAGAATCAAGGTTAATAACATGTATCAATAAAATATCAGCAAGCAAAAATGACTAGCTGTGTCCCACCTAAGCCATCTCCATGCCCACAAGATGTCCCTGTCTTTGAAAGAGGATATTTCTTGATAGATCAGGGCGGAAAAAGAATGGAGGTGAAATTGTGGTGCAAGATTTCAGCTGCACATGGATGCTCTGCCCGTTGCTCTGCTGGTAACAACCTGGTGCTGCAAAAGGAGCAAACTTGGTGGCTGACAGAACTAATTAGCCTGGAAGCTGTCCTGAAATTCGTTTTGAGGGAGATTCCAGCCTGGTGCAATACTGCCTACAAAAACAGGGAGGGTAATTTGCCAGCAATTATTTTTCGTTTATTGGCACTGGGTAGCACTCTTGAGCTCTGACATGTCTGTGCTTGGCAAGAAACACCCTCCGGGAAGAGGAGGCAAGCAGAATGATACTTCCCCAGGGGCTGTGCTTGTGAGACCTCCTGCAGAGGCAGCCCCACACGTGCCACCACCCCGGACCTCTGTGCCTGTCCATGTGCAAGTGACACGGCCGATCCCCTCCACGCCGATGGCGAACGCGCGGGCCCAGGCGCAATGGGCAGCGGTGCCGGGGTTCAGGCGGGCGGCCTGGTTAACATCAGTGCTGCCGTGCAACCTGCTGCAAATTGCCATTCAAATCCCACCCCCGCCTTCGCTCAGGTACCTCAGAGCTGACTGTAAAAACCACAGCTCTTAAAATGTAATCTTAAATAGAACATAAGCTATAATAAATAATACATGTAGGAAGGAAGATCTTCCCTCAGTAAATGAGCCATAAGCCCGTTCTCGCTTTCATTCACTTACACTGTGCTTTATTTCCAAGGAATGGGTTTGCAGAGTGGGGACACAGTGAGATGCCAGAAAGCTGCCAGTTGTCATCCTGCCTCAAAACGCGACCCAAATTTTCCTTCCATCTTTCCTACACACATTGCTCTATCATTCCCAGTAAGTTTCCCATCAAGGGTTCCCATTGGAAGTGAAGTGATGGAAGCACACCAGTTTATTTGCAGTTTCATCACCCCCCAACCAGTTGCTCGCCCACAAGCCATGAAGCAGCCAGAGGAGCAACACAGGCACACCCTTTGACAGGCAGGCAGGAACGAACATTTTACCTTCCACCAATGACCCCTGTCCTCACGCCGGCTGAGATCCGCAGGGCAGCGGCGCGAACACCACCACTTGGAAATGCAAAGTCCACTGAGAGGCATGCAAAATGCATTTTCCCATCGAATTACATCATCAGAAGGGAAATGGAAATGCACATCTCCCTTCTTAATCTACCAAAATAAGAGGAAAACCTTAATCCAGAACTTTCCTTCTAGACTCCAGAAACAGATCTCCCGCAGACAGTGGGAGCAGAGTTCACTTGCACTTGGCAGCCTAAGGTGATTACTTTTGTTTCATAAAATAAAAAGTACATCTGACAAATGGTAACCCCTCCACAACACAAACAGAGCAAGAATCTGCTCTGCCCCAAGACTTGTATTGGTTTATGTCACTCCAAAAATTTCTCACCATACAGTCTTTTAATACCTCAGCTATAAAATGAAAAGATGCTTTCACGCTATTAAAGGAAGGTTAATGTATTATGAAGAAGAGTGTATTTGCATTTAATGAGTGAATTTTAAAAGCTCTGCTGGATTTCTTGAAGGCTGCCTCCAGAAAGTTGATTCCCATACAGAGAAAAGTTTCTTCTCAAAACCAAGCGTGCGTAAGACAGCCCTGTCAGACCGGCGACGGCGATCACACCTTCCAGACTTCTCCCTCCTCCAATCCCAAAGCACAGGATACTTCAGCAAGCATCATACTTAGATTAAGTTTGGTCTGGTGCCCAAATAAGGCATTACTCAAACGAGCGACTCAGCGGGCAGATGCCTGACCCCCCCACCGCCCCACACGCCCGCAGCGAAGGGCTGGGGCAGCGCAGGGCCCCGGGGTGACTGCGGGGATTCACCGGGACTGGCCCTCGGGGCTGACCGAAAGACCGCGTCGGAGGACGGCACCAGGAGCAGGCACAGCGCTGGCACCCACGGCAGCCCCAGCGACACGCGGGGATGAAAGGCGTCCGCCCTCGCTGCTTGGCCGCGGCCCACGGGCTCAGGAGCGTGTGTTCTCCCCGTCCCTCTGCAGCCCACGGCGACGCAGCCTGTGACGAGCTGCCCCATCGCCGTGCCCAGCGTGGGAAGCAGAGCGCAGCAGCACAGCAGCCCGCCGGGGCAGCAGAGCCGAGCGGGGCTGTGAGCCACGCACGGCCAGCACAGCACACCCGGGACACCCGGCACACCCGGGACACCCGGCACAGCCAGGACATCCAGCACACCCAGGACACCTGGCACATCCAGGACACCTGGCACACCCAGGACAACCAGGACACCCAGCACACGTGGCACACACAGGACACCCAGTACTCCAGGACACCCGGGACACCCGGCACACCCGGCACAGCCGGCACACCCGGGACACCTGGCACACCCAGGACACCTGGCACACCCAGGACAACCAGTACTCCAGGACACCCGGGACACCCAGCACACCCAGGACACCTGGCACACCCAGGACACCCCGGACACCCAGGACACCTGGCACACCCAGGACACTCAGCACACCAGGACACCCCGGACACCTGGCACACCCAGGACACCCAGCACACCAGGACACCCTGGACACTCAGCACACCCAGCACAGCACACCCAGGACACCCGGCATACCTGGGAGACGCAGGTGCCAAACCCCCGCTGGGTTGGCAGCCACTCTGCAGGGTGGAAAACCCCACGGAGCAGGGAGGGAAGGTACGTGCACGGCTTTTGGGAGGGCTGTAAATTTGCCTTCCCAGTTTACCATTTTTTTCCAATTACAACTGAATAATAGTAAATTTTAATTTTCCCTCTGCAGCGTACTCTTTCACCGGAGCGCGCCCAGAGCCGAGCTGTGCCAGGGCCGGACGAGGCCGCACCCTGCGGCCGTGCACTGCGGAGGGCAACGGCTGCCCAGGGAGCAGAGGGGGGTCCTGCGCCACCACCCATCACTCGTCGTTCGACCCTTTAACCACCCACAGCTTCTGACCATCGCTCGACAGCCAGGGGTTAAGACTTCCACGGTGATCTATGCTCCCATTCCTATCTTTTGATATCTGGGAGTAGAGAATTTCAGCGAAAAAGGGCTTTACACTAAGATGACCATAAATCTCAATGTGTTTACAACGGAAGACTGACCAGAAGAGTTTATTAAATCTCTAAAGGATTTGATGTATATCAAACTGTTACATAAAGTCAATACTTTGGAAAGAACTAGACAATAAATACTCTACAAGAGGCAATATTTCTATCACAAAGAAAGCAATCACATAAAGATTAGGAGACCACTTTCAATACTGAATGTCAGTCTGCTGTAAGAAGACATTTATTGTTTTTCTGAGTTATCACAGAAGAGTGAGATAAGCTATAACAATATTCTGAGCCAAGCTAATCATGCTATCAAAGTTAGAAATACTCTTTCACCTTTTAAAAAATCACTTTTCCACTTTGCAAATAAAAAGAACAACCTCCTGCAGGTGCAAGGGGAGGGAGGGAAGGAGATTTATCACGACAGGCGGTGGGAAAGCTCCGCGAAGAGCTGGCCCTTGGCTGCGAGCCCCGTTGAAGGTCCCTCAGCGGGGACACCCGGACCGGTCTGTGGGTGCGTGGGGTGGGGGCAGAAGGGCTGGGGAGGTGCTGAGCAGGGGGAGCCCACCCCGGTCCTGCCCCAGACCGTTCACACTGGTCCAACAAACCAAAGCATCGCTTTGGTACAAAGCCCAGCCTCAGCAAAGGGTCTGGGGATTCATTCTTCTGACAGACCGCTGAAGAGCTGTGAAAAAAATATCCATATTCTCCACGAAAGAATGCTGCTTCTTTTATTTTACCCCCTAGAAGCAGAATTTTCCTTTAATAGCTCAGATTAGCGAAAATCTTAACCAGTTCAATTTGAAACAGAAGCCAAAGAATAAACGTTGGGGGAAGAGGGCTCTTTGTCAAGTATTGACCAACCGATACTTCAAGGGCAGCTCCCTTTTTTGTTCTCTTTCCGTGTTTTCCCACCGTGAGGTGCTGCCTGCCACCCCAGCCCCTTCGCCCCGTGGGTGCTGGTCCTGCCCCGTGCCCCCGGGGCCCCCCACAGCTGGATTCGGAGCGCGCTGCTGAGCCCCTGCGTCACCTCGAGCATCTCCTCAGCTACAGGTGGCCAGAGGAGGCTCCACAAAGAACGGGACGCATCTGCAGCTGCGAAAACGGCGTGGCTGCGTGGCGGCCCTGGCGCTTCGGCAGAGCTGTGTTGCGGCTCCGAAGGTCAGCCCCGCGCAGCGCCCGGCACGCCAGCACCAGCAGCGGAGACGGCACCTCCGGCCTCGCAGCACCTTTGGCAGGAGCAGCAGGCTGACAGCCGGGAGGCACTCGGGTACCATGGGAGCGTCGGTTACGCACGTACCGTAAAAGCCAACAGCCACGGACTCTGGCACAGCAGCTGCCAAGCGGCATTGATCGTGCCGGTAGGATGAGTTTTGAAAGTTTGGTTTAGTTTGTCGGAAGCAAAATTGCAAATCTGAACAACAAAATGGGAGCTTAAAAACTGGTTTTCTGTTTTTGCACACCATACGTTTCACCCACTGACATTCCAATAATCGGCAAAGAGTACAGCAAACAGTTTGTGTTCTGTGCATAAGCAGAAAGATAAGCCCTTTACAGGAAAGATTAGATGACAGTCTAAGTGAGCACGGCTATTAATAACGAACCCCAGTCCAGAAGGGAATCATAAATTATACTTATCATCTTTAACTTGTATTCCTGGAAAGATGAATCTAGCAGATTGTCGTGCATAGAGAAGAAAAGAAATGACACGAAACAGTTGCTCATTATTATTGAGGACAGAAACACAATGAAATTAACTTAATTATGAGCAATTTTAACATCGCTGTACCAGATGCATCAATGCTGTAACATTGCATACCAGCGGGTAGGAGGCACATGCCGTACCAAACATGTTTTTCAGTCTAAAGTCTTTTTTTCTTTCATAGGATCTATACACAGGTGCTCAGAAGCCAACGTTTTGGAGAAAACGTGATGTGCACGGTTGCTAGCAACTCCTCAACACAGACAAAAGATGATCAGACTACTCAATTTTAAAACAAAAAGCAGTTTTTTGCTTAAGGTAATGAGCTGTGCTCTTCCCGCCTGTCGCAGACCTTTCCCGGGTGCCCCTCCACCCGCTCGCTGTAGGGAGCCCGTCTGCCACAGCAAGAGCTCCATAGAGACTGCTGCTGGGGACGGCAGAGATGAGCCTGGTCCCGAGGCCAGGAGCTCCGGCTGGGAGGGCTCACGCCAGAGGGAGACGGGAGCGAGCCCCGGGGCAGCGGCAGCTGAGCGGGCGGCGTGCCGGGTACGGGCGATGGCACGGGAAGGGCAAGGCGAGCGGCGGGTGATGCTCCCGTCTGGAGAGCTGGACACAGAACGGAGGGTCAACGTGTTCGGTCTCTTCCCAACCATAATTCTGGAGGGAAAGAAGGGAAAAGACCCGCAGAGGATGAGTACTGGAGCAGGTGGAATTTCAGAAAGCACAGAGCGGAGTTATGCAGCAAAAATCAAAGTCTCCTTGGCTCAAACTCTCTACTTGTGTGGATTGATCTAACAGGGGACATCAAATCCAAGTCAGCACATGAAATACATCCCAAAATATTTTTTAAATGCTTTTTTTGACATTGAGATGGACCGTAAGACAGGATGGCACCAGAACGTGATGTACAGCAACACTGTCTGCTTGATGGATTGGTGGGTTGTGTGACATCCTGTGACAAATGATCTCCATCTTCTGGCTGCAGATTAATTTTCTAGGTCATTTAATAAATTATAGGAAAAGAAGGTATTTGAGGGGCAAACAGCAGAATGGAGTTCCAGTGACGCTTTTTTTTGTGGGATTAATGAGAGCAGATGGCTCCTTCTCTGCCTCTTTTTGCAAGGTGATCGCAATTCCATGAAGACAACACTTACATTTTGTCTTGTTTTGTGCAGGGAAATTGGGTTTGATGCAGAAGAATCAAACCTCCCAAGGAAGGATGTGACCATGGCATGAACTCCTCATTAAGGACACGGAACACTGATTAATACCCACCAGAACAATACTAAAAATACATCCTTTCACTAGCACTATATTTAGATCCGAGCTCCAAGTCAGCAGCAAGACTCTGCAGCTCTGGGCAGACGTAGCTTTCCAGCTAACTGGAGTGTGGACAGGACGATGCTCGCCTGGCGGAGGCGGCGAGCGAGTGCTGTGTCACTCGCAGCCTCTGGGTCCCTGGCAGAGTTGCCTACCATAGCTTCAGGCCCAGCCTTTGCAGTTATTTGGGAATTTAGACTCGCAGGAAGATGTCTAAATCAGATTTAGAGATGTTTGGGTGAGACCCCTTCATCTCTCCAACAACCCTGAGAGAAAAGCCGAACCTGCTTGGTGTTACTGGCACAATCGCCCTGACCTGACGACTGCACTTCCCATTTGCATCCAGCCTGTGTCCCCGGCTGCAAGATGGGGATGGCTACATCAGAGGCACGTCTGGCAGATAAACTCATCAGCGGCCTTCGCACACCCGGTAAACAGGCAGGCAGATCGTGCAAACCGCAGGCGGACTCACCCAACTGCCTGAAGGGGCCTGGCTCAGGCAGGACTTGGCCCTGCTGCCTCTGCGCACTCTCGCCTTCTCCCCTCCACGCTTCTGCCACGGCTGCTGCTTATTCTTTGAACAACAGAATTTAAGAACAAAAAAAATTCAGCCTATAAGGGTAGAAAAGCAAGAACTACCTCTGCTTTTGAGCAGGACGATGGTGGCTCCCATGCAGGTACCACAGGGAAGGGAAAAAAGACTTTTTGAAATTGACTGTAAGCCTAGAGGAGTGGCATATGAATAAACGTAACTGGCACGAAGAAGCTAAAATTCATTATCGTTCTTCTTCACAGACTGGCCTTAAAGGGCCTGAAAATTCATTTGAAAAGAACAGTAGGTTAATTTTGCATAGCTGATTTCTTCAATAAGCCCTGTATTTTCCTCTTGCCCCATTAAGAATAGCGAGCAGCTTCCCCAGAAGTCAATCTCACAGTCTAATCAAACCTGCTCTCTCTAATTGAAGTTAATCATAGGAAACTGGTCAGAGAAAGATGGTCTCAGCGAATGATGCTGTGTTGGAGTGGTCAATTAATATGAGGTTATCCTGTGATTATCGCTCAGTGGAACGAGCACGTGAAGAGCTCTGACTGCAAACACGAGCCCGGGGCCGGACCTGGTCAGGCGGCAGGGATGGAGCTCGCATCTTGCTGGGCCACGCAGAGCCCGGGGAGCTTTCCTGGGCACAGCGAGCCCCTGCGACAGAGGGGCGAGCACGCCACGCGCTGCCCCAACGTTTGGTTTCCTTAACGTGTTCTTGCACAGAAATAAATAATATGCTGCTTCTAACAAGGCTGGCAGGGTACTCGGCATCCTGCGCCAGCTCTCCGTGGGGACAAAGGCAGCGCCTGAACCCGCTGTCCCTGCTGCAACGCTCCTGGTGCGGCCAAAGGACTCGAGGTCGTAAGGACACGGAGAGCGGAAGCGACGCCGAGGCAAGCGCTGCGAGAGAGCATCCGCAGCTCTCGGCAGCCGGCACAGCCCGGGGACGGGTGGAGGACGCGCTCTGCAGCACACCCCGGAACCACGCACTTAACGTCTGGGCTTTGCCATGAGAAACAACGGTTTCATTTGATCTGTTTTCCTAAGGACTGTTCTGTTTTATTTCTGATGGAGCAATAATCCGCACTCTTATGGGGCTGGAGAAGTTTGGGTTTCTGAGGGAATTTGACAGCAGCTTTACTAGGTTATGGCAGAAAAGAAAAGGCACTTAAAGGGATTTTGTTTTTCACTTGAAAATTAGCCTAGAGGAAAGAGAATCTTCAATTCAAATTTAATTAAAAGCTGATGAACCAAAACCCCTGTAGTGGCTCTGTGAAGTCCTGTTCTTACAGCACAAGAACACAGCACTGATAAGCAGCAAGAAGAAAATAAACACAAGAGATTTAAAGCTAAAACCCAAACAAAAATGGGGCAGCGGCACCAGACCATCACCAGAGCAGAAATTGTCCCATGGTGCTTAAGCAGGGGTTTGTGCAGCAATATGAAGGAAACTGCTTGGTTGCTCGTGTACAGCCGACAACAGCCCATGAAACTTCCTGTTATTTCATCCATCTCTTAAAATCTTGAGGCCAAGACAACATCACTTTCAGGAAGGTGTGCCTTCTTCAGGCACAATTTAGTTTGCTTGAGACAGAAGTAATAGCCTGAAATGCCGAACCACGTTATACAGGAGAGTAGGCTAGGGATTTTTTAACAATCCTTCGAGGCTGTAGAAAACGTGAATCAGTAACACACATATTTGGGGTGTTCTGTTCTATTGAAATGTACCAAGAGACTACTTACAGGCTTCCGTGCTGCTTGGATAAGCAGGCTTTTCTCCCCCTGTGTAACTTGTAGAGCGCACGCTTCAAGCCAGGTGCTTCAGTTCTGCTCTTTCCTTTGAGATGTTCAGCATCTAAGGTCAGAAAACTGCCGTCAGCTTTGCGCTGCGTTTACCGGGTATCAGTTTTCACAAAGAACCCAAGAGCCTATTTTGCATGGGGAACCTGCAGAGGAGATGAGCACCCTGAGATGGTCACACCTCGGTCACCCCCCGGGCATGTCCACCCGTCGCCTCCAGCTTCAGCCTCCTGGCTGCAGCCTGCTCTCAGAGACCCTTCCTTCCGCTCTCCCCAGCCTAAGCCCACTGCCCTCAGCCAGCTCAGCCGCAAAGCCAGCTGTTAACAAGTCACGCCTCTGTCCCCGTGTTTGACAAGACCAGTCTTCCGCGGGTTTCGCGTTAGGACCCCCTGCACCCGAGGAGAGGGGACGCTGTCCCAGGGGTGCACACACACCCCTGCGCGTCCGCGAATCCTGCCAAGCCTGGGTAATCCCACATGACTAGGGTCAGCCTCATCCCCTGAAACATTAGAGCATGTTCACAAACAGCTAATAAAACCACAAATGAGTAACGACTTTGCACAAGAGGAGGAGAGGTTAGAACAGCCCTCTGCCCCTTCAGTTGGCTCCAGCAAGGGAAAGGCGAGAGTCCCTGCGGTGGTCGGCGGGACGTCACTAGTGTCACCGGAGCTGCTGATCCAAAGGGCTGAGTAGGGCGCAATGCCCACGGCCTGCGCAGCCATACGGCCCTGAGAAGCACACGCGTGGACATGAACCCCAGCAGATAAACCTCTGAGGCCAGAGTATATGGCTTCACATACCCAGCTAGGCCAATTTAATTAACTATGGGAACATTAATTATTGGCTGTTGCTGGTTTTATTCCAGAAAAACCAACTGGCATTTTACCATAAAAATATAACGCAAAATGGCCACTAAAACCAGCCTGATCTCAGGCCCTGAACGTTTTAGATTGATGATAACTTCCTTGCAGCTCTTACTGGAAAAGAACAATTTTTAAATGGGCCCAAATACCAACTGATCGACCAGCTAGATGAATCAAACTCCTCTGACACCTAAGACCTACGGTTTATCACCCTGAGTAGGATGTGATATACATTATTGTACATTTTCTGCCACGAGTGATTTATGAATAAAGCATATTGTTCACATAAGCTTCAGCTGTAAAGAACGGAAGCATTCGTTACGCGGAGCTGAGGACAGGCACCGCGCTCGCCTCCCCACCCCGGTCTGAACGGCACGGAGAGCGGCCGGAGGGCAGCGCGGCCTCCGCCTCGCGGCGGCAGCTTACGGGGCTCCAGCCCCCCGCTTCTGACACCGCCATGAAGCCACACCTCTGTTGCAAATGCAAGCCAAGAATTACCTTAATTACACAGCGGAGACAGGTACAACAATACATTAGAACGAAAATAATGACGTTTTCCCCCAGAGTCAGCATGCAGATGTGAACACAGCACGTCCAGCAGTGCCCTTCGCAACAAAACAACATGAGAAAACACACTCTGAAATAAAGTATTGCTGTACTATTTTGAGACCAATCAGGCAGCAAACATGTTCCCAAAATTAAAGTTAATGTAATGAGATGCAAATTAGCGATTCTACACAGTCATTGCAGATATTATTAAAGATAGACCAGACTTGTTTATTTCAGTTTTTCCGTGTTTTGGGAAAACACGCACTACATAAAGCAGCCCCCCCAGTAGGCTCATTTTTCACTTCTCTAGGCAGACAGGAGCGTTATCCACGGGTACAGGAGCAGAGGCTTCCTCCGCACACAGAGATGCTCACCAGGCTCCAACATGGAGCTCAGTTTTTTCCCCAGCTTTCAGTGGGTTTTGGACTGGTAATTCCAGTGCACTTCTGATAAGCTAATACTGGTCTTAAGTACGATTACAGCTTTTGTTAGAGATGGCAGAGTCCCTCAAACAGACCCTTAATCCTTGCCTGAGGCTTGTAATTCAGAGCAGACCTCCAGCCAGGTTTTTAAGCCATTTCTGCTTTCTCCCAGCCCCAGAGACTGTGAGGAGCTCACGGCTCAGGGAGGGGCTCGGGGCCACGGCGAACGGCATCGTTAAACCATGGCACGGATCAAAACGGCGTTTCGTTCAGCAAACTAAAACATTCTTAAACAGAGCCTTAGCTCTCCAGGAGTGAACTTCACTTCCAGGAAACACACCTTCAGCCCCCTTTAGTACAAGTATTTCTTTGGTCTTTCGTTAGCTCTGGGACTGGTGCAACTGCTCATCTAGAAGGGAGGATTTGCCAGGTCTCCTGTGGAAACAGCATACAGTGGGTCCCTAAAACAACAAGCCAGGCCTGCTCTGTATTTCCCAATAAGAAGCGGATACCCAATATCGTCACTTGCTGAGATGAATCCATTTCTGGAAACATGCATAAAAATCAAGAGCTGCATTACATTTCAAGCATGAGCCGAAAGCACAAGCTGCCTCATGTTTAAAGAAGCCTACAAACCCGGCCAGAAACACGGCAAGCTAATGCAAAAAACTAAGTAAGAGTCATTCATTTGGTGTGTTCCCCTGGCAGGGCTTTTTCTTTGTTTCTTCTGGAGACGACACCTTTCCCCTTCCTCAGAACCCAGCAGCACCAGTGCTTGCCCTTCTCCCAAAGCATTCGCCCCAAAATGAAATGGAAACAAAAACCCAACAAAAGCTCTTTCACATCAGGCTGATGCAGTCTCACTGCTGTTTCATTATTTCAGAACAGATATCATGTCCAATCAAACACTGATTTTATGTGAGAGCAGAACAGTTAGGAAGGCTTCAGGGTTTTTTTTCCCTCCTTAAAAAAAGATGTCAACTAGAAGTGAGGTCATTAATGTACCCGTGCAATTCCACTCCATTCTGTAGCTCTGATAGTATGGTTAAAAATATCTTTGCCTGACTTGATGCACTGAAAGAATCTTTCAGAGAGGAAGGAGAACGTCGAAATAAAAAGAAACTGGAAACTTCAGCAACTCTGCAGTGTTGAAAGAAGCAGGGAGGATGAAGTCTTCTGCTCGAGCTGCTTCTTCACAGTGTTTGGACTGGGAGGTGAATTGCCCTGGGTTCTCTGTTACCTTGTCTGTTGACAACCACCGAGGCTCACGCAGATGCACCACAACCTGGGTATCAGCCGCCCTCATCTGCGCCCTCCGCGTCCCACCCCGCCGTCCCAAGGTCGCGCAGAGGCGCGTGGCGTTTGCGCAGGGTCCTCCCTCAGACCGGCCGGCTCCCATCGCCCCTCGCACGCCGCTCGCACCAGCGGCGACACAGAGCCAAACCATTTCCTCTAACTACTGCATTTTTCTTTTCATGATTATCTCCTTTAAAAAGGCACAAATTGAAAATGAGATGCAGAGCCAGCGGCCTCTTTTGAGCTATGGTTATTAGCTATGTTGAGGATGAAAGTGGTATGACTCCCTAGATAAATATATAGTTCATTAAAAGTGCTCTGGATCACTATATTCTACTGATCAAAAGCCTAAATCACACAGTTAGTGACATTAAGGAGCTATATTATGATTTGAGTTATACCTGGATGAAGCCCCACACGAGAGCCGAAGGGAAGCCCGGATGCTGCATGCTGGCAGCCAGGCAGTCGCCCCGCAGCCCCGTCTCTGACCCCGCACACATGTCCCAAGGCAGAATTTCAACCCCAGTTTTCAGCAGCTTAAACAATTTATGCGGCTTCAACAGTAGCAGCCTGCACACACAGAGAGCCCGCGGTCTCTTCACAAAAGCGCAGTTTGTTAGGTTCTTCTCATTTGGATTTTAAACGGCCGTGCAAACCCAAGCAGCACCGCAGTCCTTGAAAAGCATTTTAGAAACCCCAGCTCAGACACGTCTCCAGCAGCAGCCCAGTGCAGGGCTACGAGTCTGGGAAACACGCACGTCCTTCTGTGTCACGAACCTTCCAAAGCGCTTTTGTGCTAGGAACTTTGCAGCTCTGGAGGAAGCAGGCTGCAGGACAAACGCAGCCGACGATGGGGCCAGCCGCCTGGGCAGACCGCTGCTGTCTCACCCCGGATGCCGGAGCGGCTGCGTCCGTCGCCCCAGCAGCACCAGCACCCCCCTGCCCGCCCTCGCCGGCGGGCTCCTGGGCTCTCCCGCCCGTGATGGCTGCCAGCGCCTCGGCCGCGTCGTCCTGCACGGGCTCGGGCCGAGCCAGAGCCCGGGGAGCGACGCGCCGGCGCCCGAGGGCAGCCCTGCCCTGCCTCCCGCGCCCCGCAGCACCTCTCCTTCCCCTCCCATCACCCCTCGCCCGGCCGTCCCCGCACAGCTGTCCGGTTCGGGTCGCGCCCACGCTGCCAGGAGGGGAGATCCCCTCCGGTGACACCAACCGGCACGGCAAAGCTCTGCTCAGACCCGCGCGGGCCCAGGCCCCGGCGCCGAGGGGTACGGTTGCAAGAAATACTTTCTCAAAGTGCTGTGTTCAACAGAGCCGCTGGTTACCGGCTCTGGCCGTCGAGTGCAGCAGAGTCACGTTCCCCGCTGTGGAAGTGACGCCTCTCGTATTCATGGGATAGCGCAGCCTTTAAGTGCAATGGTTCCAGGGTTAATTCAATCAGCAGTATTTAAATCCTGCCTGATGAAATATTAATTCTGGAGAACAACAGCATGCTAATTTACTCTGAGCTACTAACATTGACTGAAGGTGATTTTCCCGTCTCTCTTATACTATGGGTTCTTTACAGTACTCAGCTTAATAAAGACCCAGAAATCAGATACCCACAAGATCTCCTGTACGTCCAGACGGTGACTCTCCTGGTCATCTTCAGAGACCTCTGCAAAACCCCAGCCCAACCTCCTAAGTCCCTTCTAGAAATCTGCTACTCTCCCATTTCCGATCAGTTCAAATCTGGCTCGATAAAAGCCAGCTGAAACAAAGGACATGAATACTGATGACAAGTTTTGCATCCAAATTACGGCTCAATCAGTCAATTTTAAAGAGATCACTAGTCTCTCGTCCAGCTTCAGGCTTCTTCAAGGACACCGCAAGTCCTGCTGCTCTGTGCCTCCTCTCCCCGGAGCTGGCACGGGGGTGCCCGGGTGCCCCAGCGCCTGTGGCAGCTCCTGCTCTGCGTCCCTGCTGCCCGGCGCGGCCGAGGAACACTTGCTGCCGTGCTCGCCCCGTCCGGCACCGGCTTGCTCTTCTCTCCCAGCCGGCCCCACCAGCACCGGCCAGCCCCACGCCGGCAGGCAGGGACGGGGCACACTGCTCTGCCCCGGCACCATGCACCTGAACCACAGCTCCCACCGACTGCTCGGACCCCTCCGCAAGCTGCTACACCAGCGCCGCGGGCAAAGCCGCCGTGCTGCCAATGTGCTGCTGTCCGGTGCCGTTTGCAGGACCCCTACCAGGCGTCCAGCAGGCAGCCACAGCAGCAGGACGCGTCTCTGGAATGCCAGACGGGTAGAAGGCACCCGAGGATTGCAGCCCTGCGGCGCAGGGACCTCGTAACCCTGCTTCACCCCGCGTCCTGCCTCAGCCACCTGCACACAGCAAGAAACCACAGGAAACTGCCGGGGAGCACAGCTCGGAAAGGACCAGTGCCCTGCACGCCAGCGCCCACCCCACAGTACCACTCTGACACTTGGTTGTTGTAAAAGGTCAAAGTAAACTTCAACCAACGTCCTGGCAGACAAACAGATCAGTGAGACCAGGACATCGCGGCTGCACGTGTCACAGGGAGACAGGGATGGCGACCAGGACTTCCCCGCCATGACCCACGGGCGCTCACATCCATTAACACACTACTTTTTTTTAGGACTTTCCGTGCTGATACCAAGCAGCACCAGCATCTGCCTCCGCGCGTGGAAGGTGCGTGGAGACCAGAGGGGCTGGGTGGGAGCGGCTGGTGGATCCGGAGGCAGCGATTTCGGTGCCTGTGGCCAGCACGGGGCTGAGCCGCACGGCTGCTCTGCCCCGGTGTCCCGCAGCAAAGGGGGGACATTCCCCATGGCTGGCCAGGGTCCTCGCAGCTGCATCACCAGCCGTGTCACGCTTCCTACGGGCCCGACCCATCCCTCTCCTACCCTCCTTAGAAGGACAGCCACCGATTCCCACACTCCAGGAGAACCATGACCCGCGTTTTCTATCCGCTGTTTTCCTTGTTGGCCTCCTGCAGTTTTATGGTGCCCGACCCTTTTCTAACTGGATGTTTCTGCTTACCCCACCGCTTCTCCACATTTAAGCGGGACAGCCCACAGCTGCGGGGACTGCTGCAGTTACGTGTGTTTGCAATTAGACAACAGCTTTGCTAATCAAAAGCCGGAGAGTGCCAGTCGTAGACTGCTTCTCCCTCCCCCTTTCCTCTCTGGGAGTTCTTGTCTAGGCATTGATAAATTAAACTAGGCATCTCCTTTGACAAAGATGGATGGCGAGCTTAAATGATATCCACTGAACAAATGGCTGATTTGTGTATTCTTCCATTCAGGATGAGGCTAATAAGATGTTCATTTATGGATCTATTACTCAGTCATTTAACTGCTTGAAATAAGAGGACTAGGCAAATTCCAGCATCCAGGGATTGATTTCCATCTTTTTAGGCCACATTTTAGTGGAGGGTTTGCTAAGGTAATTTAGTGGGACGTATCAAAATGTTAATTAAGCTGACACAGTACTTAAAAACATGTTAGAAGAACTCGGGGTGTTTGAAGCCTCTGGGTTTAAGGCAGCTCTGCTCCTCCTCACTCCGCTTTTCCTTCTTCACAGTTGCTGAAAGGATGCACAGTCAGGTTGTTCTAGACTGAGAAGCAAAGAGGGACACTGAAGCCAAAGCCACCACCTGAGCATGCCGTGGGGGTCCCTCTGCCCGCTGGGACGGCCGGAGAGCCACCAGCCACGGCAGCCGGGCCCGAGGCTGTCCGGGCAGAGCGGGGCACCCCGAGGCAGCTCCGGGCTGCCGCAAGGCTGAAATGCGGAATTTCAGTACCATTTTAGGGGCAAGGCTGCATCTGCTCCAGCGATGGACACGTGAGGTCACTCACATCTGATGTTTACGGAGGTGTTAGCCTTCTCTACGCCTCTCTCATCCGCAGAAGGGAGACGGTTCGTACAGAGCCCACTCACCGCTGCTCAGCCAGCGCTCCCACTGGGGAAAGGCAGCCGACCGGCCCGGGCTGCGGTGTTCGGCAGCTGCCTGCCCTCGGGTCCCTGATCCAGGGCCTGTCAGGGACAACAGCAAATTACACAGCAGATCTCCTCTCTGAGTGGAGATCTGCAGTCACTAATTATCCCCACCCGGTATATGGAGGCTTTGTGGCCTGGTAACCAAACTGGCACTCCAGCATCTGTGAGGACAGCCTGCTGGGCTAGCAGTTAATTCAGGGATGGGGCAGGCTTTCGGCTTGGAGAAAAACGAAAAGCATCGGCTGCCTCTTTCTGCTAAATTAAACCAGGAAATAACTAAAGACACTGGTGTTTAAGCTGCTGCCATTAGGCTCCAGCATTAACAGGCATTTTGGCGTGAGCCAGTTTTTGCAGTTCTCCGTCGTGCAGGACTCGTCCCGGCCGCCTGCCCCACGCCAGCCGCGCTGCCCGCGCTGCCAGACCAGTCTCCGCAGCGAGAGCAGGGCGATTGCGGCCGCGCTCAGTGCCATGACTCGAGGCGTGGAGCCGCGCTTGAGGAGAGACGGGTTTGTTCACAAGCACGAGGGCAGAGACAACCTGAACTGACGCTGCTGCTGGGCAGGCTTTTCAACCCGTGCTTCAGGATGGAGACTGCTGGTACTTAAAAGAAAATATGGGTGCATAGCTGAGCAGGGAGAGTCATGAGGCAGGAGGGCGGTCTCTTGCACGCTGCGTGTCTTGATCAGAGCAAGGGATCGCACGCGGGTGGAAGATGCAGAGATCAGGTTGCGACGAGCCCATGGGCTGAAACACCCAGAAAGGGCAGTGGTGGACGCGCGCTGGGGAGGAGCTGGAACCGGCACAGCAGACACGCTGCTCGTTCTTTCCCGGCCCCGAACCCGTGTCTCCAACGCGCTGACGAGGTGCCCGCACACCTCCCAGAGCTGAGGTTAACGGCTTTACCCCATCGCTGCCACAAGTCGACAGAAACCTCCTCACTGACTCCAGGGCACTAAAGACCAAGCTTTAACATGCTCCACTCCGGTCACTCGGGGGAAAGCTCATTACCCGAGATTTTGATAACACTGCTGAGCACTGGCGGCAGAAACACAATTATCCTCCAACAGGTATTTACCCAGCACTTTTGTCTTCTTGCCTAACTGTGAAGCATAACAAGCTCTAAAGGAGCATTTTCCTCTTTAAGATCATTGGTACCTTCTGGAGACAAAAACAGGAGGGCATAGAAGAGTTCTTAATTTATACTTCATCTACTGGGTCTTAGTTAATTTAAGAGGTCCCTACATTCATATAACAAATTATCCCTCCAGAAAACTGAGCCGGTGCCAGTACGTAACTGTTTCATTTAATACACCCGCTGTGTAATGAAAGCCTGTTTCTTTATATGTGCTGCCTTGTATTTTGCATTAACAGAAATTCTTACGCATATTAGTTCTCTGTTTCCTCTAAGTAATGTGTCATTTCAAGCAGACAGTTAAGAAGAAAATACAAACGTAGCCTCAAGAAGTGCACTTTCGTCTCGTGAAACGCTTTCTTTCCTGCCTGCTAAGGATAATAGGAGTGATCAGATTTAGCACGGGGTCAGCCGCAGAGAGCGGCAGTGCACTGCTCCTGGCCCCAGCACAGAGGAAAGCCGCTGGCAGCCCGCCGAGCAGGCAGCCGCAGCACCGTCTGCCTCTGCTCCCCGCTCTCCTGGCTCAGCTGCCCCGCAGCAGCGCCCAGGTGAACCCACGGGCTCCGCCAGGCTGACCCCGACACGCGAGCGGGACGCGGGGCGAGGTCACGGGGGAGCAGGATGCGGGGCGAGCCTCCCTCGCTGGGGAACATGCCACAGGCAGCAGGGAGCACAAGCACCTGCGCAGCACCGGGCGCCGAGCATCCTCGGCGGGGCCAGCAAAGCACAGGCAGCTGCCGTCCTGCTGCCAGCCAGGCTGGGGCTTCCCCCGAGCCGCCCGCTCGGTGCCACGCTGCCCGAGGCTCAGGGCAGAAGGCAAGGCGAGGGCAACGGGGCTGTGTGGAGCAGGACCACGACATGATGACGGCACAGGGGAACCGCAGGGCGGGAAGAGCAGCACAGAGCACACATCCCTGCCGGCGAGCCTGGCGTCCTGCTCCGGGGTGTCGAGATGTCCAGCCATCCACTCACCCATCCGTCTGTCTGTCCGTCCACCCTCCCACCGGCACCTCCCGGGGCAGCAGCCCCTCCGCAACGCAGCCCTGCAGAAAACCATTCCCATGTTGGTTTGAGTCTTTTTGATTCCACCTGCTTTCAAAAATCAGTGCAGACCACTGAGCTGTGACCAAGTAAAACGCTCGGTCCTACATTAATTTTTCTCTTTTGCATAATGCATTTAGGAGTGTATCTATTTTTTACTGCAGAATAATATGCCTGGTTCATATACTGGCATCTTTCTGATGTACTGAGATTCTGTGCAAATTCACTATTCATCATAGGGAAAGCCAAATAAATACAAGCCAATAAATACCAATACCATGGTCCTGTTTCACAGCCACAATTATGATCTTTTCCAGGTACTATTTGCTTCATTATCTGAGTGAACAGTTTTATCCTACCCATAAGGCAGACCTTCCAAATTCACAGTTGGGCAGCTACAACCTTGGTTATTTAACTCAGTCTAAATGGTACTCTAATATTCCTCTTAACTGCTGCTCTTAAACAGTTTCCTCCTATAGCTGTTAATCACATTAAAAGGTATCGGATATATAATTTCCTTTAATTATGTGAAAATATTGGTTGCTTCCTTTCTTTGGAGCATTATGTACAGAGCAGCAATGATTAATGCCAAGAGTTTCAGAAGGTAGCCAGAGAAAGCTCATAATTGTTGATTTACACCTGAACTGGAAGACACCTCCTTTTTTTTCCCCCTTTTGATTTTTACTTACTGTTTGAGTCCGAAATTATTCTGCATGTGTCATCATTACATTAATCAATACATGTTTTGTCTCCCACAAATCTGCCTAATTGCTTTTCTCATTTAGACAACCCTGGAGTCGTTTGCTAATGAACATCGTCACACACTAATATGGCATGGAGGATTTACATGTGGCACTCTAAGCAGATTTCGAAGGAGAAAAGGAAAGACACCAAGCTCTGATGCGGGATGTGGGAGCCTTCCTGAGCCGTTGGCGTACGACCGCTGCATCGCAGCCTGGAAATTAAAGACTGGCTCCACTCTCCATCAGCACGGTGCTAATTGCACCAGGTGGAAGCTGCTGCCTACGCCTCCTCAGCCTGAGCACGCTCACGTTTGGCACAGACGAAGGCTCCCCGCGGAGGTCCAGCGCCCGGGGCTGTGCCCGTGCCTGCTGCCGTCCCCAGGAGGGGGAACACGCAGTAACGGGGCAGCACTGCCATACCAGAGGATGGCTGACGCTCAGGTTGCCTCTGACCCTCTCCCACCAACAGCACCGCCGCTTCCAGGGGCCCACACCAAGTGACGCTCTCGAAAGGAGGCTTTGGACACCCAGCAGCGTCCCCAGACCCCGTCTCGGAGCCATGGGTAAACACTCCCCATCTCCTGCTCATCTGCAGCCTCCGCATTTGGAGAGGCGAAGGCTTTCAGCAGGGGCTTTGCTGATCTTTACCTGGGCAAGCCCTGCTCTGAGGGCAGAGCCAGGCACTGGCAGCACGCAGGGCTGAGGCACCAGATGCCCTGGCAGCGGCTGCCAGCAGCTGAGGGAAAGCTGGTGCTGCACCAGCGGGATCTGCTCCCCCCGCTCCGTCGACGCCAGGGGAAGCAAGCGCCTTTCCTTGGGGTGTGAGCCCAACGCGAGGGCGGCTCGGTGCCGCACCGCGGGAGGACAACGAGGGGCCATGCGACACCGGGGCAAACGTCACCTCCACCACCTCCACCCCGGGGCAGGGGGCTTGTCCGGGAGGGGACGCGGCAGGCGCCTGCCCTCCTGGGCTGCCTGGTGAAGGAGGCCAAGGCAAGACAAAGAGCCACCCCTCGCAACCATCACGTCCTGCAGGCACAGCCGAGGTCTCTCCACCGCAGCCGAGCCCCCGGCGAGCCACTCCAGCCCGCACTTCTACCAGGGCAGGGGGCCGACGGGACAACGCTCTGCTTCCTCTGAACCAGCCTTCTCTGAGAGAAGATGAAAGCTGAGAATATTTTATCTCTCTGACTCTGGGCTTCTGTTCTCATATTGTCACAGCACATTTAAAACTCTGCCAATCCTCAAGAATTTGCAAATATTCCACGTCTTTCCTTCACACCAGCAGCTCCCTCCCAGTTCACTGCAACACATGTCGACCTCTACTAATATTTGGTATGAAATATACAGTATAAAAGATTTCAGACCAGAAAACCATAGCTTCTGTTGGAAACTGAAACGCGTTCAGACTCGCAGAGCGCTCGCTCTGCCCCGGCTCACAGCTAGCTGATGAGTGGAATTCAGGGGACCCTTGCCTGAGAAAATGCCACAGGCTCCAAGCCAGGGGCTCGTTCCAACCCACATCCAAAAAGGGTGACACAAGAAACTGGAGAGATGCAATGAATAACAGACTCTCTGATGCATTGCTGTAATTTCCCTACCACCCTGCAGCAAAGCTTAGAGGGAGGAAAGACCCGAGTGCCGTCCCCAGCACAGCCTAGGCTCTCACAGCCACCTTGCTGGGAGCCCTCCGGTGACACGGATCGTGTCTTCTGGGATAAACATGATGGGCAAACGCCACGTTTGCAAAGCAGTGGGAGAAAAGAAAAAAAATCAGTTCAAAAATAAATAATCCTAAATACAGTGCTGAGACTTTCTGCACCCCATGCACAAACATGCGCTCAGGTCTTCCCACCGTCGCTCCAGAGTCCTTGCTTTTTTTTGGAGGCCACAAATGATACTGAGCCTTACACGATACTGTAATAGGAAGTGCCTGAAATGACAAATTAAGAGAAAGAGTGTTTGTGACAGTGATAAAGGGAAAGTTTAAGGCTTGTATTTAGATAAATTGGCTGGAAAATTTGATCCACACAGTCTTTCAAATACGATTATACAAACATAATTTGCATAAATATTATAATTAAAATTCTGCCTGTGGCATAATAAAAAAGGGAAAATAGTATTAAATGATCAAGGCATTTGAGTGTTTGAAATATTGCTGTGTGATGTTTCATGCTATCCATTAAATAAGTAATTTATTGCAAAACCTATCAAAGCAAAAGGAAATTAAGTCAGATAAGGCTGGCTTTTTATTTTGCAGGGTTTTTTTGCAGAGAATATCGTTACTTTCAGAGCACATTTGATTTTTCCAAGGTACTAACTCAGAGTAATTATAATAAAGGATCTGCTTTAGAGCTGCGACACTCCAGGTGCAGCAACCGCAGCGCATGCTGATGAGCAGCTCATGATACTGGGGCCAGTAACTGTCGTTCTTGGGCGGGAGCCCTGTCCCGGAGCGCGTGTCCCTGCCCGGTGCCACCTCCTGTCTCCCGCACGGGCTGCACGGACCCAGCGCAGCCTTGGGTGTTACCTGCAGACAGCCCTGGCACAGGCTGGCAGCTGAGCTTGGTCACTGGTCATCGCTGGGGGAGAGGGTCCCGATCGCCCCTAAGTGCCCCTTCAAGACAAGAGCTGGGGTAGCTACACTGATTTACACCATCCCTGAGTATAACCCATTTTATACCACCACCAGCTTTCTGCAGCGGTGAAAGACCATGAAAAGGACTGTGCCTTGGAGCCAGGTCTGACTATTTTTAGTTCCTCCAAAGCCATTCAGTCATCCCTGACACTTACAGAGCAGTTTGTCATATTCATCGCCCCACTGCCTTTTGATTTACCCTGGCCATAAACGGCACTCTTCCCTTTCCAGGCTGACACATCTCCAGCCCACTGCACAGCGCGCCAGGCCCTGCCACCGGCCGGCGAGCCGTCCGTCACTTGGGCAGGACACGTCCAGCCCTTGGCGGGAGCAGAGATTTCTCAGCAGCCATACCACGGCTGGCCGCGATGCGGGCGGGTGGGCAAACAGCTACCGGCAGCTGCGGCCAGGACAAAAGTCACGGCGGCCGGAGCAGAGCAGAGCCAGGCTGGCCGGAGCAGAGCTGTTCGCAGGTCAGTCTCCGGACAGGAGCTCGCAGGACCTGCTGGGATCATGGAATTATTTCCACGGGGACGGCTCTTCCCCAGGTCCCTGCAGCAGCACAGCCGCTTGCCTGGGCACCTCTCCGCCTTCTGGGGCAAACCTTTGAGCAGCACCTGCAATTAATTAACTATGGCTTAAGCTAAGCGAAGACAGAAGCATCCCCCCAGCCTCACCAGGACTGGTTTCCGTATTCCTCTAACATTCTCCCGGGATTTGGCAGTCACACCCAGGAAGCTGCCAGATACCCTTGGTATTCTAGCAAGTTACTTATTAATCCAGCCAGCCCATGGTAATCACTTTGCAATTTAAAATCAAATACTTGAAACAATATGTGTGATTAGAACGGATAAAACCAAAAAGTGAAGGTGTACCAAGAGCTTCAGAGCCAAGATCCTCTCCAGCAGGATCAGATTTAAATCAACAGGAGAAGATAAATCAACAGTTGTAAATGTGGACAGAGACAACGCCGCTCTCCCCCCGCTCAGCTCGGACTCCTCTTTGATTACCGCTTTGCCAGGCTGCGCTGCACGGGCAAGTTCTCAGCCTCTGAACGCCTGAGAAGATCTGCAGGGAAACCGCGATTGCCCAGACCTCCCTGGGGATTTTCTGAGAACTTCAAGAAACCCTTGGCTGGGGCAAACAAAGAGACTCAGTAGCCATATGGTCTTCAAATTTGGAATAATAGCAAAGTGGCTGATACTCAGGATTTCCAGAATGTCGCCTATATCTTTCAAGAGAGATCTGTAACAAGGAAGGAGAGGAGCGTGCCTTTGAGAAGCATCTCTCTCCACCCGCAGCCCTCCTGCACGGGGCAGCCCTTTGTATAAAAATGTGTTGGTGTAAAGCAGGGCAGGAGAGCTTGCCTGAAAAAGGCACTTGAAAAATAACAGGGCTCCCGCATGGAGAAACACCTGGTGATGAAGGGTGCTGGCACCTTGCAGGAGCCCTCCCGGGTCTGCTCGCGGCGCGCACGCTGCAGCCAGGCTGGGCCAGCGCTCTGCAACCAACACCGCTGCGTGTCGGTCTCCTGCAGAGGCTGCCTTGCCCCGTTCCTCTGAGGTCTTCTCTCTGTCTTTCTTTTCTCCAATCCAAGCACAAAGAATAGGTTGCTCAAAAAGACAGCTCGCAGTGGCACATGGCCACCTTTGTTTCAATGGAAGTGTGCCAGTGGCAGTGCTACTAGGCTTTTCTGGATTGGGAAGAAGCAGCAATAGGCTGCTGCAACCCTCTCTTCAGTTGCTGTTTTCTTCTGCCCACGTTGACTGCCACAGCCCCTGGCTACCTGCAGTCTTCTTCCCCGTTCCCCCCTCACCTCCCTGGGCACAATCCTCCCTTCGCCTTTGGCAATGGACCACTGCGGCACCATCTTCGCACTGCCACGCTTTGCCCCGCCGGTTCTCGTTACAAGGGGTTAACGAGCGATGGACAGGCGGTGTCTGACGGACACGGGTCTGATGTGGTCTAAGCAGCTACTTCGGTCACACACGGGAAGCATTAAAAATGGTTCTCAGCAGCAAATCAAGCTGGTGGACTGTGTAGCAACCGATAGGCAGTACAAGTCGCAGGGCAATCCTGTATTTCTTGTTTACTCCCCATCTGTTCCCAGCACATGACAGAAATCAGACAATGCAAGTGAGGAACACCCTCTCAGGAAAGCTGTCTGTGCTGCAGCGCTGGAGAGAGCAAGGCTGTGGGCACAGCCTGGGTCAGCAGACCCTGCCCCGGCGCCCGACCTCCCCAGGTGGCTGCTCGGGCATGCTCCTGATCACACCCCTCTTGCCACACGTGCCCCCTCTAACGCAGCTCAAACAGCCCCCAGCAGTACCAGCAGCGCCCTGGCCCTCCGGGCTGGCTTCTGCCCCGGCGCTGCCAACACCAGCGGCAGCAGCGCTGCGGGGCTGGACTCCCGCTCGCTCCAAGTCCCCTTCCCAAGGACGGCTTCGTCTGATACAGGTCTGAGATCAAAGGTGTGACGCAGAAAGCAACGCAAAAGGACTGAAAGACAATGCAGTCTGTGGTTTCAGCACAGGAACAGGATTAAAGAATCGTGGGTTCAAATCTGGCCCTGCTGCAAATCACGCTGCTTATTCATTCAGCCTGTTGTCTCAGCCTCAGAGGCCGAAAGATGAAAGGGCAAGTAGAAAATGTACTTGGAAATGCGCTGGGAAACAACCTTACTTATCAGCCACTGTCTTGTCCCTGCCAGCAGAAAGATCTCTTTAAGCAAACTGGAATGAAAAATAAGACAATAAAGGAAAGAAAACTTAAGAATAGTCTACTGAGACATTTAGACTAAACTGCTGCAAGGTATGTTGACCCTTTGATAATGCAGCCCCTATAAATCCTCTGCCTTCTCCACCTTCAGGCCTGCGAACAAGGCAGTCTCGCTCCTAATGTCGCTTCCACTGCTGAAAATTTGTGGCATCAATAAAATCCTGGTTTGTCAGTACAAATGGAATTTTAAATTGAATTCTTATCAAATTAGCCTTTCATCAAGGTCACGCAATATTGTGTGAATAACCTTTAGAGAAGCTGTGTACATGGCTGCTGCCGGACGTGAAAACGAGACAAATTCTAATGAGATTACTCAGCTGGAGCACTCAATAACATGCGATGGAGCAGACGGGGGGACATTAGGTTTAGCGATAATTTCAGTAAATGGATATACCGATGCTCGAAGCACAACGCTTCACCCCTCCACTCGACTACGAGCACACACGCTTGCAGCACCCACCTCATGGTTATTCAGCAGCCAGAGAACGGCCAGGTCTCCAGCAAGCCAGATCCAAAGAACGTATTTTCTGGAGGGAACCGGGATGAACTGTAAACGCATCCCCTCTGCTGGCTCCCTGTTGAAATAAAATCCCTCTTAATTTCAGACGAACAGTGTTTTGCAACATGAGCAACTGAGGGGCTTCCATCAGCCTTGCACCTGATCACCAAACCTGTAGAACACCCCTGCGTTTCAGCACGACCAGCTCGGCGCTCCGGGCGCTGAGCACCAGCTCCAGGGGGTCTCCGAGGCACGCATACGCCTGGGAGCACGGCACAGCCTCGCGCACTGATCGCAGGCTCGACCCTAAGCAGAGCCCCAGGGTGGGGGCACGACGCTGCACCCAGTGTCGCCCGGCCCGTGGGCGCCGCGCAGAGCACCGGGAGGGGGAACACCGGCCCCGGCAGCACCCAGGGCCAGGCTGTCGGGAGCACCGGTCCGCGGGAGCCATCGGAGGAATCTCCTCTTGCCAGAATGGAATAATCCCAATAAACAACCGTGAGCTGCTGCCACTATCCTTTCGGATAATGTCTTCTTGCAATCAAATACGGAGATCAAATTACACGATCGAGAAACAAAATATACAGCTGTCTACAGACTCCTTCCTAAATAACAAAATAGACACATATTTGACAACTCCAAAAAATATTTCAGCAAACATAATAGAGAAGATAATGATAATTAGGCTAGTATTTTACGCCATAACACTCTTGAATGCCTAAAAAATAAAATATTTTTAGCAAAAGATAATTGAAAAGATTATTTGGCTTATCTAAAATAAGTTTTTCCAAGCCTCAGCACATCTGTTACAAGAATTCGTGCAGACATATGGCGTCACGCTGTAGGCTCAATGTACTGTTTACCACTTCCAGAAAGAGGTGGATTAGAACACGGAGGGTTTTGTACGTGATGGGGTCCCTTTGGCAGGAAACGGGCATAACTGCTTTTCATCAGACCCACGGGAAAGTGGAACCGACCGGACAAGCCCAGGAAAAGAGCAGCCCCCAAAGCCACAAGAACGGGACTCAAGGGCCGAAGAGGACAGCCCACGCCAGCGGCAAGCGCAGGGCATGCGGGAGGGCCCAGCTCGGCAAAACGGGGTGTTTGCTCACAGCGGTACAAGCTGATCTAAAGATCGTGCTCTGACATTTCACTGCAAACCCTCGCAATTTGTTCTTTGTTGCTAAGTTACGTGTTTATCTGGCTCCTGAGCCGATGCCTCCAACACAGCACGTAAGGGCATTTTTTGCAGTCAGATACAGACTTTTATATTCAGTTTCAGTGACTACTCAAGGCAAGCATTTGTTTTTAGCACGTATTCTTGCTGTTCAGACCTGTGAACCTTTGTGGGAAAGCCGGGTCTAACTGAGAGCCGCTTTCCGTCTGCGGTGGGTGTTTGCAGGGCAAACTGATGCTGAGTGAGTCTGCGGTACCCGAGGCTGTGGATACAGCTGACAGAAAGGCAACATTTCTGAGAATATTTTGAGATTTCAAAATTGTGCGTTTCAAATCAGAACAAAATCTGAAGGTCCGCAAATTCCCTGTCTCCATCCTTCCCCGCTTGTCCCCTCCCCCGACGCTCCAGCTCCGGGCAGACCGAGGGACGCCTTTTGCTTCCCAGCGGGTCTGTGCGTGCTGGGGCGTTTACACTGGTGGTCCCCTCTGCAGACAAGGCAGGGGCCGAAGCCTCCTCACGCCTTGTTTTGGGTCCCTCGGTTCTCTCTCTCTCAGACGTGTCCTGCCACCCCGGCGGCAAGCGCCTCACCCCGTCCCCTGTGGCCACAAACAGGTCTCCTCCCAGTGAAGACCCTTGGCTTTCAGGGATCCACCATGCTCCACTTACAGCTGCGTTGGGATGCAGGGGTTGTTTGAAGTCTCAGCATTTCTAAAAATATTTACCCCCATTCAACCAGTAATTGCAGCTGACTGAGGAGAATCTGGAAACCAGGAGGGTTTTACGCTGGCCCTCGGTAGGTTTAATCTTCGGCGCTGCTGTAAGAGACAGCTGTTCGCAACCCAGAAGGGCCGTTAACATTTGCTTCGTAAGGCATCTGAGCATAGACCGCACAGAAAGTCAAGATGTCCCGTACTGCAACTCTTAACGTGAGGAAGCATCTTTTTCTTTAAACGCAGAAGCCTGGCGCCGGCCCCGGCAGAATTCCTCCCGGAAGTTGCTCTGCTGGCAGTAATCGGATGTCTGGCAGGAACCGGGCTCACCCAGCGCGCTGCAGGGCCCGTCGCCTGCGTTCAGTGTTCAAAACACACTAAGCACAATGTTTGTGAAAAGTGTCAAACGCAATAATGTATTCTTGTGTTTGACTTCAGGCTACCCCTTCGCCAACCACGCTGAAAAGTGTTAGAATTGGACAAGATTTCCCAGGAGTAAAAGAAATCCATGCTATATGCTTATAAAGGCTGACAGGTGAACAAACTCTTCTACAGGGCAATCGCAGATGCTCTAAGTGACATTTTAAATTCTTAAGATTTTTCCATTTGCAAATAAAAGTTGCCTCGCAAAATGACAAGCAAATCAAGCAGACTTCCCAGAAACTGGCGATTTCTGTTGTCTTTTAATAGTTCTATTCTCCATAAAAGAATGATCAGTAATCAGGGGAAAATAGCTCGCTCAGAAATGGATTTTTGCATCTATTCCTTTATAATAATTTATGGAGGAAGAGTAATAGGTCAGATACAGCACTAATTTTTATTGTAAACTACTCTGGGAACATATTTTGCTCAGAGCCATTAGCAGAGAAAGCAGATTAACTGGAAAAGCTAATGGTATAGTGCAGTATAAATATTTACATAAACGTTTGACTAAATCCTTTCTTAACAGGTCAAATTTTCTTCAGATTTTTCAGCTTTTGTTACGAGATTTTTAATGGACTTATACCTTTCCAAGCTTTAAAACCTCCTCGAGGGGGGAGGAGGAGATGGCCCCCAAGGATCCTGGCTCTCGCTGCTGTGCTATTTCCACTGCGCTGGCATTTACAAAGGCGAATACTCAAATTCCGTGTGTCTGAGTGCGACAGCGATGCCTCGGAGAGGGAAGAGTGGCCAAGGGCCCCTCGGGCAGCAGAACCCCCGCTGCTGTCCCTGCACCCCAGCCCCGCGCTGGCCTCACAAGCGGGGCCGGACGCGGCGGCAGCCCGTCGCAGCACCGGAGCCGGTGGCAGGCGCTGCGAAGAGAGGGAGTCTCTTACAAGAGCAGTTAGTCTCCTCTTCCAGCAGTGCAAACATCACCCGCCCTCCCTCCTCCCTTTCAGTTCTCATTTTTCCCCCACATAATTCTGAGGTTAATAATGATCATTAAACACACCGAAGATCAATACCTTCCAAAAATCTCTGAAAACATATGTTTTAGTTCAAGAAATGAGAGGTTGCTCTGGGGTCCTATTACAGTTTTAGAGCCTTGAATTTATTGGAGAGGATTTCAAGTCAAACTACACACTCAGACATCAGAGAATGAAGGTCTGGGCAAACTCAATACATCAAGTATATTATCAAGTGAATCTAGCATTCTGCTCAGAGGAGGCTTAAAATACGTGTTTTACACTCATCAATTTTCCATTTCGTCCATCCAGTGAAAAAGAGAGCAGATTATGGGAAATCGCCCCCTCGGTTCACTGAGGATTTTCCTGTTTAACACCGCTGTGGTTCGCACCTCGGGCTCTCCTGGAGCCACGAGGAAGCCGGAGCCCACGACGTGCGCGGGAGCCAGCACGCTGCCCCAGCCCCGGCCAGCACCGCGCCAGCCCCGCCGCACGCACCCACGCCGCGGCGGGCTCTGCGGGTTCTCGGGGGGTTTCCTGGGGCCGTCGTTGCTCTTTAGCTGTATCTGAAGACAGGCATGGCGACAGACGCTCCTCTCCGCCCGCCCGCGCCGAAGGCCAGCCCGGCCGGGAGCACGGGCACTGACTATTCATTACTTCACGGCGTGCATCGCACTGCTGCTCCTCAAGAAAAATCTCTGATTACTGTTTGTAAAAAAGGGATTTCTGAGCCACTGCATCCACACTGCTGTGAGTGCCTAAATCGTGTGTTGGGAAAAAGCTGCGCATTTCTGCTCACTGAAGGCACGAACCTCTGCCAGCATCCTGCAACCAACGTGGTGGTCCTGCTCAAGCATGAAGCGTCTGACAAGCTTCCAAGGGCAATACCATGAAATGAAGAAAGAAAATGGCTGGCAGGAAAAAACAAGGGCACAAAAAATGTCCTGAGTCCCTCCGAAAGGAGGAAATTTTTTTTTTTTTTAAGTCTGAAATTATTCTAGGAAACAGAACATCCCTCCACAGGAGGAAAGAAGACCAGTCCCTGCCAGCGTGACCACGGTAAGGGCTTTCTGCTCTACCCACTGCAGCACGCCAGCTCCACACGGCAGCAGGCAACGTCTGGGCCGTGCCGGGCAGCACCTCTGCATGCCGGCTGGGCCACGGCTGCTGTCACCCCCAGACAGGGACTCAGCTCCCGCGTCGGCGAGGCCACCGCAGCTCCAGTGCACCAGTCTGCCTGGTGCTTGGGCTGCCGGCGCTGCTGCCCGGCGGGGAGCGGGGACACCAAAGGGCCAGGAGCTTGCCAGCCCCACATGAAGAAACAGCGCAGTGAAAATAAGAGGAAACGGTAACAGCCCTCCAGCACCCACCACCATGGCTCTGCCACGGTCAGAGCAGGGGGGGCTGCAGAGCCCCCGAGCCTTCGCCCCGCCGCGGAGCGCCCGAGTCACAGCCCGCCGGGCCAGGGAAGCACCAGGGGCATTTTTCCGATCACACGTTTTTGTTGTACCATCACACATTCACCATTTCAACCAACTGCTCGTTTTGCGTGTATGCATCATAAAAAAGAAATGTGAAACTCTTTCTTTTTAAACCATAAAACTATTACAGCAAACTATAATGAATTTTCTAATTCTAATCTTCATTTTACAAATTACCCCTTCTTACATGCGATCAAGAAAAAAATTCCCTCCATTGTTCCTTGCTGGAAAATCGTTAATTCCACCTGATGCTAGAAGAGGGCTTTGGAATTTCATTCATGCTGGGATGATAATAGGTTAGGATGCCAAACTCGTTTGAAGGTCAGCAAGATGATGACTAGTGTCTGAGATATGGTTTATTTCTGTCAGGGGATTTTTCCCCTCCATAATACCAATTTGCTAAGCTAATATAACGACGTCTACCTTTCTGATTAACTAAATTACAGTTGGTCATAATGCATACATTTTTGATGGGAACCTTAATGTCTGCAAATTAATCAAACATACACGGACAAGACTGGTAAGTCACATAGACTGACGTCCCCAGAAGATGGGTAAGCAAGCTAAAGCCCTAAGCATTGATTTTGTAAAAGAAAAAAAAAGTTAAGCATAAACCATGGCAAAAGTGTGAAGTATGGCAAAGTATGTCTGCAGAAAGGCGAGGCAGATGGCTTTTGTCTCTAACGGCAGGAACGAGGTGAACAGCGCATGCTGGACAGGGGGAGGTCTTGGGAAAACACCCGTATCAGCATCATCAGCGACGCTGCTGCGTGGCAGCTCAGAGCCGAGGCAGACGTACGACTGCTTCTGCCCTCTCCCGCCGCTCTGAGCTAGCCTCAGACGGCAGAAGGTGCTGGGTTTCCACTGACAGCAGGGGAACGACGCTGATTTACCCCAGCTCTTACCCTGCTAATGCTGAAAGAGCCCATCTCATGGTTCTCCAGTCGTGCAGATAATTTTGCTCTTAATTAAACAAATGCCACAATGACAGCTGGGAATTAGCAGCTGCAGTTTGACCAAGTATGATACCTCCTTTAATTAAAAGAAAACCCCTTAAAATTTCCCTAATGAAATTTCCACTCTGGTAAGACGGAACAGCTATGAATTCACAAAGCAAGAAATAACAGAGAAGCACAGCAATTCGGTCAATGCAATTTTCTGGCAGGAAAATACTTAAACTAACAAGAAAAGAAAAAAAGCTGTAGAAGTCACAAAAAGTCAACTTTCCGATTGATTTTCAGCTTGACTTTGTAGAGCACCATTCCTAAGTAATGACCAGGAAAACGTACAGCATCCAAATTACATACAGGGGCGTGACACTAGAGGTACTGAACTTGGATTTAACTGTGGTAGCTTTAAGTATGTTACACAATGTTTTTCATTTCATAAGGAGGAAGGCACCTGCAAAAGAGGATATGAAGCACTCAGAGATTCAAATCTTTGGCTTTTTTTTTAATATCGTCTCTTTTGCCAGCCTCAGAGCTACCCGACACATCAGAGTAATTTACGTATTCTTACACATCAGACTTTCTCTCTTGATAGATAAAATATGTAGCTCTATTTAAAGATAGAGAATCTCTCGCTGGATTTTTTTCTAAATAACATCAGATAAGCGAAGAGATTCCCACCGGAATAAAATTTCCTGTAACTCGTTGGACTCTCCGTGTCACCCCTCTGGATGCAGCCATCAGGCGCTTTTCACGCTGGGCAGGGCAGCCCCGAGGGCTCCGCACCCGCCTGTCCTGCGGCAGCATCCACCCTCCGTGGCCGTGGGACGGAGACCGGCCTGGAGCATCGCGTACCTGCCGCAGCACGCCACCGCGATCCGACACGCGCTGCACACAAACAGAAGCGTCTCGCCCAGTTCTTCCCTTGCAAAATAATAATGTGAGCAGACATGCTGCGACCATTAGCAAGCGATTCAGAGAAACTACAGGAGCAGAAACCATTAGGAGCTCAAGCAAAGAGTAGCCAAAGAAAGCAATTATTTCAGAGTCAGGGTTGCTGCCATCTGAAATAGGGATTTTCTCAGTCTTTCGTAGTCGTTGTGGAAATTATCATGTGCCTCCACACGATCATTTCACAATAAATTTGGAAGAGGATATGTACCGTCTTTGATGTCTTGTGGACTCAGGGCTTTGCCATAGGGAGTAAATACACAAAAAGAGGAAACTAGGTCAGGTTACTAAGGACAAGAATAAAACCATGAGACAAACCCACAGAAGACAGGAAACCACGGGAGATAAATTAACAGGAGAAATCCAGGCTAACCGAATCATTCCAGTGTACCATTACCAAGAGGAAGCCCGGGTGGCTGAATTTGTACCTGCGAGCAGGGGCCAAGCGCTCTGCCTCGAAACGGGGCAGCAGGGCCGGGGTCTCCGGTCCCGCCAGTCGCCTGGGCTTGCTGAGCTTCTCCCTGTGCTACCCAGAAACCCACCCGAGGCCACGGCAGAGCCACCGGCACCGCAGCTGGGGCGGGCAGGCAGGGGAAGGTGGCACCAGCCTGGCCACGGGTTACCTCTGGGCGGCTCCCCAGGGTGCGAAAAGGATGTCTTTTCTTAGAATGAGTTTTTTTGCAAAAAACAGACTCTGCTGAAAATCATCTGTAAAAGAGGATGACCTTAATTTTATTTTAGATGAGCAATGTATATTCAGTGGCAATTATTTCGCTTCTAGCAGTAGCACAACCACCTAACATTTCTTCAGTGTAACAGGAAGTTTATTAGCCTAGGTTTGCCTAGACAAACAGCCAGATACTCAGCTGGTGCAAACTGATTTAGATCCATGAACTTTGACTGAGCACCACAAATCACTGCAAAAGCAATAAATATAATGGCAAAGCTCCCAGCCCTTGTTGGTGTGGCAGATAACTTGATGTGACAAACACAGGACAGTGACTGTCAATAGCATATTGACTTCATAGGTGTTTCCAAGAAGAGGGTCTGCAGAAGCTTCCAAGAGCAGGGACGTATGGTCCTCTCTGTTTACTGCATATAACTGTATATTAATAGTACCCGGGTTGTGCCTGGAAGAATAGATCTTTTTTGTAAAAGTATATTCCTGGCCAGTCCTGAAGGTATTTCTCTGCGTTTGCAGTGTGGACATCCTCTGTGCCCCATTTTGCCTCGGGTCTGCACTGGGACTTTCCACGTTAATCCAGCTCCCCAAGCCTCTGCTGCAAGGCACAGCACATGTTCCCATCCTCTTTCAAAAGCACTTGGAGATCTAGGGTAGCAAAGTGCTGTTTGATAAAAGAATTGCCTTTTGATCATCAAAGCATATGTTTAAGAAAAGATCAATGGGATTACTGCATGGGCAAAATCAGAACTCCCCAACGCTCGGCGTCCTGGCTCGAGCGTATAATCCTCCACCCTTTTGTCTTCTCACCAAAGGAAAGGGTAAGAAAAAGCACCTGCAATCCAGCCTGCTCTGCTGCAGGGAAGGTCGGCCTTCCCCACCGCTGCGGCCTGAAAGGCTCCGGCCAGTGTCCCCCCGCATCCTACCTTTGTCCTGGAAGGAGGACAGCCCCGTTTGACGGGAATATTTCCCTAAAGCAAACCGTCCTGGCACCAGTCTTTTCCAACAAATGACAAGGTTTGCACTGCAGTAACAAACACCAGGGTGGAGGACTGGGCTGCACTCGGCTGACTGTGATTTGTTGGTAAATAATAAATCAGCTAAGCATGTTCCAGGGATGTGCAGGGTTTAGCTACAAGCATAAGGGGAGGTGGACTCCCTGAAAGGCCATTTGCAACAGCCTGTTCTCTCCCGAATTCCCCAGCCCAACACCGGCGCCTGCTCGCAGGGGAAAGCAGGGCCCCCCTCGCCCCTCACTCGCTCCCCCAGCACTGGGTGCGGTGCCAACCTCACCGCACAGCGTTCCCAGAACCGATACCGTTGTCCAGCTGGGACCTGATAAAACAGTTTTTATCTTAATCTCATCTCCTTTTTCTTTTCTCTTTGTTTACTCATTTTCTGTTTCAGCTGTTTCCTGCCTCCAAATGACCTACTTTTCCCCTTGGAGGAGATGCAGTTGTGCTCACCTCTAATGTTATTTTCCTCCTTGCCTCACGTCTGTGTTGGCTAAACCCAGGACCGTGGGCTCTCTCAGGGCTTGGCTTTTACGTTATTTATTTATGCTGTGATTGGTACAATGGGGCTGTGTGACCTGATTTTCTCTTCCAATTTTACTGAGGCAAAATATTACTAATACAAATAACTCAAGTTGTTCCGAGAGGCAGTAGCTGTTAGTGATGTATTTTCACCCACGGTACCCAGCGCTCTGCCATCGCTGTGAGCCAGCTCTCCTCCCGGCACGACCTGAATGCAAAACTTCCCCGGTGCCCACACGTCAGTGTGCAAACCCTGGCCCCCATTCCCTGCCGTTCTCGGTGAACGTTTGCCAAGCTGGAGCCGAGGGCTGTCTGCGAGCCGGGCTCCGACCCGGCACGCCTCGGCTGCCGGAGCTGCAGACCCAGCTCCCGCACCTCGCGGCCCCGGCACCCGGGATCCGGTGGGACACGGGCGCTGGCGAGACACCGGGACAGCAGCGCCTGGCTCGTTGCCCACGCGGGCGAGAGCCCTCCATCCCCACCGTCCCTGCAGCCCGGCACCGGGCGCCGGCAGCCGGCGGGGCGACCTGCTGCCACGCTCCCGCCCGGCTTTCCCCGGCTGGGGCAGAGGAAGGAGCGCTTCCCCCACCGCACGCGGCCGTGCCAGCAGCGCCCAGAAACCTGCAGACAGGGCCTGGCCGGCGTCTGAACCCGGAGCGTGCCGGGCAGCGATGCCGACACCAGCGCGACACGGGACGGGCCCCGCTGCACGCTGCGCCCCGTCGGCCGGCCCTGCAGCCCCGGGGCAGCTCCCCGAGGGGCCTGAGCAAGCTTGACTGCCATATTTGTTACACTTTGGTGTATTTCTGCATTGTTCTCAATGGAGCGTACAGAACCAAAGGGATGTATTATTTATGAGAAATAAATATTGATACCAGTAAATATTTATGCATGCATAAAAAGAGAACGGCAGCAGATAATGGCCAATGAGTGGTGGTGTACGTCCTTGTGCTCGGGGAACTTGGCGAACAGCACGAATACATCAGCCAGACACACAAACACGCTGTCTCTCTGGGGCCCAGACACAATACCAAGTGTCAACACTCACTGTTCAAATCAGCTACAAGACAACGTTATTTTAAAACCACAGTGAAATAAAGCCTAATAATTCAGGCGGCTGTTGAGGTAAACAGGATTTTAAACTACCTCATACACCTAACTGTTACCTTCCTATGGAAAATATTTACTTGTGTCTAACCTCTTGGTCTTTGCCACAATTCAAAATCATACAAGCAGCTGGAGATGCCCCCGCAGCCTCAGCGGAGCTGCCTCTCGCCTGGACCAGCCACCACTGCCCGATTACCGGGGACTGGTGCGAGCTCTCCGCACGAGGCGGTGCCCGGTTTGGNCAGGATGGCACCCATAACAACCCTCCCAAAGCCGGCCCAGGTCTCCGGGTNGTCATGGGTAACAGCAATGCGACAGTCGCTCCTGCACCGCGNNCGCAGGGCAGGGAGGTGATGCACTGCTCGGGTACCCGAGNCACAGGGACAGATTTTCCACGCAAATCACCCATCTTCTCATCAAATCACACCCAAATACTCCCAAAGTCCTCCTCCAGTCTCCGAACCGGGTGATAAACTGCAGTCACAAGGTGATACTCAGCCAGTGTCACCCCACTCCCACCTGCACTGGAGCACTCCAGCCCACTGACTGGACTTTTCTCTTGGTAATTGCTGAAGAGCTCTGTTAAACTTGCACAGCACAGCATCAGGATAAAATGTCATGGGGAAGAGGGAACAGTAGACTAAAATTTTGTCCACCTATACAAAAATCAATCAGCTAAGCGAGTCCAGCCCTTCTGAACTGAGTTTCAAACACTGACATTTTCAGCTCCTTTACCAGCGTGCAGAAGCGGTTTCTGAGGTTCAAGTGACCCAGACGTGGACCCCCATGACTGCCCACAGCTGGGAGGCCCAACTGGCCGAGACCCCTCGGTCTGTGCCCTCGTGTCCAGCGAGAGCCTGGGCAGCAGGCGCAGGGCCCGGGGCCCCGGCCCCCTCCCCAGCCAGACCCCTGCAGCCCCCCGCACCGAGCGAGGTGATCACAGCCGCACGGCAGCTCCGTCACCTGCCGGCGGCACGGGTCCTGACTCCTGTCAAACTCCCGGGCGGAGCGATAGAAAAATTGCTTTTGAACAACCTCAGGTTTGTTCTTGGTGGGGAACGCAACAGCTTTGGCACTGGTGTGACAGGAGCAGCCGGCGCTGGCCACCGGCCCGAAGCACCGCAACACGACCCAGCCAGCAGCTGGTGGCACGGCCGTCCCAGCGCCTGGAGTCACTGCCACCACACAGACAACAACAGCAACCGCAAAACGTGTTTAGTGAATTCCCAGAATGCCATCAATATTTCCCAAAACGACGATCGCATCCACAGCCACTAACCAAACTCGCTAGCCGGGCCGGGCCAGGAGGAACGCTTGTAGGCCAACGCGCGCAGACCCCTGCTGAAACAACACCTTTTGCATTCCTTAAAGCAAATGAATGGTCATCCACTTAATACAGGCACTTTTACTCATTATGGCTATAACTATATTCAATGGTTGCTTTCCCCTTTCCTTTCCTTGCTCTCAAACTAATGTTCAAGGGAATATTTTAGACATAGCGCAAGGCGCCAGCCCCTCTCCACGCTGCTGCTGCTAACCTCGTTGGGAAGTTTACCTTTTGCACTTCCAACTCACCAAATCTCCATCTTTAAGGTTCTTTTCATCACAATAAGCAACACCTTTTTCGACTCCATGATTTCTCTTTCCTTGAATACCTTTCTGTTACTTGCTCCCGCAAAGCATCTGTGCACTCTGGAGCAGGCAGTAATCCAGCCTGCTCCTCCCTTCTCCCGCTGCCTCCCGCGACTGCTCCTCACCTCACAAATAAGCACCGACCCAAGGAAGAAGCCATCTCCATGTTGCTCATATCTCCTCCGAGCGCATCACTTCCTAGGCTATTCAAATAATTTTAAAAAAATCTCATCAAGTGAAAACATTGAGAAAGGTGGATGGGAAACAACAAGCAACAGTCTTTATTAATGCAATGTCACGTTGATTCCCTGCCACAAGAGATTTACTAAAGGAAAGGGGCAAATAGCCAGCCAAGTTGAGAATACTTAGTAAAGCTGAAAGTCGAAGGGAAATCAGGGCTCACAACTGCAGTAGGAGCTGTTAGCAATCAGTATGTGCCACCATATGTTTTCATAATTTCAGATTTCTCACATGTCCCTAGGGAACCTCAGAGCAGTTTTCATGCTCTTCACTCAGTTTTCAAACTTTCTGCTGTTCTCATCAATAAAAGATTTGGTTTACTCACTGTGGCAACCAGATAATGAAAAACAGGTGCAGCTATGTAATATTTCTTTTTAATTACTATTTGTGGGGTGAAAAAGAAGAATTAATTATTCTGCATTGTTAGAACAGAATGAACCACCTACTAATTACAATCTTGATTTTAATTCAGGTGATGCTGCACAACATTCTATTAGTCCAAGCAAATATTAACACTAGCTTTAATCATTTTTTGTCTTCCTCCCTGCATGAAACATCTACCTGATGGGGACAGACACACCTAAGTTAGAGTTACGGCTTTTCCCTCTCTAGTCCAGAGACATAAAACACTTTCTTCCCTTAGAATGAAAGAAGAGTTCTCTCCCTCCATCCCCAAGCTATTTTCTCTAGCATCAAGTTTGTTTTTATGACTTATGGGTGAACAGTGTGAATTCAAGGAAAATCTAGTCTTCCATTATTTATTCCAACCCACTCAAGAATTCACAAACATTTCTTTATTTTAAAGGTGTGTGTGTATGAGAGGATAAGTCTGTTAAATGTTAAGGCCAGCTAACAAGCTTCCTGTTGGTCAATTTTTGATTTCTGGCAGGGGTCTGATGCCCAAATCCTACCAAAAAAGAAGAAACACACAGAAATCCCTATCCACAAAGGAGTTGTGTTAGCACTTACTAAATGCAAGTTTGTGATGAGATGCGCAGAAGGCTCCAGCATTACTAAATTATGCATGGCTGTGCATTCAGCAGATCCTTTGCTTTATTTGCAAGAGTTTCACTTGCCAGAGCACTCTAGGGAAGAAGGGGAGGCTCTTGTCAAAGCAAATACAGTCAACCAAAGAGAGAGGCTTTCACCAATTAACTGATAAAGTTTCGTTATTCTTTTCTTTTTGCTCTTTCTCCCTCTTCCCCCCTGCTTCTTAAGCAGCCCTCTGGGATCGTGGGGGCAACGAGCAGCAGGCTCGGTTTGCAGATAGCGGTGACACTTACGCTGGGAAACGCAGGCTGTGTCCCTCCAGCGCGGCAGTGGGCACCAAGCGTGTGTGACTGCACCTCCCAGGCGCATCCCCAGAGCCACGCTCGGCGCGGAGCCCGCGCTGAGCCACGAAGCCAGCGCCGCCGGTGCCCGAGCGCGAAGGCTGCTCCGACCACCCTGCGACCGCCAGGACGGCAGGGCTGCGGCACCGGCCGGGGCTCACCGGGCATCGCCGCCCCACGCGCCCTGCGAGGCCATGGCCATGCCGGGCTGCGCCGGTGCCGACACCGCCGGCGTGGAAACCTGCACAGCCCAGGTCCCAGCTGCGGCTGGTGCCAGCACCGAAAGAGGAGAGCTACAGCTGACCAGAACCACGAAAAGCAACATTTTGCTGCTGGAGAACAACGGCTTGCTGGAAACAAAGCTCTCTGTTGCCTGTGCTAGTGCTGATTAAAAAAAATATGTTTTGAAAAAAAGCCCTAGAAATACAGTACCTTCAATCTGTCAAATTGTTCTGTTTTGACTTTAGTGGAGAGGAGAATTGGAGGGGGCTGGCTTTGAAACAGTTTCCTATTCTGAAGTTAATTGTGCTGTTATTTATCATTCAAATCATTAGAGAACACAAGACGGTACAAAATAGTACTATGTGCTGTACAGATATCAATATTCACGTAAAATACAATCAAATGAAGCACTGATTTAGTTGAGCAGAATGATTATTCTGCAGCAAAGCAAGACCATTTAAAAACATTAGTAGCCCAGTAAATCTGGGGTTTTTTTGTTGTTTTGTTCTAAACCGGAACAAAAATTCAAGGCTGCTAAACCCCCACCAAACCACCTCTGTTTAAAAAATGATCAAACAAACAGCTTAAAAGTTAATTGAATTCCTAGTCACGTCCTGAAATTACTGTCCATCAATCCAAGTCACTCCAGCATATTCATCAGCTATATGGGATACTAATCCAGGCTGTTCAAAGAAATAACTAGCTGCTAAAAATCATTTGGAAACCTCTCCACGGTCCTATACCAATCTTCCTAATTATTAAGAATAGAGTCATAACCTGCCTGCCTCTTTCTGACATCGTTAGACTTGAAAGAGCAAAAAAACCCATTTGATCAACTCAGAAGCACTGCAGAGGGCAGGTAGAAAACAAAGCTTTATCTTCCCCTTCTTCCTCTGCACCAGCAGGCAGGGACAGCCCTGGCCGTGCCCCCGCCTGGCGCGACCCCTCGCAGCATCGCCTGCACCCGCTCCTGCGCCTCGGTGCTGGTCCCCACCACGGCCAGGAACGGGCACGGGGGCTGTGCACGCTCGCATGAGCCCGCGGAGCTGCAGCCGGCGAGCGGACGGTCTGCGCTGGCCGGCGGCGGAGCAGTGGGGTATCCACGCCGGCCCCGAGCACCGGCATCGCCCCGGGATGCCCTCGCCCACCGCGCCACAGACCGGAGGGTCCCTGGGCAATGCAGGCAATGATCCCCACAGCCAGCACGGCTCCAGCCCAGCGGGTCTGTCAAGACGTTGGAAGGCAATAAAATGTCAGGCCACTGCTCGGGGGTTTTGTGATGCCTACAGCATTAAAAACAAACACACCACCGGCCTGGGGCAGATGGGCACACGCAGACCTGCTGAAGGAGCTGCCAGACAGCCGCAGGCTGAAGCCATGCACAGCTGGAGGGCTTTTGTTTGGGACAGCGAGGCGCGCTTTGAAGAACGGCTCACATGCAGTGCAGTGCTCTCCTCCTGACATCTCCTGTGAACCAAGGTGACAGCGATTCCTACGGAGACTGGCCTTGGGACGCAGGAAACCGAGTCCCAGCTCCCAGNGCTGCTCAGCGCAGGCAGAAAAGCCAAGTATCCCTGATTTTCACTTCCCCATCTATTAACGTTCCAGTTTCACAGTGGCTCTGCCTCCCTTCAAACTGCAATCACTTCAAAGCAGGGGCTGCCCTCACGAGCTGTGTGTTCCCTGCGATCTCGGTCAGGGATGATCCTGTTGCCCCAGGTTCCTGCCTTGCAGCAGGATTTGTAGGTTTTCTCTCCCAGTTCCACGTTCCAATCCCATTTCCCAGGTGACCCTACCTGATTTGCTGTGCTAGATCTCCTCCCACGACACATGCATCAGGGCCCCAGTTTCTCAGCAGCCACCAGCAGTTTGTAACGTCTTGCTTTTTTGATCTGAACTTGATAAACCTTGAGTGGATGTTTCTGGGGTTCCCCACCCCTGTGCAAGGCTATCGGGGCTGCAAGTTCATCTCACATTGCACCCAGCAATTCCCTCACCAGCCCTGAAGGTGCTTGCCCAAAGTCCCATTCCTGCCTGTTAGCCAAGTCTCCCGACTGAGGTCCCTGGGGTCCCCTGCATCCCAGCCCACGGGGCAGGCAGCGGCTGGCAGAGACGGAGCCGATTTGGATCCACGACAGCAGTCCCCTCCCCGCCTGGCAGATGCGGTTCATTACGGCTGACCAAGACAAATGCTCGTGTTTGTGGAAGGCTCCTAAGCGCGGCGCCCACGGCAGCGCCAACCAGATAAGATGCTTGTACACAGTGCACTACAGCGTGTCCTGTCGGCTCTGCCGGCCCCTTGCTGGCGATTCAGAAGACTGAGCTGAAAACAATTAAAAATGTAATGGCATGGCTCTCTTACCTGGGAATTGACCCAGAAAGGAGATTAGACTAAGGCTACGGGAAAAAGCATGAGGTAGTTCACAGCTTCAGTGTTCTCCATCCGAACTAAGCGTGCACGGAATAGATTATAAGCCTCAGCCTGTTTCGCTCCTACCACCGCAAAGCACCAGTAAGTCGACAAAGGCAACAGAGCAAAATCCCTTGGGTCAGCTCTCCACACCTCCAGTGTTTTCATTTGCTCCCACCAGTGGAATTACGCTCCTGTCAGCATTATCAGCAGCAAATTGTATCTGGCCTCAGCCCCCCAGTTCTGATGAGTTAGTTTAAACCGCACAAGGGACGGAGTTTAGCCAACGCGTTGGGCACATTCCAGTTTGCATCGACAACCTTCCTTCTCCTCTAACACCTCCCAGCAGGATAAAGTGGACATAGAAAGCGTGGCTCTTACTTACAGGACAGACACGTTAAGCTGCTCTGCCATAAATCTGACATGCGGTCATCTCAGGAACTCTTAGCCCCTCTGTTCGGTGGATCAGAATGATGTAAACAGGCTTTGTTAGGTATGAGAGTTCAGTCTGGTGTTCTCACACAGGTGCTGTGCTGGATATTTATATCTAGGTAACAACATTTGTCCCAAACCACACGGGATATACACTCATCCACACGACACAATATATGAGATAAATACAGTTGCTGCCCCATACGCTGTGTGATAGCAATGGTGGTCGTGGATGATGACATCAGACGTAGACTTCTACGGAATAGCGTTGTCAGTCACACTGAGAAGCCAACAAATTGATGCCTGAATGCAATTAGTGAAATACTTTGCATTATCAACACGATACTCTAATTCTTTTTGTGCTGCTGTTTTGACACCCATATCTTGTAGAAAAATGCACAGTCACAAAACTAACCTTTTAATCCCTTAATGATAACCATTTTACCATGCTCTCCCAGCTACCTCCTTAGAGCAGTCAAGTAATATTACAGCATACACTTATGTAACATTGTATGGATCCTAGAAACACTCATACAACCCCGTGGATATTCACCAGGTGGCCCCAGTTAAGAAACCAGTCATTTTCAATATTCACCCTTCCTGCCATAAGATGGATGAGAAACAGGGCAGGAAAGCAGAAGAAATGGACTTGGGCCACTGCCATGCGAACTCAGCAAGACGAGATGTTTTTGCCTCACTCCAAAGGACTGGTCTCTGGTATTCTGGTCATTCTGCTGGGGCTTCAGAAGTATCTGTTCCGTTCAGTCACCTTTTCTACTGCCCCATGTTTTAGCCTTTTTGGGGTTTTTTTTGAACCTTTAATGTTATTGCTTTGGCTTATGGACATTTATAGTCTCTCTTTTTTGGCCATGTGTCTATTTTTTTCTAGCAGTCTTGCAGGATGCTCTTTTACTCCTGCAGAAAACATTAGCTAGATCTTATCCTTTCCTCCCCTCAGTGAAGTTCTTACATCTGTCTTGTCCTTTGTCACCAGACACAGCAACACCTCTTTTATTTTTGTATTTTTTTTTAAAAAAAAGAGCAGCAATGGCATTCAACTAAGCTTCATTTCATAACAAGATATATGCAACCTTTTGACAGCAACAGGTACTGGCGGGGGGCATGTGGGGGTGTGTGGATTTGTTTTGTTTTTCTTTTACAAACACCTGTGCTCCATGCTGCACGGAAGCGGTTAACCCACAGTGACCAGTCCTGCCAGCCTTGCACACCACCGTGACCACGCTTGAAATGAGTGACCTGACTCTGGACTCGAAGTCAGCTAACCCTGCATAACGCGGCTGGGACGAAACAGGGGGAAGAGGGGGAAGTCATCTGCTGCTTCTTTGCCACTGCTTCAACTCGTAATACAGATTTTTATATACAAGGAACTCTAAGAAATACCAGTAAAGCAGGGGGAAAACCCAAGTGCTCACTCTGCTGGTTTGAAGCACAGTATAGATTAATTGCGGCTCTCCAGTGCTGGAAACTCTAACCTATGAATACATAATCATCATAGATAACTGCTGAACAAAACAGCTGTTCAGGCACCCCATTACAAATATTTATAGTGGTGGCAATTCAGAAAAAAAGGTACTGCTTTACAGAGAGTTAAAAAGTGATGCAATTTGCAACACACACACCCGCATTAAACAACCATAAAGCTCCCCCACTGCATTGGCACAGTATTGTAATATATGTTGGCATTCTGTCAGGAAAAGCAGTTTCCTAGATTCAGCCACATTAATGTTCATCCTAATGAACTCTCTGGAGGAACTGTCATAAATGACAGAATATCATAAAAGAGCTTCGCTTCCAATAAAGGCCAGAGATGGCATACACTATGATTACATTCAAGGGACGAGCTCTGATCTGTGATGTTTCGAGGCAGGGCAGTGATATTTCTGGTTTATCAGTTATTCACTCGGTTAAGCTTGTTCCTTTCATCTCTGCAGTAGCATTTGAAGTAGGATTCATGGAAAAGAACTTTAAAGATGTTCTCCAAAGTTATTAGAGATAATAATTGAAATAGTTCTTTTGGCTGACAAGAAAGTCAATGGCTAAAATTATTCAAGCTTTTAAAATCAGATAATAAACTAAGTTTCTTCCTACTGGTAATCAGCTCATTTTGTTGCAAAGATCATCTCAATAAATTTAGCTAGATTAAGTCCAGACTAGTTAGAGAAGGTTATGCAGTGTTGTGGAGCTTATATTTTGTGTGGTTTTTGTATGTTGTTGGTTTGGGTTTTTTTTACTCATATAGACACTAGGGAAGAGAGATGGGACCACATTTTCATCTGTGGGCAGCTGACATTCCTGCTTTGAATTCAGTTAGACTTTCTTAAATAGTTAAAATGAAGCAGGTGGGAAAGGAAGGTTGCCACCCCTCCAGTTCCCACTGGCAGCGAGTTGTGGGACTGTAAACTATTTTGTTGAGAGACAGCAGCTCCCTGAGGAGGAGGAGAAGACCTGGACCTCACGCTAAAGGTGGGCCAGCAGCAGTGCAATGCACGCAGGTATCGCCCACGGCTCGACACGGGCTGCACGCGCCCGCAGCAACAGCACACAGAGCGAGGAGAGCGCGTGGCCCCGCTCAGGGGGGTCCGGAGAGCCCCCCCTGCCCCGCGATGGGTACAGGGGTTGTGGGGTGGCACATGGCACCTGCCGGCATAGATAGAGCTACTGGCAGGGAAATTACAGGTGATTCAGGAAACCTGGAAATAATGCTGGATTTCAAAGAAATCATACTGGAAGGCTTCAGTGCACACGAAGTGTAAGCTGGATAAACACATCCACCAAGTCACCACAGCTCTGCACACCCCTCATCAGCTTGGCAGACACGTCCCAAGTACCCGTGCTCTGTCCGAGCTGTGCTTTACCGACCCACGGGTTGTGCTGAACAGGACTGGAGAGAGAGATCTCTGTTTCAGAGGAGCACACCACCCAGGAACGACACCCCTTTGGGAAAAGCAGCATTTCACGATGCTGTGGGAGGACCTGCTGGACTAATTACACCCACAGAGTATTACGGCAGTACAGATTTACCTTGACATGGAGTACTTCTCACTGTTCAGTTGCTACTTTTATGCCACTCAGGGACATTCACTCACAAGAAAGCATTTACTTTACAAAATATGTACATATCTCAGGAGCAGTGACTGCTCCCAAGTGGATGGTCTGCAAGGCAGCTCCTACCTGGTGACATGAGAAGTTTGCCTCTTCCAGCACACCTTTGCTATGTACCAGCACAGCAATTGTGCCTTAATTGCTTACAATCAAATCACAGCTCTTGCTACCATCCTTTTTCCAGTGCCATCCAACAGAAGAACTTAATTCAGCAAGCAGCTCATAAACATAACAGAAAGTACCAGTAGCTCACAGACTATTTCCTACTTCATTTTGGGAACGTAGGTATACGCCTTCTCATCATAGTGAATGCTATCTGAGGACAGCTACATTTATTGTACTGGTGCTCCTCACACAGATCCTGCCCCTTCTCTTGTTTTGCTTCATTCCTTTTCCAGCTCATTCCATCCTCATTCCTGCTCCTTTTGATATTTTCTGCCTCCTACCCCCTCCACCTCCGCAGCTAATAACAAATGGAGTGCATGGGATTTCAAGTCACGCTACCACATCCAAGATATCTGAACAACTCTGTAATTAGTCCAAACCAGTTCCATCATTTCTTTTTGAAAAGAGTGATTTTATATAAATTGCAACTGCAGTCTAGTTTCCAGAGAAACAGATACTCAAGTTTAGGATCCAAATTCCAGCCCCCATGCTGCAGCCCTCTCCTCCCTCGGTGTGGGATGTAAGCCCACATCACAGAGCACAGGAAAAAGCAGCCTGACACAGAATAACGTCTTCATTCCCACCGCCAGCAAGGAACAAGACACCAAATGTGCTGTGCTTCACGTGCACCAACGCTAATAATAGCCCTCTGGGACCAGCACGTGCTGGGATCAATTAAATTCATCTTTTGCCTCCTCTCCGACCAGCACTGTACCAGCAGTGTAGGCAGAGCGAAGTGCGATTCCCATGCTCCTTCCTGGGCTCTGCAACAGCTTTTCAGGAAAACAGTCACTACTGGGTTTTTGCAGTCCCCACCCTTGCTCTCCGCTTCTTTGCTTTCTCCTCTAACCCCTACAAAGAGGTGGCCGATACGAGCTAATATAGCCTCCTGTGAGATTAAAGCAATTTAGCAAGTAGAAGATGGCCTCATTTAATAATCTCACCATCTCCATCATCCTGACAGCATGGCTTCAGCAAGCCATTAACGTCTAAAATTTAGTGGGGATAGGAGATAGGAAGGCCTGTTACAGGCACCAGTGAGCCAGTTCCACGGCTTACCTGTTAGCTGCAATCAGGCATTGAGAAATTCCTCTGCTGCAGATTTAAAAAAAAAGGAAAGAAAAATCAATCACCATCACCCTGATGCGAGAAAATCCCCAGTGCTCCAGACATGCCGGGTAATTCATCACTTCCTCAGAACATATATCAGTCCCTTGCTCCTAATCAAAAATAAAACCACCAAGAACTGCACATACGGAAAGCAGTCCTGCCTCTATGGATCACTTCAAACCCCTTCCCCCCACCCCCCAAGCCCCCAACAATAACTATTATAAAGCAGCCCACCCCAAGGAGTCAAATATGCTTCAGTCTTTAAAAGAATATAAATTGGGATGATGACATAGTCACTAAAGCAAGTCTTCCGAGGTTAGGAGCAAGAAAGCTCTGGAGACAGCGCAGGGCTGAGTCTTTCAGGAGCCTTCAGAAGAGCTTTAGGCAGCAGGGGCCAGCCTGCCCACCCCGCTGCTGCTATGGAGCGGAGCCCCCCCACCAGCAGGCAGCCGGTTTTCAGCTGCAGTTACCCCAGCCTCTCCCAGGGGCTCAGCCAGCTACAGAAACCCAGGACAGCCAAGGACGGCGGCTGAGTCACCGTCCTGCACTCACCCGCCCGCTAACGCGCCCACCTCCTGCAGCCCACACGGGCTCCGGGACGGCTTCGTGTGGTGCGGGGTCTCGCCACGCCACGGCCACAGCAGGGACCCGGGCCCGTAGCACGAGGGGCTGGGGACGAGCCCCAGGACGCAAATCAGAGCCCAAACCCCATCAGCTGCGGGAGTGCAGGCTGCAGGCTGATTAAATCACTGCATCAGCACCTGTAATTGAAAAGCAGAGCTGGGTGGGGGGTCTCCCGCTTCGAAAAGCAGGCTTTCATTTTTTTAGGCTCCCTAAGCAGCAGAAATACAAATGCAGGCACAGAAAATGTAAACACTGCCTTGCTTTCCTCATGGCTTGTTTCTGATAAATAAACCAAAGATTCCTTTAAAAAATGGTCCTGGTTCCATGTATTTCTAGCTTTTGCTCGCCGCTTGAACAAATGCCATGCTCCCAGAACACCCCCCCCATCTGCTAAATGCTTGCAGAAATTTTGGTTTGCTCTTCATTTCCCATCTTAATGAATTGCCCTGAAGCTCACCTTTCACTTCTCACCTTTTACTTGTTTACCAGCTCTCGCTTGCCACATTTGCTAATTATCGCAGACATTTTTGTTTAAGGAAGGTTTGCTCCTTTCCTGCCAATCTTCTCTTTCTACTTGACCCTGCAGTGAAGCTGCTTATCAAAGTCAATACAATCTGCCTGGTTTGCATATGTAAGAACAAAGACAGCTAAGTGGGAAACCAACGGGCAACGTTTGCAAGCTCTCCACCTCCACCTTCCTAGCAAGGAAGCAGCGTTTAGTCAGAGGAGACCAAGCAGTACAGTCACTCCCTCGCCAGGTGCCCCATGCTGCACGCGAGTGATGCTGTGTATGGGGAACACCATTACGTAAAGCAGAGAGGTGGGGTCTGAGCACTGTTTATGTAAAGCAACAGATGGTGGAATTACATAATCTGAAATGTTATAGATGTGTATATATCTTTATATATCCGTTTCACTGAAATTAGATCTCAGGGACAATGCTTATTGCTGGTTGTGGTGTGGGTTTATAAACTGTGTGACAAGTTGAACACATTTTTGGCTGCTATGTCCCACAGACAAAAAATTTAGGTGCAGATTTCTATCTCAAACCTTATCCCAGCAGAAACGAAAAGGAAATCATTTGTGCTAAAACTCACCAGAGAGAAAGTAAAGAAATTGTCATCATTTTGTTTCACAAAGTGTTTACAAGATTAGTATTCTGCCACCACAGCTGCAACCGCAACGCTTTCCCAGGGATCTTCTCGGGAAGGATTCTTTCGGCCGGTGTCACTCGGCTCCGGAGGGGTTTGGGGATGGTGCGGAGGAGCCGCTGCCACAGCAGAACCTGCTGCGATTCCTGGGTGTCACTCGGCTCCGGAGGCGTTTGGGGATGGTGCGGAGGAGCCGCTGCCACAGCAGAACCTGCTGCGATTCCTGGCGCCAGGCGTGTGCCAAAGCTCTGCTCTCCCGCCGTCACGTCCGCTGCCTTTCCGAGGGCTCGTGGCCGCACAATAACCAGTGCTGTGACCCGCCGGCCAGGTAGCGACGGCCGGCAGAACCTGGCAGCGCCCGGAGAGCCGGAACACGGGGCGGGCAATGCCCCTCCGTTGGAGATGATGGCAGAATTCCCGCAGAACGAGGCCCCTGAGTACATCACGGTAATTCTCGTCAGCATCTCCCGTGCTCTCAAAAGGTCTCCGCAGCGCTGGAGCTACAAACCATGCAATGGCACAAACTGCCCAGCACTGATTCTGCTATTGTCACAGAAGTCTGTAACACAGTTGGTTAAGTCTAAATGCCACTCAAAGGAATTAATGTGAAGAAACGCTTTGTCTGACCTTCCTTTTGGAGCACTTCAAGCTTTCAAAGCAGCACAGAAAGAACACAGTCATTGCTGCCTCTCCTCCCTGCTGCCAAGACTCGGGTGAAATTCTGCCTGGCCTGGATGCAAACAGTTATTCACAATATATAAAATGAAGCCTACTCTGGAAGCGATCTTGAAGGCACTTAGGATAATCCCAGCGATAAGTACCAAACTGGCTGCTGAGTGTTTGCCAGACTGGGCTTTAAAATAGCATTTGTTTAATTTGTAAGTGTACAGCATGCTTTGATGAGTAACTGTCTGGGGTCAGACATAAGGAGTCACTGCCGAGTTCAGCTCCCATGAAAGCAGCGATATAAATAGCCAAATCTGTAAAAGAATGTGAAATACCAGGTATGCGCTGCAGGCTGAAATCCTTTGACAATCCGGCCAGATCCGATGGATGCTGACAACGCTCTGAAAACGCAGCCTGGAAAGGCGCTGCTGCAGTACCAGGTGAGTCCCCAGGAGCTGTGATCTGCCACCCGGACACGAGACAGGCGCTGCCTGAAACCCGCTGCTTGGGCCACACGCTGTGCCACGCTGTGCCGCGCTGTGCTGCGCTGTGCTGTGCTGTGCCATGCTGTGCTGTGCTACGCTGTGCCACGCTGTGCCGCGCTGTGCCACGCTGTGCCGCGCTGTGCCGCGCTGTGCTGTGCTGTGCCACGCTGTGCCGCGCTGTGCTGCACTGTGCCGTGCTGTGCTGCGCTGTGCCACGCTGTGCCACGCTGTGCCGTGCTGTGCTGCGCTGTGCTGTGCCGCACTGTGCTGCACTGTGCCGCGCTGTGCTGTGCTGTGCCGGTGCCGGCAGGCTGAGGCCCGCGGGAGCCCCAGAGCCGCACCAGAGGGCTGCGCCGGG
>Ga0065711_1000511_pt1 | contig 63886 bp, 31 predicted proteins | sample Hoacrofraction12_FD_59098 | JGI IMG/M metagenome (GOLD analysis project Ga0065711, IMG submission 59098) | Hoatzin crop microbial communities from Cojedes, Venezuela - Epithelial fraction 12 v2 (version 2) | ecosystem: Host-associated > Birds > Digestive system > Esophagus > Crop | place... | reverse complement strand
TTGTTTTCAGGTTCCATTACAAACACAAAATGCAGACCATTTTCCCTGACAGATTTGCAGTTACCCACAAACATATTTCCAGAAAACCTCAGGCTTACTTTACCATATACTGGATCTGGAAGCAAGTCATCTGGGTGGAGTCATGCTCTGTTACCAATGGTATGAAAACTTTAGTACCTAATATGAAATAAGTTAAGTAGGAGGTTTTGTACATTTTGGTAAGTTGCATTTAAAGCATAAAGAAAATATAAAGACATACATAGTCATGTGCCAATTAAATATCTAAATGCAATGCTATCATTTTTTCCCATGTTTTAATATCATTTTCCTTCCCAGCTTGAATACCGAATATATTAAATAACACTTCTTTAGCAACTGTTAGCATACCACTTTTTCGAAATCACGCTAATTAAATGGGTAAAAAATATTTTTCCTAGAAAAAGAGAAGATATTGACATTTTGGTTAGAATTAATCTCAAGAAATTTTAAGCACTTAAAAGTTAAATAACTAGACATTCTCTGTGCGCCCTTTAGTCCGTGGAGAAAGATACGATCCATCACAGCATTATAAACTGTCCTCTGGAGGTACTTTCTCCTTTCCATTAACTGTTAGGGGAGTCTGCAACTGACTAGTTTGAACTTAAACATTTTACTTCTAGACATGTAAGCCGCAATGTCCCAAATTACATTCAAAGCCCAGTTTGTCTTTTACTGATACAACTGATCATTAATATGTAATAAATATTGATAATGTACTGTTACTTTTTTTAATGTATAATTGTTATGGTTTAGTCATGTCAAATAATTGCCATACTAAAAGATTTTAGACAACATTTAAAGTTGTGAAGTGGCGACTAACACAGTAGTGATAGGAAAGCAACGCAGAAAGTAACTAAACAGCATTTTTTTAGCAATTCTTTCTTTTGATTTGAAGTATGCGAGTAGTCATTTGGAGTGTGGATTCAGTGCCAGGATTAAGGCTCTTACAGGAGGTTTTCTACATGGCGAAGAGGTATCTAAGCACACAAAGTCAATACTGTTAATGGAGCCTAGGAAGGCATTCATCTGATCCCAAAGCAGGCTGCACAAGGAGTTTTTGCACTTGAGGTAGAACTCTAGAGTCCAGGGTTAGCTACTTGAAAGAAAAATGACACAATCTTGTTAGTAGCAAAAATATTTGTTCTTTTATGAACTAATTCTGTGTATTTCTGCACTCAGGACATATTAGAAACCAACTGTGGGAGAAGTGTTGGGAGCACAAACACCTGTGAAGGACTATAACATGACCTAGTCAACAGGTCTGATATTGCCATCTGAGAGCAGCAGGAGCTATTTCTGTGTCATCAGTAAGCTACTGTCAAGTTCTGTGGCTAATGAGTGGAATCACTTTAAGCAGTGGATGACTTCAAAATAAGAACCAGAAGCCTGCAGAGATAAACAGGGTAGAAAATCTCTCGACACTTCTATGACTAATGCAGAAGATAAACATCTCCAGAAAATGGTTCATCCTAGCTAAAACAAGCATTAAAATAAGTTTTCGATACCTCTCTATGTTGTACGCAGGGAGCCTTTCACTGAATTAGACCTACATGCCTAAATTTTGTGTGGTTGAGGTAAGGTGAAATGGATCTCAACCATAGGCTTATCAGTCAGATGACCAGGGATGAACCAGGGCATTAGTGTGTGAATGTCAGGTGAAACGTTCATTTTAATCATTATGGGACACAGAGAAGTCACAATTTTTTTCATTAATTGCACTGTCACTCACTCTCCAATGAACTTGAGACATCTTATTTGCTGAAGGTGTTTATCTCCTTCCAGCTTCTTTTCTTTATCTGCTCCTCATTGCTATGCTGAAAGGCGTGAAACCAGAAAGAATTGACATAACATGAAACATAATGTCATTCAACATCAAATGAAGGTTAAAATGAAAAAAATGGAATTCAAAGTTCCATGAAAAAAAAACACAACTACTTGCCTCCCAGAATATTCCAGACCACCTTTACCAGCTCAGGAAATGTAACTTAAAAAGAAAACAAAGGAGGCTGAGGAAAGTCTATGTTTTGAATAGATTTTGATGAGTGCAGTGCTGTCGATCCATACGAATAAAAATTATATGTTAACTATGTTAACGTAAATTGTATCTAGAGAAATTATTACCTGAAGAACAATGCCATTTCATGGAGAGACTTAAAGAATGAGTTTTGCCTGAAACAGAGACAGGAGGTTTTTCTTACCTGAAGTAAAGCACAATAAAGAATGCTGGAAGTTAGAGCTTCTACTACGTTTTGATTGCATGTGACAAATGGAACATTGCTACTGTATTTTAAAAGGAATCAGCTATTCCACTAGCGCATTGACTTTCAGGTTTAACAGCAGAGGACAACTCATAGCATAAAAGCATTATCTCAATTTGCATTGTGAGTTAATAACAGATGAAGTTCTTGCCAGCCAGCTCCTTGCAATGCAGTGAATGAAGCATAGAATTGATTTAGTATACCCAGAAAAATGAAGTGGACATCTTGCAATGCCTGAATTAATTGCAGGATGTATTTTTGTTTATTGCTTCCGAGGGAAATCTCAGTGGCTTACATTAAATGCATAGATGTATGGATGGGTGGATGAATGAATGATAGTACAGCAATCAAATATAGTCAATTATTTTTCCATTTCTTCTGAGCATATTGCTCTATTAAGAAATATAGCAATAACAATCAAACTCAGTAAAGCCATTCTTATTTTGCTCTTTAGGGTGAAATTCAGCCCTGTGAATATGCACTGCAAAAGCCATTCCGTGTTTCTGCTTCCTCCCCACAAAGAAAATACTTGTATTCATTAACAAGTTTTTGACATTTACAATCAGGACAGACTTTGAAAAGTGTTTACTTTCAGAACTGCAAAATAAGTAATCACATTTTGCAAAGAGCTTGTTCATATTGGTCATTCATAGTAAATGCCACCCTCTTCTGAAAAACTAGTCCAGCTGCCCACTCGTGCTTAAGAGGAACTTCCTGGAATCAACAATAGGAGGAAATAGAAGAATAATTTCATTATACTGCTTCAAATCCTTCCTTAAAATTAGTGATGTAAAAATGAATAGAGAAAAATAGTTGATAAATATATCTGTCCAATAACCAGAAACAGGCGAAGTCTGCGTACTTTCTGTCCTAGTGAGGTTCAGCAGTGACGAGTGGATGCAATTCATACAGTGCAGAGCAGCAATAAATCAGGGCTGTTTGTTTGTGTTCACCACTGTTTAGAAAGTTGCTTTTCCATCTAGTCAAACAGAACAGGAACTCTTCTAGACAGGGGAGGCAATTGCTGTCTTGGCACTGTACCATCATCCTGTTTAGCATCTATTGTCTCGTAGCCTCTTGTTTCCCACTCTGTCTGTCTACACCCAGCCCTTACCTGACACCTGAAGTGTTATTTTTACATTCCAAAGGCCATTTTTGACCCTGTCTTGGCACCATGGTGAGTCAGAGGAGTCATGATCCATTAATTCATTCTCTTCGGCCCAATTAAAACATCCTTAAATCTATTACTGATCACTTTTTGTTTTCAGGATCTTCTTCATGTGCCCAGACTAGAAATTGGTTGCAAAATTTGATAACTGGCAGCTGATGAAACTGCCATTTGAAATTTCAGCTGGCCTTTCTGGTTTTTTAAGTTAACCTTACATCTATTTCTAGTTATTAAAGTTTGCTTTAGCTTTGTGTTCACCTTCTCAACAAAGCTGTCTCCCCCTGAGTTCAGACATACTTCTCTTGAAAAAAGCTTTCCTTCCTCTCAGCAGTTCCCCGCTCTCACCTTAGAATTACCTACTATCATGCTTCTTTAAGGACACAGCACTGTATACATTCCCAGAAAGTGTCTTCAGTCTGCCTGAATTTCTGAACATTTCTGGCCTTCAAAAAACAGCACATACTCTATATTTCTATCTCAGAGCTGGTAGTCTTGATATACACTTTTTTTAAAATTCTTTATATTCTCCAGGTCAAAACCTGCAGTTAGTAATGTGATTTGCTTTCATTCACCTCAAATACACCTGTGTGAGTATAAATGTGGTTGTTTTCACCCCACCACCCCTAAATTATGCAACACTGCTTTGTCCACATTTTGAATAGAGATTTCCAGAGCATAGCACGTATGTGCAGAACCAGCTCAAGCCATGGTCTTGTTTTAGTGCAGCATTGTAAACAGGAAATAACTCTACTTCATTATGCTGGGGTAAAACCAGTATAACAGAAGTATTAGTAACATGAGAAACATCTTGTTTTCTCAGAAGCTAGACCTTGTAATCTACAACCCTTACACACCGAGCTGCTTAATCAATCCTGCATTGACTTCACTAGTCGAAACATTTCTTTTGAATGTCTCTTGTGTTTAAACTGATTCATTTTATTTGATCCCTTTCTGAACTGATCCTGAGTGTCTTCAAAGATATTGGTTGTTTATAAAAACTCGTTTAATAACTGGGATGGTGAACTGGCATAAAGTTTTTTCATCTGTTACATTGGGAAGTTTTACATGTTTAATTTTTCTGTTCATTGGCATCTTCTAAGTCTATTGTCACTGATTTTAGCTGGCCAATAAAACAATGGAAATTTTTTGTGGAGAGTCTAGATAAGCTCATGGAAATCCTTTTGGAGAATAGTCATCTTGACAAATATTTAATCAAATGATGCTTGTGTTGAAAAATCTATGAAACATTTAGGATGGATGAACACAACTCATGATTTTCTGAATATATCAATAGCCACCATGCCCAGACTAATCACCATGAAACAAGCTCAGCATCAGATTTGTTCCAATTGCCAACAAAATGTGTTTTCCAGTTCAAATGTCTGTCTTTGAATGGAGACATAGTGATAATAAGGCACTATAGTTCCTTCCCTGTCACATAATAGGAGATGAGGAGGAGTACAGCCCCATGGTCCTGTTTAGTAAAACTGTGACTACTGTTGCTGAGAGATAACAAAAGCCAAGTTTTAACTGCATCTGCCTGGGACAGCAAAGTTTGAGCTCTAGTGCCAGGAATTAATTGGAGCCTAATCAGAAGGGCATCCAGCTTGGGTCTTGACATAAGTACAGCCATACAAAGGTATATGTGTGTTCCAGCTGCTCCCAAGTGCAATGTAAACAGGTGACTGAAACTGAAATTTGTGCTATGTCAGCACAAAAATAGGAACACGTTTGACACACTGTGGCGGTAGTTTGTCTGGCAGAAGTCCAGTAAGCTGTCATGACTTTTTGTACTATTATGTCTCCAGACAAAATACAGCTGACTTCCTTTTAAAATATAACCAAAACCTTAGTTTAATTAGAAGGTGGTAAAGTTCCTTTAGATTAAAAAGGCAGTCAGTCTTCTGTGAAATATGAAAACTATGCAGAAAAATGTGCAGCCTGTATATAAAAGAGGTGCATTCGGGAAGCTGAATCTAGAGAGAAATCAGCTCTAAAATAAGAATCTTGAGACTCACCCTCATCCTCCATCTCAGGTGTCTTTTGTACTAAGTCTGTTCTGTTGAACACCAGCTGAGGACTACACTTTGCAGTTAACAGATAATTTTCTTGACAGCAGAAAGCAGCGATATGATCTTTACTTCAGAAATGCCAATCTTTAAAACTAAGAGATCCCTTGTTCCACAGAGGAGCTGTAGAACTCATTCTCTTTATATTGTCAGTGAAGGAAGACAGTTGCAGAGAACGATTCTGATTTGAGTTGGGTTGAATCATACCCTGGTTCTGCCTGCTTTTCTCTGTTGTGCATCTGGAAAGGCTAAAGCAGAGAGTTTAGGCATGTGACTCTTCAAAATTAGGTAAATAAAAATAGGAGAAAGCTGTTTCTTGCAAAACTCAACAGACAACCACTACAATGCAATAATGCTAAATTTCTTGGCTTGTTTTGGAAGACACAGGAAAAAACACCCAACAACTGTGCTTTATAACCACACAGAAAGGAGCCTTTTTTCAACTCAGTTCTAATTCTGACAAAAACAACATTAGGGTGTGAAAAGGCTGAAGTAGATATTGACTTGACCTGCTAAGGTTTGTTTACGAAAAACATCCTCCAGTGATCAATGCTTATGCCCTCTGGAAGTGCAGTGTCAATTCTGACCTTGAATCACGGATCAAAGAGTCTTGATTTTTACCAGGAAATAAGGAAAAAAATTAATTCCTGATTTAGCTGGCGGCAATTGTCTCTTTGACATGTGAATATAACACAATGCTAAGACAGGGGTTGGTAGCTGCAGTACTTCATCATTTTTAATTTGGAAAATAACAGAAGAAGAGAAGGCAAAATGGGCTCAGAGTATAGAAATGTCAAATGTCTCCAATGTAACACCTAAGCAACTTGTAAACCCAGTCTCTCCATTTATTTACTGCCTTTACATGTCTGAGGAACAAGACTGACCCCCTCTCAGCTCCTCTACCCCTTTGACTGTTTAGCTCCAACTCATGTCCTTTTTCTCAGCCATTGATTTTCTGACCCTATTCTTCACATTGCGATACCACATGGGAATGGACCACGGACTATGTGCTTCATAAAACCAGAATAAACACAGGCTTCTGAGACCATATCTAAGCTATATTATTACATGGCCATCATTGTTACATGGTTGTCATTTAGATGTGACAGACTCCAGCATGTGCTAGCTTTTTTCCCTCTACAGAGTATGGTTTTCCTAATGTCTGCAGCCTATTTAATATATCAGTGATGCAGCAAGTATTTCTGCTAAAACAATCACCCAACCATAGAATAATCTGTGTGAAAAATTCATGTGCCTACACAACTGCATGACAACCTCTAATATGAATCCACATCCCTCTAATGCTGGAGCCAGGTGCATTGCTAACAAGCTGCAGGTGGAGACATGAAGAAATTAATTGAGAGGCCCTTGATAATTGTTCAGAATTCATTTTAAATACACTGGTGAATCTGTCATGTTGTGGCAATTTATCTTTTGTTGAATTCAGCGCCTGCAATGAACAGCCTCACCTCTTATCTCATCCCAAGGCTGTCCCCGGGCCATGAAGAGAAGGAAGATGAAACCTTGAAAAGGAAAGCACAGAACAGGCCATGAGGTTAAAAGATAAATGCTGTGGGAAGAAAAATGCAAGCACAGAGCTGTGCTAGGGAGAAAAGAAGCAGAAATCAAATTTTGGCAGGATGAAGGTCTGCCTGGAGTTCCATGGTTAGAATCAGTGGGACATTTGCATCACACTAGAGATCTTACTCTGTGGCAAGACTCATTGCCTCAGACTAAGTTTAAGAAGTCGAGTAAGTGAACAAGGATTCAAGATAAACCGCACTAGAAACCTAAGTAGATTTGCTGATAATCTAAAAAACATTTCCAGCTCAGAAATATATTTTTTTTACTCTCTTATTCCAGCAAAAATTACCATTTTCCTCCTGTTGGATAGATAAGAGGTGTATTACCAGATTCAACCAGTGAAATAGCTGCAGATGTTATGTATTCTCCCTTTTGGTCTCACCTTGCCTGTTGTATGCTTGATTGCTGCTCTGCAGGGAAGTCTGATGATCCTGTTTCCTTGAAGAACATTAATGCATGGAGTGCCACAGAGTACACCTACCCTGCAGAGTGCACTGCTGTGTAAAGGCACTCCCGCTGGTTTTGAACTAGGTAGCGCGCACGCCACTGCTTAGTGTTCAGCCTGACACACAGCATGGTCTGAGAGACGGTAAATCTTCCTCCACTGAGCTACATGTTCAAGCACAGGAATCAGGAGGAACCAGGGAGCATCATGTCCCTAAATGCCCTCTTGTCTCTAACTGATTTGCATTCATGTGCTCCTTTGCTGAAGCGTCCTAGGGCTTCCTAGGATACTCCACCTGTATGCTGAGGTGTCTCTGTTTGCCAGATACACTTTTGGGATCCGGCTGCTGTGAAAGCACAAGTTTTCTGCACATCCCACAGTCTCTGGGATGCTGTTCTCTTCATTTGCTTGAGACTAGTTGGGATTTGTCTCCTACCAAAGATGGGATTCATCTCAGCGAGTTTGTGTGCCTAAAAGCTGGGCATCTCCTTTTAGTCGTTGTCTCAGTTCCCTCTGCATTTAATAGTGAGAGCTGTTCAGGACACAATTCATCTCACCTATTTTGGACATTATTTTGGGGATGTGATAAATCAATCTCTGCAGGTGCTTGTCTCAGTTATCTAGTACTTGATAACTGACATAGTCTAAACACTCATCTAGTAGACAGAAAAAGTTAGGTAGAAAATTTCATGTATATGTGACAAAATATTCTTGCTGTTCAGCTCCATGAAACCATGCTCAAGTCAACGGGGCTTAGAAGTTCAAAGGAGAACAGCAGCTCATGTTTTATGGGCTATCACTCTGCTAAGGGATATCTCTTTTGTCACCTTCTCCTGCCAACAAGCTTTGACTATATTGCACAGTTCAAAGAGAAAAAAAAAAGCCTTCAACATAATTTAACTGGACATACGTAGACAATGACAGATGCAACCCCAAGTATAATTAGTGTTTTGGCCCACTTGATATGCAAAGAGAAGAAGTCTCATTGTCCAGTCCAAAACATGTGTGCGAGTTGCTGCACTGAACGAATTCGTAATGACATAATCCTCAGGATCTGTGTGGAAAATTTCCTTGCTGTCTGAGGAACTTTTATATTCAGTAATTTTCTTTAAATTGTCCTCAGCTGTAATCTTTGGTTCAGTAACCCGATACAAATCCCCGAAGAGATACAGACCTACTGAGCTACACCACCTTGCATTAGCCAGCAGGTTAGCCTCATAAGTTGTGTTCTTAAACAAACTGGAAATGCATAGGGATATCTTCCTAATGCTACTTTCTACAGCTACCTTTAAAGTTATTATCTATTTTTGTTACAGAAAATAGACATAACATCACTATCTGATTGTTGGCTTTTTTTCTCCATGATCATTTCTGTTGGTTGGAGGACCAACCCATGTATTTTGTCTAAAAATGTATTGTATCTAAAAAGGCATGATTGTAAAAACCATTGCATCTAAGAAAATATTCCATGAAGTTCTTTGTAAAATGGATTTCAAACACTGGCAGAGATGAAAGTGGGCTACTATTTTCTTTGCTCTTTGTATACTAAATTTTCCTCTCTGATGACCATGTGAAGTCCCTGGGGATTATTGCAATAGAAGTGTTTTATTTCTCCTAATATACTTTGCTACAGTTAGCATTAGATTCAGTTTCTGAACTGATGATACCTGCTTAAGATATCATTTTGAGAGAATGCATATAAAGAATAAATATGCCTTTGTAAGAAAAGATTTTTTTTCTTTGAAATGATAAATATAAATATTATATTTTTATCTTTATAGAACTCACTGACAAATGCCTCCTACAGCTGAGCATGTCTGTATGCATTAAGTCTGTTTTGCAGTCAGTGGGTATTAAGCATGTTATCCAATGTTTGAAACTATGAAGGCATATATAGACCTCATAAACCCAAAAATCGAAAATTTAATCTCTAAAGTAGCTTTATTTTCTGGTAGGCTGGTTTCCATAGAAACTTGAAATCACACAATCATTTGATGAACTCTTGATAAGGAAGCAAATATTTTTTTGATCCAGAAAAGAAAAATAGTTTTTAAGATCTTCAGTAAAACATATCATGGTATCTTTGGTAACACCACCATGAAAAACAGATAGCATGCACATATGATGAAAAATCAGTTATGCTCCTGAAGTTATGAAAAATGGAAGAGGGAAGAAAAGGTGGGGTAAGAACTAGAAAAAATGTCTTTTATGAAAAACTAGTGCTGAATTGAGGTGTAGGGGCCTACTACCAGAGGGACAGATGCAGTTGTGTCCTAAGGTGCTACAAGAGACACCATGTTACAGCGTATCAGAGAAGCACTGTTCAAGAGACTGCTTCTATTTCTAGTTTTAAGCTGAAATAATAATTTCTTTTTTGAACTGAGAGCTTTTGGGTCAGGTCTATTGAAAATGAAGCTGTATATTTACATGTCTCCATTTCCTATACACTAAGAGAATGGAGTTCTCTTAGATGTAAATTTAAGTTCAAGAAATGCACGTAAACCAATGAACAGAAAGTTAAAATACATTAGAAAATACTTTTTTCTCTGCTTGGTGCTTATTCGTTTTTGATCATGTCTGAAGAGTCAGATTTATTCGATACAAAGTACTATGTCAGAAAAATCCTTTCCCTTAGGAAGCCCTCCTCTGAGTGAAGTCCTGAAATCTCCCCTCAAAGTGTGACTATTTGATAGTGTGCAGACTTTGCAATGAAAAGACCACTTTAAATTCAGAAAGCAGCTTCCACAGCAATTAGGTAATTGTGCGAATGTTTTGTTACCAACTTTCTACTTTTCCAACCTACATCACTTGAAGCACACCAGTCCTAGAACTTGCTGGAATATTTCAACCAGAACAACCTGGACAGAGAGTGCAAAATCTTGATCTTCAGAACACACCAGGCAATTAAGTTGATCTTATGGCTTCACAACTTAACATTACACTTGCTTGTAACTTCATTTCTTTTTTGCAACTCTCTAACAATGAAGGAAAACTCCTGGCAAATCACTACTGTGCTTGCTCACTCTCTCTCTCTTTTTCTCTGCTTCTTTTTCTTCTGAATGCTGACAAGGCCCAATTCATGAAACAGATCATTGCTGAAACCTTGCTAAATGCATGACAGTTGCAATGGTTATTTACAACATTTTTACTTCTGAATTCAGATGTGCAGCTCTAGAGCTAATGTCTGATTTTTTTACGTTTGTCATGGACTGCTGTTTCCTAAGTATTCACTTGTGATGTGATCTACGTACACAATGATTTTCTATAAATGTTGAACTTCTGTGAGTGTCATTGGAATCCTTTCTCTGAACTTGAAAATAGAGAAATCATACTTAGAAACAGTGGATGATAATTTGAAATCAACAGCTGCCACTAAAAATGATCAGTTTCCCATTCCCACAGAAGAATATCTGCAAATACACTAAACTTGGTTTGGCTGTGCCTTTGCACAGAGCAGTGAGGAAAGGTTTCTGTCTATTTACAGAGCAAGTATCAGACATTCAGACCTTAATTTCTTTCCAAGACAGGCCAGACGAATGTCTAGTTTTTCTCCAGAATATGAGTTGTGTATATATATGCCTGGTTCATCTCAGTCGTGAGACAATCTCAGAATGCATATTACCTCTTACAGACCACAGAGCTGGACAAGGGTGTGCGTAGGATTTCTCTGTTTACTTTCTTATTTCCACTCCTGAGAGACTACTACAAGAATTCATTCTCTGAATGTAGAAATTGTCATTCTGCCTGGCTAGTCTGTGGTCTGTTTAACTGGAAATAAAGCCTAATTCAGCAGAATCAACAGAATATCTATTGTGCATTTCACAAAACACTGTATCCCAGGATGATATAGGGCCCAATGCAATGTCCTGCTAAACTAACAGAACATCTTCCATTGACTGAGCTTTGGATCAAACTCAGGGGGAAAACATGGCTGTAAGTCAAATTTGTTTCCTCCTTTCCCTTCCCCATCTCCTCCCCACCCTGCTAGGCAAGACTAGTGCACTTGGCACTGAAAGCATTAACCCCTGACATGAAAGGAATAAGAAAGGGCAATGCTGTGTAAAAATCCAGCTAATTTTAGTATACTTACAGGTCACCTTTTGAAGCAATTCTTTCTTCCTCTAGATATGGCAAAAGACAGACCCGTGTAGCCAAAGCACCTTATTTTGCTCTCCTCCTTCCCCTAGCTTCTGTCAAATAGCATCTTGAAACTCAGCTAATGCACCACAAGAAGCCCTTTAAAGTATTAACTCTTACCCTGGACATTTCTTCTCAGAGCTGAAAAGCATGTTAATCAAACAGATATCAAACACAATTTTAGTGCATACAGTCACCAAACAGGTCTAATCGGTGTTTAAGTAGTAAAAACCACCAGCATCTCCACAAAGCCAGGAGTCCTCTGTGTGTGCTGAGTAAACAAAACTGATAATGATCATATCGTATTCCGCATTCTTGGGCGATAACATGTCACTCAGACTTTAATAAATGGGTTAAAGCAATACTTTTTGTCAGTTTATAGGACCTGAAGCCATTAAGAATAAATTACTTTTTTAATTAAAGATTTTTTATTACCTAATGAATGAATTCAAAATGTAAACTGCTGATTGAAAAAGGAAAATGGACTTCAGCCAAGACAGTGAAGAATTCCAGCATGTAAGAAAAAAATTAATGAGAGCCAACCGCACATTGTATTGACCTTCTACAATTTGAACAGGTAGTTAGCATGTTTAAAGAGAATGGTACATTAACATAATCTGAATTATCATTATTAAAATGCCATTCCAGGTGTAATTAGTATTTTACGATCATTAACGTTATGACTTAATTTCCATCCTGGACAGATTTTATCTAGTGTTACTGTCTCTTGTCTCCAAGAACTACAAGTTTTGTGGCAACTAACAGTATAAGTCTTCACGGTTGTCTCATAAATTAATAGATCTTAAAGTTAGAGGGACTTGTCCCAGAAACTTCTTCCCCAGTCGCATGTCTTTTGGCTGCACTGCTCTGGGATCCTGTGATCCTGAAGAAACCCATGTTGACTGCTCCTCTAAGGTCCACTGACCCCAGCAGTCACAAACATCTCTGGGCAGTCTTACTCAAGTAACTCAAATACTTACGTCTTTGGAAGCACAGAAAGTAACAGGTGATATACTGGGCTGTTTGTGATCCAGCCATAGGAGTCTCCACCTTCCTGCACCCCACGGTTATCTGTGGTAAGTAACGATTCCCGTCATATACAATAAATCTCTTCTTACAGCTTGGTTTTGTTCATCATTTGATTTTCATCATATATTTATTAAACACTCCCTAACTGTTAGTACATTTTAGTCATGCATTTGTCACTTCATCTTGCCCCAAACATTAAGCCTGGTAGAATCTCAAGGTCAAAGATACTGAAACAATTGTGTAAGTGGGTCAGCCTCACACTCTTCATGTGTTATATCACTCATAGCTAGCAAGAATTTATTATCATGAGCTTCATATCTTTGTGTTTTGAGTGATAATTAAAACCAACACATTCCTGGGGATTTATTTTTGGCTTTGTTTTTCTGTCAAGACTTTGCAGAGCTTTGCTTATACCCAGCAGTTGCATTAGTGTGTCACGTCAAGTTAGTCTTGGCTTACAGCCACTAAATTTCACAGTGAGCTAAAGGTGTGCAAGCCCTCAGGACGTGTCATTGGATACTCACCCAGTGGGACCAGTTATCTTAGCAGATACATTTTCTGGACTTTTGTTTGCCTTGCCTTAAAATTCCCAACACATCCCTTCTAGAAATTCAGCCTGTCCTCATTTAAAGAATTCACCAGGTTCAAAGGCAAACTGTTTCCCTGTGAATTATCTTGTCCATTTAACTTCTGTCCCGTATTTCTATTATGTATCTGTTTAACTTTTGGTTCCAATCACTTGATGTAATGATTGGTTTATTCTGTTTTATGTGCTGGGTGTTTTTACTAGATCAAAATCTCTCTTCCTGAGGGACCCACTGATAGACTGTGAATTAATCATCTCTTTATCTTCTCTAGATAAATTATAGGTGTTTATATATATAGATATAATTTAGTGAACTAGAAGGAAAAGAAAGAAAACAGATATATATATACACTTCCATTTTTTGGTGAATTTTCCAAATTCTGCACTTCTTACTTGAACCCTTTACAGGTATTTAGCCTTTTCTTTTGTTTTTAATTATTTAGCTGGTAGGATTTATCAAGACCTGTGTCACAAAAGCTGAATGATACTTCTTTTTGTACCTGGTATGTCTTTATTTGCTTATATATTCCTAAGACATTTCAGGCAAGATATTAATTGAACCTCTTCTCTGAGCTCTTGAGAATGTGTTCATCCCACAGAGGTTATAGGTTCTGATGTGCAATCATTAAGAATTCATAAAGGCGTCTAATAATAATCCTTAGGTTGAAGTCACCAGGATCTTTCTGAAACTTTCACCTTTCTAAATTTTTGCAAGATCATTCTCTGCCTTAGGTTTCTCTTCTTATAATTTTTGAGCAAACAAAATCATTCCTCTCTTGTTGAGCAAGAAAAAGTGAAAGAGGGAAATCTTTCCTGTCTAAAAGTAAAGTCATTAGAACTTGTTCTGAAAACCCCTATATACAAAACTGTTAGGGATTAAAAACCAGTTTGTCATAGAAAAATATATAAGAGCTTCCTTCTTACAGAATAGGCTGAATGATTTTTCAGGCCCCAGAACTTCTAAAACTGGAGTGAAACTTTTGCTTTACCTTTCCTGACTTTCTCCTTTCCCTTGATACATTTCTGTCTGTGAAACTTTTAAATCAATCTGATATTTCTTTTAAAAACAAACTAACAAATTGCATAGAAAAGCCCCATACTTTAGCTGCTGACTTAAAAGTCAGCTGTCATCTGGAGTAGCTGACTGCTTTAAAAAGTCAGAATTTAAAAATCAAGACCTGTGTGGTCTGTCTGGTACTGCCATGTGGTAAGACCAAATGATGGCAGTGATCCCTGCAGCATTCAGTGTATAAGGAGAGATTTGCAAATGTTTGCTTTATGTAGCCTTACGTCCCTTCAACTTTTGGTGGCCATACTCTAGAAGCTCGTTTAATGGATAATTAACAGAGTTGCTCTGGATCCTATTCCAGAGGAGCTTTGCAGTCTGCCTTTACTCCAGAGTAAGCACCAGAGATGGGACATAGGAAAAGACACACTGGATCAGAGCAGGGTCTGTGCATCCCATAAGCATCTTTCCAGCAGTGAATTGTAGCAAATGCCTCGGCAAAAACTAATTACTTTGTGTTAGCACAAGATTACTTCCCCAAAACACCCTCTTAGTCTCCAGCAGTCCTTCTTTAGGGGTACCCTGAACCACTAGTGTTGTTCTTTATAATCATTAAACATAAAGTTAAATTTCTTATTATAAAAATATGCCTGAGGTTTTTTTTTTCCATTAAATTGTCCAATCATCTCTAGACTCATGAACACTACTACTATGCACAGCATTTTGTGACAGAGATTGCCACAGCTTATTCACATCATGTGAAGAAGCAGCTTCTCTACACTTTAGGTGGGCTTTGTAAGCCTTCTCCTTTGTGTTGACGTTCAACCCGTGCTCCCAGCTTCCTGCACACACATAGCACCACACATGTAGTAGCTCATGAAGTGGCTGCAGAAACCTGTGTTAACAACCCATGACGTTCAGGCCACAGCAGTTATAGTTTACGCCTTTCTGTTGAGAAGCCAGGGTTTAGCCTTCAGAGCTAACAACCCAACCAAACACGTTGTGATTGATGAGACATGCGTCCGTGCCAGGAACTGGAGGTGTCAATCAGAAATGCAAAGGTGGCTATGGACGTGTTCACTGCTCCTGTACCTGACTGCTTTAGCTTTTTTTCAGCAAGACCAGCTAAACCTTAGCCTATTCCTAGCCAAGACATTCCATAAAAGTCACACATCATTAAAGTTTGCGCTTTTCTCATGACCCACTGCAACCTCAATTTTGCAGTAGTCAGAGCAGCTTGTAGAATGGCTTATCTATTTCTGCACAATTGTGGGAGATACTGAACCTCCTAATTGTATTTTATATAAAGTGAGACACATTAATCAAACTTTCATGCAATTTTGGGTGTCGTTTCTCTTTTTTTTTCCTGGGAGGAGCAATAACTTTTCTATTTTCATGCGATCATATTTTTAATCTACAGCAAAATCTCCTAGAGCTTGGAAAATGTGCTTTCTTATATAAGTATTATAAATCAAAACACTAATAAATAAATATTGTATATAACAGGGAAGCAGCAAGTCTGCAAATCATTTTTGCAAACCTTGCTTTGGCAAGGTTGTACAGGTGAAGTGCCACAGAGTTTTGCAGGGAAAAAAGTATGCTGGCAGGGCAGAAACTCTGGATATTGCAGCTGTTATTTCTCAAGCCAGAGGACTTGTATAATCAATCCACAAACTCTTCTGGCCAGACACTCTGAAGTAAATGGACAAATGCCAGGTGATATGAGACTGCCTAAGTTATTATAAAGACTAAGATGGTCCATTTGCATCCTAGACTTTTCACTATTCTATAGAAAAAATTTACCAGTACATCTGTTCATCTTTGTAATACCCTCTTAGGGCTATGAAACAGGAATACATCTGAACTAAATAAAGTGTAGAAGAATATTTATTTTTATTAAATAAATATACCGATGAGGCTCTTTTTCAATGTCTCTTTTTTAATTCTTCAAGATCCATGCCATTTGAGTGATTCTTAAGAAGTCACAGAGAAGGTGTTGGAATAAAAGAAGTGCATGCATAGGTAAGTTCAAGTCAGTATTTGTTAACAGACAGAAAACTACCTCGGCCTTATTAACTTAACTTGAAGTTACCATAATCTACAGCAATTATAACTGAAAGAAAACAAAGCAGCCAACGTCTTCAGTAGACCCATGTATCTATACAGAGGTCTGTATAATTACACGGGATTGCAACACTGTTGATCAGACTAACGAGGCAATTATTTTTATCAAATGCTCTTTTTTCCATCTCTCTTTATAACTGAAAGGTAAAAACAAAGTGGAATGACCAGCAAGTATGCACAAAAGTATGTTACCCCAAAACCTGTATGATAGACAAAATTAGTTCTCATGAGGGAAGCAGGTAAAACATATGCAGCAATATTAACACTAAAGTCAAGATGAAGTCCCAGTTTTGCAAAAATTAGACCAGTGTCTTAGTTATTAGACCAACAATTTATTCACAAGATAGCACTGCTTTCTGCAGACTTAATACAGCCTTTATACTGAGCTGAATTTAAGGTGCTTAGTCCAACAATTGGACAACCAATCACCTAATCCAGAGAGGCAGGGGTGCTTAATCTTAATCTTAATGTATTTCAGATGTGTATAGATGTCTACTGTTGACCAAGTTGGCTAGAGTCCAATATGGTACAATTTTAGGTTGTAGCTAAAAAGAAGTATTCTACTCTCTTTCCCAACTATCTCAGTTTCTTCCCTTGTGCTGAACCTAAGCATCATACAGTCTCACAAAGAATTATTTCAGCCAGCTGCTGTAATGGAAAACTAAACCATTCCCCCCAAAACACAACTTTTCCCCCTGCAGGTGGAAACACTGAAACACAGCCCGCAGTCCTGACAATTTACTGCATTCTGCAGCAACGTGACAGCTAAGTTGGATGCAGATGGCTCAATCACAAGGTCCCATATGAGAAAAAAGAGACTATACAGCTGTGAGAAGATCCAGCCATAGCTAAACCAAAACGAAACTACTGCTTTCAGTAGCAGCCAATAGGCCAAACTAACATTGCACTAGATGTAAGATCATGTCATATATTTTTAGCTGAAATGAGTTGTATTCCAGGTACCAAAACTTTGGCAACTCCCCACATCTGGCTGATGCTGGGCTCAGAAGGAAGAGACATGATTTAGTTCCCTTCTGATCCATAACTTTTCATTTTTTCTTATGGGGACCAAGATACAGGCATATAAGCAGATTTTCCATCTGAAGAAACTCAGAGAAAGGAGCTGCAAAATGCTCCTTCTTCCCACAATTTAGATGTAATTATGGCTTACAAACATTTTCAGAGCAGAGATTTTTGTCTTTTTCTGAACAGCCTGATGCCTGTATCAGGGACTGTGCTATAATAGAATGAAATAAGTACTTCTGGAAAGCACCACACAAAGCTTGATTTTCAGAACTAATTCTGAATTCAGAACTAAATCATCATTCAAAGATGATCTTCAGAACTAATTTAACAACCCAGTCTTCACTGTTTGAGGTTCTTCTGTCCCCTGATGAAAATCAGCTAAATGACCTTCCCCTACCACCACCCAATTTGAATTGCAAAATTTCTTTCTGCTCCAAATGTTTTGGTCTTTCTGCATAATGGTGACATTGTTTGTTTAGGGGAAGCTAGTTTTCTGTGGAGATACAAGTGGATCATATTAGAAAACGCACAGATTTTGTAGCATCAGAATTGTATTGTATTATACATCCTACTTGCTTTAAAAAGGGACATGCAATAAACAAGCTGAAATAAGGCATTGCTCAATGGCACAAATAATTTCAGTAGAGTATATTTTAATGAAAACAGCTAAATATGTCAGTGGGCCATAAATATACATCTGGCGTTTAGGTACACGGAAGACAGAAATCAGGATCAATTATTTCATGAGAAACTGAACAGGACCTTGTGTTAGACTCATAGTCTCATTACTACAGGCAATGTGAAAGACTTATAGATTTGTTCGGTTCTGGAGCTCTTGCTCACAAAACAAAAGGAAATTCCTTCTACTGCTTTCAAAATAATCTTGCACTGAAGCTTTTTGAGTGGAGTTGCAATTCTCTCTCACCATGCACTAGGTTTTGCTCTCTGGTGTAAAAAGAAGAGTTAGATATACTAACAAACAATAGGGCCTATAAAAACTAATACCAGTCTGTACCTTGATTCCAGAGTTAAATGTGACACAGTCCCTCAGTATAGACTCTGGTTTGCTGTGGAACAAAACCCATACCATCTGTTCTTGTTGGTTGTTTATTTTCAAGTCATTTTTCAAGATCTTTCCAAACAAATTGACTGGAAAATGGTCTTCAGAGTTCAAAAATCTCATTATAAATCTCAGTTTCTAACCAACCTGTTTTTTTCTCCTACCTATGGTCCGCTTAGTTTCACCAAGCAGATAGACAGAGTAGTACAAACAGACGCTCAGCCTTAGGTTGCACCTGCAAAATGAGGGTTGCTGCAGGATAAACTTAGAGTCCACCCACACTACTGCAAAGTGGGGTTGCTGGTATTGAAGAGAGATGTTACTGGAGTTTTTCATGCCAAATGTGTCATGAGACTGCCAAGTATTGCAATGGTGCTGAATTTTTCACACAAGGGGTCAGTGAGGTTTCAGAGAGGGTTGGGATTGTGGGAAGATGTTTTTTGCTCTCACTGATTTCCAGTTGTCCAGCTGATTTGATCTTTCCAAGTGGACTTCACTCCTACAATAAAAGCTGTATCAGAAGGTTTCACTGAGGTTATTGGTCACCTTTTTTCCTCCTACTGTCCCCTTCAGTAGCACATTTCCCTCACTGATTTAATCTCCCAGGTCACATTATCTCACTCCTGCAGCAGATTTCATATGCCTCAACGTGTAGCTGAGGATGGTGAGTGGTGCTGCGGGTTGCAGGAAAGGGAAGGGAGCATGGCCCCGTTCCCCAGCTGGAGCTGAGGTGATGAGATCTCCACTGGTCTGGGACCAATGGAGGCATAGTAAAGCAGCCATAGTGAAAATCAAGGCACACTCCACTGCAGATGCAGTTTCAAATGTAAGTGCCTCTCTGCAGGTCCTGTTTATTGGCTTGGGCTCTCTGTCACATTAACTATTGAGCTGTTCCAGAGCTGGCTTACAGCTAAGAGGTTTGGATGACAGGCCAAGGAAACTCTGGACAGCTCTGAAAACAGTAACTTGATTTCCCCTTGTTAAAATGAACCTACCCTTTTGTTTAGTGCTCATGTTACAGACCACTGATAATAGGACTATCCGAGATGAGCCTTTCTTTTCTGGGAGGTTTTCAGCATCTCCCCAGATGAGTCACAGAAACAACAGCAGTATACAGTAATACTATGCATCCATGTGTGCTTCTTAACTTCACTGAAGCAGATTTGGCTTGCTATGTCTGCAAAATTTGGTATGACTAAGTCAGAGTAGGGTTTGTAAAGAGTAGGGAGCAGTTCCAGGTAGTTCAGACTTGGCCAGCATCACAAGTCTTGTGTTTTGCTCCTTCAGATCAGCCAGACTACTCATTTCATCAGTCATTCAGCTGAGACAATCAGAGGCTATGTGCTAAACTGACATGATCGCACATTTTGTGTTTCATCTGTCTAAACATCCATTTCCTGTATCTAGTAATGAAAGACAGTGAAGGTTTAGTATTATCCAGTTATTCAGCAGTCTTATCACTCTTCTGCTGTCGCTCTTGCCAGAATGAAGATAGTCCCCTTTGAAACAGATGGTCTTTTTTATTGTGGTCTGCATTTACTCTAGAGTGGTTCTTCCCTCCGCTTTGCCTCAAAATAACAGGAGGATCTTGCTTTGCTTTACCAGAAACCAATGGAGAATTTCAGGCAGGCAGGAGGTGGATGACAAGTAGGAAAGCATGACCCTGAACAAAGAATTTTCAAGAGCAGAAATTCTTTCCTTCTGCTTCATTAAACATTACCTGTGATTTCCCTTCTTTAAACACAAGCACATAGAATTTCTATTTCAAAGCAGAGCAATGGTCCATCCAACGCATCCTCATAAACCCAGCACGGGCCAACACGGAATGCTTTGAGAGGACATATAAAAACCTATAATACATCTAATTGGACAATAATACACTATGGGGGGAAATTTCTAACTGACTTCAGCTGGAGACCTGGTCATTATCTGAAATATGAGAATTGACAACCCTTGTAATTTTTCATTTCAGCTAGTGTTACTGCAGCTGCTGTTCCTCATCATGAAAATATCTGTGCTATTGTTTTCAATTGGACAATACATGTTTCCTCTTTTGCATTCATGCTTTAAAACAGCCACCTAGTGTCACGTTAAGTTTGCCTCTAGGTTCCTATTATGATGTTTTGCTGCTGTGTTTTGTGAGCTTTTGAAATGCAGGGTTAAAGATTTGTGTCAATGATAGACTAAGTTGTTTGTTGCCTGCTGAATTCTCCCAAATAACAGAAAAATTCTGGATTCATGAAATAGGAGAGCGAGAGTAAGAGCAAAAGAAATGGATAAATGAAAAAAGAAAAAGAAATGCAAAAATTGTCACAAGTACTGTTAAAGGAAAAGACAAAATAAATCACTTATACTATATATATATATTATATATATATATATATATATGGCCAAACATTTGCAGGCTTTGGAGACCAAATTCTTGCAACAACTGCCTCTGCAGATATGAGACATCAGTGATGCTGCTGCAACAAGTCAGAAGAAATTAATATGTGCCATATACACATAAAGAGCCCTGCTGGGACATCAGCTTATCCCCACCCTGAATCCAGCAGCTCTGAAACTAAACATTATTTCTGTTAGAATGTTTAGCGCTTTCAATGCTTTCCTTCACAAATATTGTTTTAAACTTCCAGTGCTATAAAAAAATGTGGTTAAGGAAAACAAAAAACCAACAGTTAAAGCAGATCTCTGTGCTGTTAAGCAAATTGCTTAGATGCACATAACCACACAATAAAAGACTGTGGCTGCAGCACAGGGATCCTGATTCTTCCTGCCCTTCAACTGCTAAAAATATGCCAACCTGAAAAAGTGGCAACCTCTGTATCTTGGACAATATCTACGTCTACATTTACAACTGTATTTGTAAGTACATACAGAGAGAGAGGTCTGCAGCTTGCGATATCTGCTCTGTGAACACATTCAGGGTCTAAAACGAATTCCACCAGATAGATGAATTATTATTATTATTTTAATTCCATTTTTTATGGCCCCCAGCAAAAAAAGGTCAAAGGGTAAGGTAAGTCCAAGACTTAAAAATTCTTTAACAGACTTCACCAAAATGCCAAGGTATCAGGCAGCAAGCCTTTAGGCTTAAATTTAAAAATCAGATGTATAAACATCGAAATACACTAGAAATTTTTGCGATGTATCTAATTACATTCAGGAAAAGAGTGCAGTCTTACATTTATGTCTAGCAGTTTCTCCTGTGTCATCCCTTTTGCAGCCTGGGGTTCAAGAACAATAACTGCTTCCGGAATGTGACTGCTCAAAGCTCTTGCCCTGTTTTTCAGGCTGAACTAAATGCCTTAGTTTTTTGGTGTTCTTCTTTCGGAAGAGTGGGAAAATCATCTTCAAAATCAATTTTGCCAAGAGGAAGTGATTTTTTTTAACTGCTTTTAGCTACTTCACTCTTTCATTGACAACTGCTAAAGAGCAACCTCTTGCCTTGTCTCAGTGCACAACTTTATAGGGAATCCACATGCAAATATCCTTTAAAACAACCTGCAGCATCCTTTCTCTTTGCCTTCTTTTTAGGTGAAACTTCACACATTTTTTTTCAGTTTTCATTAGTCCAGATGGAGAGTTGTCCCTTTGCAACACCTTCTGGCAGCTTGACCTGGATGGAGCAGACACTTACTTCCAGCTCCCTGCTGAGTGACTTGGAAGTGGTCCAGGCAGCACACATGAGGGCTAGAGTTGCCAGCTGATGTACACCAAAGAATGAGTCTGTTTCCAGATTTGGAGAGAACATGGGACAAAATACTGAAGATCAGAATGGTGTCAATAGTACCAGAGCGTCCGGCATCCGCCGGTGTTTACCACAATAGTCAGTCAGCTAAGTTCATTTTACTGCAGAACATGACAGCAAAGAGGACATGTAGTGCAGAGATCAATCAATCTAAAAAGCCTGTGGTCTTACAAACATGTGCTTAACTTTCTACTCACTGCTAGGATGATACTACTGCTCAGTCTCTAAGAGTATGTCTATGCTACTAAACTAACCAGGCCTGTGAGTTTTCCGTGGCCTTGGGGATAAGTGACATTGTAGGAGTAGCATCCAAGTACCTACACAGCCTTTCTCCAGGAACAGAATACAGATTGTTTACTGGAAGCAGTGACTGAATTGTGCTGTCCTCCAAATTGGGCAAGAGTTTAGCTAGTTTTGGCCTAGAATGAAAGTTGCCATGAGTCAAAAAAATGTTGCAGGTTTACTAGCAACCAAACAGGAATGCTCAAACCTACTCCTTGACCTGTTGTATTTATTATCAAAAATGTACCTTCAAATCATGCATTCAAGTCAGTTTAGCAGGCTTAAAAACTAATTGCACACCTGGAATTTGCGATTTCTTCTACACCCACCAATTACTCAGCAAAACTAAGGATCCAAACAAGTTTTTGTAATGTTCCCTGGCCTAGAAGCTGCATTGGGACCAAAAGGGTACAAAGAAAGTCATGGTGGGATGCTGTTATCTTCTGTCAACACCAAATCCTCAGGAACGAGCATCACTTACACACTTACTCTGTTCAAGCTTCGCTGCTTGCATAACTATTCAACTGGAGCTGCATCAGTAGCTGGATGTCCCCAGTCGGCAACAAAGAAATAGGGCACGTGTTTCAGTGTCTGATCATGCAAGTGTGTCATTTCTGAGGTGCGAGAGCTGGAAGGGACAATACCAATAATCTGGTCTGACATCCTTCATTACAGCAAAAAATCAAACATTGCCCTTTACTTAGGCATTGTTGCCCTAAGCAACTTCTGCTCAAGCTAGAACAGAGTGCTAGTAATTTCTTATTTTTACAGGCATGGCCAAAACCTTTTAAACACAGTAGCAGCCTGTTGGTGGCAACTGGATTTTGTCCAGTGGTGGCTAAGTTTAACTAGAAACATGTTAAGATTTGTATTTGCATATGCAAGTATGCATTTGCATATTTTTCTCCCAAATACTAATCTTTCTTAAGAAGCATAGGAAATAATCCAAGCATGCAAGTCACCGTTCCCTCACTAGAGCTTGTAGAAGCTCGTGGGTCTTGATGAATCCAGCTCCCCACAGATTCTTTTATTCGAAGTAATTTTTAAATAAAGGAGTTGTTTTGGAATTACTAATCCATTCCCATCACAACAGAACAAGAAAACATTTTAAAAGCTGCCATGCCTCAAAGAGATTTCTGTTGTGAGATGGATTACTACCTCAGTGAGAATAGTTGGGCAAATAAAGATACTGATTATTTTATTTTCTCTGTAATACCATTTCATGTAATTTTTCCACCCTTTTTACTTATTAAAATAAATAACAACAGCAACAACAATCGCATTTTCACTTTGCAACACTGGCTACAGAGTAACTTTACAAAATCAGTCTGTGATAAGAGTGGGATTAAAGTCAATGTCACTACAAAATTGTAATAATATTTAGCTCATATGCAGAATTTCACAGACAGCAAAAGCTCCTCCAAGATATGGAGGTACTACACCCCTTTGATTTCAGTGACATTAGTTGTCAAAAGAATTTTTGGGCACTGAACCTGAGTAACCCAGGAGATTCCATTATTTCTAATAGGATTTGTTCCCCTCAGTTAGGCATTTTTTAAAGTAATTCCATCTCTGATCTTCCAGAAAAGTAGCACATGTGACCTACTTCAATGCTGATGAGCAAATGAATGTTTCAATTTTTAAAGTACCAAATCTGAGACACCAGATTTTCAGCAGGACTGTGGACTTGCCTCACAGATAACCCAATATTCACCCTACTAACACTGTACCCAACTTACCTGAAAGACCATTTCTCATACGTGGCCATTTATCACTGGATAGTGGAGTGATATTTTTGGTCTACAACATCGTAATTACATTCTGGCTGCTTTCACTCCCACCCTCAGCTACCTCTGATAGGATAGCACAGCTTTCAAGTAACTGTCAAAATGTAGACTGACTCTCAATCTTGAGTGTTTCTTTCTGAACTTTAGTATATTCCAGAAGTTATTACTCTTCTAGTTAAAAAACAAACAAAAATTATTTGGATCAAAACATTGTTACTCTTTGACAGCATTGTTATTCTGGGTCAAATGCAAAATTCCTGAAGATCTTAAAGCAGGTTCTCATGCATTTCACAGCACTCTGTTATGCTAGATCTCTGTAAAAACATCCCAGTTCACTGTGGCTCTCACTGAATACATTGGTGTAGATGAATTCTCTTTCATTTGTCCTTAGGCTCCTACTATCCACTTAAATTGCAAAATTCCTATTTTACAGACAAGGACCTGAGTCACAGAAAAATGTAAGTGTATTCTGAAGGTCTGCAACAAGGCAGGGAATTCAGCTCCTGTTTTCTGAGATCTAAGCAATGGGGCTGAATTAATTTGAAAAGATGAGGGCAGCTGAGGAGTAGATCTGCCCACTGAGATATAGCCCAACTTATTTCTGACTGATGGGAAGGTACATGAGGATTTGTTTGTCTTGACATCAGAGATTCTCAGGAAGCCATTAATTTTCTGGAGGTCCCACTAAATGACATCCCACCCCACATTAGCAACAGCAGATGGTTTTTAAGATACATTCCTGAAGTACATAAAAGAAGAAGGAATGCACAGACTACCATACAGTTAGTATCATTTTCATTAGCTTTGCAATGTGTAAAGGTGGATATTAGAATGGAGAACCCTGATTTATTTGACTGAGAAAATGTCTGCTACTGGCAAAAAAACCCAGTAAAAAATATTCCTATTGTCTGGAAAAATTTGGTCACGATCACTTCGTAGGATAAGTCAGTTTAAACATGAAGACAATTGTACTGATCTGTATTTCTTTTATACATAACAGAGCTAAATGACAAGGCAGTATTTCTCTGCGTAAAAGAGACTGAGACTTGATGCTGTCAGTCTAGTTTCAAGCTGATAGCTCTAACAGTTGCCTCTATGCATATCTAATTATCAGCATTTTTTTGCAGAACCAAAATTAACATGAAATACTGTTATTGTCATGGCAGTGTCTTACTGTAATTTTAATTTCAGAACATCATTATAACTCAGTAAGTACATGCTAGATAATAACAGAGATTCACTCTGACGTTTATATGCTAGTTCAACTGTGCTGATATGCAGTGCTGCCCGCCTGCTTCAGTAGAAGTGTTACAGCCTTGTTTTATTTGCATTGCAGTGGTACCTCATGGCTCCATGTCACATGACACTGCACACATATATAGCAAAAGACTGCAACCAGCCAAGAGCGCTTTCTGAAATAAACTAAAGTAAATAAAAAACCCAGAAGCATTACCCCTACCCTGCAGGGGGAAAATTGGGAGCACCTTTTTTGGTATGCCAGGGGCTGGAGTTTGCAGTGGGAGGTAAGCCTGCTTTGCTTGGTGCAAGGGATCCTGTCTGAAGGCACTGGGCACATGCAAACTTTTAGGTCAACATAATCAAGTCTCAACTGCACAGTGTCTCCATCCTTTGTCCTTACTGGGGTTACATGCAGAATAAAGTGATGCTCAGTGTTACTAATGCTTTTAGCATCTTCCCTCTATACTGTTGATCTTACTCAACAGTCTTCAATAGCTAATGAACTTATATGTATACACTCTGCTCTTCCCTGACTCCTAAAAAAATTCTTAAAGGGAGAAGGAGGGAGGGGACGTGGAGGCAAAAGGATGGAAACAAGATCTTCATTTCATGCTATCTTATTTAGTAAGAAACTTGTCTTGGGTTTTTAAACAATTGCTGAATATAGATGTTTTAGTGAACCATTTTTTAACCTTTCATCTGATATTTTCAACAAGATAACAGAAAATGCCTGGTCAGATTTTCCTGACACATTCTGCTGTTGGGTGAGGCAGATTAACATGCTGGCTTAGTAGGGAAGTTGGGTCCTTCATTTAATTCTTGGACCCTTGTATCCATTACTACAGGCTCTGGGTTTTGCTAGCTGTTGTCATGTCTCAGAAATGGGTTCCTCTCCACACGACAGCATGTCAGTCTACAGGGAAGACTATACAGCTCACTGGAAACAGCATGCAATTCATTGTAAAGAAAGCTGTAAGAAATAACTAAGATATTTAATAATTAAAATATATTAATATATTCATAGTAATATATGAAAATAACACCACAGATTCATAATGGCTATGTGAAATCTATATGTCTTCTTGGGGCTTATCTTTTCTTAGGGACTGTGTCTAGCTCAACTTGGTCCGAAGTTGATTGGTAGAATATTGTACACAGACTTCTAAGACTTATAGCAGAGCAGGAGGAAGCAGATCAGTTTTCACTTGACTTCTTTAGAAGTTAGTCTGTGTTTCCTTTTCCACACTGCTTTTTTTAATGTGTGAAAAAGACAGGCATATCAGATCTGTGAAGAGCAGAGAAAACCGACATGTGGTATCTATGTGAAAATCTTATTTACTTATACCTGGACCCATTTCATGATACCTTGAGGTGAAAAGACTGGAAGTGACATGTGAAAGAACTATGTCCATGGGCAGACACCCAACCATCTGCAAAACATACTGTTGCCAGGGAGGAAAATAGCCATCTTTATGCCAAAAAACCCTGCATCAGTCAGAGGCCAGATAATGCTGACTGAGAAATTTGTTTCTGATCTGGGACTTGTTTGCAGATGTTGACTTTGCCAGGTTAATAGTTGTGACTGGCAGCTCCATGTCAGAGAGAGGAAATTTCACAGGTAGCAATCCTGAATGGTCCTCCTGGTGTCCTTGCCTTTTTTCCTGGCTCACACACCAGATCTGCTGTGCGACTCGTTTTAAGACAAGAATGGCCCTAATTGATTTCCTTTCATACCTCCACATAGTTAAGCAGGTGCTTTCTCTTATAAGTCATAGCTTCACCTGTGAAGAAAGACTTTTATCAGATAATTGAAACTACAGACATAAAATAGGCATCAGTGAATTATTATTCTTGCATGTGATCTTTGCAGATGATCCAGCCCAGTATTCAGCCAGAACATTCTATAGACTGGATTCTTGGCTTACTTATGAGTGCTTTGAGTGGCATGGGCGGTGCTGAACAAGTCCTGTGTGAAACAGTGGGAGAAGCTCTACATATATACAAAATCAAGAATATTGTAACACCTTCTGAGATCCAGTCATGAGAAAATTTCCTTCATTTTCACTGATGTTTTAACAGATGGCTACAAATACTTTTACATTAATACAACCAAGGAAGTTAAATAAATCAAAATGTTATATGTACACAGATAGACATGCACACAAATGTACATACACACATGTGAATACAGACATAAATGTGTGTGTCTACTTGTCTAAAAAGGAATTTTAGGCCAATTCAAGAAATTCCCAAGAGTTTCCTTACTTTGTGTCACTAAAAAATAACATCAGATTTTCCAGATTATAATGCCTTGTTCATCAACTCTTTATAAAACTGACTGCGATTTTTACCACTCTTTTTTCTCCGTCTTAGTGTTGGGCTTTGTGTTTTGAGTTTTCTTTTTTCAATGGTGATAATATATCACAAAGTGTGTGTGTGTTACCAAGTGTCTTTGGCTACTGGGGTTTGTGGTTTATTTGGGTTTCTTAATGGAAAATGATATAGCTATTGAACTTGAGGTTGACGTTATATTGCAGATATCTAACTATTTTTTAAGGGAAGTTAAAGCAAACAATTAGAATAAATCTTTGGAGAACATTATTTCTGCAAAAGGTATCTCCTTGGTATATGCATAATGACCTTTTCCTCTAAAATCAAATCTTATAAGTTTTTCCCATAAGGGTCCCGCTTTGCAAGAATATAGGAAAGGTTATCTGGCAGCAAAAGAAGACAGTCACAAAGTTCCCAGTTTAAATATGGCTGTTGCTTTTAATAAAAATATTTCACTTGAAATGACCTAAAGCCTTTGAACTTTGGAAAACACACAGATGGCTGGCAAATATTTTGCAGAAGCTACTGATTCATTTTCTTGTCATGTCTGTTCTTAAACACCTGAGATGGCAAGCTGTTCTGGAGAGGTTTATACATATACATGCATATACACGTACATGTACACATATACATCTGTGTGTATTATATACATATATATATGTCATAATCAGTCCTATGTAAACTGTAAAATGCTTGTGGCATGTATAGGACATCCAAAAATCCTGACAGCTTGATTACTGGTATAAGAAATCACTTGAACATGAAATAGTTAATAAATTTATCCAGAAATAGCCTTCTTGAAGGCAAAACCAAGAACTACTTATGCAAATGCTGATAAAAAAGAAGGGAGTGGGGAGCAGGAATGATTTCTTGAATGTCTGCTTATACTGAAAAACACTCTTTTTAAAATACTGAAATATTTAGTAGATAAAGAGTTAGAGTATTTGGACTTTTAAGAACTTGAATATTAGTTTGTATAAAGCTCTGAGAAAAAATAAACTTCTATCTCAAAAATAACCTGGCTTAAAGAGGAAGTTATATCTCCAAATCTAAAGAGGCTCCAGGACCATCTATCACAAAGACAACGAAAGGCAAGCTGAGCCTAGGCAGGGGGAAAACCTCAGTGTTGCCAAGACAAAAGCACAGCTGATCTGGATAAAAACCCGGAAAGCTTAATATTAGGTAAAGAGATTTTTATTTCTTCTGCTCATCCTGTGGTGGGCATGTGGCATAATACAATACTAAAGAAAAAAAAAAAAAGAAACGTTTGTTGTGTTTTGCACAGCAGGAAAGTATTGAGAACCAGAGCAAGCAGAGGCCTCTCAGCATGAGCCTGCATCAGCTTAGGAGCTGCACACTGTGAAGGTGCTTAGCTGAAGTAAAGACGAACCTTGCTGATCTGAAACCCACCTGAATATGCAAGGTTTGTGGTGTTTTCTGTCTCTGAGGACAGGGCTTAGAGCAGCTTTTGTTCTCCACAGTTCTTCAGCTTCGTAGCTCTCAGCATTGTTCATCCTCTTCACTCCAGCAAGCAAGTGGCAGAAAGCAAAGAAGGGGAGTGAAGGCCAAAAGATGCTAGAAACAGTATTAATAAGAAATGACTATTCAGTTCAGTACTCATTCAGCACTCAATATGACAAGAGCACTGAGACAAACTCAGTTCAGTCTCAACAGAGAGGATGTTACAAAGCACAGAAAAGGATTAAATTATTATTTTTATTGTTTTCAATAGGATACTAAAATCCTTTTGTAATTGGAGATATTAACAGCTTCTCCTATTAAATATGGTATTAATGGGACGAAGAATTCCTCATGAGAATACCAGGGTAAATGATAAGATAGACTGGGATTTAAATTAGATTTCTAATTCCTGCTATTCACTCCTATTGCCTGTTTCAGGACAAATCCATCTAAGTAAATGCTGCCTAGGCTTTCATGGTACTTGGAGCTCAATTTCATAATCAAGCCAACAGTGCCTTATCAGGTTATTGCACATAATCAGAGCTGCAGAAACTGCCCTGTCTGTTCTCAGCCCTCCTCACTGAAGGAAGCAGGACTGGCTTCGGTATAGAGTTAAGCTAAGTCCAGTTATCTTCATATTTTCAGCAGCTCAAAGTGTGGGATGGGAGGTTGTCACTGCCCCTCTGACATCACGCTGATGTACCTGGAACACTGAGCCTTTAACAATTTTTTCCGTTTTCTCACTTCTAAAATTATTAACCAAGACAAAACATGTTATTCAGAAACCCTCAGGTGCAGTTGTAATGCTTATTTATAGCTGTTTTCATTTCCTGTAGCATGACAAGGGTGGATTTATTAACTTTTTTGATGTCAAGATGCAACAGAGACAGTGGCTTCCTGGAGAGGCTGGAGGCTGGGCGGGATGGGGGTTTCCCAAGGCAAGCCCAGGGAGCTGGGCTGGCTGGGGCAGGGGGCAGCCAGGAGCATCCCCTAGACCAAGGAAACAATTTCTAGAAAGAGACAAGTTCCACTTCACTAAGTGGGGCAAAAGTGTGTTTGCCAATAGGAAGGCCAACCTGATGAGAAGACCTTTAATCTAGGAATGACCAGGGATGGATGTGATGACCTGCAGTCAGCATTAGAGGGCAGATCAACATGCGTGTCTTCTACAGACCACCTGATCAGAAAGAAGTAGATGGCAATTTCTGCAGACAACTCAAAACAGCCTCACATTCACAGGCCCTGGTCTTCAAGGTGGACTGAGCCACCCTGATATCTATTGGAGAGACAACAGCAGACCACAAACAATCCAGGAAGTTTCCAGGAGCTGAGCAGGGGACACGCTCTGCTGGACCCGATCCTTAAAGACAAGAAAGAACCGGTTGGGTATGTGAAAGTCAGTGGCAGCCTTGGCTGTAGTGGCTGTGAGATTGTGGAATTTAGGATTCTGAGAAGAACGAGCAGAGCAAAAAGCAGCATCACAGCCATGATGTTCAGGAGATCAGACTTTGGTCTCTTCAGAGATCTGCTTGGAAGGATCCTGGGGGTAGATTCCTGGAAAGAAGAAGGATCCAAGGGATCTGATTGATTTTCAGGCATCACCTCCTCTAAGTTCAAAAACAGTCCATTCGAATGAGCAGGAAGTCAGGAAAAGGTGGCAGGAGGCCTGCATGGATGAAAAAGTTGCTCCTGGCAAAACTCAGACACAGAAAAGAATTGTACAAGAGGTGGAAGCAGTGTGAGGGTGACCTGGGAGAAATAGAGAGACACTGTTTGAACGTTCAGGTATAGGGTTAGGAAAGGCAAAGCCCACCTAGAGATAAGTTTTGCAAGGTACTTGGAGACAAACCAGAAGGGCTTCTAGAGGTATGCTGGCAAAAAGCAGACTAGGAAAAATGTGGGCCTGCTGCTGAATGAGGTGGGGACATGCTGGCAAAGAACATGAGGAAGGCAAAGGTACTGAATGCCTTATTGACCTCAGTCTTTACTGGTAATCCCAGTCTTCAGGAATTCCAGGCCTCTCAGACCAGAGAAAGCTGGGATCAAAGTAGAGTTATCACGGATGGAGGACAATCTGGTTAGGGAATATTTAAGCAAACTGAACACAAAAGTCCCTGGTCCCAGACAGAATGCATCCACAAGTGGTGAGGGAGCTAGCCAATGTCACTGCTAGACTACGCTCAATTATCTTTGAGAGGTTAGAGCAATCAGGAGAGGATACTGAAAACTGGAAGAAAGTAAATGCCACTCCTTTCTTCAAGGACAAGAACGAGAATCCAGGGAACTTAAGACAAGCGAGCCTTACATTAGACTCTGGGAAGATGATGGAGCTAATCCTCACGGGAACCATTTTCAAATGTATGAAGGAAAAGAAGGCGACTGGAAGTAGTGAGCACAGATTTATGAAGAGAAATCATGCCTGACCAACCTGATAGCTTTCTACAATGAGATGGCTGGATTGGTAGATGAGACGAGAGCAGCAGCAGATGATTATCTCAACTTTATTCAGGTCCTTTCCAGCCTCAGCGATTCTGTGATTCAGTGATTCACAGTGCAGGTGAAGTGAAACTTCTGGGAGACTGTCTTTAATTGTATCAAACTATGTGTTTGAGGAAAGAGGAAAAGATATCTGGTATGCTTTTCTTGCAAAACTGAAATGGAAGTGGAAACCTTTAAAGCTTTCCACAATTTGAGAACTATTTGTGAAAGCAGACAACCTTTTGCAGGATGTCACTGAAGATTTTGTCATCACCATCGTTCACAGAATTCTACCTGAAAACTCTAGCTCACTTTGTGATATATCTAATTACAGACAGCGTATGTTTGGGTGCAGATGGAAGTCTAGCTTGAGGCACATTCACAGCAGGCAGCTGCCAGGGGCAATAAAACAGCCAAGGCTCTGCAGGTTACTTCTCTCAAACCAGTACGCTGGAGTATCTGCCTGGCAGCTGTTGTTTCTGCCCCTGAGACAGGAGTTATAACAGGGTGGAAAACAGATTTCTGGAGACATGCCCCATCAAGAAACCTCTGTGTTCACCCCTCTCCTTTCCCACTTGTCCCTTCCTGCATCTCGCCCAGACCACTGGGGAGCCTTCAGCTGGCTTTGGAGGAAAGGCAGCTCTTCTCTTCTGCTACAGATCTACAAACCAAAAAATGAGCTCAGTGTGGACACCTGTATGCTATTCTGACTAAAACATCCAGGCACTGCCTAACTCCAGTTCTGTTGTTGCTATTTGAAGGAAGAAGGCCAGTATTTTCCTTCACCCATGTTTTAATTACAGTCCTTTGTAAATCTTGACTATTGGAAGAAATTCTAACTATTAGGTTGTGGAGTAGAAAAGATTTTGAGATTTCCCAGAAAACCTGAATGTCATTCTTTGGTGTTTTCAGTAGTAATTTTGCTATACATGGTGCGTCTTTTTACCATGTGACTATAATCCAGTGTGAATGTGTATATTTTACATTTTAAGAGACACCCAAACTGACTCTTTTCTGTTTCCTTTCAGTACAGACAGTGAGCAGCTTCGTTTCTATTATGCTGTTCGTTACTTCAGAAAGCTAAAATGATTGCCACCATTCAAATAGCCCTCCACAGAAGAAATCTTTCACTTTCAGAAAACAATGCATTGGAAAGTATAATGATAACCGCCTTTTTCCAGAAAGAAAATGACGTTATATTTCTATCTCTTTCACCACCTTAAAAGTAGAACTGTCCAGAACATTTTCAGCAAAACATGTTGGTCTGTCAGAACTGGTTCATTTCACTGAGTTCTCTTAGCTTCGAAGAAATTTTTAGGGGAAGAGGTACAAAGGAGACTTTCAATGCTTCATGGTCTTTTCACGACATCACTTATTGTGCTGAATACAGAGTCATCAGGGATGAATCTGACTAATGCAGGTTTTCACCCAACATTTTCACTGGAAAACCCGACCTCAAATTGCAGTCTATGCATCCAGAGACAGAAGAAGATTCAGAAGGAAAAAGCTGCAACATCCAGACCTACCCTCCTGGTGAGCAATTTTTCTTTTGCCTCTGGCAAAATGTGCTCATCATGTGCCAGCACCACTTGACAATCAGTAGTGTAAATTTTCTCAACAGTGAGGCATTCAATTCATATTTGGCCTCATTGCTTTCTAAGTTTTCAGGTGGGCTTAAAAGCTGTTACTTTCCGATGAGTCAGCCTCTCCTTAAACAGGAGAAACAGAAGTCAGCATTGCCAATGCTCCCAAATACTTTATCTCCCACTGAAGACACAGCTTCTCGCCCCACTTACTTGCTTTAACTTGGTGCTGTTACTCCCTTAAACACCTTGTGATGACATAAAATTGCCAGTGCTCCATGACTTCACATAAAATGAAGTTAACACCCTGTATTCCATAGAGTCCCAGTCCTCCCATTCCCAATTAGGATATACCCAACATCCAGGAAATCCTTTTTTGCAACAAATCAGTGATAAATGATACATTTATAATGCACATATAAGAGAAAGAGGAAAAGATAATTAGCTTTTCATCTACTTTCCCATATCAACTCTGAAAGAACTGAAAGTCGCCTGTTCTTTTTTTCCATTCTTCTGTCATTCTTTTGGCATCCTTTTGTCATTGTCTCCTACTGTCTCTTGTTTCTGTGTTTCTGGTTCAGCAAACTTGTTAATCTCGACTTCACCCATATTTCACTTTTTTGATGTACTGTCTCCTACACACAGAAAACTATTGTGTGAATCTACCTTCTCTTCATTTAGGGTCCTTATCAAGAGTTACGTTTATCACAAAAAGAATTAGCCTGAAGATAGCTGATTCTTTCAGAATGAGACATGTCCTCCCACACCCTTTATTGTTGCTAATTTCATTTGCATAGTGATCAGGGAATTGCAAATGCTGTCAGATTACATATTGATATCAAAACATTATGTATAAATAGCAGTCTAGTTAAATTGCTAGTGAAGACTTAGGTGTTTTGGGGTGTGGTATTGTACACTCTTCTGAATTAATAAAAGGAGCCTCCCTGACTGCTTCTGATGAGCTCTCGTTTTGGTTGCAAATGGTTAGAAAAATTTGCAAAGTGAAAATTATGGCTAAGGGCTGGCAGGGTGCCAATTAATGGGCAGAACTTATGCAGTGTGGAGGGTTATGATTTAATATTTTAGAAACAGAGATAGCGTTAACAGTGACAATTCTTTATAAATGAGTAATATCACTTTTGGAAACATTCAACAGCTGACTCAACAAACTCCATTAAAAGAAATAAAGGGGAAAGTAGCATTATATTTTTGCTCATCAGTGCTTGCTTAATTCACTAGACCATGTCACCTTTTCTATATTAAATAATTCCCTTTTCTTGCAAGACAATAAGTCATCATTAATAATGATTAGACATCACTCTGCAAAGGTCAGAAAGCCTTTCTCCTAGAAAATGCCACTTACTCCATTGGAATGTCGTCAAATTAACCTAAGGATAAGGGGGATTCAGTGCCAGTTAGGTTGGAATAACAATTATGGAAGCAAAGCCTCTGTGAAGCCAAACAAAGGGCAGTTGTTTTTACTGTGCAGAACTGAAAGAACATTTTTAGAGAATTCTGGTTTAGTAAATGCTATGTTCATCAATCTACTGAGGAAAATTGGTACTGTGCTAGCAAAGGACAAAGTAGAAGTATTTGAATGGAGGAATTAAAATACAGAAAGGAGAGAAGGGGATGGGAGGAGTGGGAAGGGGAGGGGGAAGGAGCGGAGAGGGGAAGGAGAACTGTGAACTCCAAGAATTTTGACTGTGTTTAGATTAAGTGGAACTACTTAGGTGAACACAGTTTGTTGTGTTCCAGCAGAGATTGGGATCCTCTTTAGGGCAAAGGGATTAAGTCCCTCCTGAGGCCTCATGCATGAAGCAAAGAACCATGGGATGGTGAATCATGTTTCGTTAAGGACCAAGCACAAAAATTGAAAGGAAAAAGACTTATCACTGTCTTCCTGCCAACTATTTTCTAATCCTCCCATTGTGCAGAGGGCAGATGCCTCTCTGAACACAGTCCCCAAACAACAGTGTTCTACAGGTGAGAAATGATCCACAGGCTAAGTGGTTTCAGAGCTGGCCAGCACTGACAGGCTGTGTCTGCCAGCAATGCTTTTAGGAATGGTTTTTGAAATCATCAGGAAAAGAGGTCACTTTCTCTCTGACTTTCTCTCTCACACACATAAATCACTGTAACTGCAGAATTTATGTCAATCCAAGATCTTCCTTGCTGAACAGAGCCACAAGAATCAACAGGAGCACTCACAAAGTAAGATGCAAACAGTAGGTGGGAGGAAATTAGTGAGTGGCTTGTCCCAAAGTAATTTATCCTGAACCAGGCAGGTGAAATGTGGCTGGTATCAAAGGGTGTTTTAGGCTCTGACCCGTTTTTCAAGGCCCTCGGGGAACAACAGGCTGGAAGACATTTTTTAGGACACTGAGCCTAGTTTGCTGGTATCACAAGCAATTGTGTCATACAAACCCATTCATCAACTTCTCAAGTTCTATCTTCAACTGAGGGTTATTTTTTCAGATCATTATTCCCACTAGCAGGCTTTGTAACATTCTGATTTCATCTGGCATTTGGAAACTCTCTTCTGTTCACCAGCTTAAAGCTGTTCCCTGGTGAGCATTTTGTTAAGTTTCAATGTTATCCATTAAGTTAAATAAGCTGTATTTTATTTTTCTTTATAACCTGATGTTTATTCACATCAAGTGCATAAATACCTATGCCACGTGACTGGTGTTGTGCTTACATTTCTCTCCGGCCAAAATTCAGAATAGTAAAGATCAGCATATGCTTAAAGCCAGGCTTATGCCTATATGCTTTCAGAAATAAAGGCCTTACCTTTCTAATAGCAAATGAAAAAATTGCAAGAATCGCTACTGACTTCTATGTCTACCACGTTCTTTTGGATTAAGGTAATTTCTGTGTATTATTTCAGTAGCACAAGTGAAACAGATTTGTAAGAAATTTGGCCCGTACAAAAGCAAACAAAACTGTCACATACCATTTAAAATAAATTTTATGAGTTTCCTGCTGCAATTATTTCAGGTGCTTTTTTTCCATATGTGAGCTCAACTACTAATCGGCCACTCATTAATTTTAACTATCTCTGTATGTCATCTCCATGCATCTTATACAGATGAATAAACAAGCTAAATTGAAATGCAATGGATTTAGGTTATCCGTTTCTTGTAAAATTAAATAAAATTAAATCTAGTGTGCCAGTTCACACATGTGGAAAGAAATGAGTATAGAGTAGGAAGCTTACATAAAACTGCTGGAGCTAAACCCACTCAATAGCCGTCCAGATTCTGAATATGCCTAAATTGCTTGTGCTTTTAGTCAGCTTCAATATCTCTGCAATTCTTGGTGTAGCCATGAAAGGTCTCGTCCTCTGAGTGGAAGAGGATGGTACGAAGGTGTGAGGACTTTAAATGTCTCTTACAGATCAGCAACAGTTGCTCTATCTACTTCTTGATTTTTGCATCAGCAAAGTCCACCCGCAGATCTGAAGTAGCTTTGCCTCATCAGGTCTACTTGTAGCCCCTGGTTCAGACCTGCAGAGCTCTCCGTTAGACCTTGGGACAGTCACAAAGCAAAGTGGAATATCAGCCACGTCCCTGCTCCCTCTTGTGGTAGCATCATTGCAGTTCAGAAGGGGAAAAACCAGAGAGCAATAGTGGAGCTACAGCAGCAATTTCACAGGGTTTCTTTATCTGTAAAGGCTATAATGTACATTTCCCTGAACCTTTGCCTTTCTGGTGTCTTTGGGCTGGAACTGTTGGGTTTTTTTTTCCTTCTCTGCCCTCTCGTCTATATACATTTATGTGTCCCAGGGTTACAAGTTGTTCAGCAATGTTTTTTGTAAAATTAACTGTGAGTCACAGGGGCATGACAGCACTGGCAATCGAAGGAGTGTATTCAAGACAAGAAGCAAATAAAGCTGTAAAGTACAACCAGTGGGAGAAAATCAAGAAGGAGAAATTATGTTGGTGTAAAATGAGAAAAAAATGTGCATTTAAAATTAGAAACGTGAATTAGAAAATCCATCTGGACTTGAATCTCTGGAAGTTTAAGCACAGGTGTTCCTTTTTACAGCAAAACTCTACAAAGCTGTTGTACAATCTCCATGGAGACTGCACAGTTGGAGGGCTTGTTTCTCCTCCCTTGCAACACGGGGTTCCCAGCCTGCCATCCATGTATAAGTACAGAGGAAATGCTTCTCCTTCCACCACTGCCAGCTACTATCCTTCCACTTTCACCCTACTATACATATTGGCTCTGCACGTTAGTCGGATTAAGTCAGCAAAATAAAACTGGTATCATCTGGTTATACAAAGAAGGCAGCCTATCCATTCACAAAGCTAGCAGGGATTGAAATGATCACCTCATCTAGCTTCCTAATTGTAGCTGTCAATCTTCCACGTGGCATACATTATAAACAAACCACCTGGAAACTCAGTTTGAAAGCAAAAACACACATTAAAATTCAGATGCAATCCCCTTGAGTGAGAATATCAAAAGGATTTAAATTATATCCAGTTTAGATCGTAACTTTTGATACAGTACCTTTGGGAAACATATGTAAACGTGTTAATATTTTTAAAGTTAAATAAGATACACTGTATTGCTTGAAAGTAGGGAAAAAACCAAACAAACCACCTGTGGTAACAGTATGTATTTTTTCTCACTTACTTATTACTTGCATAATGTGCAAAAGGAATTGTTGAAAGTATCTAACATGACTGGCCTCACGATAATTGAAAAAGCTTTTAGAAATGAAATTTCAGGATAGTGGCTTGGTGAGTACATTGGTTGGCAGTTTTCAAAAAAACAGATGAAAAAAACTCCAGAAGAATCCAGTAAAGAGAGCAAAAAATGTTAATCTTTTTAGAAGAAAGGAAGAATATGTCACCATTAATGATCTGATTATCTTGAACACTCCAACACAGAGCTGCTCTGACCTATCTTCTACAGAACTGCTGTATCACCAAGGATAGCAAGAGTAAGGAAACAGGTTTCTTGACTGAATTAAAGAAAATTGAATCAGTATTATAGTGGCAAACCACTTAAGGGAAATTATTTTACAATTTTCTAATGCATTCAGTTTTCTCTGACACACAGGATCAGATTGCTTTTTTCATGAAGTACGGCACATAAAAATGTTTTTAGCTACAGTATTTATACATTCTGGGTAGGTTTCCTTCCTGTCATTTGACTACACAGATCATCACAGACTCTGATTAATCCAGGTCATTCCGAAGGCAATGGTCTAGAGGACAGAAGGGTTTTGCAGTGCTTGAGTCCATAAATCCAAGGCAGAAAATTTGGCCTCTGCAGCGTTAAGGGAAAGATTTTCTAAGGGAAGTCTAGTTTTTGTAGCCTCAGTTTAGCGCTACTATGCTGGAGTCATCAAGTCTCATACTGTTCTCTTCAGTAAGAGCAAAGACATAGCAGCTTTAGATATGTCTGGACTTTCTTTTCACTTCAGGCTATGCTGAATGACTGTGCAGACAACAAATCTGCTAGGTGTCAACCTCACAAGCGCAGGAAACTCCACTGGCCTGGATACACCTTGCCGCTTAGTCCCCTAATATCACAAGCATCGACAGAGGACATATTGCTGGGAACAGCCAGACCCAGACAGGGCAGTTCAGTTTCCAAGCTGTCTGTGGGGGTCTCTTGAGGCAGGATGGTGAGAAACCAGCAGAGCACAATCACGGGCACATCCCAGAGACTGTGCAGGCTCAGTTTGGTACAGCTAAAAATAGGCCCCGTGTTTGTTGCTCCAGTAAAATTCATATAGATCTGTGTCTTTTGATTAGCAGTTGTTCCTCATCTGTGAATACATTGGGGATTCCCCAGCAACTTCTTCAAATGAAAAAAACTTACCTGTTTACTTTATGCCAATGGAAAAAGTAAAAGTTTTATGGTTATCTTTTCAGTGTAAATTTGACCTAAAAAAAAATCCATTTGTTCATTTTATTCTCTTCCCTTTTCCTCTTGTGTTCTATAAATTCTGGTAAGACCGCTAACCTTTCAAATAAATAATTTGTCATTTGGGGAAAAAATGTTTATCATTATTATGCTACAATCCTACCTATCTAACAAAAGGATTTAACAGGGAAGGTTGTATAACTCTTTCTACCTGATTTTATATCACTTCCAGGGCCAGAAGAGGCCTTTTTAAAATTAGTTAAGTATTCTTGTGTAACCTGTTCCCCACATCATAGTCATGGGGAGTGAAAATGACAATTCAGAGTCGATCCCAAACTGAGTGAGAGCCACTTGCTAAGTTACATGGAAATTATGTAAGCAGTAGGTACATAAGAGAAGAGTCACAGTAAGAGTAACAAATATATTGAAATGCACAACTTGGTTCCAGACCATTTTAAAAGGACCCCACACAAACCCCATGTAAACTTGAGTACCTGGAGGATAATACACAGTTTTACACTGAATTGATGATGTTACTGCAAGTGAAAATCACAAACTGGAAGCAAATTTTTCCACTGAATCTTCTGTTAACTTGAATATTAAACCAAAAACTCCACCAAACTGAAAGAAGATGTCAGAAGTTCTCATAGTCTTTACCTCAGGTGAAGGATAAGTACAGACTTGTACAAATTCTCCTCCCTTGCACTTAATAAGTATTTAGAAACATTCTGGAGGTATTCCAACAATGACATTTGCACAGACCGTTGGGATCATGCACCATTTCTGTTTAACAGAGAGAAATTTTATCTCTAAAGATGTCTTATTTCAGAGCATTCAGAACTATAGGGCATGACTTAATAGATAACAAATTTCTTACCCATTTTGTACTCTGTAAATGAAAGTCTCAAAAATCTATGTCAGTATTTAGTCTAACAGTAAATACACAGAATGCAAGCAGAGAAACTGCTGAAAACAGACAAAGAAAGTGTATTATGGATTAGGTTTTGCTTGACTTCTGGGCAGAAATGACTTTTCAAAAGCATTGAAAATGTCCTCAAAATTCCTAAGGTTTTGCAGAAATTGACTTTTAAGGTGGTGTTCTTAGTTACAGAAAAAGGTTCTTGTGGAGTTTTTTTCTACATTTATATTGAAATAAAGTTTTGAGATTAGATAATTCTAAAACAGCAAAAAAATTGTTTCTTGAAAAGAAGTACAGACACAAGGTGTGAAAGGAAAAGCTTAAAAAATTCAAACTCTTCCTTTCTCTTTTTAATCTTTTAAAGTTAGAAAAATATATCTCTGAATTTCCTCTAATCAGGAGATTCTAGAGATAACAGGAAAATCTGTGGTGTGTGATTCTTCTCTGGTACTTCTGGTTTTATCAGTAATGTTTACCTACTCACCAGAGAGTTAACCTTAACATTGACTCAGAAAAAAATGAGTCATGGTTGAAAACACAAGTATTTTCAGTGTTGAAAAGAACTGAGAGCTTTGCAATGACATTTAACCAAGTTGCTTTAATGATGACAAATGTAAATCTCCGTAAGTTTCTCTGGAAAACTGTAACAACAAACATGGTTTTCGAAGTTAAGTGCTATTCTAAAGTCTTTGAAGCTTCAAATTTGTTGTCTGACGTGCAGGTATACCATATATCAGTTCTGTGATGTATGACAGCAGTTTTACAGCCTATGATGGTTTGGAAATTTGAGGAATTCTGAAATGGAAAGAATGTAAAAGATATAATTTCAAAAGGGCTTGCTTTCATTCAGTTCACTGTCTATGGCTGGACACCGGAAACCATGGAAGAAAGCATACTATATCCCCTTGGTTTCTTGGAAAGGCTATTGGAATTGCCTTTAACCAAGTGAAACTTTCACAAGATACTGTGTTTTCCAACCCACGCATCCATGATTATTTTGGAAGACATACAGAATCCACTGGTTCTATTCCATTTTCAAAGTGATGTAACCACTCACTTTGTTTGTCAAACCACTCCAGAAATACTGGCCTATTGTGTCCTGGGGCCAAGCTAAGCCAAGGCTAGCAACGAAATCTCTGATCTTAGAAAATGTTGATTTCATAGGCCACCTAAAAGGCCAAAAGGAAAACCTGGGTACTTCTCTGGGTACTTCTTCCTGGTTAGTTGTCCTTTCTATTACCTTCCTAAATAACCAGAACAGCCAAGCTCAGTTTGTGCAAGCAGCTATGAGGGTAAGACATTGATGGGTAACTTTGGAGCTCATCGGTGGGTTTTTACCACTGCTAATTGTAGGATTAAGGAAGTCCTTGAACTGGTAAAAGGATTAAGGAAGTCCTTGACCTGGTAAAATTTACATAAATTAAGGTGAAAAAGGGTACTGCTAGATCATCCAGATACTCCTACAAGCCACTAGAAAGTATATTTCATAAATAGTTTTTATTTCAAAACTAATGATGAGAGAAAGATTATATACTAAAGAGTAATAAAGTGTCAAATCCAGGGAAGTCAGCTGCACTTCTGTTCAAGCTGGATCAGTCCTACAATTAACAACAGCAAGAAAGAGCAAGGATCCATTGATCGTCTTCTCCAGACAAACATCCTGTCAGCAGGCAACACATTTTATCATGCACTATAAACAGTGAGAAAGATTCACTGGCAATATGATCCTGGTTCATACTGTAATGGACTAAGCTCAAATTCTGTATGTGTCTGTGTTTATCTCAGCCTAAATGTAATTTTTTAAAAACAGATGTAATTTCATGTGTGTATCAAGAGTTAAAATACAAGTATTTTTCATTAGTGAAAAAGCATTATGTATATTGCATGTAATACCGATGTTTTAATTGCTTGCCTCCCAAAGAGGGTTTAAAAGCTGCAATGCACGTATATGGCATCATAAGTTGACATTTTCTTGAACTACCAAAAATTTTTCTGGAGAATGTTGGCATAAGCATTTCAGTGTGTGATGTGTACTCATTTACATAAAAAAATAATCTCAAATTGGCGTGATGCATTTATGAACATATATACTTATATGCAGGAGCTAGCAACGACCCATTTTCCTTTTAAAAATTTATTGACTCTATCATCTCATTTTGCAGAGGGCCAGCAAATGGATGATTTCTTTGTGAGGTGGTTTTTGGCGTGCAAAGCACGAGATTTAGATGTCTTAGCTCTGTCACTTAAACCATCCAGAGAATTTCCGGTGGTAGTTATCAAGACTTTTCTATAAATAGCAGTATCATTAGCAAACAGCATGCATGGAAGTTAAGAATCAGGCAAAGAAGGTGAAAAAGATTGGGTAAATTTAGACTAGATGTAAGAAAGAAATTTTTTGCACTGAGCGTGGTGAAACACTGGCCCAGATTGCCCAGAGAGGTGGTCGATGCCCCATCCATGAAAACATTCAAGGTCAGGTTGAATGGGGCTCTGAGCAACCTGATCAAGTTGAAGATGTCCCTGCTCACTACAGGGGGTTCGGGCTAGGTGGCCTTTAAAGGTCCCTTCCAACACAAACCATTCTACAATTCTATGGTTCTATGAAAGATGAATGATTAGACAAGCAGCTATATGTTGTACATGACTTATACATATGAATGAAAAAGTAAGAGCACCTGCTTTTCTTTCTCCCCTTTTTCTCTGTCTCCACTTATCAGGACTGCCTAATATTTTATGCACATTCTTGGTTACAAGATACAGTGCTGCATCAGTGCAATGCCTTTTTAAACCACCTATCAGCTGAATACAGCCCTTCAGGCAGACTGACAAAGCCAGCTGAGCTAGGTGCTGTCATGACTGTTATTTCAAAGGCATTCTCAACAAAAGCACTTTCCATTTTAGTCTCAGAAATCTTGGAGCTCAGCAGGGTGTTTACTCTGTTTTTCAGTCAATTTTGCTACATGGGCTGAGTCTGTATTAGTAGTAATATACCCACAATATTTTACTCAAAGTACAAGCCCACAATAGTCAGGGTAGACCAGGTTTTGTCCAGATGACACAGTGCAGTACCACATAAATATATTCACAGTAGCTCTGAAGAAGATAGGTGTCAGAGGCGACATTACCCGTGTTAGAGTAATCCCGGCTAATATATCTGGATCTTCTATTTCAGCTTTGCCAGTGTTTAAGCTGCATTGATCTGTCTTTTTAGTGAGAATGATTGATCCGATCTTCTGTGCAAATTCACAGTATCACTTCACCTTTGCATTCAGATCAGCTCTTCTAAACCACGCTCCCCTCATCTATCATTTTTCCTTCTATTCGATTTTGAGCACTTTCTTAGAACTGTACCCGGAATACTTGGTTACCACCAGTTGCAGTCGCATGACCTCAGAATTTTCTTTTTCCTTTTTAGATTCTGTTCAGATCACCTATTTGGTTTACTGACATTTCTAGGCAAAGTTTTTTATGGATAGTTCTAGTTCACAGAAATTTTTATATTTCATTTTTAAACTTCTTTTAGCAAGAAAGATTTGAAAACTAACACAAATAATTGAGTATTGTGGCCCAGTGAATCATTGCCTTTTTGCTATGTGGTACTGCTTTGAACATGCTCACTGAACAAAAATAATAATGCTTTACTGTTAGTCTATTTCAGGTGAATACCTTTTATTCAACTAATAGTAAATAATTCCCTAGATGATAACATTTTTTATCTTCTGCTGTTGAATCCAGGGCTATTTCCCTGAAATGGAAAGTCCTCTTAATATTCAAATTACAGTTTAACAAACTTCTGGTTTTTTATTCTAACATTCTCAAAACTCACTTTTAGAAATGTTATTTTTAAGCATGATTAATACATTTATTTTTTATTCTGTAGAACATGATTGTTGTTTCTATGAGTTATCACCCTTCTCTTATAGCTTATTTTTGAAAGAGGTTGTTGTAGGAGTTAAGTTTTTTATAGATTATTTCTCTCTTTCAAGTTGAAATTTCTTTGGTTAATTTTGAGTGGCTTTCCCTCATGCAGAAGAAAAAATAACATGTTGAAAAAACACAAGAAAAGTCTTCTTTCTTTGCTCCCCTAAGTAACAATAACCAGTAATTCAGTCTCTTAATTTGATTTTATGAACTCTTTGTATTTTTAATTACTGTTAATTAATAATTCCACTTATTTCCCAATGTTTTCAATCTTGGAAAGCTTGTTGGTACAGTATTAATGGTACCCCACACCATGAAAGGCATTGTTTCACTGGACAGTATAACTTTGATGATGTAACTTTATACTCCGTACCAGGACTTTGCCACCACTTTCTGGATAAAAGAAAGTCCTTGCTTCCAGTTCCTGATAGTCTTCACAAAGCAGGGAGAATTCATACGTTGATGAGGTGGGTGATATCAAACTGTTACTATTAAGTCCTCTTTGACATAACGCATTGGAGTGTCATTTCGTGAAAGGGTAGCGCTCATCAGTCCATCAGCTCCTTTTATGCACCTGCTTGCTATACCATGCATAGTGGAAGTGACATTCCACATATGTCAGAAATGCTTCTAATATCAGTGCCAACCATCTGGTGACAGAGTAAAGATCAGTATAAAAGAAGCTCAGTGAAAGAATGAGAGGAATTGGGTACAAACTGAAATACAAACAATTCTGTTCAAACATAAGAAACAAACTTTCTTACTGTGAGGGTGATCAAACACTGGAACAGGTTTGCCCAGAGATGTTGCAGAATTTCTAGTCTCACACATTATCAAAACCCAGCTGGACACAGTTCTGAACAATCTGTCCTAGCTGACCCAGCTTAAAGCAGAAGATTGCCCTAGAAAATCTCCAGATGCCCCTTCTGACCTTAAAGATTCTGTGATTCTGTGGGGTTTGTTCATAGGCAAGACGATGATGGATAAATTAGGAGATTGTTGAACTTATTGCAACCAGTTGGTCTTAAGAACTGGGGCACAGATCCCTAGGAAAAAAAGACTTTACCAGTTCATAGGTGGAAGAACATTCTGATATGAAATGTAAATGAAATTTGGATGGGAGTCACCATCTCACCTTGCCTGACACTTTTTCTTCAGCAACAAAAGTTCCAAAGAACAGTGGAAAGAAGCTTTAAGGTATTACTTGGCTGGAAACAAGAATGGTTCCTGAACACTACGCTACTCATTACTGCCTTCTTCGATATTGGTACTGGAGGGGGCCAAGATCAGCTGAAGTGCCCTTAGCCTTTGGACGTTAGCAGTTTCCCAAATTGTTTCCAAGACCTGTTAGAATTCAAAGTATTTTTAAAACTATTGCTCTGGTCTTCTTGCTACCTAGAGGGTAGAAGAGCAGCTATGTGTCTTAGATGAGTAACAGCTGTCTTTGATCCTGAACATTTCCAAAGTACAATGGGTGCAAAATAACTGTTTCCTGAGTATTTGCCTTTCTAAAAAATAGCAGTAATAATGTGTCCCTTTCAAAAATAATTAGCTACTTAGAGAATTGATGGTTTCTATATTTAAGTTATTGAATCAAATCCATTGTGATTTGCAGAGAGCAGAACATTACATGTTCTGGTAGCTAGATAATAGGATCTGTACACTGGGGATTTTTCTGTCTGTCCCCATGCACAGATGTTATCATGACAGGAATCACAGGGGGGATAAAAATCAACTGTTTCACAAGAACACCAAGAAATGAATAGACACAAAAACCTGAAAAACAATGTTCCTAGTTCAAGATAATGACTCACTGACAGAACTGCATTTGGGGATAAAAAAGTGATAACTTGGAGTATTTCTGTCCAAGGATTAGAGTGTCCTTGGTTCAGTTCCCAGGGCTGACACTAGCCTTCTGGATGACTGTCAGTCACTTCACAGCTTTACATCCCAGTTTCCAACTTTCCAAATTATTCTAGTTCTTTGTAGCACACTCATTGAGATCTGCTGACAAAGTCCTTTTATTCTTGGTAATAATTGCAGAGCTCATATTATCATCTTGTGCATGCGCAAAATTGCTGTACCTCACTGAAAGACAAGTTTGTGTCTAGTAGTGTGTGTAGTAACTTCCCCTGAATGTATTACCACATCTTCCTGTTGATCTACCTCTGTCATTATCTCACTGTTTATTTCATGAGGGCCTAATTATGAAAACTTTTATCATAGAATCAGAAAATCAGAGAATCATAGGTTAGAAAAGACCTTTAAGATCATCAAGCCCAACCATCAAGCCAACACCACCGTGCCTACTAAACCATGTCCTGAAATGCCACATCTACAAATTTTTTGAACACCTCCAGAGATGGTGACTTTACTGCTTCCCTGGGCAGCCTATTCCAATGCCTGACCACTCTTTCAGTAAAGAATTTTTCCTGATCTCTAGCCTAAACCTCCCCTGATGCAACCTGAGGTCATTTCCCCTCGTCCTATCAGTTATTTCAGTTATTTCAGTTTATGAGAAGGAGTTGCTTTCTCTGATGAAGGAGATCCTAAACTTCATTTCTACTTTTAATTTCAGCATTTTGAGGGTCATCATGGTTCCTTACAGAGGTTTGTAATAGAGAAATGCCAGCTTATTTGTGCTAGTTACATCTTCTGTACCTTTCAAAATCACTACTGTACTAGTCTGACTGTCTGGCTCTTGAGATATTTTATTTGTCCTGCTGATCCGACTAAGAGAAGAAAAAGTTAGACTAGGAATGTCACAGACTCTGTTTCTTACTTCAGAAATATTCTTTATGGACTTTTCTTCCAGTGAAGTTTTTTTTTCCTTACATTCTCTTGTAAAGGAGGTAGAGAATAGTCTTAATGAAAAGTAGGTCAAGTAGCCAACTGGTACAAAGAAAATGTATTCCTATAATATTAGTAATTGACTTGAATCCACCTTTTAGATTTTCTGTGTGTACATATTTAATAACTGTGTTCAGAATGTATAGTCCTGTATTACAACATGAAATGCACCCACTATACTGAGCTTGAAACTGTTTTCTTTGGGCACAAATACCAGCAACATGGACGTTACTAGGGTTGCTTTAAACCAGTCAGCTTCTCATTTCACTACACTATATTTTCATGACTGCAGTGTAAAAATGCTTTCAACCATTCGTAGTGAATGTCAGTATCAGCTTCTCTGCTTTAAAAAAATGAAACAGAAAGTGGGAAAAAAATATGAATAAGAGAACCAGAGCCTAGACACAAAGCAGCAAAGGTAACAGTGTACTAATGAGACATATACATATATCAGAGTAGGCCAGTGAGAGGCTTAATTGCCTTGTCCATGTGTGGCCAAGCAACCAGGTAGGAACATCTGTTATAAAAGTTAATGCTTGATCAACTGATGTTCAATAAGTTTTGTTGTTTAAGGACGTAGTAATAAAATCTAATGTGGGAGGGCAGAAGCCAAGCAGTGAAATGGGTCAGGTGAGTAATGAAAAGTAGAAGGGAATGAATCTCTGCTATATATTTTTAGGCAAGCATGCCATAGAAGGTGCAGGCTCAGCTTTCTTTTGTTTTTTACTGTTGAGGATGTAAAGGTCAGTGATACAAAAAAATTTCAAAAACAAGTTAGGCATTGAAAATGACTTCTGAGGATCTGCTAGTTTAGAGAAGAATACAAGTTTATCTTATTTGTCAGCTCTGTGCATGTTACTGGAGCCAGAAGACTTATCTGCAGGACTTCAATAAGCGAGGACAGCGTAATCAGCTTTTGTTTTAGTAGAAGGCTTCCAGAATTTCTGTCTTAAGTGAGAGTTGGGTACTTCTGGTATGTAATCAAAGATAGAAAAAAGCAGTATTTTTTCTCTGTGGTCATAGAAACTCGGACTGAATAATCACCACACACCCTTAGTGCACCAAGAACATCCTAGTATAAGAAAGGCATGAACACACTGGAGTCCAGCAAAGGGCCACAAAGATTACTAGGGATTGGAGCATCTGTCGTTGAGGAGAGGCTGAGAGAACTGGGACTGCTCAACCTGAAGAAGAGAAGGCTCAGAGGGATCTTTTCAATCCATATAGTTACCTGATGGGAGCAGTAAGGAAGACAGAACAGACTCTCTTCAGTGGTGCTCAGTGACAGGACAAGAGGCAACGGGCATAAACAAAAATACAGGAAATTCTGTTTAAACATAGGAAAAAAAATCATTTTTATCATAATGGTAACAGCACTAGGATGAGTTGATCAGAGAAGTCGTGACGTTTCCAATCTTGAAGGCATGCCAGACCCGAGAGGACAAGGTCTTGGGCAGCCTGCTCTAGGTGACCCCACTTAAAGCAGGAGATTTGAACTAGACGATCACCAGAGGACCTTTCCAGACTCAACAATTCTGGGACAACATTGGGCAGGAAGGTACCAACTAGCTTGAAAAGTTGCAGGCTTACACATTAGCAGCTATGCTCATGGAAATGGATCTACACACAGAGTGAGTTTGTTTGACATAATAAAAAAAAAAGGTGTTTCTAGAATCACCAAAAAAGTCAAAAGCTAGGTTCACCATATTGAACTGTTTCAGCTGAAAAGATCCGGGGTTGGGGAGATGAAAATGTAAATCATTTCCTTTCTGAATCTGTGTGTATTTTTTTTCCTGGATGTTGCTTGCCTGAATAGGTAAACATACAGAATAAAATCAAAGAACAAAATGTCTGCTCAACTGCAACAAGCTGCCTATGTGCTCAGGGTGTCTTCCAGACTTGCCCTCAGCCAGCAGTGTTGAGGCTGGAGGCCAGCTGGTCATGGTAGTCGCTGCAGGAGAAACTGCTCTAGAAATAGTGGCAGCAAGAAATGTGAGGGGAAGAGTGAGATCTTGTGACATGTGGCCCCTTGATATTAGCAGAACAACAAGAGTCCTGACTGCCTGGCTCCCACTCTAGTTTATTAAGTGACTGAAAAAATGATAAATTGCTTTAGAGATGTGCAGAGTGGATCAGCACGGGTCCAGCCTTTTTCATTACACAGAAAGTAATTACAAAATCCAAGACCTCTCTCTACTTTTCTTAAATCCAATGTCTGTTTTGGTGTGTGTGGGGAGATGTGTTAAATCAATATGTACACTGAGGGTAAAATTCATTACACTTCATAGAGTCAATAACTGAAAATGCTAAAGAAAGGGTATTATTGATGTGTGGTTTTAATATGAAAATTAATTTTTTTTACATGTGTATAATTAGGTACATTTTATCTTCCTTACTCTCATTTTAACTTAAAAGAAGTAGTTGAAGCAATATAATCCTTCTACATATTTGTTTCCTTTATTCTCTTTTAAGAGAATGGAGTTTTTCTGGAAAATGAACTGTATCTACAGAAAGTTAAGGTAGATGTTTACTGTAGGTTATATGGCTACGGGAAACACAGTTCTACTTTTTATATAAATATAAAGCCACCTTTAAACAGGAAGGTAAGACTCAGAGTTCTGTAGTAATCTTCAACAATCAGCTAAACCAGGCGGAGTTCTGTAGATCTGTCCTCAAAGGCACACTTTCCTATAATCTCCCCGTTTACTGCACTATATTCAGAAACTATGGCACTGTGTCACGGATGGTTTAATAGACCTGAACTGTAAAGCAGTGTTAATATTCCAGTCTTCCAAGAATGTGTTCTCCTTTCTCTTGTTTTGCCTGAGCCTTTCCTGCCTCACTGCTGGGTTGACTTTTCTAGCCTATCCTGTCAGGTAAAGCTGTATAGCTTTAAAGGATTTGCAGAACATTTGCTCAAGATTTGATATTGCTATATTAGATCTGATGATCAACATTGCACCCAGACCTTACTTCCATATAGTCAAATAAACAAGACTGTAAAGACCATTTGCAATTTTCCCACCCGCCCAGCTTCCCCACATTTGAATTACTGCTATGCACTGTATTTGCTTTAATCTAGGTAGTCAGTTAAGGATTATACGCATCAGTGCAAGACATTTGAATTTCTTTATATCTACCTAGGGTGAGTGTCGATACTACAAATCAGAATTGTTCTGTCTACAGAGAACTGACCCCCAAACTCCTAATGATGAAAGGTGTCTGCAGAAAGAGAGTGCAGGATTGCTTACCAATGTGTTTTTGTATGCTATTAAATCGTCTTTCCTCTCTTTACCAGAGAGTTTTCACATAGTTAATTCACTTAAACCATCTTTTGTCCTTCTAGGAAAGGGATTCATTTATCTAACTGGTGCCTTTGGAAGACACATTTTCTGGCCTCTGTCCATAGCCAGTGGAGACACAGGAACAGCAAGAGAGAATCTCACAGGCTGAATCATCCAATTTGTTTTAAATAGGTTGAACGATATATGAATATGTCCCTCTCTGAGGTGAGGGGGTTTAGGGAGTGACCCTCAGGGAGGATCTAATGACCATGTCCAACTCTTTGATAGCCCAAGACAGCACAATTATGTTAATTTTGTGTCCTTTTCTGTCAGAGTTGTGGAAGTGCTCAGTATGCACAGCTGCAGCTGGAGGCAATGAGCTGTACTTGGAGCATGGAGAGTGGAGGTTAATCCCAAATCAGCCAGACAGTTTCTGTAGGGAGGTAAGAAATATCTCTTATTGCATATACTCACACCTGGAAAAAACAGGAAAGTGTTCAGACAGGAAAACCCTTCTTCAGATGTGTGTGTGTAAGTTTGTTTCTTTCACACATGTATCAGTGCATCTTGTACATGATATTTCTACAGCCTGAAAATCTGATTTTATTTATACCTTAGACCATCAGATTGCAAAACATGACTGTTGCTGGAAAGGTGGTATCGTTTCCAGCCAAATTACGGTATCAGGTAGTTTCTGCCCTTAAAAAACTGCAAAATTACAGATGGAGGGCGGGGGAAAGTGATTAAACAAGCATACAGTGAAGGGGTGTGACCAAGTCTGTAATTTAAATCATGGCATAAGGTGACTTCTTTTTTTGTCTTTGTGGCCTTAAGACACTGTGTTGCTATTGAATTATTAATGTTATTTTTTAACAACCAAGAGGGAAAGGCTTTTCTCAGAAGAGCTATACTGTCAAATGTGTTACAAGGTGAAAAACCTCAAGTACCTGTTTTGGAAGCTGGTTTAAAACTTGATCCATTAAATTTGCTGTAACTATCAAACACACACAGTGCTTCTGATTGAAATGCCCTTTACATTGAAATGATTCTGATTGAAATGTCCTTCAAAAATTTTCCAGAATGCATATCTTTTATTTTTACATAGATATAACGCCTTTCAATCCTAGCTTACAGGAGACAGTTTCAAACCTACCTTCTACCGAATTTAACAACCTACCCTAAAGGTTACTTTGAAGCCACATTCTTGACTTTCTGCAAAACACTAGAGAAAATGGGCAAGAAAGGACTTCCATTTTCTTTGACATAGCTGTAAAACATGCATGTGTGACTAGACTAAGTTATTGAGAGGGGACAGGGTCACTCTTTTCTGCTTTTGTGACAATCTTTCAAATATAGCTCAACTTTGATCTACATTCACAAAAGAAAATGGCACATTTATGGGGGACTTTGGATGCCTGGATGTTACTGCTATGAGAAATGGGAGGGATAGCACCATTGTCCTCAAGATATGCAACGTGATGAGCTACAGTTACAGTGCAGGCATCCCATCACAACAGCCACTCATGCCCATGGTGCCTGCTACTTTTACACGCAAGGATTAATATCAAGAATTCATTATCAATGCCTTTGCAAAAAGCAAAAAATGGATAAAAAATTTTGTTTCTTGGGATGTTAACTGGTTACAGCAGTCATTCTATGCCAGGTTTTGCCTGCTGTATGCCTAAATAATATAAGCAGCGAAATGAGGTACAAGAAAATCAGTCACCTGCATCTTGATTACATCTATAAAGCCAGAGGCAGGGTCCGTAGATTCTTCAGTGATTTTCCCTTTTTTTTTTTAACACCTTCCACGTTTGGAAAGCAAGAGTGGCTATAAGTTTGTGGAAAATGGGCTTATTGCTCTGTATTCAGCTGCACGCATATATCTTCATTATAATTTTTAACTTTTATTTCAAGCTTTTCAAAGAAAAAGCAGCTAAAAGCATGGTTTCAGTTCAGAACAGCAAATGAGTATGTTCAGTTTTGGAACCCAAAGCCTATCATGGTGAAACATTTCCAGTTTGACAAATATTCATGTAGAATGAGAAGACGTCTCAAAGTGTTTCTGCTTTCAGAAAAAATGCATTATTTCATTTTAAATATCTTTTGATAGTGGAATTTCTCTACAGGCCTCAATCCACACCTAGAAGCTTCCAAATGTGGTAACATCCACTACAGCTACTCAACTGAGAACAAACTAAAGACCTTTCTCAAGCCTCGATCAAAACCAAGTAAGGATTTCAGGGTCCACCAAAGAAAATTCAAAATGGAATATAAAACTTATTACTTATCCACACTTCCTTCATCAGGACAAAATATAAGGTAGCTCATCTGCATCTCTTTCCTGTCTCACAACACTGTTCTTATAACATTTCCTCCATTTTCTGTACTTATCATACTCTATTTACCCATGCTTAAAGCATGTGCTGTGAATTTTAGCAAGCCAACAAACCAGGTACCTAAGCAGGCAAGCAGCTCAACAGCAGCCCGTCTTTCTTTTATCATTCATCACATAAAGGACTTGAGCTTTTTCCTTCTGTACTTCATTTTTAAGCTGCTATTCGCAAAATAGTCTGTGAATAAAGCGGTGTTCCAAATATGGTTTTAGAACCTAAGGATTAGCAAACTGCTTAGTTTCTGAGAAACCTGAAGAAGACATTTTCATATGAGATTTGAAAAATAATGAATATTGTCTTATGACCATTAAAGCTGTTCACAGTTACTGAAAAATGTTTAGGTATGCTGCTGCTCTGGAAACCCCCAGAAGACATCGGGACCCTATTCTGCCAACTACAATACTGGCACATAATATAACAACACTTTGTCTTAAAAGATTAGTACACAGATGTAACACAAGAATGTATCTGGTTAAGAGCTCTTGAATAAGTATTTAATCAGACAAAAATGGTAATGAGGGAGAGAAAAAAAATATCATTGCCTCCATCATAGGTGGGGGTCTAGGAAAAAGAAACTAAGTGCCTACATTTTGCCCACAGTCTCGAGCAGTATTTAGATGGCCTGTGGATCAGACCAGCACCTCAATTAGAAAATAATTCCTTCTTTGTCTGTGATGAAAGGGTATAGAAAAAGTAATTTCTTTCATCAGGATTTTCTGGAACTGATCTGTGAATTTCATTTTTGTGGGGAACCTTATCATTTTAAGTGACTACACTGGGTTAATGAATAAAAGTTAAAGCATGTGACAGGTCATCTGAAACACTAATTTAATGTTGTTGGGTTTGTGTTTGTTTTTAATTTTGGTGAGATTATTTTTTACCCTGAAGTGTATTTGATTTGCTTGACATAACAGAAGCATAAAAATTTTTTAACGTTTTTATAACTTCTGCTACATCTTAATAACATTATTGATTCTAAAAATGAAGGAATTACTTTTAAAACCAAAAATACTAGTAGAAAGTATTGGAATAAAATCAACCTTCTCTTTTTTTTATTTCCTAAAATTATTTAACCAACATTAATTCCTCCTATTTTCTTCCCAGTTAAAAACCAACCATGTCTTTAAAATATGCTTTATCTTTTGACAAAATGACCATTAATTGTTACAAAATTGCCTTCCCAAAAGCTAGCTTTACTACAGTCATTTTAAGACTGATGTATTCAAAATATGAGAAAATTTTTCTAGCATTTAGTCTTATTTTTATGTGACTTCATATATCTCAAAGGCCATACAATCACATTGCTTTTTTTTCACAATGCCTTGCGGTTGTTTGAAATACACTCCAACTTTATCTGAAGTAATCAAGAGATGTAAATTGAAAACTTTGGTGGATAACTTGCATTTTTAATCATTGCTAGTTTTACAAAATTGTTCCTTATTTACAATCTTATGCCGTATTTGTCATTTCAGTACACAAGCTCTAACTTTTAGCTGCTTGTTCTTGTTATGTCTATCTTTGTTATACATGAAAAAAGGTAGGGGAAATACCTTTCAGCATTTATTTCCTCTTTATTATCGAATCGCATTGTACATCTTAATCAACCCATTTCTTGATCTTAAATTAGAAGTCTCAGAGTTCAGTTTGTTTAACTTTGTGTTTAGCTTTCTGTTTAGCTAAATAAATTGAACTCCAAGACTTCTAATTGAAGAGATATTATTTAGTTTTTAATAAATGTTATTCTACTTTTTTCAACACATGTATGGATTTTTGAAATTATCAAAAGTTTTACAGAAGTCCTGGTCCACACCTATGTTAGCAGCAGTGTATGCAGCGGAGAAATCAACTTACAGTTTGGTAATATAGCATATTGCCCCAATACAACAGAAAAATAAGCCATAAATACATCCTAAATAAAGGATAAAAGCTGTTCGACATTTGCTGGAAAGTATGTTAAGTGGTTTTCACAGACAAAGTTGTATGCGCTCCAGGGTCTGTGCCTGATTGCAGTTTATTAATTTAACAATTAATAATAGATGTCCACTTCATCTTGCTCAATGACTTGCATGTATCTTAATTATTAAGCGTGAATACATTAATACACGTACATTGCCAAGAGCAGAGACATATGTTTGTAGGTAAGCTGAACTTTTCTGCCTTTTTTTCCTTTTAAATTCCAAACTTCAGAAGTTTTTCTTGGTAGAGAAACAGATCTGTGCTTTTGTTAGACTGAAAACAAAAGTCATCTTTCCCTGTAGAGCAAGAGAGCATCTGAAGTTGTCTGGTTCAGAGGCCAGGACGGGGTTTTCAGAAATGCTCTGCACTGAGCTAATTCTGTCCTGAGTCAAGTCGATTCAGCACCGATAGCAGAGTAACTAGGCAAACGTGGAGTCCTTTTGGAACAATTTTTGTGACATGAAGATTCTTTCACACCAACGGAAACAAAAAGACCCTTTAAAAGGCAAGAACAGCAGTGCTGCATCAGAGAAAGGGTCAGTCTAACCCAGGGCACTGTTTGTAAAAGTAGCCAACAGCAAATGCCTGCAGAATAATTTTAGAGCAGGGCAAGCATCTGGTGATGCTTTCCCAGAATATTCTCCCAGCACTGCAACGATTTACTTCCCAGAGCTTCCTGAATTAAACTGTTCAAAGGCTTTAATTGTATTACATGGAAGTACATGCAACAGAGACAACAAGGAATGTGTCAAACATGTCTGTATACCGAGAATACAGTTGTCTTCTAAACCCTCATAAGATTCCTGCCTTCAGCATCTGTTTGGCAGCTGCTGAGACAAACTTGCATATTGTTGCATGTCAAATACAGCAATAGCCCTGAACAGTAAGGAGAGGAAATCAAAATCAAGGGGGTTACCCTTTGGTGTTCATGGCATGCAATTTTTCATGTAGCATGTTCCTGATGTATTGAGCACACAACAGCAAGCTGACAGAGCAGTCATTATCCTGGAGGATGTGGCTGCTATTCAGGGAAACTTCAGAAAGCTGGGGAAATGAGCTCATAGGGACCTCATGAAGTTCGAAAAGGTACCCTGCATATGGGACGGAATATCTCCTTACAGTGATCCAGGCTAGGGTTCATAAAAGAACTGGAGGTCCTGGTGGGAGGATTAGCTGAACAAGAGTCAGCCCTATACCCCTGCAGCAAAGAAGACCAACTGCATCCCGGGCTGTTAGGATCCTGGCACAGAATCATTCCAGGGAATTGATCCTCCCCTCCCGAGACCACATCTGGAGTTTTGGGCTGGAAGAGTACAGTTTTGGGCTTACAGCAGAAAGAAAGGCATTTGCATACAGGTCTGATTGCAGCAAAGGTCTACTAAGATTTTTGCCAAGGTTGGCTCAGTTGCAGATGTCCAAAGACCCTGGAGAAGCAGCTGCTGGACCTGTGCAGACTGACTTGGGAAGATAGTTAGGAGTGTGCTGTGAGGTTAAAATAATACCATGTGACTTGCAAGATTTACACATAGATAGGCAGATTCCATGCAGAAATGTGGAAGGACTACTTCCATTCTTTCCAGCCCTTAGAGGAGAACACAGAGATGATGGCTCAAGGATCATTTTCCCTGCTTTATTTTAATAATGGCCTTTTGAAAGGAAAACACTTCCACCTTCCAGCAGTATTTGAAATATTCCTTGCTTCAATCTCTGTCTTCATGTCAGATGCCATCAGTCACTGCTGATGGCTCCATTTCCAAGGGAGACCAAATCCTTTGGATGAGGGGAGATGGACTCCTTGCTGCTCACAGCTTCTGTATCTGCTTCCATGGATCCCTTCTAATCCTCATAATGAAGCTTTTATAATGCTACAGACATTTGATACACATTTGCTTGTCACACCATGGTCACTGGATGGCCCTGGTTAAATAGAAGATTTTGCCCAAGTGAGAGCTGGATTAGCAAATTTCTGTGCTGCCCTGTTGCTTAAGTATTTACCTACCCTTGGGAAGTTGAAGCATTAATACCGTTAATGAAATTATTTTTCTGTTTGACCATGTTATCCTGAAACTTTTTCTGATGTTCAGAGTTAATGATTTGCAGCTGCTTAGATGGATTTCATCTAAGGTTCCTAAAGGTGCAAAAGCACTATATGACACTTTGCAATAAAAAGTTTATCTTTAAGTGATTTACTTTACCTTGACATAATCCTGAAAGAAAATATCAAAAGGAAAAGGCAAGAGTGAAGTCCCTCTAGACAGCAAGGGTTCACAAATTATCCTTGTTGTCCTTTGAATAAGAGATATGACATTTTCATGTATCAGTAACTTCTCTACAGACTGAAAAATGGATGTTAGGGAAGAGATTTGGCTTCTATAAATCTAGAAGACTGATTGTGTAAAAGTGGTGATAGATGTTGTAAAACCAGTAGGAAATGTGAGCAATGTGTCAGAGCACAACCCATCCAAAACACAGAGGGCTTAAAGTGTTTTTTAGCTGTTACACCATTTCAATATGTGATGGCAAATGTTTCTTGTTTTACTGAAGCTGATAAACACCCCCGCCCACTAAATTAAGATTATTGATAAAATATCTACTAGATCGTTCTCTGGGTAAGAAATACTCAAACATTTCTGTTTCTAATGAGGCATTATTTTATAAAATCAATTGTTTTCTGATGGTAAAAAAAGGAATCATTAAAAATGAGTTCTTCTCACAGCCAATCTAAAACAAAGATTGCATGAAGTATAATTGAGAGTTGCTGCAGTAAGCCTGTTGTGGCAACAGCCTCCAACATATTTGGGCTGGTGTCAAGTGTTTGTGGGAACCAGCCTGAGACCAAACGAGCTCACACTTCACCTTTGAGAACAGTTATGAATCCTGCCAATTTCCATGGACTGGAACTCCATGAATGCACAAACCAAGAGCAGATTTTAGCTGATCACTGTGACAAAGTACACAGTGGTAGGGTGTACAAAATAGGCCATTCTCTGCAGAAACTGCTAATCCTTCTGAAAAGAATGCCACATTTTTAGCATTAGACCTCATACATTGTTAATGAAGAAGAGAAACAATTAAACGGGTAAAGGGGACTATTAAAACAACACTTACTTCTGACAACTTGATAAAGTATCCCACTAGCTAATCAATACAGCTTCTGGCAGTCTAACAGGCCTTATCGATGTTACTGATGTCTGCATATTTGCTAGTTTTAAGTTCCTGTGCTACATCAACAGGGTGCCACGGGAGTGTTTTTTTTTGTTGTAAATGAGCTGAGAGAAAGGAGAACCCAGTGGACGAGGAAGTTTTCCTTGGGACAGAGTTTTTGAAAACCATTTGTGTCATCCTGCTTTTGTTCCCTGTCAGGTTTTACCTTCCTTTTTTGTCTCTTGGAAAAAAAAAAAAGATCTGAATCAAAGCTAAAAGGGTGACTTAATCTCTAACTTAATTTTTGTAAGCAAAACGGTACTAAGTAAGAAAAATGGTACTATAAAGTAAGCAAAACTACTACAAACACAACTGAGTGTTGGCCACATAGATTATCAGAAGAAAAGTAAGGAGCTGGTGACATACAGTGAAAAACCCATGCTGGTATTCAGCATATTTCAACACCGGTACTATGCATGACAAATCATCTTCCAGTTCTACCTCTTATTTCCACATTACCAAAGACACTCAAGTTGTCATTTAGTAAAACTACAAAGTAATTATTCAATCAGGCCATGTTCCAGTGTACTATATTAGATTTGGATCTTCATCAGTTCTGCATTAATTAGTCTATCTGGCTACTTTAACAGATGTTGATCTAATGATAATAATGTTGTTTGGTATAGGTGAGCAGTGGATACGGTTAAAAAAGGAAGTGATGCAAGAGCTATTTAAGTCAGCAACAAGACTCAAGCAGCCATTACATGAGATTTCATATATGTTTGCATGTGAGAAGGTAGGGCAGGACAAGCATAACAAGCAGAAGCAGACTGTTATGCTTTAGTCTGGTTTTACCCAAGGTCTCTGAAAAACAAAGCATCAGTTCCGTGCTGTATTAGTGGTAACTATTTGCAGATTCTGCCTTTTCTGGAAAAGTGTAGGAACCATTACGAAGTTTTTCAGGCAAGATGTTATTACCTGATAAGTGACAGTCATCCTGTTTTAGTATCAATTTTATGTGGTATTTGACAGTACTAGGGTGAGACTGTAAAAATGAACTTCTACATGTCTTCATTTTTTCTGAAGGATAGTCTTCTGACTTCACAATCAGAGCTTTTCATTTCGAGAATTTTCCAAGAATGTTTTCTGCTGGGTCTCCAAATGTACATGTAAATGTAAATATTCAGCTTGACAGTACAGTTAAGAGAAGGAAATAATCTGGTTCTGGTACAAGAATGACATAAGTCATTATTCTTTAGTTTTCATTAACAGTGATAATGATAATGATACTGATGATGGCAAAATAATTTTCACATAACAACCTCTCCAAACTCTGGTTTTGTTTTATGTTGATAGTAATCATATTTTTTTCTCACACTGTCATCTGAGTAGATGTTTCTATCTAGAAAGGTTTTTTCCCCCCTCTGTTACATGGGTATTAAAAAAACTTTGTCCCATGGGAACTAACAGCATCTGTCACACTGTTAATATTTTTCCTCCTCCACAGCAGGGAAATTTTCTCAAATTCCCTAAGAACATAAATTAAGGTAAACCAGGAACAATTTTTTGCAGCCTCTACTTAGCTGGACATTTGCTTCTGTCCCAGAGCAGAAAAGAGGCTTATGCGCCCAAAAGCTTTTCTCTATTTTTTTGGGTTGTATGCAAAGATGTGGTTTCTCTTTACAAATTACACATTCTTAGTTTCAATTTAATTGAATGAAAGACTTGTTAGAACAAATTTCATCAGAAGACATTTGGAAGGCATAGAGTCAAATAAAAATACAACAGTTCATTGAAAGTTGCGTACAGATTAACCAACTGTATCTCTTGCTGAGAACTGATAGTTTAAGCTTGTTGATTTTCACTTGTATAAAGCTTTCCAAAAGGAGTTTGATGCATCTGTTTAACACTGCGAATCAAAAGAAAGTTGATTAATTTATTTCTGCACACACCCCTAGTGTACTCCTTGATTGATTGTTGTGTACACCTAGAAGACTAGGAATAGAGATGGAGACATTTTGCAAAAATACAGGAAGTCTTGGTGATACTTAATGTTGAGATAGAAGGGAGAAAATAGGTGAGAGCTTGCTTTGATAGCCATCACTAAAGTTACATTCCTAAATAACATCTATGGGGGGAATAAATAAGTTTTTTCATAAAAGACAGAAATCTGAGATTAAAATAATTTCCCGGGATTTAAGATATTCTGTGTTGCTATAAATTTGGAGCCTTGATGTGTAACCCTTGCCAAATGACTGCCAGTAATGTTCAGTGAGATGGCTGAGCTGATCTAAGAGATCCCTGCTGTCGTCCCGTTTCCCTGTCCTTTCCCCATGCCTTCCTTTTTGATTACTTTCTCCTGTAACTTCATTTGTAGCAGCTCTGGTACTCTTCTGACCTTCAGTGACCCTTTTCAGTTCACTAGCTGGGCAGAAAAGTAGGCCACCAAGAAAAAAAGAAGCAAAGAGAGAAAAAAAAAAAGGAAAAAAAAAAAGAAAGAAAAAAATCAGAAATAGTTTTCTGCTGGATTAGTAAATTCATTTTCTGTAGTTTTCAGGAGTTCAAAGCTAGCTATGCCTATCCATCCTGACTTTTGCTTATATTGATGTCTAGTTTGGGAGTCAAAACCCAGAAGAGAATAGAAATTCACAGAATGTGGACATCGAGGCACCTCTGACACATTTTTATATGCTCAGCCATGTTATTTTAATATCTAATATTTTTGCTCTCTTTTACTGACTACCTATGGGAAAAACAGGAAAAGAAATCAAAGGAATCATTATTTTATTCCAGAGGGTAGTAAATAGAAGCAGAGAGCTTCCTATGCGTGAATCAAAATCAAAGGTACAACCTGAGCACAATTCCTAAGTGGCACACAGTCATAAGGCATGCCAGTTAAAGGTACTGGGACAAGCATTCCACTTCTGGGGATAATAATGGTCAGAAAGGTGACAAGTACAACCAAACCCTTGTGAAGGTCTTTGGTATCCTGCTTAGCAGCCTCCAGCACAGAGGTGATGAACGGTGTAGAGTCAGGAAGAAACTCTGCAATAGTGTGATAATATTGGTATTTTTACCACCTGAGCACTATGCCTGTTTTTTCTCCTAGGTCTTTTGGGGTCACTGCAAAATTATAAGTGTCTATTTGGAGAACATGCAAATGGATATGGCTGCAAGCTGAAAAAGAAAAGAGGAGAAAATGAAGAAAAGGAGTGTAAAAAAAAGTATTCTTAGTTTGAAGACAAATAGAGGAAAGGAAATAGAAATGCTTTCTGAACACTCATTTTAGTTGGAAATATTAGAAAAGACATATCACTTGTGTAAGCTTGTGGCCTTTAATCTTGGAAAGAAGATTAGGAAGACCTAATATGCTTAGTCTTAAAAGGAACTGTCACTTAGACACATTTTCTCATACAGTTCCTGATATGTGCACTAATACGTTAGAAGTGTAAGGAGTTCAGAACAGCAGGCAAAGGGACTAATTTGCAAGGCAGCATTTAACAAGAAATAACACATAGAGAAAACTGGATTTTTTGCTAGTAGTCTGGCAGTATATTCTCTCTGTGGTTGCATACTCCAGGGTTTCCCTACACATCTGCACAAAATAAATTGCAGTTCAGTATTGGAAAGAACACAATTTTTCTTAACTGTTTGGTTAAAAGTATACATTATTAACCAAGCCATGAAAATCTGTTTGACAATACCATTTTTCACAGCCATACACTGACAAGCATTACATAGATCTTGTTTTCTGACTGTGAAATCCATTCTTTTTCCTCCAGACTGACCTTCCTAGTTCGTAGATCTCCCTCATTCCCCACACACAGGGTTTTCAGGATAAGGTATTTTTTAAACGAGTTGTTAAATTAAATCAGCTGTTTTCTATAGCACTTGTGAGTGCACGTTACATCAAACAACTGATTCAGGAAACAAAGTTTTTTCAACTCACATCTTATTCCGTTAGAACAGAGAAACGTTTATTTGACTTATCACATGGTTTTCGTGCATCTTCTGCCTGCTCCAAATACTGAACAAAGAAGTCCCTTCAGTATTTTGCTTTTCCTTTACCCTTTCTTCTGTTTTGGTCCTCTAGTAAGGCTGCATGTTAGGGACTGTAACACTGCCTTTTTCCTTAGTCATACATGATCAAATGTTTCTTTTAACTTTCCTCACTTATCACCAAAGGTTGCAATTTGTATTCACATCCATTAACTTTATATTTTCCTTTTGCATTAAACTTTGCATTTAAATGTATACAATAAATTGTCGATGTTGGCATGCACATATGGTCACATATTTTTATTAGTTCATCCTATCTCTTATTAGCTAAGGTGGGATTTTGCCTGGATTTGGGGGGGGGATTTCTTCTGAGAATCCACCTGACTGAAGTGCCTGCTGACTTTTAACACTTTCCCTTCTAACCTGTCAGGCTGGCAATTGTTTTGAGCTTTGGGAAATGGCCTTTTTCAAGTTCTCAGTACACAGGAGGCTCTTGGGGATGCCAGAGCTTATTTATACTGACACAACCTGGTAGCACTATCTAGACAGATAAAGGAACTATTTTCTTTTCTGCTAGGAGCTCAATTCAAATACTTTCTTTCAAGAATTTATTCCCCAAAGGTGAAATAGAGTTTTATTGTCTATTATGAGGGGAGCTATATCAATTCTCTACAGCTAACCACTTGCTCCAGACCATCTGTTCTTTTGCAAAGTTTCCCTGGCAATAGACTTTCCTTTGTTAAGTTTTCAGAGCACTCAGCTGTGCACTGGTGCCACAGAAGCTCCTAGCAAGGAAACACCAAATCACATACCAGTACCCTGCCAGCCATTGAGCCATTTTGATAACTTCTCTTCTGGAGTCCTGAGTTTGTGTGGCTACATCAAAACTTTGCTCCACTACAGGGCCAAAGACATGGGTTGAATTCCAACCCATTAGTTCTCTTAGGAAATGCCTGATAAGATTAGGTGTAAAAGGAGCCAGAGATTATCCCTAACAGGTAGCAAGAGCAAGGCTATCTTCTCCTGAGAGGAGGGGAGTGAGCAGGAGAAGTGCCATGTCACTTGTCTTTCGGAAAGGAGAAGAAGTCCTAGTATATTTTATTGACAGATATACACGTAGTTTGTGGTTCTGCAGCCATGGATTTCTTTATCCTTTTGGTTTTCATTTCAGTAACTGTTGTCCCAAACAGAAATTCCTGCAGCAGTGCTACCCATGAAGTTATAAACAGTGCATACACGTTAATCTGTGTAATTTTCAGCCTTGAATTCAAAGCTGTAACCCACATCTGAGCCGAATCCTGATAGAGCTTTCAATGTATATTTCTAAAAAAAAAAACACTTACCAATCAGTTAAAAGCCTGTAATAAGGTGGGATTCCCTGTAGGTTTTTTCTCTTCCCCTCATAGATGTTTTTTGAAAGCCCACATCAGACACTGACTGAAAAATCAGTCCCCCATAAATGAAATAAAAGACTGTATTAAGTCAAGTATCTCCCCTGATGGTATGTACTTCATTAACACACTTCCCTGGTCTCCAGTGGATGTTCAAGTTCTCCTAGGGGAAAATAAACATGTCTCTAATCTGTTTTTCACCTCTGCATTTTTTTATTTCTTTAATAATTTCTGATGAGCCTAAAACATGCTATTAAGATTCAGGAGCTTTTATACTGCATTTGATTTCCTTCTAAGCTACTCTTTTCTGTTGTGTCTTCTGCAACATTGTAAGGGTTTTGTTTTGAGATTAGTAGTTTCTTAGTTCAGCAGGTTTCTTCTGGGGTAAAATAAGCTGTATCACGGGCCTTTGAAGAAATGAGTAGCGAAGCATGGGTTGTGTTCGTCAAGCCCCACCTGCCCTATCTGCAAGAGTTGACACTCATTTTTTCCTATTTTTTATTGACCTTTTAAGGAAGACATTTCTATTTCTGTTGTGTTAGCAGCCTGAGACAGGCAAGGGCCACAGACAGGTTAGCGATTCATTCTGTTAAAAGCTTTACAAACACATAAAACATGATAGCAGCTCTACCCATGAACACACAGTCAAAAAAAAAAAAAAGGAATATAACAGATGCATCTGACGAAGATGCTG
>Ga0065711_1000510_pt1 | contig 63916 bp, 31 predicted proteins | sample Hoacrofraction12_FD_59098 | JGI IMG/M metagenome (GOLD analysis project Ga0065711, IMG submission 59098) | Hoatzin crop microbial communities from Cojedes, Venezuela - Epithelial fraction 12 v2 (version 2) | ecosystem: Host-associated > Birds > Digestive system > Esophagus > Crop | place... | reverse complement strand
ACGGGTTGCCCAGAGAGGTAGTGGAGGCCCCATCCCTGGAAACATTCAAGACCAGGTTGGACAGGGCTCTGAGCAACCTGATCTAGTTAGCGGTGTCCCTGCTCGCTGCGGGGAGGTTGGATTAGATGACCTCTAGGGGTCCCTTCCGACCCAAAACTTTCTATGATTCTATGATTCTATAAATCTGTCCCATTGGAGGGGATTCAGATGGAAGTTTTCCTGACATAATTCAAAGTGAAACATGCTATTAAATAAGGTACGCATGTTAAATGTGTGAGGATAGCAGCTTCAATAACACACCGACCTAAGTCTTCACACAGTAAACCTCTGCCCTGGTAATACCTGAGAGTGACAGGCAGCAAAGATGTTGCTGTTGATGATGCTGCACTTCTTCTCTGACCAGGACTTTCGATAAGGGTTGGTGGAACATGGGTCCTTTATGCTGTTAGCATCAGGACACGTAGAGGATACTTTCCAGCTGTTTCCAAACTCTAGAACATTTTCTACCACAGACTGACTCCTTGTAGTAAAGTCATTGATGCCGTTGCCATCATAATTTCCACAGAGGCCACAGATCTGGCCCTGCAAAAGGAAGTAAATAAAAAAATAATGGACGTCAGAAAACTTGAAAGAACACCTGAGACTGAAAGAATACTTGAAATTCAGGTCTTATCATGGTATCATTCTATTCTAACATTCCTGACCATCTTCATTCTTTGTTTCTTCAGCAACAGAACACGACCACTAAGGCTGGAAGGACACTGCGGCTGACATTTCCTCTTTTAAAACTGAACAATAAAACCTTCTTTGTTATTGCAACCTTCTGTCTTTGAGGTATGTCTTTAACAAGGAAAAGAGGACTCACAGTTAGCTGACTAAGCTTTTCATTTAAGCCTTGTTATATAAAATAAGATGTACACATAAAAAATAGCCTTAGAAAGGTGTCATAAATACTACCAGTCCAGCCACATAGTCTACTCATTGAGTCTTTACTGTTGTGACTGCTTACAGCTATAAAAAGAAATGACATTTTCCTTGTACATCCAGAAATATCCCTTGCTCTAAATTTATGGATCTCTAAAACAGTGATAGGCTACAATAGATGCTATGCTTGCTCTATGAATCTAAGGTGCATACTTTCCATATTACTACTACTTTCTTAAAGTGCCAGTGGGTGAGGCAGCAAAACAACCTATGATACTGAAATAAATTTGTATATCTGGTTCTAAATTACAATTAATTTGTATACCTATTTGAAATGTCACTGTGGTATACAATAAGATAGCAAATTCCTCATTTACTACAGTTTTTAGTGCTTCTATGTCATAAACTAGAAGAAGAAGTGCAACAACACAAATACATTTTCCTTATCGCCTGTGTAGATATATGCTTGAAAAAGACATGGTAGCATTTTATAAGAGGCTTTCACTCATAATATTTCACTTCCTTGTTCTTGAAGCATGATAATTTGATTCGTGTGTCAATCAGAGCTGGAATAATGGATTACTTTCAAGATCAAGACCTTTACTAAGGTTATGTGGGTAATTTTAAGAAAGTCAAGTCCAAAGAAGCTGTTTGCCAAATGTTCTGTCTGTCAGGACAAACGGGCACTGAAAGCTGCCTTCAGAGCTCAGAGCAGAAGCAGGATGATGACATGGCTTCCTGAGGGATCAGAGGAATGAAAGCAACTTGGGATGTCCTGCAGGAATGCTAGAGACATCACCTGTTTCAGATCTTGACAGGGTCTCAACAAAATTCACACCCAGTCCAAATCTGGACTGTAAATGGCCATGTAACTGCTAGTTTCGCACCTTAAAAGCAGGGCTGAGCTTGATGAAGATGCTGGTTTTCTTGTCCCATATGAGGATCAGTCCACTTGTGGTCTCAATCACCAAGTACACACCCATATAGCGGACTGTGTATGGCACCTCATCATTTTGTCCTCTCTTCACAACACTGACATGCTCCTCACCAAGTATCAGTTCATAGCTCTGAAACAGGAGGAGAAGGTGTTTAAAAATTAACTCAGTAGTTGCAGCTCTGCTCTTAAACATGTTTTCCTGCTCTTAACAGTACTACAAATAGTTTATATAATGAAAACAAATAATCCAAATACGATAAATCAAAACTATATAGTTCAAATCTCAGGTTCCTGGAACTATTGTAAAAAGGTATTTTAAAAGGCATAGGTCAAAAAAGAGTGTTTTGGTAGTCATGGAGGAACCACAATGCACAGAATAAAATAACCTTCTGACATGATAGGTTGAATTTCTGCTAAGGACAGTCTTCCTGTAGATCTGTAGTTTGCCCAAGAGTGGTATAAGATAGGGTGGGATATGGAAGATAGAAAGCTGGGAAGCTTTACAAAATGTTTCACTTGAGTCTGATTTAAGCTTAATTTACATGTTGATTTGCTCTTTAAAATATTTTTCCAAATTCCTTGAAGCAATGTATATCAAGTCTTCTCCTAAGCCCTAAACAGATACATAATAAAAATGGTCTGTGTGCAAAACCTTCTTACCTCTAAGAAAACTTTGATAGATTTTGAGCAAGTTGTCCCAGTGTTGCCACAGGGAATATTTTCAGTGATAACCCTGAAGGTCCCATTGGCCGTGCCACTCTTCCCGCAGTGGTCCTGGGTAGAGAATAACATTTAAAAATATACTATTTTTGAGAACACAATCAAGGTTACGTCTCATTTGCTGTTGCTAATTATCTGTACCTGGATTACTGTGTATTCACAGTTTCCATTGAAGCTAAACGTTTTGTCATCAAAGGTATTATAATGACCATCTCCATAAACAGCACAGGTGCCCAGACATTGATCTTCGGTGCATTCCCACTTCCTATTCTTGCATACACTAGAAATGACAAGAAAACATTTTAATAATACAGCAACTCATCGTTTTGTGTAGATGTATCCCAGTAACTCAGTATTTGTCTGGCGGCAACTCTTCCCTGGTTAATGTTGTATTGATTCTGGAGTTAAAATAATCTTTTATATTTTTCATATGAAGAATTAAAGCAAAGTTCTATTCTGCTACTCTGAATGCATTAACTGCAAAATAGGATAATACTTCATGAACACTGTAGTCCCAAAGATTTGCTCCCACTCTATGCTTTGGCCATCTGCCTACATCAGACGGAAACCTGTTTGTACTGTTTAATCCAAACCTAAAAGATCCATCAGCTGATGAAATGTGCAATCCAAATCTTTCCTCACTGCTGTACTATTAAAGATCTTTGGAAAGGCAAGTGATAGAACTGGAGTGCTACTTCTGAGGAAATATTTACCATGTGTTACAGTCAACATTGATCTTTTCCCCGGGCTGATACATGGCTTCATTGTGAATACAAGGACAGTCCTCTTCAGGGATACAACCACCATTCTCATCTAACACAAGCCCAGCTGGGCACACGCAGCCAGATATGCATTGCGTGCTATACTGGAAAAGTCAAGAGGAAGATACAATTTCAGCATGAAATAATCACAATAGGAAAAGGAAGATTAAACTCTCATAAAACATCTTATATGGTCTTATTGCTGTCCAGCTTAAATGGGAGAGGACTGCAAAGTACTTACGGGACAATGGAACAAAAAGGAAGTTATTAGCCATTGATTCAATAGAATATAAACCTGTTCAAGATAAGTGTTTAATGTATACCAATCCTGATTACACTGTTGGAATCTGTGAAATTCAAAATACATTAATCTTAAGTCTTTCTCTGTGTTAGCTGAAGAAGCCTTACACTTTGTAGTGGGTGATTTGTGATTGAATGGAACTTTAAAAAGAAAATAAATAATGTATTTTTCAGTTTGGTTGAGTTACATTGAAATCTGTTTATCTCATATGGTATTTATTCATGAAATGGCATGTGGCTACCATGCACTTAGGTGGAGTAATATAATTAGATGTGCAAGAAGTTCACCATTGCATCATGGTATGGGAAACAATGATTTCTCCTCATCAGTTAATAGCCAGTAATTTTCTGCTTAAGAAGTAAAATGTGTGGCAGATCCCTAGATACTTTCACTACTAGTTACAGTTACCTGCAGTAGCTGAAGAAAGGTAGATGCTAATCTTATGGATTAAATTGGATGTTACTTTATTGTATTTTGGTCTAAGGGTCCCATTGTTCATGCTTCAAAACACAGTTTTAGGCTTTTGCTACAAGCACAAATTATATGCTTTGTAGATTTGAAGCAGATCAGCTAGATCAATTAATTTAGCACTAAGAGCACAGACAAAACCTGGAAGCACCACTTCATCCAGCCATGGCATACTTACACACTGCATATCCAAAGTCTGGCAACTTTTTTGACATTCTGCTCCAGTTGTTCCTGCAGTGATATTTCTACAGTTGAAGTAGACCATGGGAGATTCACAGACTAGAGGAAAGAAAGAAGTGAGAGCACAGGGTTTATCCCACAGCTGTAGCCATTAAAGCCATCTAGAAATTCTTTGGAAATTGTATATTCCAGTTAGTAGGGATTGCTGTCCCTATTCAGTCTGCTAAATAGATTCACGTCAGACCGCTCAATTCCCAGAACCCCCCCCTCCACTGCTTCAGAAAAGAAACGCTATGAAAAAGAGGTCTTAGCATTAATCTAGGTTCACTCCTGTCTTTTATGTTAACAGTTGCACTATAACTAAATGAGAAATATTTCTGTTATTAAAGATCCACTAAGAAAATATTTATGTCCAAAATCTGGCACAGAGAAAAGGATTAAGTAGAAGGTTTTTTTTTACCTGGAGTTGGATTGGGTACTCCAATGCAATTCAAACTTCCCTGGATGCAAGTGCTGTAATAGAGGGAAAACCATATTTTTTTTCCTCTCAAACCATGTATGGAGTCTGAGAGCTCCTTCTCTCTTGTCAAGTTCCAGAATTTTTGAAGCCACAATGCTGTTTTGCAGTCTCAGGAAAGAATGCTGTTTTGCAATCTCAGGAAAGAATTTCCCTCAGTACCACTACCAGTGCTGCTTTCATACAATATCCATTATTGCTTAACAGGAAAAATCATAGGTTGAAATGAGTATATGTCCCTACTTGTTAACTACTTTTTCATAAGATCTCCCCTTGCTAGGATTGTCATAATTTTATGCTGGAAAAATCATGTAAGTAAATAGAAAATGTACCTGAATACAATTGCTCTATCAATCTGGAAATATCATAGAATCACAGAATCATGTAGATCAGAAAAGACCCTTAAGATCATTGAGTCCAACCGTAAATGGACTGCCAAATTCACCAATAAATCATGTCCCTAAGCACCACATCTACGTGTTTCACCAACAAATCATGTCCCTAAGCACCACATCTACGTGTCTTTTAAATACCTCCAGGGATGGTGAATCAACCACTTCCCCGGCAGCCTGTTCCAGTGCTTGATAACCCCTTCAGTGAAGAAATTTTTCCTGAAATTTTATCTAAACCTCCCCTGGTGCAACTTGAAGCCACTTGCCCTTGTTCTATCACAGAATAGAGCTGCTGGAGCAGGTCCAGAGGAGGGCAACGATCTGAGGGCTGGAGCACCTCTCCTACAAGGAAAGGCTGAGAGATTTGGGGTTGTTCAGCCTGGAGAAGAGAAGACTGTGGGGACACCTCATAGCAGCCTTTCAGTATATGAAGGGGGCCTATAGGAAAGATGTGGAAAATCTTGTTAGAAAAGCCTGTTGTGATAGGACAAGGAGCAATGGCTTTAAACTAAGGGAGGGTAGGTTCAGACTAGATATAAGGAAGAAATTTTTTACAGTGAGTGTGGTGAAACACTGGAAGGTTGCCCAGACCAGTAGTGGCAGCCCCATTCCTGGAAATATTCAAGGCTAGGTTCGACGGGGCTCTGAGCAGCCTGGTCTAGTTGAAGATGTCCCTGCTCACTGCAGGGGGCTTGGGCTAGATGACCCCTAAAGGATCCTTCCAACCCAAAGCTTTCTATGATTCTATGATTCTACGATTCTGTGTTATCTGGGAGAAGAGATTGACGCCCACCTTGCTACAACCTGCTTACAGGTAGTTGTAGAGAGCAATAAGGTCTCCCCTGAGCCTCCTTTTATCCAGACTAAACAACCCCAGTTCCCTCAGATGCTCCTCACAAGAATTGTTCTCTAAACGCTTCTCCAGCTTCATTGCTCTTCTTTGGATGTGCTCCAGCACCTCAATGTCGTTCTTGTAATGAGGGGCCCAAAATTGAACACAGTTCAGCTCATATTCAGCCAACTGTCGACCAACACCCCAAGGTCCTTTTCCACATGACAGCTTTCCAGCCACTCTTCTCCAAGCCTGTAGCGTTGCATGGGGTTGTTGTGACCCAAGTGCAGGACCTGGCACTTGGCCTTGTTGAACGTCATACAATTGACCTTGGCCCATCAATCCAGCCCATCCAGATCCTTCTGTAGAGCCTATCTCTCCTCAAGCAGATCGACACTCCCACCCAACTTGGTGTCATCAGCAAACTTACTGAGGAAGCACTCAATCCCCTTGTCCAGACAATTGATAAAGGTATTAAACACAACTGGCCCCAATACTGACCCCCACTTGTGACCAGCTGCCATATGGAATTAGCTCCATTAATGCCACAACTCTTTGGACCAGCCGTCCAGACAGTTTTTTACCCAGCGAAGAGTAAGCGCAATTCTAGCCATGAGCAGCGAGTTTCTCCAGGAGGGTGCTGTGGGGAATGGTGTCAAAGGCTTTACTAAAGTCCTGATAAACAACATCCACAGCCTTTCTCTCATCCACTAAGTGGGTCACCTGGTCATAGAAGATCAGCTTAGTCAAGCAAGACCTGCCTTTCATAAATCCATGTTGACTGGGCCTGATCACCTGGTTGTCCTGTACGTGCTGTGTGATGGCACTCACGATGATCTGCTTCATAACCTTCCCCAGGACCAAGGTCAGACTGACAGGCCTGCAGTTCCTAGGATCTTCCTCGAATCCCTTCTTGTAGATGGGTGTTACATTTGCTAACCTCCAGTCAACTGGTACCTCCCCTGTTAGCCAGGACAGATGCTAAATGATTGAAAGTGGCTTAGTGAGCACTTCTGCCAGCGCCCTCAGTGGATCACATCTGGCCCCACAGACTTGTGTATGTCTAAGTGGTATAGTAGGTAATTAACTGTTTCCCCTCGGATTATAGGGGCCTCGTTCTGCTCCCCATCCCTGTCTTCCAGCTCAAGGAAACATGTACCACTCTTAAAAGTTGAAAACAAAGCTGAAAAAAATGAGAAAGCATTGTATTTAAATTCAGGCAAGGCAGGGTGACACCATTTTAAATATAGCAGATTTGAATATGAAAATATATATACTATTTCTTAAGTATTTTGCTGAAGATTCACTTACCATACAAGCCTATTTTCATGGACAACTTCTCCAAATGGTATGGGAGATCCTCTGTAGTAGCAGGGGCATTCATTAGCAGGCACACATTTCCCAGTCTCATCCATGTAGGTTCCATTTACGCAGGTGCAGCCATCAACTGGAACAAACTTAATGCTGCATGTGACATCAGGCTCACTCAGGGACCGGCAAGTCGGTTGACAGGAAGAGATGGTATAGCTGTAGTTTAGGGATTTGGGACATGAGGTGGTGTATTTTGCTTGAGAGAGGAAAACAGAATAGGGTTGTTAGTTCCAGATGGTAATTTCTAGTGGGAAAAAAAGAAACCATAGGCAGCAGAAATAACATGTAAATGATATTGTGTACCTCTGCCTATGTTGCATCTTTCACGTAAATGTATGCCTGAGTACTTCCAGAGTTAGACCTGAAAAGCTACTGTACATGTGGAATGAATGATGTATGCAAAGAAGAAAATACTTTTTCAAATGAAATTTCAGAAAGAAACCTCCATTTGACACTGGCATTTGTTTCCTAGACTTCTAAACCTTTTGAAGTATTAGACAAACTGTCTCCTTGAATGTCTCCTGGTATGCTGAAAAGAGACCTACTGGATCAGTGGAACCCAGCATGCAGATTCAGAGACCTTTCATTTGCAAGTCTTCTGGTTAGTATTACTAGTACTGTTATTCTAATACATCCCGTTTTCTCTACAATAACTTGTGATACATAAAGCTATAGTGGAATTCAAAGTTGCACAGAAACAGGTGGAGGCACTTCCATAACAGCAGTCTCTTTCCTAAGCAAGCTGTATCCCCCATCTATTCACATTCACTCTTGCTAGCAATGGATTGATTCTAGGGAAACAGTAAAGAATTACTTCCAGCAGTACACGTAACAAAATCCCTTCCTTAACACTTACTATATTTGCCCAGAAAGCAGTATAAAATAATCTCTGATCAGCAATTTTTATTGATGTGTGTTCTTAGGAAATGGGATAAAGAGTACTTACAGCAGACATCAGTCCTCCATCCATGCAGCTGGATTCCTTTTGCAGCACAAGCTCTCACATAGGACGACAGGGCTGCACACAGACAGTCCTCGCTATTTTCACAGTTACATGTGTCAAACATGCAGTTCTAAGAATGCAGAGAAAAATAAAGTCTCAGCACTGGTAATATTGTCAATCTGAAAAAATTAATGTTATCCTTCTTGTTGTATGCACTAATCCTTCTTCAGCTATGCTTACTTATAGACAAGACTAGCATAGCTTTATCACTTTCCAGTCTTTTGTCTAAGTTTCCTGGCAGGGGAGAATGATGGTAATGGAAATCCAGTCAACGTCTGCAGTTATTATTGGGAAAGAGTGGTCTTAAGGACTGTTATACATTTAACAGCTTCTTGTTCCTCTCACCCATATTTATGAATATGCTGCACAATGGCATACAAATCTCTATTCACAGTATGCAGTCTAGACACATGATTTCACCAGTGTCCGTACCTGGATGATTCATAGTGAAAAGAAAGATTGGCAACACACTGATAGCAGAATGATGGTAATTAGCTGATGGGCTTTCTGTGCCAAGTATTAATGAGGTATGAGGCTGATGAGACAACAATTCACTGATATTCAAGCAAGCATCTGTCACGCAATTACATACACTTCCTACCATACGTACATATCTATCCAGGAGTAAATAGCTGCCTTTTCATTTGCAAGCAACTCAGGATCCTGAAGCCAAGACTGGCAATTGAAATAAGGTAATGTTACCAGACAGACAGAAATAGATGTTGAAAGAAGCAAGTGCTGCAATACAGAAATGAAAATACAGCCACTGCGTAAGACAAGAGACATGTCTGATTTTCTGGTAGCTAGTTGTAATGATCCTGTTTCTATTGTTTCTAAAGAGAAAAACAGTCTAACAAAATACCGTGTGGTAAACAGAGGGATTCACTGCATAGTGACAATCAGCAAAAGGTCCTTTGCTGTCAGTTAATAGTCCACACCAATGCTGAGCATATTTTTCTGTGAAGAGAACAAACAATACAAATGCACATTACTCTTTGTATTTCCTTAGTCACAAAAACACACTGCCTTGGCTTTATGAAGCCAATTCTGGAATTACATCAAATCTCTCCTTCTCCTGTATGTTTTTCACTCAGCTTCTACGCTAAGGTGAAGACGACTCACTGAAGGGGATGAGTAAAACATTTCCGAAGATACTCCTGCAATCCACTCCTCTGACACCAAGTTGTAAGCTTAGACATCCTCTCTGTTTTCAATGACAGTACAGTTTCCTTCGGTTATGTTTCTGTGACTCCTCCTTTATTTTGTTACTTATCCCTAGTGCTTTCATTTTGGATATTTGTTTCTGATTTCAGATATATGTTTTTACCAAGTGTGTAAGTCTTTATTCTCTTATGTTTGCTTTCCAACGAATGTGTTTTCCTCAGAGATGAGGAAAAAATACCTAGAAAACATTCTAACAAGCACGCACCATTGTCGATGCTGAGTGCGCAAGGGTTCTCAAAACTGCGCTGAATATTAGGGCATGAAGCCTGAGTTCTCCACGTATTAGCAAATGCTGTTGCTGTTCCTTCAATTACTCCACTTATGGCCTTGAAGTCATCAGTTTGGATGTCATTGAAATTTCCACAGAGACCTGTTGAAAAGCAGTGAAAAGTTTGTACTGCTCGTACTAGACAAAAGACATTAAGCAAGATGTTTTTATATTTCATTCACCTACCACAGGTCTGATCTTTGAAAACAGGATCCAGTCGCACAAACACTTGCATGATGGGTGTGAACTGGATTTCAAGGTGGACACCAAAATTTGTCTGCATCATGATGAAGAATGATGAAGGTCTGAACATGGTGACATCAGCTACAGATGCAAAACAGAACGATCACTTTCTGAATGAGGTCAAATGCTGAAAACAGTGTATACTTATACTGTTCTTCTTGAATTTCTATCATAATTGTTGCAAATTCTGAGGTGAAATAAAGCCAATCTCTATGAAAATGAATCAGAAATAGAAATCAAAATTTACAGTTCAGAATTTGCTTGTACCTACAAAGTTGTTACCTTTATTTTCTGTCTCAACATTAAGCAGCTGGAGGTTACTCCTTCCAAGAGAATGAGAAGCAAAAACTGTCTGGCACTGAGCATTAAAAAGAATACTTCTCTTTTTGTTTCTAGGCTTGTACAGCATACATTGGAGCCCTCACTCCACTGGAGAGGGAAACTAAGCAGATCTGGAGGTCAGAGATATCGCATAGAATCATTAGTTATTGAGACAGAAAGCAAAAATCAAATTTCTGTCTGAGTGTAAGTGCTGTTTGCTTCTGTTTGAACTCTTGCCTATGCTTGTACTTTCTCCCATTTCTTTGTGAAATAAGAGCACTTGTGTGACTCAGGAAATATCCAAAAGAGAACTGAGGTGTGAACATGCAGGTTCTGAACAACTCACAGTCCTTTCATCTGCCATAGTTTAAGAAAATAAGCTGATTGGAGTTGAAGATCTGATCTTATTGCTCATAGGCTGTTACCGAAAAAAATACCTGCTGAGATGGGCAGCTGGGTGTAGATGGAGTTCACAAACACACCACCATCAGGTTTGACCTCAATGAGCTGATAAGAGGAACAAGAGACAACAGTGTGAAGGATAATTACAGTCCAAAGAGTAATGATGGGGATGACTCCAGTGATATTCATTTTAAAATATTAAATAAAAAGGGGAGTTTTCTGTGATTTCACCTCCTTCCTCATTCCACTTTGTACACTTCACTAATTTCCCTGCCATAAAAGAATTACTTTTAAAGACACTTTCTCAAATCCTTAGGAAATTACATGATCTTGGTTTCTTTGAACATGTCTTTGTGATGAATTACATCCCTTACTGTTGTCCTTGTAGTTTCTAACCTAAAAGCTCAGGTTTTTTTCCATCTAATTGGGAGAGAAAACAGCTTTTTTTCTGCTTTGTGGGTACAATGTTTTTCTGCATGAACTTCCACAAAGCCAAATTTATGGCTGATCTGATTTTCATAATAAAATAAATTTATTTTCACTTTCTTAAAGTGACACACACTTATCACATATGCTGACCATTTGAGAGAGAAATGCAGTTCCCTGACTGATTAAGGCCTAGCTTCTTTGCTCCCCATATTTTTATATAGGCATTTCCCATGCTTATTTTGCATTCTTACAGTTTGTCCTTTTTTCACGTTGAGGGTCACTGCCTTTAAGCATGTCTCAGTGTCTGTTAGTCCACATTTGCGTAGTTCTACCAGGATGGTGAATGTTTCATCTTTACAGTGCTGAAAAAAAAATCCAAAAGTTATTTCATGAAAGGCTAATTACAGAAGCTTTCCCTGTAAAATTTTCTCTCAACTCTGAAAAAATATTTCTGTTTCTGGAGAATCCCAAATCCAGGCCTTCTTTGGCCTTTTGTAATGATTAGGAACAACAAGAGAATTAGAATCTGGTTTTGCATTTTATTGATTATATCCATATTTGGAGTTTTTATTCATGTCCACTTCTAATGTTTGATTTGATTCTACTGTAGCTCTCATCTTTCTGTACTTGGCATCAATGCTAGACAAAAATTCCAGATAAAACATTTTTTCAGGAGGACAGTAACATACAGCTTTTTTTTTTGTTTTTTAACTGAATTCTGCATATGGGGAAAAAGGAAAGCAAAGAACAATGAGAAAAAGCCCCTAAAAGATCAAATAATTTCACTTGCACATTGCTGTAATTAAATATTTTTATTGTAATTAACTTTTCATTTTTCTATTTCTTTTCACTTATTTTTAAATTTGTTTAAAAATGTTCAAAACCAAAATGAATTATATCAGTTGACTTGAACTGATTTTCTGTATTTGAATTTCCCAGAAATGAAAAAAAAAATTAGTCTTATAAATTCAAAATATTATTTCTTTTCAAAACAGTCAGTGTAGTTTTTCAGACTTGTACCATTTCACCCAATACCATATACTACACTAACATGGCAAAAATTATGCAACTCCGTAAGAAAGATAGATTAATTGCATTGAAGAATGTAGACTAGGCAAGTTCTTAAAACAGGCAATGCTATTCAGCAATTACTACATCACAGAACTGGAAATACCCCAGTAAACACCATACACTGTTACATGACATCCTCATAGTTAACTGACGATTGTCATTTGTATGGCAGCATATGTTCTAGTAAACATCTGGCTAAGTGAGAGGCAAGTTAACGTCTGTATATCAAAAAAGATAAGTTCCAAAAGTGTGGATTGAGATCACCTTTCTATAAATGACCTGGTAATATCTGATTCCCACCTTAGAAAGGACGTAAGTGCAGTCTCCATGGTAATTGTAATGTTTTTTATCAAACGTAGAAAAGTGTGAACCTCCCTCTACTGAACATACTCCTGGGCACGACATGTCTTTGCAACTCCACTGGCCTCCATCACAGGTACTGGGAGGGAGAGAATAAAGTTAGCTGAAATCAGTAACAGTGGTCCAGAGTAAAAGGAATTATGATGACACTAGGTTCAGTTACTTTGCTACTGTTTTTCCCTTCAAGCTGTAGTTTGATACACAGTAAATTTAGATTTAATACTTTCCAAAACATAGTGAACAGGTGTAGAAGGAATGACTCTGGTATGCATTCACTTTGCTTATTTAATTGTTTTCCTTCTTTGAGCAGGTGAACTCTCCTGCAAAAGGTATTGGAAGAATAATTGCTTGTTTTTCACAGCTAACACAAAGCACAATGACAAAAACAAAATCTATTCTGTCTTGTCATATACATGTACCAGAAACTAACGGAAACATAACCCCACATCTACTCCTGACGTACAGCATATCTGTTTTCTAAGGCGATGTGGTAGCGCGCAGGTACAGGATTAATAATTGTGAAATTAAGGTTGTATTGTATCATCCCTTGCTTTCTCCAGAGAAAATAAATATTTGCAGATATATAAATGACTGCAACTTCATTCCCCTTAGAGGATTCCAAATGTTTGAACAAAATAAACTAAGAGGAAGCATTTTAATTGACTGGTGAGAAATCTAAACATTGTAAATCCTTGCTTTGATCACCCTGAGTTAGAGTGCAAAGCTAGTTAAGCCTGTTGCTAAACAAAATGAAGAATGTTCTTTAGGGATACTTTAGAACTGTAGTGGTCAGTTAAACACACATATCAATTACCAATGATGCAATTGCATATAATAAACCATTAAACTCATTAAATATATGACAGAAAATCGTAAGTTAGAAAAGTAACAAAGGTTACCAGGATTGGCACTGCTCTGAAAAAGAAGTGCCTGTAGCATAGGTGTTGCCATTGTAAAAACAGGAGCACTGCTGACGAGGAATGCAGCCAGAATTGTTGATGTCATCAAATACAGTCCCTAGGTTAAAAAAAGGACAAAAAGACGCATTTCCTATACACCATTTTTGTTTGTTACAAACCATAAATATCATCCTAGAGACAGATCTGCAACTGTTGTGAATGGACGTAGCTATGCTTAGGACAGTAGGACTATGCCAGTTTGCACAGTGAAGGAGTCAACTTTTGTATTCTTAAATTCTTTGTATTCTTAAATTCCACCTGCTTTGAAAGAGGAAATTATTGTAGCACAGGTGGCTTGCTGAGACGCCGGTCTTGATCTGTTTACTGTTCTCCTTTCCTGCTTTCTGAATATTGCACATGTACTGGAAATTAATTCAGATACTTTTTCTCAGCTGAGACACGACAAATGCTTGTCACTTGCAGGTGTGAAAAATGCATATACAGGAGGCTTAAACCCCATGGAACCTGCCCAAATACTGCAGGTAAGCTGTTGTTGTTCTTTAAAGTCAGAGACATGAGTACATAAAAACTTGCCTAGGGGGCAGAAACAACCATCCATACAGTGTTCTTCACAAAACTGAGATCGTTCAGGGTTGGTACATGTGTCAGCACAGGGGGAGCTGCATTCCTGGTACTGCATGTTGTAAGGACATGTCTTGGCTGAAATTTTAAAGGAGGAGAGAATTTTTTAAAGTCAAAAATATTTCTGGTTCACAGTATATGTAAATATTTATATGCATTTAAGTTTTTCAGCTAGATGTAAAACCACAAACTGAACCGCAGATCCACTGCCAGCTCTCAAAATCTGCAAATTTCGTCACCTAGATCCGTATTTTACAGTTGAGACATGCTTTCCATGACTGTCTGGTGCTGAACTGGCTCAATGACTGGATTTTAGGTGACAGGAAGTTAATGACCCCACAGAGTCAGCAAGGTCTCTGTTTCTACCGCAGGCACTCTTCTCATGAACTATTCACTATTGCTAGTGAAATGTAAGACTTAAGTTCCCAAAGCTTTAGTATATTTGCAAGCTTTAGATACCTTTTGAAGGGCGAATAGAACCTCATGGGGTTTTGTTTTGGAGGAAATACTGGTGACAGTATCAACAGCTACACCCCATGACCTAATATGTGTTTAATTCAGTGCAAATCTCTGTGAAGATTACAGTGGTGCAAACTCCTCACTACCAAACAAAAGGAGATAAATAAGTGCATAACTAGCCAAAAACCTGTGACAACCCAATCAGTTAATAATTGAAAATGAAAAATACTGTAGCCATCATGAGAAAAGGAGAGAAACAGGAATACAAGCAAGAAAGTACGCCTCATTCTTTCTCCTTTCTCCTTTATTTGCTTCCTTTACTGTCCTAGTTAATTAAATAACACTTTGACTCTCCATTAGAGTATCCATGTAAGTGTTTGATACTGTTTAATCCAGTTTGCATTAAAACCCTTAGCTCGTTTGCTGAAGTCTTTATGCTGGAACTTGTACATCAGAACCCTCCGAACAATACAGTCTTAAATAGCCTGTAATTTCCCATGCATCCTCAGCATCATTTGACAACTTGTTGTTTGTTAGTTACTGAGCATAAAGTAAGGCTATCTCCAGTGATACTTACGGCATAGTGTTGAAGTTCTCCAGTTCAGAGGATGCCCACCAGCATGAGCACACTGCCGGGAGTATTCAGCAAAGGTATCACAGATACATGAGGCATTTTCAGATTCTTCAGAGCGGCACAAGTCATCCTGGCAAGCCATAATGTACTCTCTAACATCAACTACGTCATTACACTCTGCAAATGCAGAGCTGGTCAATGTTTTCCGGCATATGTCATCCTTGTGCGAAAAAAAATTAAACAACTTTCAGAAAATAGAAAGGACCATTTTTTTTATATTATTACTTTGTATACTTATTTTTTGATAGAATCTTATATTCCTCTTTAAGTTGCTGTCACCTGAGGGCTTTTCATATTGACCTGTCTGAAGCTGTAGAAGGGTACAGAAAAATTTGAAAGTAAAATAAAAGAATAGTCAAAGGGTCCTTACAAAATTATCAGTGCAATTATCTGGCAGGGTAGAAGTGGTGTCTTCACAGTGTTCTGTTGGCCCATCCATTTTCTGCATATTCCCAAATTGCACAGCTGTCATCTTAATATCTGCACAAAAGAAGTTTAGTAATGAATGTTGAGGTTTTTTTGTTCAGTGTAACTGCCTGTTATCTTTCTCTCTTCACAAGAATTCTGCTCAAGACTGGCCAAGGCAGCTAGTTCCCTTAAGTCTTAAAATTTGATCATTATCCCTTCTGAAGGAAGCACTACATCACTGTCTCAATTTACCCTGCACAGCACCCTGGAAAAAGTAAACATTAGAAAACAATTCTCAGCCTATTACATCTAGATGCAAACTAAGATTTTTACCAGAATAATAAGAAGCTTTTTTCAGATTATATTGAACCCATGCAGGGAAGAAAGAAAATAATCTAAATGGGGATTTGAACAATGGACACTGCTGTGAGACAAGGTTTAGGAAAAAGCTCAAGATGGGAATAGATAGCCTGATGCAGATATGATCTTATAAAGACCACAGTTCTGCAGAGAAATGTGGATACACCAATTTTTAGACAGAACTCAAACAATAAATGTACTGACTACACAATACAATTGCCTTTTATTTTATTGAATATATTTCTTTATTTATTTATGTCATTAGTGAAAATCTGGCTCACTTTTATGGGGTTAGATGATTAGGTAAATAAACCCATGGCACAAAAGACATACAATCAGTTGTTAGCACCAGTACTATATTTGTACTTAGAGTATCAAATCACATCTGATCTCTGTACCATATGTGGATCTCTGTACCACATATTTTTCAATAGAGGTTAAATCATATCTTAACACTAAATCATTGCATAGGATAGGAAAGAGGAATGAAGACTAATAAGTTAGAGTTGAAAGAACAGAAAAAAACCATGTTGGAGACTTCAGAAACCAACTTTTATTATTTAAAAAAACTTACTGTTTGAATAGAACTCGTTGTAAATTGGAAAGCCATTGAAGTCTCCACAAAGTCCACAGGTCTGATTGGCATATTTCTCATTCAATTCCAGCTAAAATGATGTGCAATAAGTTGATAGAAATTACTATGAGCATTCTAAAATATATTCAAGTTCACTGAAAGCACCTGCACCTGTTGCCTCTAAGTATTTTTCATTAGATCTGTGTAATTTTATTTAGCAATCTAATTCAAACCAAGGGGATAGAATGAAGAGTTGTCTTGGATTTGATTCACAATGCAGAGTCCAAGCTATTGATGCTATTGATGCAGACTTAAGTTTTCACTGTAATATCTATACTGCTCTCAGCCTTTTTCTCTCTATTCATTCCTCAGAAAGAAAATCAAATCCACAGTAAAAACGAAGTTCTAAGAGAGTGAAATTCGCTAGAAAATGATATTTGAAGGGGTAAGTAGGTCCTATAGCAATGCCAATACGTTAATGACATAATGAAAGTGATTTTTCACCCTATTTTAAGCAGAAGTCTGCTAGCCACCAGAAGTAAATCTATGTAACATTTTTTAGGACTACCTGGATGCAAACCTACCTTTATTAAGAAAGAGTTGCTCAACAGTATGAGATGGGATGGCAATAGTAATCTCCTAAACAGATAGGGACTGGCCTAATCAAAGGTTAGCTCTAGTCTCTGAAATTCTAGACCAGTCCAGGAGCAGTTCTTACCAGGATACTGTCATCTTCATTCCACATTAAGACAATACCCATTTTGCTGGCAACTTTGACATAAATGCTGCTTTTCTCTATTGTAATTCCAGATTGGCTGTATGGCAGTTGAACTCTGGGAAAAAGCAGAAAGAATGCTAGGTATTTTCTGATCCAGATGTCTGATAAAGAAAAAATAAAAAAGGCTTGTGGTGTCCAGCAGCTGTAGAAATTCTAAAATAATGCAGTTGTGTGGAAAGAAAAGTGATTAAAAAATAATATGGTCCAACCTCATCAAATATGGATCTGAATTTGGATCCAACCTCTCAGGATTTTTTATCCAGATTTTATTTTTGAGGTAATCTTTAAGGGAAGGATTGATTTACTGTGAAAGGAATTAATAGCAACTTGCTCATTATTTATATTGGTGAAACTGTCGGATTTATTGAAGAACACATTTTTTTTTCCCCTAAATACACCAAAGTACTTGACAAGTTTGAAAAAAGATCTGTGGTTACCAAACACATGTTATAAATAAACTTACCTGTTGCTGTTAATCATGACACCATCCTTTGTTAGTTCAGCAGCTACACCTTCAAGTTTCATGGTGATATGGTTAATTGTTGGAGCATTTTCCACCACTATGCGCCTAATCTGGATGTTGAAATCCTCATAGGGAGCATTGCAGAGTGATGCAAAAACATAATTACATAGCCCAGGGAAGGAATATATGTCTCCATCAAAGGTCTTGAAGTGGAAGTTGCCCCATGTGCTGCACACACGGCCATTGTGAGCAGGATTGGAAGCTGTGAATTAAAACTAGCTGTAAAAAAACGATTTAAAATTCCCAGCCTCAACATGGTGAAAATCAGCTTCATTTTGTCATCAAATAGTTTTTGCCTGCCTACCTGCATTTCTCATTTTCTGCCTATTCATTATAGAACTATGTATTAATACTTCACTCATATCTACTACTCATATAACCCTATAAATGGTTATAGATACGTTCAGCTAAAGCTTTATTAGTTGTCCACATTTCAGCTAAGATAACATTCAATATTATGCTTCTTAATCACCCTCTTTATCCTCTTAATAATCCGTGACTTCCTTTACTAGTGTCTCTCCCTTTTTGTATTAGATTCCTCTGTCTACATCCCCTAAAATTGAAAATTTCGTTGAACACATTTCATATAATTTACTTACGTGTTATCACTGGATTTGTCAGCATTGGCTGGATGATGTTCACCTTAGATGAAACCACAGCAGAAGCTAGAAAAAAGTAAGAAAAAACCCCAAAACTAGTAATTCCAAAAATGGCACCCAAAATTCACGTAGAAAGGACTAGAAAGTTATATGGCAGATCCAATGAAACAATGTTAAGCCTGTTTTGTTTTACACAGGGCATGGACCAGGTTAAAAATGAGTACTGAAATTCAAAATCAGGATAGGTAGATCATAAGAAATTGCTTTCAGCAGTGATGATCTGCATTTTCTACCTTTTAATTTTGACCCTTTCTTGAAACTCTGTGTTATGACAGGCAGGAATTCACAGCTTTGCATATTGGAATGCTTCAGGCACGCTGAACAATACAAAAGGTTAAGCTGCACTAAATTAGACTGTTACTGGTACAAAAGCATAGTTGCCTTCTCATTACACCTCCTCTTTCTGAGGAGGGAATAAAAACTTTAATTATTCCCTTTGCTCTCTGTTTAATATTTTTCCGTTAAGTGGCTGAAAACCATTAGAAATGACCTGGAATCCACTGTACAGGATGATCACAAATCATTACTTGGTAAAAAGCAGTCTTGATTTCCTAACATCAGCTGCTGACTTTACAACTTGCCAAAGTGTTCTTATTTCCTTGTTTATAAGGAACTGTCCTGATTTCGTCTGAGATAGAGTTAACTTTCACAAGAAGCTGATTGGGCTGACCCAAACCAAGCAATCAAATGGGCTATTCTATACCATGTGACATCATGCTTGGTATTTAATTGGGGGAGCTGGCTGAGAAGTGGTCTTTTGCAACTCAGGAGCAAGCTGAGCATGGGATGGTGAGAACATTGCACGCTGTATATTCTTTTTATCAGTATTATTGTTTTTCTTTTCTTCTACCTTTGCTATTCTGTTAAACGGTTTTTATCCCAACCCCCGAGTTCTGCCTTTTCCTTCTGGTTCTCCTCCCTATCCCACTGCGGCAGGGGAAGAGTGAGAGAGCAGCTGTGTGTTTCTTTGTTGTAGCTGGGGCTAAACCATGACAGAACCAAACATCCTGCACATAGATTCCACTTTGATTGTATATATACATATTCATGCATATGTTCATGCAGCCTCTACAAACATACATCTGTTTTCTTAGTTATTAATATTATCTATTATAATACAAAGGTAACCATGCCATGTGTGTTTAGCAATTGGTATCTAATAAAGATATTACTATTCTTTGTATATAAGGAGGCTTGTTAATACACATTTGTCTTTATTTGACATTACTGGCAATATGCTAAGGAGTTTTTTTTGGGCTTGTTTATTGTTTAGTAGAGATGTAGCAAATAAATACAAATACACATACAAGTTTGAATACATAGTATAGACAAACATACTGTTTTGGTTTTGCCGAACAGCCTCAGTGTATGTGCTTCCTGTTTCCTGTGGGATTTCAGTCTGGGCTCCTGTGCAGAAATTGTGAAAATCATATGAAGTACAATGTCCTGTATCGGAACTTAAAAGCAAAGCATTTAGATAGTAACAAAGGACTCAGATACATCTCTGTAAGACAAAGGAGAGAGTCCTTTATCAGATCAGAAAAAATGAATTGGGCCCTCAAAAAAGATAAAATGTGATTACAGACAGAGACTTTCTGTTACAAATATGCAGAGTTTGAAATCCAATTAACATTTCATGTACGTCTGCACTCTTTGTTTCCCTTAAAACTCACTACACAGGATTCTAATGACTGGATCACAGCCCTTATGTCATTGTTGCATGAAGTCTTACTAACATGTGAAACAAGTACAGGAAGATTTCACAAAATGTAAGAGTCATTTATTAAACTGCTGTGTAGCAGATAGGCAATAATAGGAAAAGGCACAGAACTGGTTAAAAGAAACAAGAGACTTAGGGCTTGATCCAGTAATGACTGCAGATATTTATATGTGTTTCTTTAGTGCCTAAGCATAGGACCTTTTCTTCTGGACCAGATCTAAACCCACAATCAGGGATACAGATTTTCTTTACAGCTGGATGGAAGCAGGTACATCTAAGTGATAATACAGGCACCCACAGCCTGAGCAGTAACCCAGGAGAAGCAACCAAAAGATCTGCGTGTCCTGTTCTACCTCTCTTCTCACTCTGCAACGGTTCAAATGCACATCTTCTCTGTGGAAAATGTTAAGCATCATACTGTAAGTCTATTTGGCCAATGGTTCTTGCTACCCAACCTGAAGCTGAGGCACAGTGTCAAAAACATTGGGACAGTGACAAAAAAGGAAAAACTAGACCATGATCATGTGACCACGTGATTAGGGCACTCAGCTACATCAAAGCGGTCCTATTTTTGTGCCTTGCTTCAAGGATTATTTTTGTACCTCCAGTTAAATGGTTACTGTATGAACTGCATGAGCTGTCTTTCAGATGAGTTCTGCTTCTCTCTATCATGATTCCATAAGTTTTTAATTCTTCTCCATGCATGGCCCAGCAGTACCATACCAGCGGAGGTGTTGGCAAAGACTTTTGAGAGATGACAAATAATGACCTGAACAATTTCATACCTAGAAAAAGACTGACACTGAGCTCCTTGGTTGGTGCTCTAGGCTCTTATCTTTTATAAGTAAACATGGCAGGCATTTCCTGTAAAAGAAAAATGGCTACAACTTCATCTTGTGAAGGACTGAATCCTGTCAGCATGTGCTAACAGTGCTTGGAACACATTCATCACCATGTACATGTAACCTGTCAAGTCTAAATCCTCAAAGGATTTGCATGATGAAATGACTAATGTCTGAATCCTAATCAGGATTATGTGAATGACTACTCTACGTGTCTAAAGCATTTCTTGGTCAAAGAGGAATTGTCTATATAATTTAGTCCTAAAATAAGCCCCCTTTTTCCTTATACAATAGCTGGGAAGAGTTCACTGACTCAGAACTGGATCCATAACACCCTTCTTGCTGAATAGGGAGCCACACTGGTGGAAGAGGGGGAAATGCTGAAGTCGGAGGTCTGCCATAAGTGTCAGTCCCCATTGGTGCTTACATCCCTTGCTGAAAATTTCCTCCACTTAAGAACCTCAGCCCAAATAGCTCCATGAAAGCTGGACAACTACCTTTGCCTTAAAAATAACTGGATCAAGAGCAATTAGAAAAAAAAAATTGTAATGTAACTTCTATCACTTCTATCTGTGCCCACCATATAAGCAGATTGAGTACTTGATCTCAGAGCTGAAGGATGCCTCTCTGAATGGATTCAAGCCCCCACTCCCAGACAGGTCCCCAAGAGACTCCTGTCTTTGGAGGAGAGGATTCTGGGCAGCCTCACCATATCTAGAAGTTGCTGCAGTGTCTGCAGTTTCTTTCAGACATAAGCTTTTAATTCTTTTCTCATTTAACTTTCTGCTTGACCACGAGTGATGTACAAAGAAGTAAGACAGAGTTTAACCATTTTCCATTTCCTGTTAGCCTTTCAGTATCACAGATAATATCATTAGGTAAATGCATTCATATAATTATAAATTATAATGATCAGGTGAGGAAAAAATTATACTGATCAGGTGAGACAAATGCCTCTAAGTCTGAATAATATGCTAGAATTTGCTCTCACCCAACATATCTATAGGAATCTCAGCAGGCATAGAATCATAGAATGATTGTTTATTCTACCATGAGAATATTTTGTAACAGAGCAAAAAGTATATACGTGTATTTTAGTCAGTCAGTTTTTCTGGAGGAAACTGCAGGCTTTTGTTTACTTAACAAATGCATCGTTTCCAAGGGAATTCTAGCTGCATTGGTTTATTTAGCGATTGCACAATGCTACATTTTGACCATTATAAAAACAAATGTGTCTCAGTTGTAAGAATAGTCAAGATAATTCACTGCTTGATAATTTGAGAACTGACTTAATTATTAAGAATATTTCTGGATGCACTTTGCTAAGTCTATATCCAGCTGCCAATCTGCATATGCAATTATAGTTACAATCGATTTATAAAAGTTAGTATTTGACCCAAAATATAAAGTCAGGTACAGAGTGTTCGTGGACATGGCATGGGATTGTGCCAATATTCTTCACTCAGGACATCTGAAAATATTTTCCACAGAGTGTGATTCTAATAAAGAGAGTTTACTGGACAGTGTCAAACCACTACTCATATTTCAAAGCAATCTATCAGATTAGCATTGCACAGTACAAAGAACTTTCTTGTTCAATGAATGGCTGAAGATACTTCTGACTGACATTGCATAACTCTAAACGTAAGCTTATAGTCAAAGTGATTGTTGTATATTGTGCTTAAATCAACTTGCCAGTATTTTAGTGTTTATTTCACAAACTATAAAGTAGCCTAAAATTGTATTTGCACTGGTCAATGTTTTGAAAATTATATGCAAGATAAATTTACATAAGCAATCTGAAGATTTTTAAATGTTAGCTGACAGGGCTATAATTAATGTACATGAATGGGAATAACTTATCAAGTTCATACTCATGCAAGTATTCTCAATTTGAGCGGCCCCATTGGCTTAATAGGGGTACTCATAAGAATGAAAACTGCCAAGACCAGCCCTAATGGATAAAACGCTGAGGAGAAAAACATACAAAATGATGGATTGCATGAGCCAGATAAATCTCCCAGTCCTGCTCACAGTCAATATCAGTAATTTATATAAATATTTTGTGTAGGGTATTATCAGTGCACAATTGGTTACTGCAAATCATTGCCACATGAATATTCCCTTCTAGTCTCTTTTGCAAAAGAAGTTGCAAGAAATCTTGAGGAATCTGGTATTAGCTCCTGGTAGGTGACAAGATTCCGGAAAAGATTGACCAGTGGTTTGCTCTAGCAGATGGAAAATGCAGTGTTATAAATTTCATAAAAAACATAATATTCATGGCCAGTCCTAATACAAAATGGAGCAGTAATAGAATGCTTTTGGAAGGCATAAGTGATACTGAAAAACTGACATTTAAAAACATGAAAAATGGTGCTTTTTGATTTGATCTTCAAGGCTACCTACCAAATGTAGTTACATGCAGTAGGTTCAGGCAATATTGAATTAAATCAGTCAATTAACAGACAGACATTAAGTATTTAATGAAAATTAAAAAAAGAAAGATATAAAGAAATGTTGTTTAAATGCAACCAACTGTTAAGTGAAAAAATAACATGAGTATAGCTGTTTAAAATATATTACTAGATCTAAATAGGTTTATTTTTTTTCCAATAAAGAAATGGAACTTCTTACCTATCTGATGGATACAGCAAACTGCTAACAGGAAAGCCCATTCTGGTACCCATATCCCTCTGCCAAACCCCATCTTGAGTGGAGTCTGGCACAAAGATGTTGGGTTTAGTCAGGAGGAGTAGAGTAGTTCACCTGTGCTTTGCCAGTCTTATATAGTAGGTGACTTTGGCTTCAGTCCCAGATTGATTCAGAGAGTCTAGAAAGGTGGGGTTTGGGGGATTTTAGCAAATGAGCAAGTAAACAGAAGATGCTCTTCCTTCCTCAGAAACTGGTCGATGGTATTTGCATTTTGGGAGGAGTATATACATATACGTACGTATATTTTGTTAATGTTCAGTCTAATAAAAAAACATAGCACGGTGGCAAATAAAACACAACTCCTCCTCCACAAATAATAGGTCCTGGAACAAACTTAATTTGGTGTTGCTTTACAGATATGCAGATGGCATGCAAGTACCTATGCTAAGTTTTTCAATGCTGTAACTGATGCTGGGGAACCCAGCTTTAGGAAGTCACTCCATGTCGCTTGGGGCAGGTAATCTTCTTGCAAAAATAACAGACTAATAACCTTGAAAGATCCTGCACTATCACAGGATCACACTGAGTGTATGCCACAGAAACCCTTCTGTGTCCCTGACAAGCATTAGGCACCTATCTGGTGAACATTAAGCTAGCTTCACCTAGACTGTATCCTACATTTGTTAGAGGTGGGCCTAAACCTTGAAATTTAGTTCTGAATTATCTGTATGATCTGATTTTGCCTTCTTGTGGAAAATGTCAGGAGTAATTTGAGGCACGCAGCCTTACACCAGCTTTGTAGGAGAAAAAAGGTGTTAAATGCATTATGGCCTGCGACCATGATCACATGGTTTCAGTATCTTTCCTGTGTAATTCTGTTCACACCCATGGAGTTGAGGACTACAAATTAGAGAAACAGGCAGTTAATCAGGCATATAGGGCTTGCTAGTAAATGTTTCACATACTTTTTTTCTTAACATTGACTTTTGCAATTCTACTGGATTATAATTTCAAAAGCAGGAATGAATGTGTACTTGAATAAACACAGACAGTATTGCTACTTAATGTCACTTTATCCTTTTTTAACTTGGCATCGGAGATAGGTAGGATAAGTTGCTCTGGGCAGATTTCTGTCTCTTCCAAGATCAATAGACCTTACTTTAAGATGGTAAAAGACGTACAAAAATGTTCAAAGTCAGTGAAATGATTCTTTTAAAGCTGCTACTTTTGGCAAAAATGATGCACAGTCCAGCACTTAATATACACAGAATGTTTGCCCTCAGTTCTTCATCTTCAGCCTCCTGCCACTTTACAAGGATGAAGGTAGCTCATGGCTCCAAAAAATCTTCATCATAAGAAAAGCAATAAGAGCTGCTGCTCAGTGAAGGCTTTAGCAAGGGGCACCTGGGAGATATAATTGGGGTGGAGGAGCCACAGGAGAAGGAGCAAAAAAAAAAAAAATTACCTATACTAGGATGCATAGAGATGCAGAAAGGACTGACTTTACTTAAAAAGGGACGTTATTATCTTCTGCATATCTGGTAAGATGCAGTTCAGCAGTCTCTACTGATGTTTGTCTTTTCTGCTGAAGCAGGGGAAGGAGACAAAGTTGGGAAGGTGTCCTAATTGTAAAACGTGATCACAGCTAGATGCCTAATTCCCTTGGGTTCCTATCAAAATCCTACCACACAACTATAAATTAACAATATTTCCATAAAAGAATAGGAGAGTATAATAGAATATTCCATTCAGGTGTTACTGGATTGAATTGTGTCATTTTTTCAATTTATTTCAGTTCAACCCTTATTGCAGCTTTTGTTTAGCACCAAATATAGAAGATCCTCACTCATTTAGTATTATAAAATAAACAAAAAAGAGTTCCTTTATGAAGTGTCATCTGGATTTGATTTTTGGACTGAAATGAGTGGTAGTTTACTATGGCAAGGTTGGGGTACTTAAGTCAACATATTGGCCTGCTATAGCATGAAACATGTGCCCTGTTAAAATATCCAGGATGTTTATTGAAGTTACATCTTCATAATCAGTAATAAGCTGTTTACACACCCTAGATCTATATCTTCATGCTTCAGCAGACCAGGAGAAAAGAAAAGACTGGATTTCCTGCCCATAGAACATTGTTATATTCTTTGCCAATACTCATGATGAATATAAATTCATCTGTACATAGAGAAAGCAAATGATATCTTTTTTACGTGACCAGTTAGCTGTATTAAATAAATACACACTAGTCTCACTTAAGCAATTAAATAAGCCACCCAATAAACTAGACTTTCAGCAACTAATGTGCATACACCTTTAGCAATGGGCTATATGTGATGGTCAGAAGTTGCAGAGCTTGCTTCCTTTCTTAGTTACACACACCTCAGCATGAGAGGAAAAACAGAGTACCAGGATCTTCTTGTGTTACTTTAAAACATTTGGAGAGAGCTTCTTGTTTCCCATTGGGTACACTAGAGTGAGGGTCTACTGGTGAAGGGAGGAGTTTTCTGAGGGGGCAATTAGTGCTTCTGATACCCGGTGAAGGTGAGGAGGGTGTCTGTGCTTAGGATCACTAGGTGTGTCAGTGGGGTCAAGGCTGTTTTTTCCTTTTCCTTATCTCTGTTACTGGAGTTGTTTCTAAGCAGAGTGTTAACATCAAATGCTTCTTTAACTCTTTGTGACTAGAACAATGTGTACCAAACTCAAATATGCTACTTCACTAAGCATTTATCAGTGCACAGTATTATATAGCTGTTACGAAGGTTGTCCCAGTTGTCTTTGAAGGTGTTCTTCAAAAGATGTTGCTCAGATATTTTTCTCAAAACTTTACATCTTCTGGAGTTATGATTGCTACTGCTCAGAATGATTTTTTTTTTTTTTTATCTCCAGGGAATAGTGGCATTTAAATGATGTTCTAGTGTTCATCTTATCCAGCCATACAAGCTCTTTCTCTTCCCTCCTCTTCACCATAAGGAGTGGGTGAAATTGGTAATAACAAAACAGGTACAGAAGAAAATCAGGTCACTCTGTTAGATGGCTTATGGAATGAAAGTTATCAGGCTAGGAGATTTTACTGACTGCTGAGGGAATCACATCTCTAGATGAGAGTACCACAAAAACCAGAAGAGTTTAAATAAATTTATTTGTTGGTCAAGTGGGTGGTTGCTCCAGGTCATTCTTGTAGATTAATAAAAAGTAGTTGGAGGACTTTGGAGTTTCCCGGGTCATACAGTGAAAAGAGCTTGGCTACATAGGAGGGGAGGAGCAAGCTCTCCTCTTCAGTTGTGTGAGAGGAAAGAAACCCCAGAAGCAAGTTTTGAAGTATTTTAGTAACAGAAACTGAAGCAGCTGTCTTTATTGTTAATCTACACCAGGAATCCACTAAAGGAGCACAGTTTTGATATTGCCTGGCACTAAAACACTTGTGTTGCAGGAGGGAATGTTCAGGGAGGTGTTGAAAGTATTTTTGTTTTTCTTGCTTTTCTGTCTGTTTTTTCTCAATTGTAATGTGAAACTCAGAAGCTTATCTCGACATCTCAGAGTCAAATAACATGGAGATTAATTTAGGGTAGATCTGTAGAGTTGATAGAGACCAGCTCATTTTATAGAAGGTTGCTGGAAATTAATTACAACAGCCAGGGATCTGGCTGACAAATATTCTTCTGACTCTTATTTTGATCTTGTATCAAAAATCTGTACCAGTGGATTGGTCACTAAATTACCTCTTGTAAACAGTAAATCCAATATATGTGCTATTTGACTCATAATTCTGACAATAGATGTAATCCCTCTAATTTTACCTTGTCTTGTTGGTTTACTGCATAGAAGTAGGGACAACATTTGAGACTGATTATACCAATTTAATGTAAAATTTCAAATGCCAGATAAAATGTGGATATTATATATATTATACTATAATTACAACGTGAGAGTACATCATATAACGTAAGGGTGGCAAAGGTAAGCATTCAGAAGTTAGGAAGTGGTAGTATTAAGGCTATTAATGAAACCAAAATTCATCTGCCTTCCCTGTTCAAATTACAACTCCACTAGTGTTGCGAACTTCTACCTCCTCACAAGAATGATAAACCACAGATAGTTGGGACTCGGGTAAAGCTACACTGTTCCTCAGATCTGTGAAGTCCTTGCTTGCCATGTGAACAGGGAAAATGAATGAATAGTGAGATTGGTTAGAGAAGAGAATATTTATTGTGGTGTTGAAAGTAAAGTAGTGATGTCTGCAATGAAGGTAAACCAAGTTGTGATTAACTTAAGCAGAGGATCTGGCACATCCTTTCCGCCTAGGTCTGCGGAGGTTTAGTTGTTCTCCTTGGGTTGTGCTGCTCATGCTTTTCTCACCTTTCTCTGATAGCCTCAACTGTTCTTTGCTTCCATCTGTCTACAGGTGAATCTCCAGGATTTTGCTTTCCAGCCCTACCCATGGACTGATGCTCACTCTCTGCCCTTTTTTCAATGGCCTGTTAACTTCCCCCTATTAAATGTGTGCACTGCCACTGTGGAAGAAAATGGTAGGCACGCTCTGGCCATAGGCTCTTTTCCCTTGTTCTTGGAATAGATGATGCAGTCTGTTTTCTGTTTAGTATAACATGTTGCACCACTTGAGATATCTCAGAGAGGTTTCTTCATGGAAAACAAAGCTGCACACAGCCTCACGGTGCTTTTGCATGTGGAGAGGGTGTTAAACTCCTGCAGTGAATGGCACATGAGCTCTCTGTTGTATATAGTTATTGCTTTTTAGTTTGTTACAGTAATTTCAGAACTGGTTATGCAAGGCACTATTCAATGTGGAAGAAAACTCTGGCTGTGGAGATCAGATTGTCTAAACGCAAAACAAGTGAGAGCTGAGTAGTGAAGTTTTGAAGAAATTAAGTAACTTGACTTGTTTGTCAGTGACATTAGTCATAGTTCCTTCATTGCAGAGTGACATCTTAAGTGCACGGTTGTACTGTTTTCCCCTTTCTTGATTTTGGAAGAGGAGCCTGTAACTGGTATCTTGAACTGCTGGCAGGCAAGGAAGAACAGAGCTCTTGCTCTGTTCACCTTATCTAAGGGGAATGAAAGATGCAAGAAAAAGAAATTAAACTTATGCATAATACTTTGGCAACAATGGCTTCTGCATGTTTCAAACTGAATTCATGAAATGTGGTCATTCATGTTGTGGATTTCAAATGTAATAGCTCTTCTTAAGCGCACAGCTTACTGGGCTTCTATGTCAGTATACAACCCAGGTGAGCTCAACACCTTCTTTCTCACTGTAATTCTTACTCCTGGGTTTTAACTCTGTGAGTACTCAGTTGTACTGGCTGATTTTTTTTTTTATCCTTTAAAAATATGTGGAAAACTTTTAGTAGCTTTTGCTGCCAGAAAGCTGCCATGCCTTGTCTTATCTGAGTACTTTTGATTGTTAGGCGCTATTTATTAAGTTGAGAAAATACATACATGTATGTGGTGCATTATTTTTATCAGATTTAATGTCCTCAGGTTCATCGTGCATTTAATTCAACTAAAAGCACAACTTTTCCATTGTACCTGCTATCTGGAAACTCAGCTGGTAGATTTTTCGCTTTCAGTATTTGCTTGGTTCTCACTGTGTTAGGATGGTGTTTATAGCTCTAATTTGGTTGCTTTGTCTGGATTTCAGTTTTGTTTTCTTCTTCTGCATAGTGCTAAGTATGGCTTTCTGAACTAATATTGCCTCTGATGCTTTGTTATCTGTTTGGCATTCACTGTCCTGTATGTTATTGTGCTTTTGCTTTGCTTGTGCGTAGTTTCTTGGTTTCATGAATTGCTTATTCTGTGGATGCTAATAAAATACACAAGCCAAATCTGGCCTGTTGAATCCTTGGTGGGAAACTTCGATATAGTTCATTTTTTCCTTTGTTTTTCTTCTCCACAAGCTTGGCTTAATTCTTTCTCGTGCTCCACTAATTGTATGTAGCCCCTCATTTAAGGGATTCTTTTTTCCAAGCACATTCAAGTTTTCATTTGCATTTCTTTATCTACTTCAGAATCTGCTGTTGAACAAATTTTGGTGTGTTTTTCCATGTATCATGAGGCTTTCTCAGTGATACTTGATGAGTCATTTCTGCATCTGTTCCTCAAAAGTTTGTCTTTGAGTATGCTCAGATTATTAGTGCTGCACATATCCTCAACACTTGAAAGGCTACATTTATGCCCATACTGAAGACTGTATGTGGGGACCAGGCTATATGTTTAACTCCTATCTGCAGTACTGACTGAGTTTAGAGGCTCAGCTGGACTTCTGCCTAAGGACTCAAGGTTATCATCCGTTATCTCCTCGTCTGTCCTGTTCTTCAGATTAACAGAAGTGTCCTGGGTTTGGCCAGGACAGGGTTAATTTTCACCGGACTCCAGGAAGGGGCACAGCCGGGGGGGTGGGGGCTGACCCCACCTGGCCAAACAGAGCCCGGTATTCCATACCATGTGACATCACGCTGGGTTCCTGGGGAGTGGGGGGGGGCGGCGCGGCAGGAACGGACTTGCGGCTTGTGGGGGCGCGGCGTCGGTCGTGTTCGGGAGAGCGGCTGTTTGGGTCGTGCGGTTCGTTGTTGTGTTTTCTACTTATCTGTACCGTTGTTGTTCCTGTTTCCCTCTGTTTGGTGTTCTATTAAACTGCCCTTATCCCGACCCACAGGTTTCTGCCTCTTTCTTTTCATTCTCCTCCGCACGCCGGCAGGGGGAAGGGCGGCCGCGTGGCGCTTTTGTTGCCAGCGGCAGCTGAAACCAAGACAAGAAGTTAGCTGGTGTCCTTCCTGAGCAGACAAACAACAACACAACAATTTAGTTTTCGGTTCACCGGTCTTCTGCTCCCTCTTTCCCTCTCTATCACCAGTAGAGAGTATGAGTATGTACTCAATCTACAAGCTGAGAAAAGTCAACTGGAATAGTCCGATTTGCAAATAAAATCTCAACATAGATAGTTATGTTGTGGGCTAAGTATGCAGCAGAGTCTATCTGTTTCGGGATGGCCGATGCTAATGGTCAGTGCACATGACCACAGTGCTTCCTCCTGTCGCTCTCCTCTGTAACATCCTCTTCTACCCCATTAGTTCAGATGTGGTTGCCAAGAAGTTCAAACCCACCTAAAGCAAAGCTGCTGCTATCTTCTTTTGCTCTGTACTGGCTACATGTGCCCAATCCCTCCCTCGCCTCCAGCCTTGGCACTCTCATGATCCCCACAATGAACAAGGTTACTGAATGACCTGGCTCCAAAATTGTATTGCCCGTTTGTGCAAGATTATCGATCACAAATTTAATTATTTTCTAAAGTTTTGACAAGTATAAGAATCAAAAATTTTTTGTGGTTTAAGATCTATTGTTTCTACAAACTCTTGGGTATGTGAGCTGAAAACACAGCTTTTATAGATAACGTATTTGCATCTTGAAATTTTTTGGAGGGAGCTTCCAGGACTTCATACAAGCCCTCCTTGTCTTCTCGTAGCACATCTAGACGGTGCAGGAAGCCTGTAAGCCTTTTCCTCTTCCTGTTAATTCTGTTTCAGTCTTTCTTTTCCTTACTAGTTCCTGTTTAAATTTCAGAGCTTCTCTTTAATGTCTAAAAACCACCATGAGATTGTTAGATGCGCTTCTGTCTACTCAGGAACAGGGAATCAGTATTCTAGTTTAATTGCTTTTTCTATATATAGTCATCGTTCCTCAAATGCTTCCTAAAAGTAGGATTTTCTGAATCTCTAGGCATTGTCCTGTACATAAGACATTGCAAGGGCTGCCGTATCTGTGGAGGAGAAGGGCTATGAGCTGTGCAGCTGTGGCTTTATTACCCTCAAAAAATGCTCCCCATATGTTATCTGTCAAAACACTAGTAAGGACTAGATATTCAAAACAGAGTCCATCCTGGTGCTGAGTACAGCACCTGCTCTCTGAGTATGTTCTTCAGTTAGCAAACAGAAGAAGAGAGGCAAAGAATGAATGTGAATTTGGTGTTATTTCTCTTGCTCCAGTCTAATCAAAGAAGCTAGGCAGGAATAGGGGTAAGCAAGCTTCTGCTTTCCACAGATTACAGCATCATCCTTTATTTTAAGACCAAACAAAAATTATGAGAGCGCAAAGTGCTGCCTGCCACTTCTGAGGGCAGGTGAAGCAGTAGAAAGAACTGAGTTTCAAACCACTTGCAACTCATTCAAAGTACTTAGGAAACAAAAGCTGGGTATTTCTGCTTATGTCTGAGTATGAACGTGGATAGGACACAATTCACGGTAAGAATCTTGATGTTTCTCTGACTGCAGTGTTTGACTGCTGCTGATTGCAGCAAAAGGTTTCAGAGTAATAGAGCCATATTAATTACCATTTTTCTTCTACTGCTGAGATGAGTTTTAAGTATTGTTCCTTAGAAACAGAAAGAACATGCAAAGTAACTCGCACTTGGGTTAAATTAATTGCCACTCTGCATACAGTATTTAAGGGCCAGTCCAAGCAGGATGTTGATGGATCTCATGCAGCCAGGTTTTGCTCTGACAGAGGCTGCAAGTCACCCATTCAATCTTTATTTGCACATCATACCCTTTTTGTTGTATGCACCTAGATACATGCTGCTCTCCTAGTTTACCATAATGTATATATTGCATCTGCTGAAGGAGATGATCCTGACAGCTATAAAGGGGGTTTGTTTCTTCACTTCTAGTTTCAAATTCCTGAAGAGAATTTGAAATGAACCAGATTTGATTTTTCCTCATTTCTGTGGCATACATGTGTAAACAAGGGAGCTTCCACAACTTTAGCAATTTTATTTCATCCAAACTCAACTATATTTTAGGACTACATTCAATAAAGCTGCTGACTGATCTGTAGAAACATTGCGAAAAACAGTTAAAACTATTCTTGTGGCTTTCTAAATGTAGTGAGCAAGATTCTGATCTTGTTTACATTCTAGTATGTCATAGCCAAAGGCACTCAGGTACCCCGTTACAGATAAGAAGCTTGAGAATCAGATCAAAAGCAGATAATGTGGTATTAAAGTGGTTTAGTGAAGACAAGAGGTTATTCAATGCTGAAGAGGTGGTCTGAAATCCTGAAGGTCATTATCCCAATACCTGCCCATCACAAGCTCTTTATGAAAATCATGTCACTGCATATAGGATCTCTTCAAATTTGTGGGTTAAGGTATGAACTGTTTGGATCCGATGTAGAAAGGGTAGACTTAAACATGAAAACCAATGCCTGGGAATAAAAATCTTGCTGCTGTCTCATTGCTGAGCTTGTTGGTTCTCTGTCAGGAAACAGTAGGCAATAGTATGAAGTGCTGTACACTGCTGTGAACTTTCTCCACTGTTCTACTTTTTTCTTTGGTGAAGAGTTTCCATGCACCTAAGCTGCATGCTCTACAGTAGCCCTCACTCCTGTACCTAAATCTTCAATTCTGCTGCTATCCACAGACAGCAAATAGCCTCCTCTGCAACTCCAAGCTGTTTGTATTCACCTAAATGTCCTACCAAATGGCCTTCGATTCCTTTTAAACTGAACCTGTGCAGCCTGCAACACCACTAATTTTATTCCAGTATTCACCCTGCCTATCGCTTCATAAACCCCTCCACACAAAATATCTATCAGATGCTTTCTATCTCTTTATGTAAATAAGATCCTTGGACATATGCTTGTCATGTACTCCTGAAGCAGCCTCTCTTCTTGACCACTGTTCCTGGATGCAGAAGCATGTCTTGCCCTTCTGATAATGGTGACTGGTGAAGGGTATAATATGGGTATAAAAGAAGAGGAAATACTGGGAAAGGCATTGGAGAAGTAGAGGTACAGTTGCGTTCCGTAAAGACATGTCTTCCAGCTCCAATAACAACAATTTCCAGTTGCAGTTTATTGTAGCTCAAGTAACTGCTCAAACATGTTAATTCTATTCTTTTGATAGCATCTAAGTCATGAGTAAATATCAAAGAAGCTTATTAAAGAGCATTGCATATATAAGTGATTGAAATTTCCCATCAAAATGGAAAAGGGAGGACACAGATCTTTTCATCACATGTTCCTTAGGGTATCCCATACTATCCTGAGATACTGTAGCTCATTGTCTATGTAGAGCATAATATTTAAACTCATGTACCCAGTGCTTAGGACTAAGATAAAATGTTTTAAACAACCTGTCAGACTCTCTCAACCCATCTGTTAATGGGCTAGGTAAAGCAGTTGAACAGAGTTTCAAATGGCTTGTAACTCATTCAAAGTACTTAGGAAAAAAAAGCTGGGTGTTTCTGCTCATGTCTGCGTAGAAGAATGTGGATAGGACACAATTCACAGTAAGAACCTTGATGTATGTTGCAAGAAATGTTATTAGAAAGGGCGTAAAAATAAATTGACTCTAATTCAGAAGCAAAGTAGTGGAGTGGTGTGGTCGTTAACAGGAATCTGGTGAGAATATGGTCTCTTACAGAAGTGGCTACGGCAGTTTGCTGAGAGTCAGAAGTCCTTGGATTTATTTTTAACTTTATGATTTCCTTGCTGAATGCCAGTGTGCAAAATTCCTCGGTGTCTCTGATTTCCCTTCTATCTTCTGCCTGGCTAAAATATATTTATTATAAATGTCTTGAGAAGGAAATAAAAAATTCTATATTTACATACCAGTATGATAGGAATTTCATACTGGTTGCTACTGGAGTAAAAAAACCCTAACTGCTCGTTAAGAATGCTAACCCTTTTCCCCAGATTTTGGTGTGCGGAGGATAGGAATAGGCTCTTCCACCTGCAATGACTTTGTTATATCCTGGCACTAGGAGCAAATTAAAGTATCTTTCAGGTTGTCCTAATCTGAGCAAAGGAACTCTTGTTCCACTCGTGTAAGCAGTGCTTCACCTCTGACTTTGGCTGTATTGAAAAATGCTCAGGTGAAGCCGAACATCTGCTCTGCAAGGACTTCCCATACATGGAGGCATATGCAATGCCTTGCGTCTATCCTTTGTGGCTCACAGATCAGTATCGCAGCAGCCCTGAGTTTGGTACAGTGGTTCTGTGACATTTCAGATGATAATTTCAAAGTAACATTTAAAGTTTCAAATCACAAATTTGGCAAACTCAAGGACTTTCTAGGCACGTTTTATACATTCAAGAGATAAACTGACTTATTTTTTGTTCCCTTTCAAGTTGACAAGGAGTTTTTCCATTGTATTCAGTTTGAACATAATCATATCAACTGTGAGGGAACCTTTTGGGACTTTTGTACGTAATAACATATTGTTGGATTAACATCAGACACAGCTTGATTGTGAAGGCGAAGGTGGTCTCGATCACAGAGCATACTGCATATACATTCTGGACAATCCAGTGGGTTTTTCATTTTGTGCTACTTTGCTCCTAACAGAAGCAACATTCTGTATATATCGAGATCAAAGACAAGTAGGACTTTGGGAAAGAATTTCTAGTTTGACCACTCATGGAAGAACTGAATGAGCTAATTCTGTATGTGGTTGTATCCAAGAAGACATCTGGCTCTAGAACTATTTGCTAGGATATTTGTGGATCAAAACTATATAAAAGTTCTGAATGGTGCAAAACGTTTGGTATGTTATATTTTGAAACCAAGGAGAATAGAATAGGATGTCAGGAAACTCTCATTGTTGTTCTTTTGGGCGTACCTGTTTAATAGTCACTATTCTAGCTAATATTTGCTCATAAAGAGAAAGGAACGTAAGTCTATTTATGCAAGTCAGTAGTTTCTACACCAAAATTATTTTAAAAATAATTTTCCTCAGATATTTTTCATTTAATAGCCCTTGAATGTTGATGTGATAAAGTTGTTCCTGGGGGCTTACAGGCAGGAATATTATCTGAATCGATTTAGTGAAGAACACCTTGAGAAAAGAACGATCTTCAGGTATTTTTTCTGTGGTCCTGAGGTCCAGATAATGAAAGTGATGACAAAAATCTATGAAAATTCTTATTTTTCTTAAAGTATACTAATCTGCTAAAATGTAAGAATTTTCACTTGTATTTTGGTGATTATCCTTAGATATCCTCTATTCTTCACAGTTGAGTAAGAATTTAACATATGTAGAACATTATTCAACTCCCACTGAAATCAGTGACTTCTATGGAAGTTCATACATATTTTATTAATCCTTTGGTAATATATTCATTGATGATGACTGTATCCTTTCACATGCTGACTAAGTGGGCAAAATTGTTCCTATCCCAAGGCAATGTATAACGCAGGATCGTGGAAGCTGAATGACTGCATATCTACTGACATGAATGATTCTGAACCATCAGTTGTGTGTTAGAATGTGACCAACTCTAGTTTTGATTAGTTCCTGAATCTTTTTTATATCTTTACCTTATAGCACTTCGAGATGTAATTATAAATCTTTTTCCATGCTAAGACCCTCTTTCCAATTGCTATGACTTTGTCAAGATTTTAATAGTTTAGCTGACATTTTACAGACTTTTGATCTACTTGTGTCAAGTATTTTTGGAAGGAGGAGGTGGAAATATTTCGGTCAGAATGATCTAGCTGTTCAGAACGTGGTAAGAGAATAAATTGCTTGATGTATCACTTAACAAATCAGTGTGTTGCAGCACACGGGAATTCGGGGGGTTCTTGCTTCTGTTTAAAAAGCATGCCTTGACAACTACACTTGACAAGCAGAACACTATTCATTAGAATTTACCAGAATTCAAGTTGTTCATACAGCTGCTGATGCCTTCCTAGGAGGAGGTTACATTTAGCTCAGAGAGATCTCGGTGTTTCTATTGTGTGGTAAAGCATTTAATGGATGCCAAATAAAGCTCTTAACCTTTCTGTAATTCAGCAGATAAGCTAGGTACCGGGAAACAGAATCAAACCTTTCTGAAAAACTTGTGTTTGCTTTGTTAATATGTTGAAGGTTTTTTCCCCCCAATACTAACATAAAATAAGAACAATAGGTAAGTTGGTTTTGCCCAGAGGAGAACTAATTCCACTCTGCTCATGTAGTATAAGAATGACCACAGTAGATGAGAGGAAATGACCATCCAACCCAATAGCCTATCTGTGGCAGTGGCCGACATAGCAAGTCAAGGAAAGAAAATGGCAAGCACAAAGTGATAATTCTGAAGAATACCCTCCTATGCTCCACAAATACGTTGCTCGGCATCCTGATGTGGTTGCCTTTTGGTTCGCTATCTCTATGGCTTTGTTGTTGCTGTTAAGATAAAAGGGCATACGGATCACGGCTGCAGTCAGTATGGAGAAGCAGCATACTTAAAATAGAAACTAAAAAACTTTGAATACTGACCAGTTTCATTTTTTTCATGACTTTCTGTTGCAACTCAGCTGTTGCCAGCAGATGAGCTTCCTCTTCACTGCCCCTTTTCTTTCTTCTCTTTGCTGTTGCTGCTACTGGACTAGGAGTGTGACAGCTTCCTCATACAGAAGTCAAAGGGAGACGGAAAGGAGAGCACCAACTGGGAGAGAGGGGAGAGGAGGAAAGTGGGACTTCAGGATCATAAAGGGGGAATAGCTAGAAAGAATGAGTGAGGACACAATGCAGAGAGGTGTCAGAGGGAAGTGTATACGTATGCATGAGTGAGGAATCTGAGAAAATGTGTGAGGTAGCAAGCGAAAAAATGAATGGGATAATATAACTGTCCCTTCAGATACTGGAGGTAAACTAAATTAAATGCCACAAAAGTTATTGGTTGGTCTTTGTGACTGAAAGAGTTAAATAACTTGGTGTAAAGCATTCCTTTCTGTACTGTTCTGGGCAAGCCATGGAAAGGACGTCATGCTTCTGAATTTTATTTGTCTTGGGGGTGGTGTACGGACATCCTTGTCTCTGAGTCTCCTTTAAATGACATTGCTTGCTGGTGTTTAAGAAAAATTTCTGTCCTGAGTCAACTTTGATCCCTCCCCGCTGATGACTACTGTTCACTCCATGAACACTGGGACTGCTGTCCTAAAACTAGCAGAGCAGGGGCCACACTACTACAGAAATAACTAGTAAAATCCCGGTTTCAAGCAGTTGTCTGTTTCCTTTAAGCTTCATAAATAGCACAGGAAACCTTAGATGCCTATCACTGTTCTCCGCCTCCTCTCTTCCGTGTCTTTATGTTACCTTTTATCTCTAAGAATTCTCATGTTTCATGTTTGTACAAAGCAGCAGAGAGTAATTCTACGCCACTCTACTGCAAGCACCACCATGGCTTAATAAATATCTAGATAACTAGTAATAGGACAAAGCAGACAGATGTGAACAAAATGAAACTCTAGTCTGGTTTGGCAAAGTATGTATATGCATATTTCAAAGAATTGATTCTGACCATAGAACATTATAGTGTCTAGCACAGGAACATCCTGGTCTGTGTGAGTGGGGTTCTTAGCTGTTGGGGTAACTCTAATGCCAAAGCAAGCATTTAGTTTATTCTGAAATGCGTATGTACTTAAACTACCTTTCTGAATAAGTATGTGGAGTGGAATTAGATATTAAGTGGAATCTGACTTTACAGAGATAAGTAAGCCCCGTTGTTCCAACACAGCTACTCATGAGTTCAGAGTTTCGTAAATTCTCAAGAATGTTGCTGAGTTCACAGCTAAGAACTAGTACTCCACAGCCCCGAAATCAAAATGTCCTTAATGAAATGCAATCAGAAAACTAGAAAAAAACAACAGAGAATGGAGGGGGAAAAAAAAAGAAGAAACAGAGGGGGAGAGAGAGTAGTCAGAGTAGGATCGACTTTTGCTTGCTACTCATTCCCTTCTATAAAGGAATGTTACTCATGTTGCTGTAAAGATTTTACAGAAATATGTCAGCCAAAACTCCCAGTCCTTGTTCTGTGTTCCTGTAGCCTTCACAAGGCTTCCAAACAGAGTGTCTTGATTACTTATATCAATCTTTTCAATAGAGAGTACATTTTTGGTGAGGATTTACTTTATCTACCAGCAATTATTTTACAAGGCTCTGATAGGCCTGCAAGTGCATTGTGTTGGTGTAGAGCCAAGACAATCCCTCAAGGACATTTTTAGGCACAAGGCTGAAAGTAATACAACTCTTCCACAATGGCAGTCTCTGTCTGACTGTTTGCTCTGTATGGATTCAATTTATGTGATGCTTGTTAAATATCTAAGCCTTTGTCAAAATGAATAGGAGATTTATTATCAGGGATAAAATAACAACTACTCTCAACCTTTGCAGAACTCAAGGGCAAAGCAGTTTTTCCAGTTAGAAGGAAGACTTTGTTCACTACCAGCAACTAATGGTGTCACACACATGGATAGAAATGGAGGACCGTGAAACAATCTACCATGAAACCAGATTCAGTAAACCAAGCAACAACCACCACCCCTCCACATCAAAGTTAATACTAGAGGGACCAATGTTTTCTGCTGGGAACAATCCCTCAAGACCCAAGACCCTTTCTGGGATGTGTTTACAGGTAAAATAGACTGCTTGTTTAGAATTTGTCTACATTGTTGTTGCATATTTATGTGCCTTATATGCAGTGTGGTGATATGCGAATGTAACACTACAGTATGCTCTACTTCAAATAAGAAAACAATATTGCACCAGTACAGCTAGTGGGAGTAAATCCTACAAGTCTCTTTTACATCTAGTGACATATATATATTACAGTAGTAGTACTAATTGTTTAGAGTGTCTGCAGTGAAACAGAAGTACATGGAGAAAGCAAACCCCTAAACATATTGCCGAAATAATGCAGGATTTTCCTTAAAGTGTCTATGATGCAAATATTTTCCTGAAGCTAACTGTGGGCAAAATTCTGTCCCGACTGTGCAAATCCAGTCCTCCTGGCTTCAGCTGAATGGGCTAGGAAAGTAGGATTTAGCTGTATTTCACCACTTTTTTCACCACCATTTCACACTTCCTTAGGTTGATTTATCTATGACGTAACTCTGATGGCAAAATATTTAGTCATCTTTTTTTGAAGCTGACTGGAGGGCTTCTCTGCCAAAAAGCTTGCTTAATTTTTCTAATCTGCCAGCTGAGCCAACAAAACATCTCTACATACAAACCTCATACCACCTATGACCTTCATTTGGGAGAGAGAAGACTGAACAGATTTCAGGGAAATAATGGTACAAGTAGCTTCAGATTAATTACTGAAAAGAAGAGGAACAAATTTGGTTGAAATAGCGAACAACAATAGACCACAAATCTGGACTTTCCCTGTAGATCCTTTCCCCTCTGGATCCTGGTGCACTAACCACAGAAAATAGTCTTAATGTGAGAGTTCATATATATATATTTATATATAAAAATCCAGATTGTCTAACAAACACAGCTGAAATATCTGAGTCGCATGCTAGACTGACATACAACTTTTTAGGAGAAAGGAACAAAATAACCTGTTGCCTCAAGGAAAATACCCTGTTTTTGTATTATACTAAAGTTTAAGTCTGACTAGACAGACCAATGATCATCTGTGCAGCTGCTGATAGGTGAATAAGTGAAATGCACAGCTGTGAAACTTCCTGTGTGACTCCGAAAGCAGCTAGCTATATTTCCTGGAAACTGATACAGTTTCTTCAGAAAAGTGAAAACGTATGGACTTCATTTAAAATATGAATACTCATTATTATTTAAGAAAACAATATGCTTAAAATACGTATTTTGAAACTTTAAGAAAACACATACATGTTAGTAAACAGAATGAAGCTGTCAGTAGCCTATAGCATGTACAGAAGACATGCAATAGAATAATCAGTACAAATATGCATTATGCTGCATGAAACAACAGGCATTAAGAATGAAAGAAAGAATAAATAACAAGACAGACATAGCGTCAAGAAATATAAGAAATGATAGAATTGCTCTTTTAGTAAGGTGGCAAACAGGCTGTCCTTGCATACATTTTACTCTTTTGTTTTAAGTGACCTGTTTGATCTTGACAGTCATTACTTTTGCAGTCAGGATACCTGAGTTCATTGGTATGACACATCAGATTCTCAGCAGTGCCAGAACACAATTTGGCACACCTTATGGAGAGGAATATATACAGCTTTGAGTCTTTCCTATATTGTCCTGATTCAGGCCAGTGTTTGAACTAACAGAATCCTCAGTCTCGCCTGAAGACCCTGTGAACGACGCAGAAATACACATCAGGCAGAGACAGGGAAGCATCTGCTAAGGCACACAGATAGCTGTAAAATGCAGTACCTGTGCAATTTTCGTGTGGAAGGCAACCAGGATTAAGCAGCAAAACTCACTGATAAAAACAAAGAGGTTTGGAAAAAGGACATACTTTCAAAAAATGGCTGGAGACATTTATCTCTCTTCTCTCTTAACCTTTAAGGAAGCTAAAAATGTACCAAACCTCAGTGACGTTAGAAACTGGACGTTATGGAGAATGGTGGGGCAGCTTGCTTTGTTCACCTGTGTATAAATACTGTGTGTTTGTACCACCTGTATAAACACTGTATGGTGTGTGCTTTGCGGCAGAGAATATAGGAGGCAGCCAGGGCACTGCTGTGCTCTGATTGCGGGGACTGACGGAGGCTGGCCCTGGGGCTGCAGCAGGGCCACAACAGCCCTACCGCAGCATAGGGGGGGTTTGGGAGGCAGTTTCCCACCAGCGCTTTTCCACCCTTTACATGTTATCTCAGGTATGAGTTAACAGGTTACCTTGCTGAGGCAGATTAGCTTGTGCTCTACCAAGTAATTTTGATATGGAAAGCCTGTGATTTCATTTGCGGTGCCTGCTTGCACAAGGGGATGGGGTGTTTCCACCCCAAATTCCTGTCCAGGGGTGAGGAAGGAGGGATCAATTAAAAGAAAGGGGGTAGAAAAAGTCCCAGGCCTTTCAGGCACAGTTTTTATTGCTGTCCCAGGAGCAGAAATGCAGCAAACTTGCCAAGTCATCTCAGAATAGGTTTCCCGAAGAGGTAGAAGCTACCCTGCTGCGGGAGTATACCTCGCTGCCTTTCTCCTGAAGAAGTGGTGATGATGGCGAGCTGCCATCCCTGGAACTCCAGGCACCCTGCGCGTGTGGTACAGTGCCTGTTAACCCTACGGCCGGGGGACGCACCGTGGTAAACTACATCCGACGGCCCCCACAAAGGGCTGCACTTTCTCTGGGAGGCAGGTGACGCCTCGCACTGGGCGGACATCGTCCCTAGGGAATGTACCCAGCCTCAATGACAGCCAGGGAACATGGCACCCCTCAGGCCAGCCGCCTTAGCAGCTCAGCTGCCAGCTACCCAGGAGCAAGGCAGTTCCTGCTGCTGGCCCTGCAGGTTGAAGATGGCATACCTGAAGGCCACGTGGGGAAGGGGGTCCTCTCTCTGTCGTATTTCTCAATATTCTCAGGAGGACACTTCGGGAGCTCCGTGAGTTTTGGGTTAGGCCCTGGGAAGGACACAGCCTCCTTCTGCCCATCCCTCACAGCTCCTGTGCTGTTACCCTTTTACAGCATAATCTTGAACAGCGTCTGACAGCTGTGATGGTGTTTTAAATGGGAAAAGCTCTCTGAAGGTAGTGGGTGGTTGTTCTCTTTCCTCCCTCCTGAAATGCTCTTACATCATGGATGAAGAAGTTGTAGCACATTGAGATAAATTTATTTCATCCTGTACTGTTTACTCTGAGCTCTAGTAAAAGGAGTTTTCAGAGCGCTGTGTCGGGTACAGTGGTTTGATTCTTTATTAAGTAATGGCATTTGGGACTAGATTGTGTGTGAGAAATTATTTGTAATGCATTGCATTAATTCTATCTTTGATATAGGCTTTTAAAAAACACAGCTCCCAGGATTGAAGCAATTTGCTACTGGGTGGCTTTATTATGAGCAGTTTCTGAATGCTTAGCTTGGCCACCTCACCAGATCTGTTTAATCTCAAATTGCTCAGAGTGAATTAACAACTTGAAAAAAAACCCGAAACAACAAACCTACCTTTAGAAAGATGGCCCTTTCTTTATCGTTGCTGTCATAAATCCAAGAAAGATTGTAATCCTCATCCTCTGCTTTGTGTTTGATTCCCAGCATACAAAGGCCTGATGCTCCTATCATGTGTGCTAGAAAAACCGTGGAATAACACCAGTGAGACCATACCAGAATGAGTGAACCAAGGCAGGAGAAAGTCTCTGCCCCTCTCTGGTAATTTTGATCTATTTATTTGTTTCGAACTTTTTGTGTGTTGGTCAAATGTGCTTCTTCAGTTGGGTAAGAGAGGTGTGCTTACTGAGGCATTTGGGATGTTCAGTAATTTTTTCAGTTGTGGTGGATCACCTGTAAAAAAGAGTCTCCAAGTAATTTTCATAGTTTCCTGAAAGTCTGAGTGATGAGTCACAGTGTATACTTGTATTTTCCTGTGAGGTAAATTGAGATCCTGCTAATATCAAGTCCACTGTACTTACGTCAGTGTAATGCTGATAAGTTTTCCTGTGTCTCTTGGAGTGCAGGCTAGCTTTGATGGTCTTGTGGCCTAGGACTGCGGTTTTATGTGAATTTCTGCTTCAGGAGTGCGATAATGGCTTCTTTGGTACGGAGGCAGAAGAGCTCATGAGCTTTGTGAGATTTGCACGAGTTGAGCAGATTTGAGGAATTCTTCGCCCTGTCCCTGCAGTGCACTCTGAGCCTGGAGAACTGAGAGGGGTGGGATTAGAGTAGATCATGTAGTCTTTTAATCAGCTGAAGTCTTCCTCATGCAAAATAAATGGCTGATGTTTTAAATAAATTTCATAGTGCAGTTGTATCACAGGAGAACTTGTAGTAGCTTAAGCATAAACAGGGTTGACCCAGATTCTTGCACAAATAAATCTCTGCATTTCATATATAAAGGCAATCAGTAAGATCAAGTATTCCCATGAGGTGAACTTTTTCATTGTGTTCCCTCTGCTACCAGTCTGTTTTTTGGCGATCCTACAGAAGCCTCCTCTCTCTTCCAGGGTGTGATTCAGCAGTGGCTATGCTGGTTTTACATAGATGCAACTGATGCCTTGTTGCCCACTGCTGTGGAAGGGCTCCCTTTCATGAGTGAGTTCTTGCACTGGTGGAAAGGCACATGTGAATCTGTGTGGTCTGATGGCTGACTGAAGATCATATGCTTTTTGGTGACATTCCTCCTTTTCACTCAAAACCACCGTTTATCTCGCAAAGAAGGTGACATCGTGAAATTCTTCAGGAAAGAATTTAAGAGCCAATCTAATAAATCAATCATAAGCTAACATGGTAAGGGGCTACTCTTTGTTTGTGTAAAAAGTCAGATTTTGTGAATTTTCTGCTAGATGTTTCTATTCTACTTGAAAGCTTGCTTCAGAGATGTCTTTTCTTCAGGACCTCCAGCTTTCTAGGGTGAAACAAAATTGCAGACTACTCTGTTATTTCCGGTTAGTAGTTGCTATGAATTAACAGGCTCTATGTGTGAAGCCTCTGGTACTAACAATTTCAGACTGAAGATAAAAGACAAATAGGAGGTAGGATTGTTGATGAGTTTGTTCTATATATATCTTGCTGGTCTTTATACAAACATATACGTATATATAAATAAATATAGAATCTATAACAATGTAATATAAGTTTACAGTGACTAACAAATTTTTTTCTTTCATAAAAGCCCAGAGTATATTTGAAATCTGAGAATGGTTTATGTTGAAAAATCACTTCTGACGGAATCTCAGCTGAGATTGAAAGACTGTTGAAATACTGGTCATTAAAATCCTGTCTAGGATGACTGAGGGACAGATTATATTGATCGCATTATTTCCTTGCTAAAGGTAAAGGTTTTTTACATGTCTCTGTTAGATCAAGTGTACTGTGATAACTTCTCTATTATGAATCTATGCAACTGCACCTTGCCATGAGGTATGTGATTCAATATTGTTTTGCATTATCTTCAGTCAACACAAGTTTAGTGCAAATTAAATGCTCATTTCCTATAAAATACCAGAAATCTGAATAATGAACCTGAATTTCTGTTGGAATGAGGTCATAATAAAGCACAAAAGTGTTAATTGCAGATCAAGTGATAAAACTGCATCAGGTAGAATAATCTCATTCTCTAGAACAGAGCAACCACCAACTAATGTAAATAAGAAGGTTAGGTCTGTTGTGGCAGGAGATCATTCCGTGACAGTGCTTCTTACGCCTTTTCCTCAGATTCTGTATCACCTACTGTCGTATTTTTTCTGCCAATTCTCATATTGTGCCTGTGTTGCAGTTGGCAGTCATGAGCCTCAGTAGGTGTGACACTGAGTTCAGTTTTGGTCCCAGAGCTCCCTAGAGATCTGCTGAAGTGGAAGGAGAGGTTTTGACTGGCTTCTTGTTGGGTAAGGGAACAGATGCAAAGTCCACAACTGATATTCTCCAAGAATAAGTCCAGTTCCAAATTTGCCTTGGAATCAGCATCCCCTCAAATATTTCTGACATTCATTTTTTTGAAGTCAGTGAAAACCAGTAACAGCCATGGGGATGTCGTTGAGCTTAGACTGGTGCAAGTGCAGAAGTAATGATTTAGTTTCAGGATTAGCCACTAGACTCATGCAGTTGTCTGCAGCATTTTGTGAGAGTTAGTGTATGAGATGTCTATAATTGCTCATGCTTACTTGCTCCAGTTTTGACGGCCTGGACAGCCTTTACTTTCTTAAAACAGAGAGACAAAAGCGGGATTTTATTTATGTGTATGACTGTAACAGCAGAAGAGGAGTTAGCAGACAGAGTAAATTTCTGTCTGTTTTAAAGATTTTACCTATGTGAATAATTGTTAGTAACAACAATTATTGTAACAGTGCAAACATTAGTTAGTTCCTTATAAGCAAATTGTAGTCATAAAAAAGTTATAATGAATGCCAAAGGAATCTGAGACTAGAGAAGGAAGACAATTTTTGAAACCATAATGAGCATGTGAAAATCTGAGAGTCATGAGGACTGCATCATTTATAAAAATGCACTTTCTGTGCATTTATAATTGTGTTATTATTACATTAATAGTGTTCAAATAGAACTAGTCTCCTGTCCTCCTAAAATTCTGTTTTAATTTGGCTGTTGCAACAGCTGCTTTTTTTCTTTTTATTCAATGGTAGAACAAAAACTATGGAAGAGAGCTCCCTCATTTGAATTGGGTTTTGCTGTTATCGAGTCGTTTCCACTCTTGAGTTGTCTTTTAACAGCCCTTCTCCTGGGTTGTGCCACAAACAATCCTAAGTATTTCCATAGCTGCTCTCAGAATGTGATGAGGCTGAAAAGCTGGCTGCTGTGCTTTTAACAGTCAAATGAATTATTTGAAGTGGACTCCTAGGCAGTAAATCTGAATGACGTATAATTACAGATTGTATTTATATGTTAACGGTAATTACAAAGTATAGTTGCAAAGTGATTATTAGTGATTTGTTATTTACATTGCAGAGTTTTAAAATGCTGTGTGGAAAAGGGGAAAAAATAAGCTGGTCATGCACTAGTTAGACTACGTAGTGCAAGTCCTGAGTGGGGAGCAAGTGTTCAAATGCCCAAGATAGAACTGCTGCCAGCCAATATTGAAATTAGACACAAAACCTTTGGAAACTTTTTGTACAGCTGGAATAAGTTCTGTCCTAAGTGAATGATTTGTCTACTGCAATTTGTGTTCCAAAGATGATCAGATAAGAAAAAAAAATATCAAGTAATGTATGAACAAGTCTTGGTATGTTATGTGGAATGGATGCCTGTGGATTCAAGACTAAGTTAAGAGCAAAATTTATCTTAACTCTAGCCTCACTTTCAAATCATTATGTGGTTCACTTCTAAGTGCCTTGAAAGAAACCCTTTTGGCAGAAACCCTTTCATACAGGTTTGTAAACTGTGGGCCTAGAGCCCTCTAGTGTTGGATTGGTGTAATATACATTAATTATCTACACTAGCATAGTTCAATGGCCTTCACAGTATTCTGATCTGTGTCGATAAAGAGCTACCAAGCCTATCACTTTCTTCCACCTAATTGTTTATTGACTCTATTATTTATCTACAGCTTAAAAAATCTGCAATTTATTTTTGAGAGATATAACTGACCTCATTTATCCCAGTTTTTAGAGAGGTTTACTTTGGAGCTGTTACCCTGTCTGTGTCAGCAATAACGCAGCGCAGAGACAGGTCCTATGCAAATGAGAATCTGAGAAGCCTGTAAGGCTGGTCTACTACATCCACTGCATCTCTCTATTTTTCACTTACTCCATGTCTTGTTTCAGGGAGTCCTTGCAATTCCTTCAACTTGATCTTTCAAGCCCAAAATATGTTGTCCCCTGTTCTCCTTCTCTCGAATTGAGGGTTCCCATTTGCTCTTCCCCAGCACCGAGACTATATCTGTGATACAGATCCTTCCTTGTCCAAGTTGGCATCTGAGGGAACTGGCGGAGGAGCTGGCCAAATCACTCTCCATCATATATCAGCAGTCCTGGCTACCAGGGGAGGCCCCAGATGACTGGAGGATCGCCAGTGTAGTGCCCATCTACAAAAAGTGCCAGAAGGAGGATCCTGGGAACTACAGGCCTGTCAGCCTGACCTTGGTCCCGGGGAAGGTTATGGAGCAGATCATCTTGAGTACGCTCACTGGGCAAGTGAAGGACAGCCAGGGGATCAGGCCCAGCCAGCATGGATTTGTGAAAGGCAGGTCCTCCTTGACCAACCTGATCTCCTTCTATGAGCAGGTGACCCACCTAGTGGATGAGGGAAAGGCTGTGGATGTTGTCTACCTGGACTTTAGTAAGGCCTTCGACACTGTTCCCCACAGCATCCTCCTGGAGAAACTAGCTGCCCGTGGTTTGGATGGGTGTACTCTTTGCTGGATAAAGAGGTGGCTGAATGGCCGAGCACAGAGAGTGGTGGCGAATGGAGTTAAATCCAGCTGGTGGCCGTTCACAAGTGGCGTTCGCCAGGGCTCAGTTTTGAGTCTGGTCTTGTTTAACATCTTTATCAACGATCTGGATGAGGGGATTGAGTGCTCCGTCAGTAAGTTTGCAGATGACACCAAGTTGGGTGGGAGTGTTGATCTGCTTGAGGGTAGGAAGGCGCTGCAGAGGGATCTGGACAGCGGTGGATTGATGGGCCGAGGCCAGCTGTATGAGGCTCAGTAAGACTAATTGCCGGGTCCTGCACTTGGGTCACAACAGCCCCACGCAATGCTGCAGGCTTGGGGTCAAGTGTCTGGAAAGCTGCCCGGCGGAAAAGGACCTGGGACTGTTGGTTGACTGCTGGCTGAACATGAGCCAGCAGTGTGCCCAGGTGGCCAAGAAGGCCAACAGCATCTTGGCTTGTGTCAAGAATAGTGTGGCCAGCAGGAGTAGGGAGGTGATTGTGCCCCTGTACGTGGCACTGGTGAGGCCGCACCTGGAGTACTGTGTGCAGCTTTGGGCCCCTCACTACAAGAAAGACATTGAGTTACTGGAGAGTGTCCAGAGAAGAGCAACGAAGATGGTGAGGGGTCTAGAGAACAAGTCTTGTGGGGAGTGGGTAAGGGAGCTGGGGCTGTTTAGTCTGGAGAAGAAGAGGCTGAGGGGAGACCCCATTGCTCTCTACAACTACCTGAAAGGAGGTTGTAGTGAGGTGGGTGTTGGTCTCTTCCCCAAGTAATTAGCAATAGGACAAGAGAGGAAATGGCCTCAAGTTGTGTCAAGGGAAGTTTAGATTGGATATTAGGAAAAATTACTGAAGGAGTGGCCAGGCATTGGGACAGGCTGCCCAGGGAAGAGGTGGAGTCACCATCTCTGGAGTAGTTCAAAAAACTTGTAGATGTGGCACTTCTGGATATGGTTTGTGGGATTCCTGGAAGAACAGGCACATATTGTGAGCAACCCAGACACTCTGAATATGGACTTGATCGGTCTGTAGCAGCACAGACCTCAAGGCCATCGAGAGGCCGGCTGCGGGTAAATGGGTGTTCTATTAATAGATGCTTTATGAATAGTGACCAATCATAACCAAGTGCTGTACCGAGTGCTGTCTATGTGCTGTCTATATAATCCAGATTCTCTGCTAATAAAGTTGACTGTTATGGATCATACTGATCGAGTCCTCGTTCCCACCGCAACAAAGGTTTAGTAGGCATGGTGGTGTTGGGTTGATGGTTGGAGTTGATGATCTTAGAGGGGTTTTCCAGCCTTAATGTTTCTATGCTTCAATATGTCCTCAGGCACAGGTTCTGTGTGCCTTCATGGTTTGCCTTGGCTTATGTTTCCCTTCCTTGTTTCTTTGCCTCCTTGTTGCCCCATGCCAGAAAAAAAGTCTGTCCATTCCTTTGCTTCTCTTTCTTTTTTTTTCTTTGCCACCAAACTCTGGGCTGATTTTGGCCTTTGCTGTCCCTGTCATTATCATATCTTAGTCTTCCCATGTGCCACAGATTATATGTTTCTCATTCCTTTCTTCCTCATCATATTAGTTTTCCCTCTTTCATTGAGTTGTATGAAGTGTCACAGACTTGACACACAGGAAGTTTTCCATGGAAGAGCGTAGCTGCTGGGATGCTGAGATACCGGCATTGCATGGAGAAACAACTAATGATGCTCAAGCAACATGCAGAGAATCTGTTATTTCAGTGGGTTAGCTGTGGACAAGGAGCTGCTGTGGACCAAAGAAGTGCAGAATAATTGATTTTGTATTATAGACAATCTCTTTTCCTTTCTGCAGAACGAGTGGGAGATGAACAACTTCCTAGTTTGCTTGGGAAGGCCAGAGAATCTGTCACTCACTGAACTGGTTGCGAATTCAGTAGTGGTGCTATATTGGAAGCCTGGTGGGTTAGGTGGAGAGGAGGGACCAGAGCAGTATGCCACCTGGGACCTCACTGGAAAGTGGAAGAGCCTAAGGACTGGAAAAAAGACAGCGAGATTACATGTTGTCAACAGGAAGCTGGGAGGAAGTAGGGATTTTTGCCAGCAGGAAGTATGACGTTATTAGTGATCCTCAGGGAGAACTCAGTGCTCACCTCTGAGTGGGGCAGTATATGGATTGTTCTCTTTCTGTGAAAGAAAAATGGGTGAGAAACCAGGGGGGACACTTGCAGAAAGCCTGTGTTGTTACCCTGTTACTCCCTCTGCTGAGCTGTCCAAACTGTGGGCTAGGAGAAAGATCTTCACCTTTAATTTTTTACTATTCCCTCTACCGATCTTTGAGCAGTCATTTGTAGATTGTGTAAAACATATTGCTTGGCATTATACAGTCTACAGTCAGATCTCTGGTGGCTGGTTCAATGTATAGTGTAACTAAAGCTGCATAGTAACCTGTCAAAACTTATAGACTTACAACAGTGCGATTTCAGGTTTGAGATTTATGTATGCTGCAGTGAGCTCTAAAATATGAGACTAATTGATTTGGAATACTATGGATAGTTCTGTCCATCAGGTAAAGAACTTTCAGAGCTACAAAGTATGTACAGACTCAAAGATGTGTTTGCTTACTGAAAGCTTACTAATTGATAGAATCTGAAGTGAAGCCACTTCAGAAGACTTGGAACCCTTTCAGTATCAGCTTTTGAGTGCCTTCCATTCAAAGCAGTGTCAAAGCTCTATAGGGGGTTAGGTACCGCAGTTTAGACTGACATTTGACCTGAAGCTATTGAGAAATGGCTGCAGTAGGATGGGAAGCAAATATTTTAAGGGGCCAGCAACTCTCATGTAAGTGATTCACTGAAAAGTCAAGGGAGACATGCTGTAAAATGCTTAAAGTTTATTGATCATCATTACTGTTTTTTGTAACGAACAAAAATAAGACAATATTCCAAAACAAAATAGAAGAAGAAAACACACCACACCCAGATAACATGACTAAGACTAAGAAATGGGAGAACATTAATTCTTAAAGAAATGACCAAATAAATCAGTTTTCTAAAAACAAAATAAATAGCAGTGGTTCAACTTTTAAAAGCTTCCTAGGAAAGAATTTACATTTATTATTATTATTATTATTATTATTATTGTTATTATTATTACCTTTTGTTTACAAAAGTCCTTCATGTGCCCCTGTTGGCAAAAATATATATATAGTTCTTCTGTAAACAGTTAACCACAAACAAAATAATTCCATATTTTCATACAGTTACTATGCTGATGGTGTTATGTAAACAAAGAGTAGTAGTATGCAGCAGCTTCTTATGATAGGATTTCTTTCTATTTCTCATGACAATATACAGGGAAATTTACCCATTATAAATAGTTCAAAATATTGAATTTATAGTTTTGAGGAGGTATGGCTTTCTGCAGTCTGTTTTCCTGAATGCAAAAAGAAAAATGAAGAAACAGTAGGGTACATTTTTCCTTGGGTTTGGTTTGCTTGTTTTCTGGCCTTCAGCACTTGATTTGTCTCAATGAATTGGAATTAAATGTTATAAAAAAAGGTCAGTCTATGTCAATGGAAACACAAGATATTGTCAAGTGTCTATACTATGCCACCACAGGCAAGCTTCAAGCCAGAAAAGAATGTTGTTCTCATAATAGACTTTGTGCAAGTGTAAATCCAGCTCTCAGTCTTAAGGTACAGCACTTCTCAGAAGACAAAAAAACTAAAAATGTCAAAATGATGTTATGCTGTACCTCTCAAGGTGTAAAACAAAAGACATGAAAAACAATCGGAGATATGTTGGTAATGAAAACTGAAATAATTTTGACAGACCTATTGAGTTTGTATGCAGAAAATATCATCTGTTCATCCAAAATTTTAGCTGCTTTTGACACTTTTGTATTTTTTCAAAGTTTTTTTTAAGTTTTATGTGCAACTCTTCTTTGACAACTTCTCTATAGTTCTGATTTTAGACATTTGCTTGTTCCTGAGAGGCCTTTATCTGGTTTGTTGCCTGTTGGGTGCTGACTTGAGGAATGCACTCAGCGCTCACACAGCTGCATTTCTCCACATAGGTGTATGAGTGATCAAGGTAGGTTCCATCACTGCATGTCAGAGTCACCTTTCTTTGGCTGGTCTTGGTTTCCTGACAACACGAGCATTTATGTTCCATCGTGTTCGCCTTGGGAGAATATCTGATTTCAAAACCAATGAAAGACAAAAATTCAGAAATTATGTGAGAAATACCACTTCCCCTCCCACTCATTACTAAGTATAATCAGAAGTGGGCTTGCATGTGGGACTGTCGATCAGTAATGCAATTCTTATAATATTGTGGAGAAATATAAGTAAGTTGCTCCTATTGTAAAAATAGATGATTCTAGCTCTTCATTTAGGCACAGAAAAAGTAGATGAATTCATTCAGATCACATATTAAGCCAGTCCAAAAAGAAAGAATAGTGAGAAATAATCTTCTACTTCTCCAAACTTGGGCCTACTATGACACTGAATAGGCTGTTAAAACATGAGTATTGAACTAATTAAGCTAGTGCAACATCATGTCTGTTAAAAAATCTGGTTAGTACAATGAAAACAGCTGATGACTGGGTGGATGTTGGATGTATCAGAAAATCACTTGCAATGTGCTTTATGTAAGTAGTGTAAAGAGTGGAAGACAAGAGACAAGTATCTTTTGTACCACTTACCGTGAGTAAGCGTCACAGCTGCCTTCACAGTATGTCATCTCAACAGGTGCAGCAGATACACATTCATGATATTTGATGACAGTCATAGTATTGTGCTTCGTACAATCTGAGGTTGTCACAAACCAAGGGAAAATATGTTAAAGTGTATGTGTATGTAAATAGGTATCTGTGTATGACATACAGTTTGTAGTAGAAAACTGAGATGGATGGAACAGAAAGGGGAAATTAGGTCAAAGTGCATTTCTCTTTTAATTGCTATGGGCCAAATGATGACTCTTGCTGCTTGTGTTATCAATGAATAAAAAATTCTGTTTTGCTTATACAACTTTGGTGCAGGATGCAGAAATAAAGAGCAGTACAGTGGCAGCTACTCAATGCACATCCCTCCTCCCAGGACTGGCTTTAGTTTCTTCCTTAAAGACAATGTGTATATGTGGAAGTTGGAGAACAGTCATAGTTCTCTGCCTCCCACAAAAAGGCTACCATGTAACAATAGGGGATGGGAAAGTTCACTATATCAGTGTTTTCCAAAGCGCATTCCAGAAATGTTCCATTCCTTTCTTTTTCCACCTGTTTCCTTTCTCACCCCAGTGTGAGGTGGTGGTCCCAAACTGTTCACCTCTTCTGCCTATTCAATTGCCATGCAAGATGGACTAATATACCTATAAGGCACATATTATTATTACTTACTCCTTGGTTTTTCAAGGCACTCTTTACAGCAGCCATCGTCAGATAGCTTGATGTCATCCTTGAGTGGGAAAACAGAAGAAGACAACTCAAGTTTCGTATCTGCATACTAAAGCAGAGCCTTGCCCTGCTTCCTACGTTTCACTAGCACCAGAAAGTTCTTTGTATTGACATGAAATCTAATTTCAAGCTAGTCTTAAATATTAAGGGCACACTACTTCAGTGTTAGTAACAGCTGTTTTAAAGCTGACATTGAGGGGGACTGGAACAGGTTTGCTCTTATCAGAGTTCAGTAGTAAAATTTCAGAAATAAAGCTTGTAGCATGTGTGGGATATTTTGAGTGACCAAAGCCAGTACAGGTGAAGGATGATGTCAGACATGGTAACACAATTAATGAGATAACTGACTCCCCAGATGTGTGGGGCTGGTTCTAATCTACCCTGAGCTGTATTAAGTTGAATGATGTTGTGAACTGAAGTAGCTTATTTTCCTTCACCTTTGCTCTCAGTAGGTGAATTCTAGAAAAGAATTTATAATCTTCAATAATTTAGGAATAAAAATCCCATTACTTTTCAATAAGATTCTTGCTGCTAGGCCATCTGACACTTTTAGGAAACCAAAACACTGTGCTGTACCCTTTTCTCTAGTGCCAATCCTCAGGAAGGATTAATATATCACCCATTTTAATTTTGATTTGCTTTTCTGAAATGAAATTTGATGGGGACCAGATTCAGAAAGGTTAAAATGAGAGCCACATCCTGTGTGATGCTTCTGCTATTAAACACCAAGATCCCTCTCTCACTGATGCTAGCCACTGCAACCTTTTCAAATATGAGAACTGGTAGAGGAGTACTTACTGGATCACACTCATGGTTAAAGGGAGGACAGCTTTTCAGTGAGATAACTGGAATGAACTGGTCATCATGTTTTTCACATCTGTAAGTGGTACAGTTATCACCAGGTGGGTTCCAGATTTCTTCAACCTGAAAGCAGTTAAAATTTAAAGTGAATAAAAATCGTCTTACATAAAAATGAAACACTCGCCACCCCCCCCGCCCAGTGTCTTATCATTGCTGCCTACTGTAGTTTGATTATTCAAAAAAATTTCCTTGAATTTCAGCTGACAGTTACTTGTCATACTATCACAGTACTGTAAGTCTTTTTCATTAACCGGATGAAAAGGCTGTATTTTTATCTGAGTATGGACATGCTTTTTGTGTTAATAGAATAAGTATGTAGACTCATTTGGAAAGATTGATTTGTGTTTCAGTGGTTTTGTCATCACAATTGATGGGAATGTCCATTCAGACACACAGCAGAATTTCTTCAGGTTTCACTGACTCATCTTGTGTGTCAGCTAATTTGAGATTTGTGGTTTGGAGCAGAAAACTGCCTCCACAGACAAAAATTATCTTTGGAGCAAAATGGGTGCTATCTTTTCAGACCTGAAGGCCCATTGCTTTCGTTTATGTATATTTCTACATTGATCTCTTGAAAGCCATTGCTCATTTTCACAGTTGCTTCCAGAAGTCTTAGTCAGAACTGGCATTTCATGGCTCAAGATACTGTTCAAGCTGTGTGAGACAGACCATTCCTCTGCCTGAATAAACATTTGTCTGACATGAAAAAAGATGCAATAAATAAATGTGGCAAAGACAAGGAGAGGAAAGAGTGGAAAGTCTAGCAGAGTTCACCAAAATCAAACTGAAACAGGGACAGTTACTTGAAGCACGTGTGTAATGTTGTCTCCCACAGTCACTATACAAGCAGCTGCCTTGCACGTCCCACAGCACTGTCCAGGTGTCTTTGTATATTTATAACCCTGTTGTGAAAGAAACAGGAAATGACATTGAATTGGGACACTGACTTTAACTGGTGGATATTTGAACTGAGTGTGGTAGAAATTGCTGACAGCAAAACAGGACTCACAGCTGGGCAGTATGTGTCACAGATAACAGGCTTGCACTTGACAGTAGCGTGGTGAGGGCTTGAGTAAGAGGATTCAGAGCAGGTGCATTCTTCACAGGGGCCTAATGGAATGACAGCTCCAGGCTAGGGGAAGGCAGAAAAAAAGTCATCATCAGTCAGTAAAAGCAAGTTACTTTGCATATGTACATCACAGAACGCAAAGCTGAACTAGGTCTGGGATAAACTATGCTTAAATAGCATTTTGGTTGTTTTATTTAAGCAGAGTTTCTGTTGTTGCTAATATCCATTTTGGAATTAAATTCTGCTAATGCAGAAAGGAGAGCAGAACACGTTTTCCCTGTATGGAGGGTGTTGACATGCTGACCTTGATTAAGTAATTAATAAATTTTTATTTTGGGCTTTTCTGCAAAATATGGTCAACTACAGGAATCTCAAAAATATTGCATTGTGAACCTATGTGAAGGTATATTTTTATAGTGAGTTCCTCTGTGTACTTACTGCATAGTAGGTTGTGTTGATTACACAGCCATGTCCTGTAAAGAAGAAAGAAAGATGGTGTCACTTACACAGAGGTGTAAGTTTTCAGGAGCAGAAGTATGTGAAAGAAGTGCTGCTTTGTTGGCCTAATATGATAACACAGACAATTTGCATCTTTCTCTCTTAAGGTTTTTGTGTTCATAAACTCAGAAAAATATAACTGTGAATAAGACATGAAGAAGATGCATAGTACTTACTGCATTCAAAGGAAGGACAGCATTTTCCAGGCTGCACTGTTGTGACTACTTCCTGTCCCTCTAAGCACTGGGGTGTGACCTCAGGGCAGAGGCTAGTGTTGCAGTCTGTTTAATGGAAGACAATATAGAAAATAATAAACTCAGAATTTTAAAATGAAAGTAATTTTGGTTTGCATGAACTTCAGAAGTTTTCCTGTGGGGCAAATACGGTGTTGTTTACGCAAGCTAGTTTAATGACTGATTCAGTATATTTGCCTAGCTATTTGTAAAGTGAATGGGCTTTTCCATAACCTTTGTAAAACAAAGAACTGTCTGAGAAGAATAGTGGTGATTGCTGGAAAGAGATACTTCTAAAGAGACATTTGTATGAATTGGGAAATCTGATGACTGCCAGAGGTTCAGGAACTTTCTTCAGCAATTTTTCAATGTTAAAGATTTTTTTTTAAATTAAGATCATTTTTTTATACTGTTCTTCAAAACAGAAAATGCTTTGAATAGTTTTTGAATATTGTTTCAGGTGGTGGCAGCATTAAAAGTTGCAAATGTTAAATTATAAGAGATTTCCAGTTGCTTTTCTGTATCTATATAAAATCTTTTCAACTTTAAATTTGTTGTCTTCAGGCATCTAGTGAATGCTCTGCAAGGAGGTTCTAAAAAGTGAGATGAGGGAGAAAAGTGTTATGAAATAAATGAAAAATATTTTTAAAAAGAGAAATTATTGCTGTAGTTCCCCAAAATGAATATAGTTTATTCACCATGATAAGAAAAACTAAGACAGTACTTACAGCACTCAGTCCTGGTACAGCATGGATCTTCTGGTATCTGTATCTGAACAGGCATGTAGCCTGGTTCATCACAAAATACTTGCTGTGTCAAAGAACATTTGTGTTTTGTACAGTGCACTTTAAGAGTATTTTTGTCACAGACACATTCCTGGCAATCTTTTGTCCATTTTTCTCCTAGCTATATAAAAAAGAAAAAGACAGAAGAAAAAAAATTATATGTAAATTCAAACCAAAATAATTTTAATTGTTTCTAGTTGACTTACTAATGGTTACAGTGATAGCTGATTACATCAACCTTTTCATATTTCTAGTATTTTCAGATTTTATAAGAAACCGTCAAACTGAAGCTTATTAGTGGAAGATACTGGAGATCACTGAAGGTTCTGAGCATGTTCACACAGCTATCACTTTTTGTTTATCAGTAGTGTCAGTATGAGGGATGCAAGAGGTCTAAAGAAGGAGTGATTGAGATTTGCATGCATTTTTGAATAGGAAATTATCATACGCCATACTCATTTGCACATCAGGTTACAGAGAGAAATTTCTGTACTTTATATGTAGCTGAGGAACTAAGAATGCAGATTATCAACACTATCTGCAACAGGTAAACTTTGTTATCTATCAGTCCCTTGATCCCTAGTAAATTTAGCAAGCCAAATTTATGGAAATAAGCACATATGCCAAAGTTCCACTGCTACCATCTCTCTCTCTTTTTCTCTCTATTTTTTTTCAGTATGTGAGGTGATGGTTATTGAAAAAATATCCTGTCAATTACTGCTGAATTTCTTAGGGAGTAATGCGGTTTCTGCTCTGGCACTCACAGTTGTTGTTAAGGTTAAAGGGGAACGAACATTTGGAAAAAACCCTGAAGTCTCCCCCAGTCTAAGCAAAACTTTGGTTTTGTGAAACAGTAAATATCCTCTTGATTCACTTATCTGTGCTTGACAAACCACACTGATTGTGCTACTCACCTGTCTGGATACTCCATTTGGTTCACTACAATCTGGAACGGGGAAAAAAAAAGATTAATGAAGATTTACACCACTGAAAACTTACACAAAGGAGTAAATTCATGCAGTTTCAAATAGAAATACTGTGCAGATAAAACTAATAAAAAAAAGAATATGCAGACTAGTTCTTCCAAGATGTAGATTTCTTCCATCCTGACAGGTCTCATGTAAGGAAGGAGAATGGAAAAAATGTAATACTGATTAGTATTTGATTTTTGGATGGGGAGACTAAAGGAGCTTAAAGAGGGTGATTTTCCCATGATATGACCATGTAGAAGACAGCAGTAGAATACAGGCATCATGATGATGAATCCTTATCTCTATTTATTCCCCAAACTAGCTACAGACTACTTACAGCATTCAGAGACACAGATGCTGCTGTCTTTACTCAGGAATGTCTTTCCTTCGGGACAGAAACAGCCTTCAGTTACTGCATAGCCAGGAAGCTCGACAAGGCTAGAGTGGGAGGAATGTATATATTTGAGTACAAGGTTTTTGCAGTGAAGCAGGAGAGAAAGCAGCATATGTAGAAGGTTGCTGTGTCAGATACAAGGGACACAGAAGACTTTATATTTTCTGAAGTGCAACAGGAAGTGCATATTCATAGAGCTGACTGATATTTATAAATCTTGAATAATGTTCCAATTTCACAACACATTTTATTATGAAGTAGCTTCATTTTCTAAGGAAAGTAGATAGATGGGTAAAAATAGAAAAAAAAAAAGAGAAAATGTAAGCAGTTGTTTTGCAGTGGATTTTTTGGTCTTTCCATACCTTGGGTCACAGGTAGCAGGATTAATAGGCCCGCATGGTCTGTATACCATGCTTGCTGGACAGTTGTATGCTGTATTGGAAAAAGAAGAAATAAGATCAAATATAGACAGTAAATGCAGTTTTGCAGCAAAAGTGACTGCAGCTTTGCCACCTTAATCTGCAGTTTGTGAGTAACAACGTCACTGTATTTTTGTAGACAGTAGTCAACTGTTGTAAAATGTGTTTACTGAATAGACACTAATTACTACATTTCTCACACATGATTTTGAGTTTGCCAATACTTACGGCACGTATTGTTCGTCTTTCCTCTCCAGTCAATGCAGACACCTCTAGCAGCACACTCTGTAGCATATATCTCCAAACTGGAACACTGCATGGATTCATCAGCTATGCGACATCCATCAAAAACACAGCCTTTGAAAAATGGTTCTGGTGGTATCACAGCATGGCATTCTGCAAAAATCCTGTGTACAGGAAAGAAATCAAATCCCTTTCATGCTAACCAGTCATTACATAAAATCCAGCTCTTTCCAGTTAATGGCACATGACTCTGATTCAGGAAGGAATGTATTATGAGGAAAAAAAAAACCCCTAAGAATGGCCAATAATCTGGAAGGTAGATTCAGGAAAGGAAACACTAGGAAATCTGAAGCCCTATTGTTTGTCTAAAGAGGCTAATGGTCGTAGTAAATTCCTATGCATACACAACTTTTCATTAGTCTGACACTAGAAATTTCATGAAAAAGACAACTGTGTCAGATTGAGGAAAAAGGATGGCAGAAGTGGCTGGGAGACAGAAAAATTGCACATACGATAGCTCACAACTTATCAGACACTACAGCAAACATGTGTAAGAGGGCCTTTATAAGTGACCCAGCTGAAAAAAAGCTTTTGTCAGAGCTCACACAAGTATAGGAAACAAGCCTTTGTACTTTTGGAGCTCTGTATTTTACATAAAATGTACAAAGAATGAAGGAAGTTTTTCAGCTGAGATGTTTGTCTCCTCTGTTAACCTGGTTAGTAACCAGGTTCTTCACAGTTCGTACTGAAGGCCTACTTCAAATTTAGGGTTCAGTCTTTACTTAATAGCATAACTAAGAGTGAGTGAGCATAACCAGGAAGGTTGGGAAGGGGAAACAGAACCTAAATCTGTGTGTTTGCAACCCAGGGAGTTGATTTTAGTGCTTGCTGCATTCCTGAATTTTTGACTTCACCTCTCCTTGCTCAGTTATCTTTGGCATGCAGGTCATCAAAGAAGAGCAGTTTCTGTCGCAACAGCCTTTCACTGTGTATATCCTGTCAATAAACTGACATTTTCAGCTATTATCACAGGCTAGGATGATAGTTCTTACTCTTCTTGTAAGATACTGAGACAGTTTTGTTTAGAAAGAGTGAATTCATTCAGGTTTTTTTCTTACTTGCTCCAGAAAAGCTTGCAGAGATGAGGTGTTTCACAGTGAGGCTTTGGTGGAGGTGTAGTTACAACTGGTGGTATTGGTACTCCATGGCATGACTTGTTGTTATCAACGATCCAGTGATGAGCCATTTGGGGACAGGAGGAAATGATTTTGCCACTCGGTAAGCGACATTCATCTGATTTATTATTTGTGCATGTTCCTGGAAGAGATAAGTTATGTAAGTCTAATAAGCCACATCAGAGATGCACAATACATTATTGAGCTGATATCACATTTAGACATAATGTGCTCATGAAATGTATAAGGTGCCTTGCTTCATAGGGAGTGCTTTCTTTACAGTTATATGAATTTTAATTTAGGTTAGGGAAAACCAAACAAACCTAAAACCCCAGCCCCAAATTAAAAAGAATAAATTGCTGAAATACTGAGCTTTTCATCCTAGAGAAACTGAAAAGGAGAACTGTTTTCATTTCCACTTTACTAATGTTTACAAATTTCTGTCAGTCAAGAGACTGCACAGTCAGAGTGCATGAGAATAACCATGTTAGGGTGGGGAAAGAGTCCCACCTCCAATTAGTGCATCTGTCTTACCACACTGTCCTTCTGTGTTGTTGCCGAATTTGCTGTACGGGAGTTTCACGGAGAAAATCAGCCCACTAAAGGTGATGGTTGCACCAATCCCTGGTATTTCAACAATCATGTTGATGCCAAGTGTGGAGAAAGAAATGCCATCTTTTTTGAAGCCTGGCTTGACAATCTTTTTGTTGAAGTACATCTGCATGCAGGGTTAAAAACAAGACAACATCAGAATAAGCAATGCTTCTGCTTGATTGCTTTAAATAATGTATTTTCTGATCTTCATAATCATGCATAATTCCATATTGTTGTGCATCACATCCAATGCCCATAAGCATAGCAATAACAGCATATATATGCATTAATATCTCAGCTTATACAGCTATACTGCTACAGTAAGATAGCAATCTAGGTGGCCTCTATGTGCCATGGTTGTGCAGATTGTGAGCTAATGCACTGCATTCTAAATGCAAATATTTTCTTTGTATCTCTCATAATTTTGTTTGCTGTAAACACTTTTCATATGAAAATGAGTGGTAGTTTTCTTTAACTACAGAAATATTCCTGCTACTATTACATAATAACTTTGTTGCAAAAGCACTTTGTCCCTATGCTACATGTTGCTTGGTGTTGGAAGAGTTGTCTGAATTCAAAGTGAAGTCAAATGTCCCTGGTGCTAGTTTTAAGGCATATTTATTTGTTAATCTAAGCTGTTCCATTTGCAGCCTGTATCTTATATGAGCTAATGAAGGTGGACATATTTGCCTAATAACTTTTTGTCAGGAATTATTCTGCAACTTTCTTCTCATTGAACTGGGATAAACTAAGAGCTAAAACTGTCAGTTACTGTTTTCTTTCACAGGGAATCACTGGACTAACTGTTTCATCATGCCTTTCTGACTGTAGGTAAGGAGAAACTGGCATGGGTCTGTAGGGGGAGAGGGCGTATTGAGACGAGCTTTTCCTCCCACCACTTTGTGTTTTCTAATCAACTAATAAATTCTGAAGTGTAACAGTGGGACTGACATTTTGTTTTCACTGGCTTGTCAGCACTAATTTAGGATCATGAAGGTGAAGCAACACCCCTGGTCACCTCTTGTCTTCAGCTATGCCTCTCTTCCTAGCAGGGAATTGGATGGGGAATGATGTCCTGGCTCTGTTTGGAGCTGGAAGTTCCCTATGCAGGGGAAGCAGGCCCTAGTCATCCAGGTGATGAGGGATACATACCCATCTTCACCATGAGAGAAGAATCATGCTTGCTATTTGCATTCGGGTTTCTTCATAATGTGTTTGTTTACATAAGTGAATGGCATAATGTACTAGTTTTCATGAAACGTGAATCAAGCAGCAGTGTGAGCATTTTTTCTGTCTTGTGTCTCTCTCAGCTGTATTAGGCTGTTTCCTGGTGTTATTTATATGTACACATACATGCACATAATATATTCATGTCTGCATGTGCTAAGCTGTTTCCGAAATTTTGTTCTCAGAAATTGGTACAATCTTTTGTTTTTCCTAACAATACCCTCTGCCCTCATCACCTCTGAGACAGGATATTCTAACATTGCATTTCAAATGAGAATCAGTAACACCTATGGGTCTTATTATTTTTTGCAAAAATAGAGAAATAAAAAGATGTGTATTTTACCACATTGGTCATCACACCATTCACGAGTTGACGGGTCAGCACTACTTCTGCAGATTTGTAGAAAATAATAATGGATTTTGGGCAGGAAAGTCCGTCTTCTGCATCGCAGTAATAATTATCAATGTAAACACGGAAGTTGTCGTATTTAGGTACAATCTGTTTCACCAGGACGTAAGTGCAGTTTTCAAGGAAAGTATAGTAGGTTCCGTCAAAAGTGATATAATGAGGATCACCCCATCCACTACACACACCTGGTAGAGAGAAAATATTTAGATTAACGTGAAAATTATTGTAGGAGAAAGAACTTAGAAACTGAAGTGAATATATTATAATTTTTAAAGCAAACCTAAGAAAACAAAATGCCTATATAATCTGTGCAAAGTTTTGCTTTTTTCAAAAAAAGATTATTCCTGAATCTACTGGTGCTTACATTGACACTCATAGTGGTAACAGCAGCCATTTTCATCAGGTACCAGTATTGCTGGATATTTGTTCGCACAGGTAATTTCCTTTACAGGTAGGCAATGCGTTGGAATAACTTCTACCTTGTTGTCTCCCTTGCAGAGGAGTTCTGTACAGTTGGACAATTTGTATCTTTGTCCACGCTGCAAAAGGAACAAAAATTCCTGTCACAGGAGTTTTTAAGCAGATATGAACTTCACTTATATTTCTAGTTTAATGGTATATTGTTTCCAGTAATGGTGGAGTTGGAAAGGAAGTTAATATCTGTTATGTCTCTTTAATCTGTGGTACTAATGGTTTGTAATGTTGACCAGAGATATTCATAATTCTGACCATGATATGGAGGATCAGAAACTGTCTTGTTTTCCAAATTTCAAGCAAAGACTAAAATGAAAATCTTCACTGATAGTACAAGTTTTCAATATTCTACAGAATTTTTTTATGCTAACAGGAGGTGGGAACCTTAATTCCAGCTATTTCTTCTGCATGAGGAGCTCTTCTGAGGTTTGGGGGGCTTGGGGGATTGGTCTTAGGTTAAGGGAACTGATGTCCTTTGTACTAAATGTGTATACTGTACTTCATTACCAGCAGAGACCATCACTATCAAAAAAAAAAAAAAGAACATGTACAGAAGAACAGAAGGTTAGTTATTTCTGCAATGCAGTGCATGAGGGCTTTATGCTAGCGCTAAAGTCATTAGAAAAGATTGTTGTAGCTTGCTTTCTCAGTATGAAAAAATATACAGAGAAGGCAGATACAAATTTTACGGCATGTCTATTGACCATCATTAGCAACACTTATTCAGGCAGTCTGAACATGTAAGATTTAAAGACTGCAAACTATTCCTTTCTGGTGTCAACATAACATCGATGTTACTTCAACAATCATAACATACGACAGACAATACATACCTGTAGGGGAGGGTAGGAAGCAGAAACACAAACATTAACATGAACGTTTCCAGAAGTGGTAGATAGAGGAACAGATGTTGTTGTGGTAGACCATTCAGTGGAAGTAGTCGTTAGAGGCGTCGTATTGTTACAGTGTGCAGTGTATCGTTCAACTGTACATCTCCGACTACAAATGGCATAAAATCTACATCCATCACTATCCATTTTGCTGTAAATCAAATCACCTGAAAAAAATGAAACAAATAAAGTAAGAAAAAAAAAAAAAAACAAGAAAAAATAAGGAATGTACTAAAAAATAATTGGGGAAAAATGTGATGCAAAATAAGTAAAAAACATTAATTAAGAGATACGCAGCATGAAAAAAAAACAGGTACACTAACCAGGTGAAAAAATATCATCCGCAATTTTGCAGAAACATGGTGTTGCTACAGAGGGAGAAGAAGTGCTGGTGCAGGGGGATTCGGATGTGGTACTAATTGCAGTAATGCTGGTGGTGGTAAAAGGGGTGCTGACTAGGCAGTTGTAGTTGGGGCTGCAGCAGCGGACGCGGATCCTGTAGTTGAGGCACATCTTGTACTTGCCAGTCTGGTCACTGTTCTTGCACACGAGTCCAAAGTTGACGTCGCACTGCACGACCTGTCCGACTTGTTGGATGGCAACCTCGGGGTACTGCTCCGCTT
>Ga0065711_1000509_pt1 | contig 63929 bp, 44 predicted proteins | sample Hoacrofraction12_FD_59098 | JGI IMG/M metagenome (GOLD analysis project Ga0065711, IMG submission 59098) | Hoatzin crop microbial communities from Cojedes, Venezuela - Epithelial fraction 12 v2 (version 2) | ecosystem: Host-associated > Birds > Digestive system > Esophagus > Crop | place... | reverse complement strand
CTCTGCAGATATTCAAGCCCCGCCTGGACGCGGTCCTGTGCAGCCTGCTGTAGGTGACCCTGCTTCGGCGGGGGGGTTGGACTGGGTGACCCACAGAGGTCCCTTCCAACCCCTACTAGTCTGTGATTCTGTGATTCTGTGTTGCTGTGCGAACGGACTGTGGCTGGAACCCAAAAGGTGGGTTACGTATCCCAGGCTCATTGCACTCTCTCTGTTGTTCTCTTTCTCCCTTCGACGACTCCTGCCGACGCTGGCACTGTGCGTTTAGCGGCCACCTGGCATTGGCACTACTCCGTCAGCTCCTGCACCGAAGCAGTGAAAAAGCTCGCAACAGACCAGAGCTATAGCTCCCTTCTTGAAGGCACGGATGTAAATTAGGAAGGCAGCTTTAAAGGTGTTTCACACAGCTGAAGGACTGACTGGATGGAGAACAAGCTCGGTGTGAGGAAGCGCTGCATACGTACTCCTGCAGCAGGCAGACAGGTGACTGCGTTACATAAACACTGAAGGGATTTATATGCGTACGAGCAGTTGTACAGCACCTTAATGACAGTAGGCAGCACAGTGTTAGTGTGGATTACCTCAGACTGTACAGTTACTATGTGTAAAAAGTGAAACAAAAAAAATAACAGAATTTTATTGCTAGTGCTGTACAGAGTCAAAAAAAGGGGGAGGAAAAGGGAAGTTGTTTTAGCAGGCATATCTCGATGCCCCAGCCAGGTCTGCGACTCTCTGATGAGGCTCTTTTGCTTCTTTTCAGTTGTGCTTTCCTCTCTAGTCAGACCTGGACAGATTTTTTTTTTTTTTTTGGTCAGTTTTTCTATTTGCTACCATATTTGCCCCGCTAAAATAATTAACTGGAATGGAAAAATATTTTAAAGTATGAAAAATCTATTTTCAGTTAAATAGAAAATTAACCCACCAGTATTTACCAGTGCATGACTCCATATTACTTTGGTAATAACTGTGTCTGAAAAGCGTTAGCTGCTTGGCAGCGTTCCTTTAGGGACAAACGCTGACTGAAATTGCCTTTCAATACATGCACGGCTTCCCCAGGCGTTGTAACCACACATGACAGCGAAAGGCGGTGTTGTCTTCAGCGCTCTGATTTCTAATGCTTCTTTGAGTACATCCAGCAGCTTACCTGGGGTAGGAAAGAGCAGGGTCATCTGACGCAGGGTTTGGTTGTCCTGGCGTCCGAGAGGTACGTGTCAATGGATAATACCTGTAGTTGTGGACAGTTCATTCCCCTGGCTGGTAACTTGAATTCCAAGTCAAGTTACACACAGACTTCCCACAAAGACAGGCCACGGGACACACGGCCATAACTCACAGGAGAGAAGTCAAGCCTTTGACTGCCTGCTTGGGCGTCTCTCTGCACAGGGAAGTGGCGCACAGAGTTCACACGGGACCCAAACCGTCCATCCATTTTGGAAAAGGCCTCCAGACGTCCTTCCTCGTTCACAGTATCCTTGTTTTTTGTCTAGGATTTCAGGGGCGGGGAAGAGAGAGCAAGCTAACTGCACATTGAGCTCTGACTCCCTTGTGTCTCCAGCTGAAGCTGTCCTTCTAGTGCAGCGGATCTCATTTCAGCTTTATTTCCATCAAAGAGATGGTTTGTATGTTTGTTTTTTTTTTTTTAAAAAAAAACCCCACAACAACTCAGGGCTGCCTGTTGTGATTCCAAGAGCAGCACTATTTCTGTGGGGTTTTTGTCAGGATAGCAAGAGAGTGCATAATTGGCTGTAACAAGTTTTTCAGCCTCAGTAGATACGCTTTACCAAAAACTGTACAAAGAAATTCAGTGGTTTGCAGCTAGGCCTTGAGTAGTCCAACATGTAACAGCTGGGGTTAAAAGCTGCACCCGTTTTGTTGGATGTGCCATTCACTTCTGAGGCATTTTCTCCCAGCATGTAAGGACTAGTGTACGTGTGCTGCTGGCAGGTTTACGCACTTTGGGTACATCACTGATCTAATTGTGCAGCTCAAGGAAATAACAAACCTGGTGCTGTTTCCCATGGGATCTGACGATGATCCAAACCAAAGCGGCAGAGAAAGAGAATTCAGAACCAAACGGTCTGTTAATTTTTGTGCAGCTGTACTGAGAACAGCTGAGTTACACGCCGGCATTCCCCAGTCCCACAATTAACAGTCAAGGAAAACTCACATTATACAGTCCCAGGTCTAGCACAGCATTTTAAGCACTCTAATTAGGTTCAGTAGTCCCAGATAAAAAATTTAATCTTTCTATAGAAACAGTGCACTGTTTTACAAATGTGTTCATTTGGTTTTCAGTAATCCGTATCGGTGTGAGTACAGCAAGAGTTACACAGAGCAGATCCCGCCCCCCCCCCGGTCCTTTTGTCCGTAACATAAAAACTGAAACACAAAAGGCACCAAGCAAGAACTTACTCCGACCGAACTTCAATATGACAAGACAGAGATCAGAAATGATTACAATGTTAAATATCATCCTAACAATCTGAACCATTATTTAAAATAATTAATTTCTTAAAAAACAAATTTGGTGTTTGACTTCTCAGTAGTTACAAATCTGTAAAGTTGAAATCAGCACTGCACACAGAGTCATTTACAATGGTCTGAAAAAACCTGCAGCCTTTTATACATGGTTTGTACAGGTTTGTTTGTGTGTATGTGTTCTTAAAAAAGTATCAAAACTGTAGAACTTCCAAATATATTTACATTTGTCTGTTAGTTACAGTGTTAGCACATACAGCCTGTCCTCAGTTTTCTCCTTCATGCACACAGTGCATGGATTTGTAGAAATGGAGCTTCACACCTTAAAACAAGAATTGGGTAGCTCAATCATTTTTTCACTGCCATAAAATCTAAAATTTGACTAGAAGGATGCTTGATTATTTATGTAAAGTCTATGCAGGCCACAAAGTATTCTGAGAGTACGCAAGATGTTTGTAATGCAGACTAGGGCCGCAGACACTTACTTTCTTTTCTTGGGCAAGAATCAACTTCCAGCTCACATTACACTGTGAATTTATTCTAAAAGGAAGAAGAACAAATGGAAAAAAACCCCAAACCTTTTCAGGCTGAGTTTCTTCTGCTTGCTTGAATACAGAAGCTCGGACTGATGTGAGAACGCTGGGAAGATTTCTCTGCGTTTCGGTACAGCTCAGGGAGGTGCTGGTCTGTTAGCAGTGGCAGGTGAGTGCATTAACTTCCCGCAGAATTCCTGGGGAATCTTACAGAATAACGAGCAGAGAAAAAACTGCGTTCTTCCTGCAAGGATGAGGGATGACCCAGCCAAAGGCACTGGTGAGGCTGCGGGTTTTTAACCTCCTTTAACCTCCTTGCCTAGTGCTCTGCGGTACGGGAGATCCAGCGTGGCGCGGGTGGTTCCACTGCAGTAATTTGGATGGCAGCCGCTGCGCTTCAAAGAATTCTGCATACGGTGAGCTAAGACACTGCCCCACGGCGAGCGCCTCCTGAATCTGGACTCCTGGTCAGTGGGCGAAGGGGAAAAGGGCAAGGAGGGAAGGGATTTACTTTTATTACTGTGTTGGGTTTTTTTCCCTGATGAGCCGGGTGAGAGTGTTCCCGTTGGGTGTACAGGGAAGTAAATGGCTAAAATCTTTGTTTCTGCTAATTCTAAGCTCGTTTGAGAGGTGCAGGATTCCCAGTGGGGAAAAGCCTTTAGATTTACATTTAGAAACAAACAAAAAACCTAAATCAAATTTGTACCAAGCTGTAAAAAGTAACAATACAAAACAAAAAAATGTGTGCAGTAGGAGTTTCTCCTGACTGAAATGCTGTAAACAAAAGCTCTTCAGATGAAGCACTACAGATGAATCCTGCTGGGTAGACTGGAAAATGGGAAAGCAACCCTTAGGAGCCAGCTTGGAAAACAGGAGCCTCGTTAGGGGAGCGCTCCGTTTGTCCGCTCTCTCACAGTACAGCTCTTTCTTACTTAGTGTCTTTAGATTTCAAAGCAAACGTCTCAAACATCCTGTAAAAATTCAATTATCTCTAATTTTCATAAATGTAGGCTAGTAGTTTTAAAATATATGTATATATTTTTATATATATGTATATATTTATATGCCTATATATCTATCTAGTCTAGATAGATATATACACAGATAATCTATGCACAGCAAGCCAAACATACAAAAAATAAATACTCTCACCCCTCTACGATATTTACAGAACAGATCCTATAATTCAGGTTTTGTTAATAAATATTTCTAAACTGCCTGTACAGAATTTGTTTTACTTATGTTGATGGATAGCCACAAAGCATATTCAATATATTTACAAAAAAATATCTATAAATATAGTCTTAAAATAAAGCAGTAGCTACCGAACCTTCAGCCTGGCTGGTTATGTACGTTGAGTTAGTAGCTCAGCTGTCGCTTATTCACTATCACAAATGGGTAGTGCAACAAGTTAAAATGTGTATAAAAGATTATACATACAAAACTCTCACATCCTTTGGATGTTTGCAGTTCATTATAACTTTGTGGTTACCCTTCTGCAACATAAATAACGCTTAAAAAGAAGCAGCAGGTTCTGTAATCCAAAGCAGATTTGTTCAGTGTGTTGTTCGGAGCAGCAGTGTCATCCTCATGGCAACCCGTCGTCTTCTAAGCTTAATGCTACGCGCTGTGAAGGAAGAAAAACCCCACACTTCAGAAAATCTGTGACTTGAGATACTGTTGCTAATTTGTGTTTCTTGTTAAAAAACTCGTTGTCCTCCCCACTGTACTGGTGACAGATCAACTTTATGCGCCGATTTTTTTGCCCCTAAATGGGGTCGCTCGCTCAAGTGTTATTAAAGAGGTGCTGGAAAGTTTATTTCACTTGTGTATCACATGGATGAAGTTCCTTGTGAGGGATGACACCTGCTCTGGTGTGACCTTTAGCAGGATCTGCAGATAACGTAGAGCATTACCTGTGTGCCTGCCTGTAGAAGCTACGTTGCCTTCACTCATTACTTACCGATCTTTACGCTCTCTTCTAACAACACAATGCAGCTGTCACAGCCAGCGCTTCACCTCGCCAGGGCCGCTGCTGGGAAGGAGGCTCCTCTACAACGTGCCATGCACAACAGGTTCTCTCCCTTTTGCGTACGCAGGACTTGCTATCAAAACAAGTGTTTGCTTTTTGTAAAGCTTGATCTTGCCAAGGCAGATTTCCGTAACCTCTTACAGAACATCATTCATGCCTCCCTGTGAAGAATCTGACTCTGTTTTACACTGTTGTATTATACAAAAAAATATCCTCCCTGGTTTGTAGAGAAACTGAAGTTATCCTGAGGGTAGTTTAGACGCTCGGTAGCAGCCTGAGCACAGATACAATGGAATCCAGTGGAGGATAAGTAAGTAATAGCTGTCACATACTGAGCTCTTGAGATAGCCTGCTTTGCGCTTGCTGGCTTACTTAGGCACAGTGCTTAGGACAATCACTCTGCATTTGAACACAATCTTATTATATAGACAACTGTATTTCAAGAGAACTGCATGAGCTGCCTAGAAGTTTAGGCTTCTGCCTATTCAATGATTGTTAAAGAAGTTCTGTTTCTTGCTATTATATGGCAAATAACCAACCCTGTAATCGGCTGGAGATAATTCTGTACCTCAGCTCTCAACAAAATTAACCTTCTGGTTCCGCAGTTTCCACAGATACTTACTGCTGGGTAGACATGTCCAATTTGGGCAGTCCGCCCAATGTGGATTTCGTCTTCATCTTCCTCTTCTGTTGTCTTCCTGTACACCGGATTATCAAAATTCATGCTTTTAGTATTCTTCCGTTTCCAGTTTCTCCAGATGAGGTATCCCCCCATGCACAGCAAGCCAATGACCACTGAAGGAAGGCAAATACAAGGGCTGTTAGCCAGTGTTGTGGGAGGTCATGAATCTGCTGGGGTGTTCCCACACAGATATCCACCCTTGCACAATTTTCTCCAAGCCAGGCTACTTTTCCCCATTTCACCAGTTCCTGTTCTCTTTCCCACCCCCAACCCTGGAAGTCAGAGGAGGGTATTTCCAGTAGCATTTTGGTATGATCTCCTGCAAAGGTTAAATCAAATCAGCTTACCGACAGGAATGACAATTCCAATAACAGCTGCTGTCACAGTGGAATCAAAGCCTTGGTCACTATTGGCATCTGTAATTAGAGAAGTAGTTCCAAACATTTAATTAATTTGCTGGTTTTAAAGCCACGTCTAAAGAATGTTTTATGTTAGTAACCATGTTGTTCTGCCCATGAGAAAGCTTCTGTACTCAAAGAGTTTATGAGAAGTTTTGTAATAATGTTATTATGGAGAAGACAAAAAGCACGTATGCACAAACTGGGCGAAGCTGAACTGTGTCTTCTTTGGAACGATAAAGAGCCTGGCCCCGAGGTGCTGCTGCCCTCGTAGGATGGCAAACCACGCACCAGGAGAGCGCGGCCAGTTAAGGGATGTGCTCAGTGCAGCGTTGTCAGAGAGCGAAGCTCTGGCCAGAAACGAGTCAGTGACTGCACTTGTGCCTCTAATTTTCAAGTGCAAACAAGGACGCTAGTTTCACAAAACGTGACATTTAATAGCAATTCCATGCACGGGTCAGGGGATGGTGAATAGCGCTCTTAAGAATCCACAGCAGAACACTTTCTAGTACTCGCACAATTAATGATTTATTGAGCTGTCAGAAAAAGTATGTAGTTCAAAGCCATCTGCATAGCTTTTTTTTTTTTTAAATTATTTTTGTAGTTATTTACAGCTAAGGAGTTAGTCAACACATACATCACTCACTGCTGCGGTCTGCCTCAGCATGCAAGGGTGACCCCAAAACACGATATACTTACAAGGGAAAGAAACAATTACAGGGAAAAATAATAATAATAATAAAAAAATCAATATACCTTTCAAGATATATAATACTTAAAAATGTTTGCTCTGAACTCTTATAATAGTGGATCGGCACAGAAAATTTATTTTTGCTAAAACATCAGGAATTGAGAGAGGGAGCTCTTTTGATATACCAGTTCATGGATCTTAAAAGGCAATTTATCCTTTTAAATACTTCCCTGTGGCAGGCTGTTCTATTACATAGTTATTTACTTCATAATAAGCCAGACTACTTCAAATGTGGGCAATTAAAGCACCTTGCTTCTGTGGCTTCTTGAAAAGTTAATTACTGCATTTGAAAGAAATTTGCACAAAAAGAACTCAGAAGAATGAATTTTAGAAACTGGATTCTGCTTCCCACATGCAGTACAGAGTGTGCTGCGTTGCTGTTCCTACAAAGAGGCGCCTCAGTCAAACTGGGATGGCTTAGTTTTGCTTTCCAGGTGCAATGGAAACTGCCTATCTTGCTCAGTGAAACGTTTAGAGGGGAAAAAGTATTTTACTGTTTTTAAAGCAATCCAGCTCTGTTTGAGGTCTTGCATCATGACAGTCCCAGAGAGTGAAGTCTTCTCTCTGGACTACTTTTTTTTCCCCCCCCTGAAAAGCAGTTCAGCTTTTCTGCTTTGCCTTGGCAGCACGATCTAGAGGGGTCACCTGTTAGCCCTGAGACAGTACGCTGACGTTTCATTACACGCTCATTGTGTAGGGTGAGCTTTGGAGAGTCTGTTGGCGCTCTCCCTTGGGATACGTATCTCACATGTCACGGAAAACTTCAAACGTATGTCAAGGCTCAGGGCACAGGAACAACAGTGCAGCCTGTCTTGGGCTGCAGTAATGCCAAACACCCAGCAGGGCTGAAGGTGGACCAGAGGCATTTTTCACCCACAACTTGTGCTGGAGACCATTAATAATTAAATAACGAATTAAAATAGGTGAAGCCCCTATGGAATCATCCATATTACGGTATGCAGTGCTACAAACAGCACCAAAGCTGGGATGAACTGGTATTAGGCACAAGTCAAGGAGTAGTTTGAACTCTTGGGGCCTGACCTCTAGAGTCTGTTTCATGTGTGTTGGATGAAAAAACGACCTAAATTCCTCAACATCCTGAGCGGCTGGAATCGCATCAGCCATCGCAACGCAGATGTCTCCAGAAAGAGCACCTGACTCCTCCTGCTGTGCAGCAGGATGTGCCTGCATCTGACCCGTTCATAGCTCAGACGGTCGGTCAGGTCTCCCACCAGCGCAGGAGTTTGTGTGATGCAGTATATATAGAAAAAGAAAAGAGGAAGCGCATTCTCTTACAGTGCTGTGATAAGTTGCTGTTTCCAGTGGTCATCTCAGAATCTATCAGGATGGGTGTGGTGGACGGTAAATGAAAACTCGGGGTGGTAACCGTAGCTTCTGATGCAGCTTTGGGGACGGCTTCAGTGGTGTTATTGGCACTGCCAATTACAGTCACGATGGTCGTGGTACCGGCAGTTCGGGATGTTGCGGTTGTAGAAACCAGTACAGTAGTTGAAGTAGTTGGAAGATCTGAAAAGCAAGAGCAACAGTGTGATTTGGTAAAAGTAAGTACACAAAGCAAATCACAAATGGTGATATAAACCTGGGCCGGATTCTTGCGTTAGTACTGAGTAGAAGCAGAAAGCAAATTCCAATTCTATTTATCAGGTAGCCAGGCTAGCGACAGTTCTCTGCCTAAAGCTACAGAAATGATTTCCTGAAGTCAAGCTTTATTTATTAATAGTAATGAGGTATTCTGGATGGAAGGTAGTTAAAGAGTTCCAAAACTTAGGGGCTTTTTCAGTACCTCAGAAGACAGTGAATTTGCACCAGGAACTATCTGCATGTTAGGGAAAACTACGCTGAAACCACCCATCTCTTCAGGACATTGTCAGCAGTGACTGTGGCCTCTCTAGATCCAGAATCTACAGGGCAATAACGTGCCAAATTTTAATGATTTATTGACCATTCCCACTTCTTGTGCTGGGCCTTATCCCTTTTTTCCTCTTTGTGCTGTATCTTTTCCTGGTTATGCTTTCAAGGCAGCAAGTCTGTGGAATACAAAAGCTAACGTTTGTGTCCCACCACCAGGAAATACTTTCACTCCAAGCATGACTTTGTTGGAATAGCGCAACAGCGGCGTGGCTGTATTTACCTTTGTAGCATTTTTTCATGTCAGGACCCAGCGACATGCTGTCAGGACAGGCACACGTGTACTTGGGAGAGTGGGGAGAGATCTGAGGCGCAGGGAGACACAAATACTCGCAGCCTCCGTTTGGCTGGGGGCTGAGCTCACAGGAATCCGGAGCTGTTCAGGGATGGAAGAAAAGACGAGGTATTTTTCTCATTATTTATTTCTTGTTCTTGGCAAAGAAATACCAGGTCCTCTAAGAAGGCTCTCTTCCACTCCCTACCTCAATTAATTGGGCTACTTAATCATCTTTACAGTTTGGAGTGAAACCTTACAGACTACTATAAAACCTGCCCAAATATATAATGAACGGCAAGCATCACAGTGATGAGAGTAACTCACTGTTACCAAAGATGCTAATTAAACACCAGACTTTTCAATAAATGCTGCTGCTGAATTAATTACGAGGAACTTCAAACCTAAGGCATTGATTTCCCATTATTACCTGTGCCTTCCCTCTCATCAAGAACCATCAGAAAGCATTTCATTTACAAACTACATAAACCTGATTTAGGGCCATGCATATACTCCAAGGATGCGTCTTACCTTTGGGCTGCTTTAATTCGTGAAATACCACGATGTCATGAGGATTGTTGAGATTTTCTGCCAAAACGGAGATGTCCAAGCCATTCAGCCTGTTTGCGCTGAAGATTGCTTCATTCTCCAGGTCGGTCCAGAACACTCTGTCCTGCAGGAAATGCACAGGATTTCTGGCCTGACCCTGCTCAAATCCAGCTGGATTAAACTCCAGTAGTCACCAAGTCATCACACTGTGTTCCTACGTAGGGGCACCTTCAGTTCATGTGACTTCTACCTGCAGTTTTTTTCTTTTTTTTGGACATTGTCATTTCTAATGTTTAAAAGTACAGCAATCCTGCATGTTTATGAAGTGCTTAGTAATTATGAGTAGCTACAAGACTGAGACAAGGGAGCAGCAATTTGGTGAAGTACAGGAGAGTTGCATCCATTCTATTTCTGAACCAGCTTTTTTTTAAAGACAAGGTGGGTCATGAGCAGAACCAGAGGGCCATTCCAGAAACTTCTGTTACCTCTGCTGATTTTTTTCTCCTTTCCAAAGATAAGACCTGCATTAAGCAGGTATCTACGAAGAGGCCAGTGCCTACGGCACACCTGGAAGATGAGTATCCGTTTCTCTTCTATGATTAGTCTCTTTTGCATGGCACACTATGATGGAAGGTACAAAATAACTGGTCGGGGACCTACTCAGGCATTGCAAACAGTATTTAGCTGCTTGCTCAGCTACGTATGCTGCTGCCTGCTAACGACAACATATATTTCAGTAAGGAAAGCCACGCTGCTGGAGAACAAGGGCAAATTATCAAAAGCAAACAGGTTGGCTGTTATTCTAAGCAGCCACTCAGATTAGGAGGGTGTAGAGAGGTTAAATAACCCAGGAGATCCTTCCAAACATTGCTGATCAGGATAAAACTGAAGAGCAGTGATGCCTTGGGGAAACCCCTGCCCAAAGTTAGCTGCCTAGGTATCACGAACATTGCGCAGGAGGAAGAAGGGTTTTAAGGTGGAGGGGTTTGCCGAGTCAAAAGCCAACCCAGTTAAGCGAAATGAAGAGAAAAGAAAGGAGGCTGTGACACATGCCTTGACAGGGAGCCAACCTGACACCTTTCTGTGCTGTAGCTTACCTAGAGTGAGGTGCCAAAGTTGAAGCTTTTGTTCCCATAATCACTAAAATAATGACAGAAAGGAGCTCAGCTACAAGAGAGAAGACTTCATTGTCCCAGGCCAGTCATACTTGGCCGTCCTCTACCAGGGGAGGAAGGGCTGGATTGTCTCTCTGCTTCCACCCAGGCACCACAGGGATTTGAATTATGTCTTCCATACCCCTGGAGTACTCCTGAGACAGGATGGGGAATGCAGAGGTTTGAACGCGTGCTTAGCATGAGACACAATCTGCAAGGAAGCCGTTAGCCCTGGGCCCTACCACGGGGTAGCTGTGTATAAACTAATGGCAGAAATGTGGATACCCATTTATGGACTAATTTCTGCAGATCTCAGCAGGACTTAGTCCTTCCTTGATGACATCTGAGGATCTGAACTGTATTATTTAATTACTGCCCTGCTCTTAATAAGGCTGCAGTGTGACACCGAATTACATGAGAGCACTGAATCTACAAGACTGCTGGGGTTTTCAATGGAACATGCTCAAGAGGGAGCTGGAAGCCTAACGCCTTTGTGAAAACAGTCTTATTGTCTTTGTAGGATCACAGCCACCTTGTTTTTGGACAAGGAAGTTTCTCTGATGCGTGGCAGGGTTTATGTGTCCTAGCTGGAGCAGTTCAGCCTGAAAGAGAATTACCTGACCCTTTCAGAACGAGGTGAACAAGCACCTTTTCAATGCCAAGTGCCCAGCCTCAGCAATGCACCGGGGCACAGTGACTGCAGGGGGAGCCCTGCCAGCGCTCTGCTGGCACAGATTCTCCCAGCTGAAGCCTTGAGAATCCTCAGACAGGTGAAAACCTTTCTAACGGGGCTTCTGCAGATGCTGGGGTGGACAACAGAAATAGCCAGCCAAGGCAGCAAAGTTTAAGGGTCCGTCCTCCCCTGTGGATTCTGCTGGCACCAGAAAATGCAGAGCAGGTATGCAAAGAGGGTGTGAAACAAAGCTGCTGAGACCAGCAGAGCGCTCTGCTGCAGGCTGAGAGGTTCCTCTGAGCCCAGGCAGCTCCCCTCTATGTCCGACTTCTAAAAGATGACAGACGTTGCAGTGTCACTCAGTGAATGGCTGTCCCACCTGCTGAGCACAGTAAGTGGCTCCTCCATTCCCCTGCTAACAGTTTTGGACTTTACACGGACAGTTGGCTCAATTCAAATCATTGAGGAAATCCCATCCCACATTTTCCAGCTCTGTGGGAGGTGTTGTGCTGGGCACCACCTGCCCCTCACGGATGCACTGGTGCTACATGAGGTAGAAGCATGAGACAACGCATCGATTCTGATTAAGGGCTACAGAAAACAATTTTCCCCACTGAACCCACACCAGGTTAATCGGTTTCTATAGCAGCGAACGCCCTCGCTGAGCTTTCTGTGCTATGCAGAAGGCAGAGCTTTTAATCAAGAAAAGCTTTGAGACCTCTTGCAGTCTCCAGTCTGTTCTGCATCCGTTTCTGACTCTTACCTCAAACACTGCTAAGCCGAAAGGATGGCTCAGGTCGTCAACAGAAGAGATCAGAACTTTTCTGTTGCTGCCATTGAAATCAATGCAGGACAGCGAATGCAATTTGGAGTCTACCCAGTAGAGACGCTGATTCAGCAAATCTGAGAAGTGAAACACAATGAAGCAAAATTACACACAGCTCCTGCAACTCTTTTTCTCTTGCCCAGAATGTTTCTCCTGCTGGCAGCATGACTAATCTCTTTATTATTGGGTCTTTTTTTTTTTTAACACTAGTTCTGATGTTGAATCAGTGCCCAGATATACTGGGATAAGACCCTATAAATGAGATTAAAAAGGAGGAACATTCTGGGGGGTGTGTGGGGGGGAATGCTTGACTGACAGCTTTGTACAATGAGGTTCTTTTGTTACCAGGAGGAGCCGGGCAGCTGCAGTTTGGGCTTCCCAGAGTCACTCCATCAGTGCCCCAGCAAGAAGCTTCATCCCTCTCAAGGCTATTCAGTCCTCGGCCCCTTGCTGGAGAACAACCGTGATTCAGTGAAACACCCCCCTGCAGGCGGTGGGCCATTTACACTGCTTCAGCGGTGATGAATGCTGGGTCCACAAACCCTTCTTGTGCTGCAGGCTGGGGAGCGCTGGTGGTGGGGATGCTCCTGCCACAACCAGCCAGGTTTGGGGGAGGGCGCAGGTAAGAGCGGGAGGGAAGGATCCAGTGTTGTTTAGAATGTTAAGCACTGAATTTCTCTTCCTGGAGCAAATTCACTCATTTTGGATGAGATTCACTAATTGGAATGCAAGTGGATGAGTGCCAACATAAAACAAGTTCTGTAATTAAACAAGTCATTAATTAATTTCTTAATTACTAAGGATACCATTATTTGTTCACAGCAGTAGCACTTCAAACACTATGCAGTGGTAGCAGCATTTTGTCCTACATCCTTGTCATGGCGAGACTTTTCAAATATAAAACCAAGCAGAGGACCTCACATCTGCATGGCGTTAAACACGCACGGCTGTAGCTCTGGAGGAGGCTGCCCCATGAGGTCAGCAAACCTCCTTCCCACTCCAGCAACCTGGTGCAGCAGCAAGAACGACCACAGCCCTCTGTGTGCCAGCAGGATGCAGGGTACGGGCCAAGATGGGTACGCGGGGCAGCTGGGCAGGCACGTCGACGGGGAACGGGCTCCGCAGGCTGCATCTCTTTGCTTGACGTACCGTGCATTGATCAGTCCCACAAAGTATCTGGACACTGCGTCTGAGACAGGTCCAGAGACACTGGCACCCATGACTCTCTGATGCTTCTTGGACTACCAAAGGATTGTTGCAGCTCTACATCCTTCCCCCAAATTTCCCTCTGCCTTAAGGCACACCTAAAAGCAACGCAAAGCTCCTGCTGTGGCAAGACTTACTGCCAACGCTCGCTACAAAATTGCCCCCGTTGTTAAGTGACAGAGTATTTCCAGGATTTTTGTGTGCAGTTTGTGTTTGCACATTTACAATGTTGTTTTCCTATTTAACAGTAAGAATAAATTTACGTCAGCCGCAGTGGATGCTGTAGCTCTAACCTGGGCACTTACCAAGTGTGATGCCATTTGGCCACTCGATGTTGTCAGTCACCAGCACTTGCCGCCCCACGCCATTCAGGCCAGCTTTCTCGATCTTCGCTTTGTCTCCCCAGTCAGACCAGTACATGAACCTGAAAGAGACAGATGCAAGAAAACAGTAAATTGGACCCAAGGGTCAGAACTCTGCCCTACTGATCGGAGTAGGAGGTGCAGTGTTCTCTCCTTAACATAGCAAAGCCCCTCAGCCACTTCAGTTAATTCTGGTACGCACCTAGCAAGCCACACTGTCCCAGAGGATACTCTGCCACAAAACTTGCACCAGAATGCAAAACCCCACCTCAATAACCCCATGAGAACTATCTCCTGGTGTGTCTGCTATGTGGTACGTGGGCTTCCTTTGTCCAAGCAGCCCCTACACGTCAGACAGACGACTTCATTTCCCAGCACAACCCGTGTGCCTGGACCAGCTCAGGCCCGTCGAACACGACCTGACCATTATTTTCAGAACTTGTGTTAACAGCAGTGGCCTTCCAAAGATGTAGCTGAACCATCTCAGCAGTCCTATTTAAGTTCAATGGATCTATCTACCTTGCAGGACACCTGTAAGTCTTGATGAGATGAGCACCACCCACAAGTTTGTAAGAGAGGCAGAAAGAAGACTAGAATGTCCCTGTTAGTGAAGGGAGTGTCCGTGGTCTTTACCTACCTCCGTGTGGGATCAACAGCAATGGCTCTTGGCTCACTCAGGTCAGTGTTGAAAAGTGTCCTCCTCCTGCTCCCATCTGCAGTGGCCACTGAGATGGTCTTGTTTCCGGAATCTGTCCAGTAGATATTCTTATGAACCCAGTCTATTGCCAGTCCTTCGGGAGAGTTCAGCTGGCTGTCTATCAAAATCACCTGCTCAGCTGTGTCACTCGCTTTGTCTATGTAGGCACTGCAAAGACAGGACTCGTCACTGCGCTGACACACGGCACAGAGCGCCGTGCAGATGTGCAGGGGGTTGGACCTCAGGCAGCTGAATGCCAGGTAGCACCACTCCACTCCCACGGCAAGACAGCGCACATGTGGCAGCATGATTGACATAAAAACCTTTACAGCTGCATGCTGCATCCTTCCACTTTCTCCTACAACGTGTTTTTATTTCCCTATATCTGGTCAGCAGGCACTTCCAGAATAGGGAAACATCTTTTTATTTTTCTACCTGCTTCCTGCTATAACTGCCCAAGCCAGCAAAACATTTAACTTCAGGCATGTTAACTCCAATAGCATTGATTCATGGGATTTATGGACATCAGAAATGTAATCTCCAGTGCTTTGCTGAACAGAGTTGAACTTAGCATGCAAACAAACGTGCTTAAATGCATTGCAGGATTAGAACCTGGGTAACTAATTATGATTCATCAAAGGAATTCATGGAGCTGTGCGAATTTGGCAGCAATCTCATTAGATACAAATAAAATGTTCACTAAATAGCAGTGGTAGCCTCAGAATTTTTCAAAACACTAATGAAAGGCAGCAAACCCCACATGGCTGTTTCACAAATAACTCCGTGCTGCTCATACAAGCACACAGGTTGATTCTGCTCTGTTGCACGTGCACCAGTATCGATTGGATGGAGTGAACTAAAATAGAATTATTCTGAGTCTGCATCAGTGTTTCTAAGAGCTTAGTCTGGCTCTTAGAATAACTTGGTACATCTTAGAAAACTTACAAAAGAGCAGAAAGTTCCCCCCCCCATCCTTGAAACCTTTTAGATGGTTTACATCTGCTCACTGCCCATCCTGCCCTTGGCCATGGAACGGGACAGTAAGTCATACAGGAGCTGAGCTCTCAAGTACCAGATCAGAGACTTGGAAGCAAATGTCTAAACCCAGGAACTCTTGACACTGTTTCTGGTCTGTGGCCCAGGCAGGAACGGCTATGCAGAGTCAGGCTGGATTAACAGCAAGCTACTGACCTTCACTACAAGGAATGGTTTTGGTTTCTCTCTGACCCAGTGCCCACTGAACGGTACCATTGGGGTTCTGCAGGACGTCTGACAATGGTCCCAAGACTCCTGTTTTATTCTGATGGGCACCACAGGTTCTAACTAGACAACTCCAGGTCAGTTAATCGCTCCCCAGTGAAACAGCCATGTTCAACGCTTCCCGTCCACCGCTGCGGTGAGCTGCTGCGCTGTACCCTCAGCGTGACTCACTGCACTGGTGGGGAAGCTGAGAGAGGCTCCCGCGGCTTTCAGAATGGGAGGGCTGGAATGCAGGTGACATTTCAATTCTCCCAGTAACTAAATACTGTAAAATATCTTCCGACACCCCAACGGGGACATCACCTCGACAGGAGAGGGTCTAGAAAGGCAAGTGCGGTGAGCATTAAGAAAGATGGGATCTCTTGTCAGTAATTACGTCCAGTACCATAGTTTCACCTTGTGATAGCTTCTCAACTATAGACTGCTTTTCCCTAGAGGACTGCTGCAGGCAGAGTCCTGTTCTCTGCTGGAGGGACATGGTGGCCTTTGGTTTAGAAGCGTTTGACATTAGGGAGAGTAGCAGTATCTTAATCAGGAACCTTAGTTGTTACATTATGATTGCACAGCTTACTCTGCAGAAAAGGTGGGACTTCCAACAAAGCTAATGCAAGCAGGAGCAAGAAAGAGAAAAATTCTGCTGTTTGGAAAAAGTCTTGGTACAGCCATGTTCAGGGTATGAACACTGCTCAGGGGCCCCCAGCGCCGCAGGGCATTCACTGTCAGAGCTGCAGAAGCAGCAGGGTATCTTGAGTAATTCTCTGCATATGAATACGAAGCCCTTGCCTACCCCTGCCTGTGCCTACAGAATCAAGAGCGAAAGCAGCCAGCTTTCTTCTGAACCATCTCCCCATCTTCAGAGCCCCACAGGGTCGCTCGGGGTACCTGCCTAGCTACTCGAGTGCTTAATACGCAGCACAGCGTGGGCAAATTCCCCTGCCGATGGCATGGGAGCTACCACAGCCTGCAGAAACACTGCCTTGGCTCCCACGCACTGAAACCAATCAACCTTTGCCTGATCATTAGCTAAAATCCAGAACAAATCACTGTGGAAGCTGCAATAGGGGGCAATAGCTATGCAAATCAGCATACACACAGGGGATTTTCAGCACATAAATTAAATACATTTTTGACTCAGCACCCTCACAATCCCCGGTACATAATGCTGTGATGGATGCCATAAAAACAGATGAAGGAGGAGGGAGAATGAGAATTACAGAACGGGTACTGTGGTCAAGTGCTGTGAACTTAAATCCAGTCCGCCAGAGACTGCAGTGGGCAGCTAGCATCTGTGTGGCTGCCTCCTTGCTCCCACCATTTGCCTCCTTTGTGCTTGCAGATGCGAAGTCCTTTGTGGTTGCACGTACAGCAAGCACACAGCGCAGCACCGGTCTCACGCAGCACTGCTTAGCAATATTGTGATTCAGTAAACAAGAGTCTACGTGCAACTGCACAAATGCAGCAGGATCTGTTATTGACGAAAAGCCTTCCTGCCTTATCAAACCAGATAACTGCACAAGCCCCTGATTTCTTTATCAATTCCTAAAAAAGCTGACAAAGTCTGGGTCACAATGGGTAATGCAATAATGGAGGAAAAGCCCTCAGGTTCACTGTACCCTGCATTCTCTGCAGATTGTGCGTAAGGGGCACAGACTGAACCACAGCTTTGGGAGGGTACCAAAACACACATCCTCTTTTGCCCCTTACCTGTAGATTTTTCGGTAGAACAAATCACACCAATATATTCTGTTTGTTGCCACCTCCACGTCCAGCGCCACGACATTCTTCAGCATGGGAATGATGCGAGAGTAGTCCCTTTTCACCAAGTCTATCTTACGGACCTCATGGCGATTGGTGAAGATCAGGTACGGACTCTTGCCTACCACAGAAAACAAGGACATTTGTCATTTTAGCAGCTGACCCAAGAGCTGGATGCAGGTTTCATTTCTCAAACAACAACAGAACTATCAGTCACTGGTAGTTCTGCTTCACCCCACACCAGAAGCAAATGTAAGCAGCTTCCAGGGGCAGAGCTATCACACGGGGACACGGAGGACTGCAGCACCTCTGTGGTCACTAGCCGCACAATGGGTCTTGCTCTGCCCATTCTGCTAAACCACAAGCAAAACTCTGGGGAACGTCCTCACCTTTAGTTACACATTTTAGATACAAAATATGTTGGCCAGATTTTGGTGATTCATGGCTAGGCCAAGGAAGAGACAGCCCTCTGGGCTGGCTGGAGGGATGGGAGGCAGCCAGACTTGAGGCATGACAGAGCCACACTGAACCCAGCAAAGGCACGACTGGTTGCCAGGGAGGAATTTTAGACTGTCACGTGCATGCAGAACTCACACCATCCATCCGAGCACTTGGGCTCAGCCAGTTCACATCTCTCTTTTGTGGGGCCAGAGCCAGCAGCCTGGGTGCTGGTGATACCAGGAAAAATTTCTTCACCCAAAGGGTTGTCAAGCACTGGCACAGGCTGCTCAGGGACGTGGTTGAGTCACCATCCCTGGAGATATCTAAAAGACGTGTAGATGTGGTGCTTCGGGACATGGTTTAGTGGTGGACTTGGCAGTGCTAGGTTAACAGTTGGACTTGATGATCTTAAAGGTCTTTTTCAACCTAAACGATTCCATGATCCCATGATACTGCTACTGTAGTTGTGATCTCAGGCCAGCCCAGGCCAGAGCCTCTCAAGAAGCATAAAGTTGACCTGAATTTTCCAAAAGACAGGAGAGCACCTCCCTGCTTTAGAGAGAGACAGGATGGGAGGCTCAAAATGAGCGTGAGTGGGTTAGATTGGTTTGCCTGCAACAGTGGCCAGTAGAAGATCCTAGTGAAGAGTGTCCTTCCACTGGGAAGGATAAAAGGGGATCAAGGAGCATGATACTGAAAGGGAAGAGCTAGGACAAGGTTCTAGCTCTGGAATACATTGTGCTGCAGGGCTCCCAGCACACACTCGCAGGCACAGTAGAATTTTCTAACCAACAAGCAGATCAGTGTCCCAGGATCTGGGTCAGTCCTAACTCACTGCATGTTTGAGACCAACAGGCTTCATGAGGACAGCAGGGGACTGTGCATATCATATCGAACCTGGGAAGAAAGAGGCCATATGGATGTGCAGGATAACACTAGAGAAGCAATTTTGTACTGCAGATAACTCACCCTTCCCCAAGAGACCCATTATTTCCATTAAAGCAATGCCCAGCATAGCTAATGCTCAGTCTTGCACAATTCAACTTTCTATCCCTCTGACATTAACATCCATTTTTGCAAGAAGGTCAAGCCAACTGCTGGTGTTCATGCTGGTGTAAGAGGCTGGGAGGGTGGAGAGCTGGCTAACCCACCGTGCTTTAATTGGGATGTTTTCTTCCTTTTAATACTACTGCCACTAAAAGTTTTTGCTGCACTGTTCTTAATAACACTTGTCAAGAGACTTTCTTTTCTAGTTTCAGCTTCAAACAGCCAACTAGCGACTGTAATCTTGCTCTGTACACTGTTAAAATATTCTGATCTGCATGATCAGTAGTTCTTGCCTAGAGACGCATCTGCTGTCAGTGCAGCAGTTCTGTGCTGCTCAAAATGAAATGTCTTTGCTTGCCTGCTTTGCTAGTTGCCTTTTGTTTCTGTTCCTCTAGCCTCAGCCCTGCAAGCATGTTTTCTTATCGGAGTTGTGATGTTGAGCAAGCAGAGTTTAAGTGCCTGTGGCGTTCTCTTACCTACAGCTTTGCAGTTCTTAGACAGGGTGTCCATCTCATATCCCTCGTAGCACTCGCATTTGTAGTCCCCCTTGTAATTAATGCAGATCTGGCTACAAGCGTCTGGATTCTCACATTCATCTATGTCTGAAAGGAGTGTTTGAAACCCATCAATAACTTGAAATCAAACCATCTGTGATGGAGCAATGCTGAAGTGAATATAATCACGTTTCTGTATGGTGAAACACAAGGGACTGCTGTTTGCATGTAAATTACCTCCACACGTTTTTTTATCCAGAAGCTTGTATCCGGGCGGGCATTCACATTCATAACCAATCTTCAAGTCTTTGCATATGTGTGAGCAACCACCGTTGTTCATAGAGCATTCATTAATACCTGGAAGGCAGATACAGATTATCTATGACAAAGGAGGGCTTTTAGTTGCAAGACTGAATAAAATTAAGATAGGTCCTCAGAAATTTTCCCGTATCGATCAGCTTTTGGTAGCCAGGAGCTGGCCCCATAGAGCACACGAGTGACTTCACAGACAGTAAGCCACCACCCTATCACTTTCTTGCTCTTTATTATTCCAAACGAACACTGTAGGATCATTTTGACTGAGAGCTAGTGGCTAATAGAACAGGGAGCCCCGGGGATACAGCGTATGTGAATCTCTGCATCTCATCCCATCAGAGAGCTGCTGCTTTGAGCGTGTTCTGCCACATGTGAAGAACTTCCAAGGGACCCAAGGGCTCTCTCCAGGAGACTCTTTCTTCCCGTGCGCTGGTTCATGTTGACTTTTCTGAACAGTCTCTTTGAGTTTTAATAATTCATGCTGGGGGAATCTCATGTCCCAGGGGCCAGCTATTTTGAAATACTGTACTATTTTCCCATCTAGCTCCAAGGAATGATCTATGTGAAAATTCCAGAAAACACCAAAGTACAGTCAGTGAAAGATACTCCATTAGCACTGAGACACAGTCCTCCCACAAACACCTCCCACACAACAGTCTCTGCTGGCAGCCTGCATCAGCCCACGTGTGCAATTTCTGAAGCAATAGCCCCCATCCTCTCTTGAGGCCCTGTCTAAACCGAGGCCACCTCTCTGATCCTGCTTTCAAATGATGAAATGACTAAATGGATCCTTGTAACTAGAACTGAATGAGAGGTTGAGGAAAGCTGGTTTCCTGTCAAAAATAACGTTTCTTATAACCTACACAAGGTGAAGAGAAAGTCCTTTTCCTGAGTAAGACTGAACAGAAGCTGTAGGATTTCAGGGATACCGGTGTGGTGGTGCAGCACCTCCTCACACCTGTCACTCCCAGAACCAGCCAACATTGTATTCCTGCTTGCACTGCAGGAATAGTTAGCTGGTGTGCAGTGCATCGGGACAGCTTGGCACTTTCCTTGCCTTTGTACAAGAGCAGTGAGTTGGGCTGATCGGGTGCTCCCTGACTGCACCTGGAACTCCTGATGCCTGGAGTCGCACCCGCCTGGTAAATGTCAGAACTGTACATTCTGGGTAGTACTGGAGTTGTACAGTTGCTGTCTAAATATCAGGATTGCATCATGTGGATTATGACCGGGATGGAAAATTGCTGATGCCTAAAGTCAATCATCTTGAGACCCTATAAACAACGGTACCAGGGAAGGAAGGCCCTTTGAGCTCTCCTGGTCTGCAGCGGGCTGCGCCCAGTAACTCCCTCTGGGTGGGACGCTTCTCAGAGTAACTCGTGAATACCTGGGCTGATCTCCTTCAGACTCAACCTTTGCCCGTTGAGAAATCATTTGATTTGAAGTGAGTGTTTCACCAAACTCCAGGGGAATTTTTGTGTGTGAATCAATTCAAAACATAATATTCTATAACTGTGATCATAATAGCAAACTCTTTTTAATCACTTCTGTAAATGTTAAGTTAACCAGTGATTAGTAGTTGCTAAATTCCTGTGATTCTCTCTTTCTTTAAACTGTGAACACATCCTGAATTGCTGCTGAACATATCCTTTAGATATAAGCCGCTGTAGTCTAAGGCCGGTTCTGCATTCAGCCACACCTAGGCTCCTCTCTGAGAAGCAGTTTAGAAAGCAAGGGGGTCCAGTCTGAACCTGGTGACTCAACGGGAGGGTGCCCCTATCCCCTTATACTTTTCTTTCCCTCTGTATAATTCATCTTCTATTCAAAACCCCTTTTGATTTACTATTCCATTCATTTAATAAGTAATAGAGCGAACCTTGCCAATGAACTTTGTAAGATCACATTTTCTAAATTTTCAGTAAAATTTTTTCTTGCAAAACCTTTGAGTGATTGTTTAAACGACCTAACCACTCATTTGTGACAACTGGGCTCACTAGAACAAGCAAAACTTATTTGCCTCAATCTACAATGCAACTTAAAGGCAAGTTTTTAATTTATCTTTTACTTCTTGATTCCTTGCCAACTGCAGGTGAGCAGTACAGCAGAGCCATTAAACAACTGCTCTTGGAAGAAAACGAAAACAAGCACAAACTAATTATATCAGCAAGACTAGGAAAGTACCATGCCAGAAGCAACCCCATCTCAGCTCTGGGGTGCTTTCACCTTCCTATCAAAGACACATACATATAGATATCAACACATTATTAATAGAGCCAGTTCACTAGGCTCCAAGCAGGTGTCCACAGAGTCACACTGTGCGTTGCCACTGTTCAAGGATGTTTATTAATGGATATCACCCATGCCTACACTTGCACAGGCCTCTAGCAAGTTGGGGCATAAACACGCACAACTGCTCTCTGCAAAATACTGCAAGGGCTGTTTCGACTAACAAGCAAAGCCTCACTCAGATGATCCCCATGGTTTCAGACGTGCTTTGTGGAAAGGATGTAGAAACTGTAAAACAAGTGCTGGTTCACTTGCTGCACTTCTCTACAGGAGCTGATGAGGAGCCAGGCAGAGACCTCAGCCTGTTGGCTTTCTGCTGGGCAGCTGCTGCCCACTCCCCAGACTTCAGCAGTACATTCACTGCCTGCCTAAAAGAAGACAAGTGATGTTCTGTCTTCTGCCTTGCTTTCGGGGCAATCTCGGAGGGCACTGCAGCATCTAGCACGCAGCTAGACAGACACACCAAGACGAGGAGCATGTCCTGCACCTCCCGCCTTCTGCGTGGATTACTTGTGGGTGAGCGTTACATTCACAGCAGTCCACATCACTCTGCACTCTTAAAGAAACCCTTGGGGGCTATTCTCTGTTCAGCTTCCTAACTCAAAAGACACTTCCCTGCCAGCCTGGGACTGCACCAAGTCAGCCATGGCACCACCGTAAGGCTGAGCACCAAGCCCAGATGTGCCGTACCACTGCCCAGTCTCCTGAGACAAACTGGGCTGCAGCTTTGCTGGGTGACGTCCACAGACAGACAAGTTGCAACACCCACTCAGAAAGACAGGGAGATGCAGTTTAGTGCAGAAGAAAGCAAGGGCATACTGAAAGCACAAGGTAAGAGCATCCTCACGAGGCATGCACACGCACTTCTTGTCTGGTACAGAGGAGAGAGCAACAGTTCTTCCTGAATGGGAGTTCTTTAAAAGGCAGGCACTGAGCTCCATGCTACTGGTGCTCCGTGATGCCATGGAAAGGGATGCCACTCTGAGACATGTCTGCACTGGTGAAAAAGCCAAGTCTGTTTGAGTAATGCTCCAGAATGGGCCTGGTGCCCACAATGCCCGGCGGGAAACATGAGAGAGGGGACGCCCGAGGCAGAGCGGCACAGCTCTGTGGCCTGGGCTTTCCGTTCTGCTGACTCTTGACAGCCCAGACGCAGACCTGGCTCTCGTGGCCCAGAGATGGCAGGACGCTGCAGAGAGCAACCTACCGTCATTTCTAAGGGAAGCAGCAGCCACATGTAAAACCCAGAAATGGCTGGAGTGATCTCTTGGTGATTGCTGCCACTCTGTGTGTTTTCACCTTCAACGTGTGTTCCCAATGCTAAATGTTTATGATGTTATCATCGTCCTACAATTCAAAGATAAATTAGGCAATGAGGCTAAATAAGTTGGTCCATGCTAGTGGAGGACCCTATTATCTGGAGAGGAGGAATTCCTGGTTCCTAGTCCCGTGCTCAATTCATACATCTCTCCAAGAATAAAAGCCGAGCTGAGAAGGGCACAGTTCAAACTTGCAGATGATCAGACCATGCTACTAATTATATTCATATGAAGGGTGATGAGAGAATAAAGGCAAGGAAAGAGAGGCAGAGTGAGAAATAGCATTAGCAGCTACATGTGGTTACACTCAAAGCTGTGAGCACCAGATGGAGGAGAGGGGAAGCAGTTACAACAGGAGCAACATGTAGAAGGCAAGTACTGTACCACATTCTTTCAGAGGCTCGTCAGACCAGTCCCTGCAGTCTCTATGTGAATCGCACACTTTGCCTCCGTCAATGCACTCTCCACTCTTACACTGAAACTTGCTGGGACTTTCACATGCTGACTCTGTCATGTCGGGCAAGAGAGGAAAGCAACTAAGTTAGAGGAGGCTCATGACAACAAAAAGCCTGACATAAAGCTTCAAGAGGGTGTCATTAGCAGAAATGGAATGAGATTAAGCAAGTGAACATTAAGCCTGAGTATCATGCAAGGAACTTTCCAAGACATGCAGTCTGCCTGGTCAGCACAACCATCTCTCCCAAATAACCCCACTGCCAGAATGGCTTAAAACGCTCTAGAGGAAGCAGCCTGCTATGGCTCAGAGGAGCAGCACAGGCCTCTCCCCTTTCCAGCGGCCACACAGCTCTCGCAGGCTTACACCACAGAGCATGAGGAGTGCAGGGCTGTCTGTACCTACCTTGGATGCAGCCTGCCTCGTCGCTGTTGTCAGGACAGTCGTGCACCTTGTCACACTGCTTTGCTCCATGGATACAAGTCCCATCGCCACACTGGAATTCATCCGTCCGGCAGGTCACCAGAGCTTTAAGACAACACATTCAAGCATTAGCCACACAGGACTTGACTCGTTTGTGTGGTACCTTTTATCCACGTGCCTCTGACACTGCTGGAGCTTTGCATCCACTGTCAGCAAATGGCACTTAGCATTGGCTGCTTCCACCAAAGCAACAGAGGCAGCAGCTTCCTCAGCCACTGTCCTCCTGTGCCGCTCTGTCACTCCAGGTCACCGTCTACATTCTTGGAGAAAAGAGGCCCAAAGCCTGTTTGAGCAGATCTAGTAAAAATAGAATCAGTGCAGGCAGTGAAGCTTCTTGGGTGAGACACAAGAGAGCAAGTGGGCAGCAAAACTATGAGCAGTGGGGCCCCTCTGGGGTCTTCAGTCTATGCGAGAGGCCAGGCTGCTTCCCAACTAGGAGTGCAGAGTGGCTCTGCATAGGCAAAGGCAACTGCTCCTCAGCTCTCCTTCCTTCAGAAAAAAATAATATTTAAGATGTATTTCAAAACATGTTCAGGCTAAGGGCATGGGCAAGAGACATGTATTGACTCTGCCAAAGCCAATGTGGTCACACTAGGGACGAAGCTAGCAATGCAGACATGATCATTCGGGTTACTAAATGCCCATGAACTAACAGACCACTGGAAGGCAGAAGAGCTCCACTGCATGGCAGCTTGGTGTTTCTTGAGGCTGTAGGCCAAAGGAGTGTCAGGCAAGTTTCATGCCTGGAGCTCATTTGCACAGGTCAGATTATTACAGAGTCAAAACAGATCTGAAGAACAGCAAAGTTGGGGAAAAAAAAAAAATCACAGTACACTGACCATACTAAAAGCAGTCATGTTTCCTCCAGAAGGCTACACTAAGTGAGACACCTCCCTAGCTAGGGCCAGACTTGTGCTGACAAAGGGTACAGGCACTTGCGGGCCAGCAAAGGGCTGCAGCCTCTAGCTCACTGGCAAAACAGGCTCCTCATTCCTGGGACATGTTATGCAGCTTACTTCTGAGAGGCCCATCTTACAGATGTTTTCTGAAAATCCTATTAAGTCAGTGCACGCTGGAGAACTCTTGATTCTAGCCTTTCCATCTTGCTGATTGCGTCCTGGTACAGAAAATCACTACCTCTGCACAGCTAGAGGAGGTCAGCAATGATGTTACTACATGGGAGGCAAGAGCTATATGGCAGACCTTCCTTGACAATTCGACAATTGGTTCTAATACAAAAATTACTACTTTCAGACAACCCATGAAGAGCCATAGATATGAAGAGAGCTACCATTGATACCATAAAGTATTAGTTGCACAAAGGCTCAGTATTATTTGTGATTGCATCCCACAGGATGCAGGATGCAGATTCACGACTGCTTCACTGGACTTAGCTCTAGTGCATCTTCAGCTAGTGAAGGGCACATGAAACGGGAAAAGCAGCAGCTGCAGGGCTGGTGAGGCAAGGGAGAAATCCTGCCTTTAGAAATATACAGTATTCACATGAGAGAAGTTTGGAAATAGCACTGCTCCTTTGAGAGGAAAGCCATATGCACTATATTCATAAAAAGCTGCAAAGCAAGAAAAAAATCCCAAGCAATAAGCATAGTTATAGGACCAGCTGTGTTGCCACATTCCAGCTAATAAACCCAGGCACAGAAACGGGGAACCTTAGTGGAACATCTGGGACAGCAGCTCCAAACCAAGCACGTGGGAACTGCTGCTCTAAACAGTGAAAAACGAAGGAGAGGAAGAAACGAAGCTGTGGTCTGGGACAATCACAGACCACAGATCTGGAAGTGACACTGAGAGCTCCTGCAGGGAGGCAGAGGCACTTCTGCTTGAACTGTTCCTGCCATGTACAACCACCTGCCCGGAGAAAGCCCTGACAACAGAGAGACCATCTTCCCCTTACGAAACCCTGACCAAGCTAAACTGTGGCCATTGGCTTTTCCTACTGTCTAGCTGAAAATTCCCTTGCCACAATTATTTCTTGTCTTCACCCTCAACATGAAACAGTTCACCTTTTCTGTAGCAACTTCTAGATGTGGAGACAGGAAAGGATGGTCCTCCACTTCTAACCACAAGTACTAACCCCCCACAAAAGTGCGACATGTCCTTAAAGTGTCTTGTCTTTCCTGCATTAGGAATGAGTCTCCAGTTTATCAAGTAAATCTGCATGACAACAGCTACAGATTTGGAAGGCAGCCGTTATAAAACCTATTAATTGTCCTCAATTGTAATCTTCAAAGCTCTTCTAGAAAGCAGTTACAGCTACATGCTAAGAATAGAAAGGTTTCTAATCCTAAAACAAATTGAAGGGGAATTTTGCAGGAACTGCAAAGACAATGTTGCAAAGGCACAAGACAGAGAAAAATGACAGCACGGCTCCCAGCTTGGTTGCTACAAGGACTGCAAACCACAGATACGGGACTGTACAACATCACTGCACAAAGTTTTTGCTTCCAGAAGAAGAGACAGAAATTTGGAGACCAGGTTTGTTTTCCTGGCTCACCCCTCACTCCAGCAGAGCTGTGGAAGTTCAGACCTTTGAGAAATAGCCCCTGCACCTCTTAATGGACATCCAAAAAGAGGATATACAGTGACAACCCTTACTAATCACAAAGTTATTAAATTGCATATACAGCATTTCTCTATTGGTGCCTTTTTCAGTAGGAGGAGAGAGAACGCTATGTTTACACCTGGCCTGGAGAGCATAAATTTGAGGGGAGAGGGCTAGGAACTTTGTTATCCCGAAGCCGGGACACAAACCCATCTCGGCACCACTGGCAGAGCTGACAGCAGGTCGCCATCAGGGCCATTCCCAAAGCAGAGCAATACCCCAAGGAGAGGCAAGAGCTGTGCTGTTTATTTGCACAAGCTGTTCAGAAAATTGTCATGCTATTTTTGGGGGTTTAAATCAGTGAAGTCTCAGCAGTTTTATAGCCATCTCCTCTGCTCTGCAAATCAAATACGAAACAATTTATGAAAGCCCTGCTAAATTAACAGGGCCACTCAAACAGACACACTTCCCATTTGCAAATACTGGGCACAAAGCTGTATTGCTCAAAGTCAGTAGATATATTCAAGATTCCAAGTCTGAGGCTGTGATTCTTCTGTTTTCTGTTTGTTGGGTATTTTTTCCCCCAAATTAACTTCATCTCAAGAAAACCCCAGCATTTTCAAAATGCATCAATCTCATTTTATAGATGGGGAGACAGAGGCACAAAAGTGTGAGGTCAGGTCTCAATGGATCTGTTTTCCAGCTGTCAATTGTAAGCATTATTTATTCTCCCTCCTGGATGCCCTAATGTGAGTTGCAAAGGACATTTTAAAATATAGCCATTCCAGATTTGGAGACTAATAAATCCAACCTAATGTTAATTTTGTAAATATATATACATATTTGAATATATACGCTAGGGAAAAAAACCCCAGCCACTCAATGTTCTCACACAGCTTTCCTGAAATGACTCATTCCCGCCTATTTATTTGCTGTCTCGCTGCCAAAACCTGTTCACCAAATGTCACCCTTCATTTCTGCTCTACTCATTTATCCCCCCAAAATGATTATAATGAATGACTGGTGATGGCCTCCTGACATTTTTTTAAAGCATTAGCTCCCATCCATCTATTTTATACAATGCAAACCCCATATGACTCCCATTTGCAAGAGAAGACATAGTGCTAGTATCTGCAGTTTGAATCAAGTGAAGCCTAGCGGTACTTGTGCCATCCCTGTTGCCAAGGGGATGGAGCAGTGTCATCCACCTGTAACTCCCCATGTGCCTGTGATAACTGATCTGAGAAAAACAGTTCCTGGAGAGGGAAAAAAAAACGTCAATCCCTAAACTCTTCAGCACAACAGATAAACAGTGACGCTGAGTTTCCAGAGCGCTCCAATGTCACTTTCTTAGCACAGACATGTGCACCCAAGCAACAGCTGCATTTAGGATGGGGAAGCAACGTTAGTTTTGACACTGACCCAGTTGACCCATCAGCTACACGAGCACTCAGTGCCGCAAGTCCCCTCTTGGTTACTACCTTAAAGATTCCCCTCCCTGCAGTGTAAACAGCAGCAGGCTTACGTACCTCTGTGGCACTGGGGCGATTCCTCGTTTGCACGGGTGCAAAGGGCAGAACCCGGCACTCTGTACAGAGGAGCACCACTGTAGCTAAAACACAGGGCTTTGAATCCACTGTTTCCTGGCCCACAGGACTGAAAGCAGCATAAGCAGCTCACATGCTCGTTTCTCCAGGGAAGACAAGCTAAACACTGTGCTGTACTGAGACTTACTGGGAAAAAACCTCGGGTGCTAAATCTCTGCTAGTCAGGGGTATAATTGTCTCCAGTCACTTCTGCCACATTCCCTCCTTCCTCTGCTGGTTGTCAGCGCAGTGCTGTGCTGCAGAGGCGTCCAGCTGCGTCCTCTGCCCCACGGAAGCTGTCCTTGGCCTGTCTGGAGATGCTACTTGGTGAAACTGCTCTGTAGCTGAGGGATGCTGTCATACTCGGAAGGGGGTTGACAGCGATGATATCCTTGTACCCAGCAGTCAGAGCTGCTCTCTTCCCATCAAAATGCATTTGAGATCTCCTACTCTGCTCTCATCTCTGTTTTAAAAGAGCCCTTGGCTCTTTTAAAGGCTCAACAGCTCTAGGGTTACCTGTGGCTCATCCCCCTCGCTCCTGCAGTGTGAACAGTGGTGTCCAGGACTTACTACATTGTCCTCCTCTTGCTAAAGAAGCCACTGAATTTGCATCTGTCTCTCTCTGCCTGGAAGAGATTCTGATCCCCAGCTCGCTGAAGGGCTCTCCCACACCACACAGCTGCTCTGAGCTCACCAGGCTGGACTCAATGTTGTCATGGGTATGAAAAGATGGCGCTGGCAAAAGTGGTAAATTTTCTTAGGTATCTTTGCAAAAATGTCTGGTTTCTGCAGCTGGTTGCTGCCTTCCTCCCTAGAGGGTGCCCAATGTCAGACCTGCTAAATGTATACAGCTATGTAAATATTTTATTTTATTTCAATCTTGTGATTATGAATATTTTAGCAAAACATTTTGCTCTTATTTTCTTGTCTCTCTCTCTCTCTCCCTCCTCAGGTAAGTGACCAGCTTGAACAGTTTAGTGGCTAAAAATGGATGAAACATTCAAAATACCACGCACATCAACAACACCATGTTAAATGCATAAAGCCAGCTGAAAAGAAATCCATTATTTATTAGCTCTGTGCCTTTATCAAGCCAGGCTCAAAGTGCATTTCAAAGTGGATTCTTCAGAGGTGCTGCTCATGACTGCCTTGTTCAGTATACTCTAACTTCAGAGGCAGAAAATTAATTATTTTTTTTCTGCTGATCATATATTCCCTTTGGCATTGTGGCTTCTAACCTCCAGGCTGTGACCCCACCATGCAGCCTGAGGGCTTTGAACATTTTTCCTGTTTTCCATTCCTTGTCTTTCTAGTGAAACAGATCTCTTCTGAGGCACAGTACCATCCAACAGCTCTTGCATGCCCCCTCTGAATCCTCAGGGAAAAATCACAGGAGGAGTCTGGAATATACCTGACCCTGCTGGGCTAGGCACCCAGCCATGCCATTTGGGAAACAAACACTCCTTGTCAGGCACACAGCTGCTGCACAGACATCAAAGACTTGCCTTAAAACACAGCCCACAGCAGCCTTCTGGCCCCTGTCCCCCACAAAGGAGGGCCCTCAGCCCTGCCCTACCCCTGCAGACACTCACGGCAATCCTGCTCATCAGACTTGTCCTTGCAGTCTTCGTCCCCGTCGCATTTCCAGTTCAGGTGGATGCATTCACCATTGCTGCACTGGAACTCATGAGCCGCGCAGGTGTTGAGGGCCTTCGCATCGTAGCCACACTTCTCTATGGACTCGTCCGACTGATCCTCACAGTCCGGCTGGTTATCACAGACCCACAGCTCTGGGATGCACACGCTGTTGTTGCACTGGAACTCATTGGGGTTGCAGGTCAGAGGGGAGCATTTTCTTTCATCGCTGCCATCCCCGCAGTCATTGTCACCGTCACACACGAAGATGATGGAGATACATGACTTGTTACTGCACTGGAACTCATTGGGAGAACAGGCTTGGGAAGAAAAACAAACAGGTGAGCTGTGAGGTCTCCCACCTACCACCCCTCACCACTGTGCCAGCTTTAGCACGTTACGAATGTCTGAGACAGGGGCAGGGCGAGGGGCACAAAAGCATTACCTTGGCTGTCCTAACCGAAAACATTTTTCCCCAATAGTAAACTATTTAGCAAGGAGCAGGTGAAGACACAGCAGTCATCTGCACGGCTGTGCCATCGGACGCACCCTCTACAGGCTGTGGGCAGCCCTGAAGAGGAAGGGGCAGCAGGGCTGCGAGAACTGCAGGTAGGGAAAGCGGGGTCCAGCTGTGGCAATGCCCTGGTGTTGAGGCAAGGGCAGCCAGGCAAGCCCCGGTGTACAGGGTGACGGCACGGACAGAGCGGGGAGATTGCAGGGCGGGCTGGAGGTGTGCTGGCACGTGCCGGTGGACTCGCACAGCGCTTCGCTTTGCTCCGCGCTGACACTACCAGCTTCCTGACTTTCACAAGCACAGAATCAGGTTTCGGGATTTCACAGTGTGCCTGGTTTTGGACATATTAAGTGGGATGTGTAGGGTAAATATTTAGTGAGTCGAGCATCAATTTAGCTGCAATCTGCCAGTAAGGCCCTTTACAACACACTGAATGGCTTCCCTGGAAATCACAACTCACATTAACATACAAATGAGGCGTTTGTCAGATAGGAAGCCAAGCGGAGTGCTCTCCTCTGCAAGCCTAACGGACAGCTGAACCAGCGAAGCTTGCTCAAATTAAACTTTCAGCTACTCCAACAATGTGCAGTTCACACTCACTTTCTTTCACCAAGGTGTGGGGGAATCACAACCCTGGAAGAAATTCTCCCTAAGTACTTTTAGGTAGTTACTTCAAAATAATTCTGCTTCTGCAGTTTCAGTTGTCTACAGGAAAGTAATGGCTTTGCTAAATTACAAGTACAATAAACATATACAAATAAATTACAATCAACTTTTTTTTTTTTCTACATTGCATTTGGGAGTCTTCTTGTCTTCAGAATCAGAACTAGTTACTGTCATATCTGCAGAGCCCCTACGATAAACCACACAGTTCAGATGTACCGATCGCTGCAATGGCAAGTGCATCCGGAAAGCAGCAGAATCTCTGTAAAGGAGTTGTCATATCCCAGCTTTCAGCCAATGACAGGAACCCAGTGATATTCTACTGAAATATCATGTCTGTTTTACACCTGGGAATGAAACTCTATTCATTCAATAATTAAGAACACTTTCACTTGTACACGGATACTTATTTATGTCCTAGCTTGCAAGCTTGCCTGGCTCTGTCTGTTAACCTAAGCAGCCTGTAGTTTTACATCAGAACGTAACAGCACAAATATTTCTCCTCTCCTGCCCTGTGCTCTGTCCCATTTAGTCCCAGGTTTTCCAGATGTTACTGTGTCTACCAGAGTAGTAATCTGCCTAATTAGAAGACAAAGAGGTTTGCGTTCTTTGGTGCAATACTACCATGCACTGGCTAAACCCAAGCTTCCTCCAACAGAGGAAAAACGTTAAAGAGAATCTCTGCTGCACACTGCTGTGTGCCCAACTTGATACCAATAATTGAATGCAACAGAGTGTGGTCACCAAGGGAGCACTTGGTGTTAGACACCAAAGTATCATCTGGTCCAGGCGGGTTGCTGAGGCTCCTTCTGTAGTCGGTAGAGTATGTTGGATATAGAGAGATGCCCTCAACAGGCAACTCCTGCCACCTACCTTGGGATAAGAACTGTCCCTTGGAGGGGCTAATATTCTCCTCTCCAACTGAGAGGCAACTGAGATCAGACAACTAATATTAGGAGATCAATCTCTCTCATAAGGACCTGAAAGATGAGCACAGTCTGATGGAGAATCATCTAAAAAAACCTGCGTCTTTTGCATGGCAGAACTGAGACCGTTAAAATGTTCCAGTTTTCACCCAAGTTCTGCTCTTTTTCTTCATTGAGCATACTTTTCTACCCTTATCTCACACCTAGAAATAATCTATTAACCCTACTGATCAGCTGTATAACCTAACACTCTCTTCAGATGATGCATAATATGGAACTGCCAAGCGGAAATTTAAGGTAACAGCTATAATCTTACCAATCTATTTAAAAAAGGAAGTGAAAAACAGGAGTATTTCTAGGGCTATGTACAGTTTCTGTAACAGATCATGGCTGAGAAGAGGAAATTGCTTTTCTGCCATTATTTTGATACATAAATAATTTTGATAAATAAATAAATCAGTGAGCAAAATTTCACACAGTTGTTTGATCCCTAATTTTTGGGCAAGGTTTGGAGCATGCAAATCCTTACAATGTGCATTAATTTCCTTCCCCCAACTGTAATGAGCCCATCTTTTTTCCCTCGTTGTTTTCCTGGTCCCAGCTCCACCCCTCTTTCTGTCTGTATGTGTTTCCCTTCAGAAATCTGCTGCGCTGGCAAATTAGTGACTGATAAACATATGTGTGGGATACAGACAATGGAAGTTTGCACAAAAGCTCCTCCTCTGCACCTACAAATCTCAGTATGGATATAAAATTACTGATAATTGCAGCCAGAAAATAGAAGCAGTTCAGCTTTTGTAACCTCTCATGAGGACTTTCTCAGTGAAGCTTGTGAATTACTAGCTAGAAAAATTGCATGGTCGTGATTATTTTATTTCTTTTCAAAAATTAAATTTAGTGTGATGACGGCACTAGAGACTACAAGTTCTCCCTCCAGTGTAAAAGCACAGCAGTCTGGCTGTTGCTAACCCGCCCTTCCCGCCACCACAGTCCTTAGGTGGGGGGGAATCAAGCTCTGCAACTCACGGGTGCAGCTAAAGCCAGGGGCAGCAGCACCAACACTGACAGGGCATCACCTGCACTGGGACATGGCCTAGGAGGCAGAAGAGCAGCTCTTGGTGCTCAGGTCTTCCTGCCTGCAACTACCGCAGCTATATGCTGCTGGGACTTATGGGCTGCTACCACTGTGCCGCAATAAGGAGGCCGCCGGACAGCCACCAGCGTTGTCACAGGGACCACTGCAGTGGCAGTGCCAAACGGGAGCACCCGGTCCCTCACTACAGAAGGCTGCTCGAGACACCTCCTGGTGAACTCTAGAAATAAAAATGCTTTTTTTCTTCTTTTACAGACCTAATGATCATCTTCAGCCTAGCTCAAATAGGACGTTCCTTCTGGGTCACACATGCCTTTAGCAGAGACGTCCGTCTCCGTGTGCAGCTGGCTCTCCTGCTGCCCACAGGAAGGCAGATAACGTCCCAGTTCCTCTCACCCTTCCTTCATCCTCTGACGCCTAAAATCTGCAGGGCATGCCAGGATAAAGCAAAGTCTGCAGCTCACAGCCACTCAGGGATTTGCTCTGGCACAAACAGCCAACAGAGGAGAAAAGCAGCTTACAACTCCTGTGTACCTAGCCAAGAGCCAGCAAGCTCATGCTCTTCAGGGTCCCTGCTGCATGGCTTGGTGCTGAAGAACCTAATAAAATGCAGCACTACAAATTATCTTACAGAGCACCTGGAGAGAGGAGGATGGGGAAGTAAAGTCCCAGGGACAGTTTACTTCACATCTCCTTTTGAAGTCTGTCAGGGTGCCTAGGTAGTCCCGTCACTACAGCATTTCACTGCCTCCAGAGCATTTCAATAGAAAATGAGCGAATAGTAATTAAATGATCACTGGGGTATTCTTTCTTTGACTTGAGCAATATGTTTACTTTCCTTGATTTTGCTGCCTGTCCTACTGTAAGCTTATTCATGCAAAACAAAGGAAACAAACACTAGCTTGCTTTCCTTAGCACCAAAGAAATTAACAAATGTCATACTCTAAGGTGCAAAACCTACTTCAAATATGAAGTGATCCCAGCAGAAATCTTGGAAAAGTTTGTCAAGAAGTGTTTAACCAAAAGGCTTCAAAGCTGTAAACAAGCATAATTACAAAAGCAGTTTTGCAGAGTACTGTAATCCGTTAAGGTTCTTCACAGTTTTAGGAAGCAAAATATCACATCTAAATTATAGTGTACATGTGCTTTAGCCTGTAGACAATATATACCAGAGGTGTTCTGCATTAATTTCTGCCTTGTACTGTATACCAATACATATAGCACAACTGTCACAGTTGTTGCCTCACAGCCTCCAGCTGCAGTCTTGCCACATCTTTGGGGCGAGTGGAGCAGAAGCAGTTTTTGGACACAGGAAGTTCAAATAAAAAAAAAAATAAAAAAGAGAGAGATTGCTGTTGCGGAGTTCATGTTTCATTACTGGCTAGTTCTCTTGCCTGGAGCCAGGATTTAACCAGAGGCTTTAGTGAGTAGTCTAGTGCAGCAGGGACAATCTTAGCTCAGGTGCTGCACCAAAAAATGAAGATAATTCCAGCACATGCTTTTTAAGTGCTTAGAGAGAAAAGTAGAAAGTTCTCTTTGAGCACTGTAATTTCAAAAAATATATATTGGTATATAACAATGTTTCTGCAATGGACAGCTCTACCAAACATGGATTCTCAGATCCAGCTAAAACTCAAAGTATGAAATAAACAGGATATCCATCATTAATAAGATCTGGGAATTATGTACAATGAACTATAGCTGCTGCCACTGCTAATCTTTAATTAAAGATTTTCTAGCTTTTCAGTAAGAGTCAGATATTTAATTCATCTCTCTCTTCCAAAAAAATAAGTTCCACTTGAAATTACATGCATGGCTTAAAGAAAGATAGTTATTTGGTAAAATCTGTGGCAAAGTGGGTGACAGCAATTACTGATGCTGAAGACAAGAAAATAAGATGAATTATTACACTGTATTTTTGCGACACCATCCCCAAAGCAACTTAAAAAAAGTGTGGATCAAAATTTCTTGTTTTCTTCAATCTGATAACGGATCTCTAAAGACAGCAAAGGATGATCTGCGCATAGTAACATTTGCAATGGGGAGGGAGAGATCCGGTGTTAATTTATCACCACTTCAACACTGGCAGGAAAGGCTGGTGGACTTCAGAAGCTCAGCTAAGCTGTGAGGTTTAGTATCTGAGCTCCACATGGCTGCAGGAGTGGAATGCCTGAGCTCCATCTGCCCAGGTATTCCGTGCAAAGTGCAAATCCAGCTGCCACAGACCACATAAATTAATCTCTGAGCTGGACTGTGGATAAGCAGGTCACAGAGTACAGACAGGCTAAATGAAGTTGGAACTCTGAGGCCAGTTACCAATGCTGTCATCATGTTACTTTTATTTAACTAGTATTTATTTTCAGGCTTAATTGTATCTAAATTATTTGTTTTGTCTGCAGACAATTGGTGTGCTTAACAAATATCTGAATATTTCACACATAGCTTGGGTCAAATTCCAATCTTTAAAGCACAGATTCATGCCTAGAAGGACAAGTTTCCCACGGAAAGCTGCCCTCTAGGAAGGGCAGCAAAAGAGACGGAGGTAAATGAAGATGACCTTGAAGCACATTGCTCTGAAAAAAATGACAGGCCTCCCATGGAGGGAATAATGCAGCTGAATTGCAGTCTCACTACTAACGGTGGTTGTTGCTATGGTGATTGATACCGAAAAGCCCATATAGATGAAGACTGCAGAAGGAATAGTAATTCCTGATACTGTTCAAATCACTAATGTAGCTAAGGAGCCATTTCACGCACTCTTGCAAATTAATATTTGCACGTACTCATTGCCTTTGCCACACTGCTCCCCTCAAACACAATGTGTTATTTTTCCATTCTCTGCAGCAGTATTTGCATAGTATTAGTTAATTATAACAGAACAACCAGATGCCAAAGCCCCGCTGATAAATAATAGTTGGTTCAAAAATGTGTTTACTGATTTTGAATATAATTCCTGAGAATCATATATTCATTCAAAGTGGTTTAATCTTCCGAAAATACAATTAATTATGACCCCATAATTTATGGAGAGAAGCAGCTTACATACAAAAGGTATGCACACTCTGAATTTGTTCGCTGTCTTTAATCTTACTTCTGTGCAATAAGGTTGCGAACTCATACTTGCAGTCTCCTCAATTTTACTTCATACTAGGAAAGTGTTAGGAAGTTTATCACAGGTTTTTCTGCTTAAATGACTGAAAATGATCTCAAAATGAAAACAAGTGAGTCCAGTGTTTTTAGGGTTAAAATAACGCAACCTGGGAGAAAAAAATTGATGGTCAGAATGCCTAAGGCTGATATTGTGAAGCTTTTTGCTAAAATCCAAGATACCCCACGAGGATCTTGTGGGGATAAAGACGTATCACCACTCTTTTATATTCTGATTGGAATATAATCAGCTGAATCAGACTGGAGATAGTCGTTGCTAGCTGAAATTTAAATGAAAAAATATATGCTGGGATGTGTTTTGTAGGTTTCTTTTCTGACTTCGAAAATTGGAACCTGTATGGGTCACGCTGACTCCTATTCCCTCAGACATGACCTGCTTATTAAAACAACAATTTTACAAATTACACCAATTTGGCAAATCCCTCCGAAGAAGCTGATAATATCCATGAAATCAACAGCTGCTCTAATATTATCACACAAACGCCATAATTCTAAGGAATATATAAATGTTCTTTCAGCAACCAGAACAGAGCATTACTGAACAGGGCCTTTATCCTGTGACAGTACACACAAAAACCGCATTACTGTGTACACAGACCTCTGGGATTCATCAGCATTCCCTGTGGTTATGAGGATTGCCTGCACAGACCTTTCTGCATCACCAGGATGTAATTTTGCCATTGCAGAGTTTAAATCACAGACACTTTGCCAGGAAAAACCTACTCCATCGATCTCACCTTCCATCCATTGGGCAGACGTCCACTCTGGGTTCAGCTGCTAATACAGAGACACGAACTGCCTTATTATAGACCTGCCTGTTTTCTCCACTGCTTTATGGTTTCTTACGCCCAGCTCAGCAGAGAGACGTCACCAGAATCTTTAAAGCTACACTTCAGTCACATTGGCAAGTGACGGCACAATTTGTTTTACTCTCAGAAAATCTGCAAGCCTTTTTTTCTGACTGGGAAAGGCAAGGAATTCAAACCCACGTCTGTCAGTCCACAGCTATGTTGCTGGCCTGCCACTTGCTCCTGCCTCACACATTCCCAAGCACAGGCATGGCACCAGTTTAACCAGTTGGAAAACTGAACTGTTCCACCAGAATCAATCAAGTCTTTTACACTGTCATAACTAAGATGCAAATCCTGGAGGTTTGTAATGATCTACAATACTTATCTTTATTGAATGCAGATAAGGAATGTGGGAGCAGCAGCTGACACTACAAAGCTACATGCACTGCTAATGCTTGTGCAGCTACTCTCACATCACGAAAACTGCGCACACCTCAAAAGCACTTGCAGAGAAAGAAAAAAATCTGAATTCTTACACAGAATTCTTTGCTGATGGAATCACTGCACGGGCTTATCTGTGAGAAACAGAGCAAAGAAAAGCCACGCTGGCCACCCACAGGATATGTTTCTGAGCCAATGGCCCCAACAGCTAAGGCAGACAGAAAAGCCTGGACTCAGCCTGATAATCTGGTAGCTACAGCAATGGAGGGTGCACGGGTTTTAACTCAGCTGAGTAATGAGGGGCAAAGCAGCACTCACATTGCAAGCAATGAGGTCACTGCCCCACTGAATCTCTACTTCTACTAATTTACTTTGCTTGATGGGAATTCTCTGTAAGAGGAGATAGTTCTTCTTATTGCAGTTTACTTCACTATCAGACTTAAATATTCATTGCATTTAGAACATGGCACTATTAACTCTTCTGGAGCACAGACAAAACAAGGAAACGCTGAGAGTTGTCACACCTCACACCCCCAGTTTACCCAACTGTCTCTCACATCTCTCCAGGAAGAGATCCAAAATGGAATATGAATGTAGGTGCAACAACAATTAAAAAGATGCTTTTGAAATAAAAGAGCTTGTAAGACAACGGATCTGAAAGGAAAAGTACCTTAAAAAAAGAAGCATCGAGGACACAATGAGACAACTGGCAGAATTCCGTGTAATTCTTGCTTATGAATACAAGCTTATTCATTCAAGCTTATGAATACAAGCACATACTATATTGACTAAGTCTATGAAGACAAGACCACTGTGGTGGTTTTGGGAGGGGGAGAGATTGACAGACTTTTCAGGAAACAATCACCCCCTAATTGCTTTCACTTCTGTGATATTAGGGGGCACAGCTATTATTTGATGTAAACAACGTACCCACATAATGCACCCACAATTCCACAAAAGAACATAAATCAATTTGAGAAAAAATGTCTTAGATTTTCTATTCAAACGGAAGATTTAAGCCCTGAGTGACACTTACCACAATTAAAAGCGTAAAGGTTGTGTGCTAACGGCACTCACTTTAACAGTAGTGAGATTTCTATGGCATTAGGATTTGCCCTTTGGTTTCTACAGCGTTGAAATAGAAGGCAGCTCTTTGCTGGATTTGGGCTGAGAAGAAGAATCAGTTGTACAACATGAGCAATTACTTTAAACTTTTTGGAAAAAAGAAGTGTATTGAAGTGTACTTCATTGTGAACTAAACTTTCCCAGTTATATTTTACGAAAGAAACAAATTTCTTTGTAAAATATAAGCAACGCTAATCCAACTATTATATCTTCCTCTATATGAAAATAATGGATTTCAGCCACTAAGATAACTTTCAGATGTTGTTTTATCCATTAACATGACTCATAAATCAGCTTTTTTTCGGTTTTGCATTTTCTCCTGCGTAGGACTGTGCTGAGTTCAAGCTAACTGATTCTAATTTAGTCTTCAGATCATATGCTCAGGAAGCATAACTGTTAAGCACTTGTTAATTAGTGTAACGCATATGTACCCATGGCCACTGAAAGATGGAACTCCTACCCACGTATCAGCCATCATAACACGATCGTTGGCACTGACAGCTACAGGAGATTTCCCTTAAAACTAAACAGATTCTTGCTTTTTGAATTGATAAGCTCAGAATTATAGGTCCATTCTTATGAAGAAAGCACTTCAGGGACATGAAATACAATCATATTTGGCAATAAGAGATACGATGTCTTGGGTGTTTCAACTCCAAGAGCTCTAATTGTCGAAAAATCATCTGCCCAGAAGATAAACACAACTACAGGTCAATTTTTGCTCCTCTGACAGTACAACATGTAAGACTGGAAAGAAGAATCGGAGACAACTTCTCCAGCTAAAGCACAGAAAGAGCTGCAGGACAAAGCTTTTGTGTGTCTGCACAGGTAACATGCAGTGCAGCAGTATTAGGGTTTTGTTTTAATTATCCACAAATCTTTGTATAAGACCAGTTCTTTCATACCGCTCTTCCACAACTCTGAAAACTCGTGTGCACACGTGCGCGCATGCTTGCAGCATGTCCTTTGCATCCCACTCTTTTTTCCTAGTGTACCTCCAGGGAAACATTGTAAAAGTACCAAATTCTAAATTGTGTTGTTTTCATATTGTGCTTTCGTCTATTATGCTTTAAAGAATAAATTATTCATGAAACATACTGATATGGACAATTTATCTATAACTGAGCAAACGTGCAGAAGCCACCACCGAAGCCTGATGTGGTGAGTGAGACACCACTCAGTACTGGGAAACTCCATTTGCAGAACGTTACACAAGTCTGTTCTTTTTTAAGCCTCAGCTCAAGAGACAGCAGTAGGGAAAACAAAGCCATTTTGTCCTAACCTTCTGCAGGTAGAGCCCTGGCACAGCTTAGGCCATGACTTTCGGGTTTAATTCTTGACTTATGTAATGACTATCTTGCCTCTAAACTAAGTTCACGCAGTATTTTACATTTAATTACAAGAAGCATCCAATATACTAAAAATGCAACTACCTTCATTTTTCCTAAGAGTGCAATTAAAGGTAACTACCAATCTCATTTTTCTTGCTATTTTGTTCTGAAGGAACTCAAGACAAATATGATTACAGACTGAGATTTTTCCTAAATAACAATGGGGATTTTTCAGCAATTACTACCGCTTTTGAAGGAGCTCTAATACTTTAAGCAGTGATAAAGTGGCAGCTGTACACGTTTAATTTCTGAGAGCCAGGGCATAATGCACAAGCATTAATCCCTCCAGCTGTCCAATAATTAAACATCATATAAAGCCCAGAGGATATCATTGCTGTGCTACCTTATCTTATTTATGAAGGACTTTCATTTGTTAAATCTACAATAATTTTCTTTCCATTCTTGGAAATAATTGTCGATTCCTCCTCCGTGGCAAGTGTACTCAAATTACAGCTACCTTCTATAAAAATGACAGGAATTTCAGGCTAGCCATGTCTCTTTGCATCACATGCTGAAATAGTCATAGTGATAGCAGATAAATATTTCCTCTACAGGCACAAATGCACTACTATGGGCTTTAACCCCATTAAAACTGGTGGGTTTCGCAGGGACAACACATGGCAAAATGTGATCCTTTGGGTTTGATTTCCCTCTGAGCTGACTGAGGAACAGCACATCACTGTGCACCCAGCCTGTTAATGAAGGTAACAAATAGAACTTTGAAAAAATCATGTCTTAATCAAGCTGCAAAGGAAGATAAAATTAGTGCTACCTTGTCATCAAGTAAAAAGCTCTCAGTAGGTTCTGTGGAGATTTTGAATGAACAGAATCAGTATGGTCAAATCCCCATAACTAGCACTGGAAGCGTGACTCATGCAAAACATAGGTACCTTTTACTGCCTCAAGAAGAAAACAATGCTGAGACAACATGATGCTCCTTATTGCTACAGCACAATGATAAAAGATGATAAAACAATTTAACTGTCAACAGAAATGTCACTTCATGGGAGTGTAGGTGCAGGAGCAGTGTGGAGGAAGGTGGCTTTAAATCAGCTTTGTAATTTCCCCACTTCAGCTGGCTCATCACCAGGTGGATCTGCTGGAGGGATCAGACCAGCTTTAGCCTGCTTTAAGTTCTGCCTTCTGCCAATGGTTCTCAGGTGACGTGAGGGCTATTGAGCAGGGCATTGGAAAGAGTTGATTCTGAAAGCTTTCTGCACTTCGACCTTCTGAGAAAAGGGCCCCTCACCTGCAAGCACTGCTGCTTTTTATGGAGAATCACACATATGCCTAGAGGTTTGCCAGAAAAGAGTGAAAAGTACTACCCCAAGGATCTTGTAATTGATGTATGTACCATGGAAATGTGAGGGCTGTGAGCTACCATGGCAAGGACATGTGGCTTACAGCTGAGCAAGACTGGGCTTACTGTTGTTTCCTTTATTAATTTAAAAAAACTTTACCCAGTTTGTTCACTTTTAATCTGGCATACCATATCATAGGGCTGACAATCTAGAACTAATTCTGAGATATACAGTCAGCAATGAAAAGCTGGAAGACCAGGGTCCAAAAGAAGATGCTCTTGGTAATGAGGCTGTCACAGTCAGGAGATTCCTGCAGGAATTTCTGGCTCTCACTCTTGGACAACTTTACGATATCTGTGTAAGTATGTCTGCTACCTGCACAAGTTCCCATGGATCACTGTCTCTGTACTATAGTTAAGCAGAATAAATCACGGTATAGGAAAATTGCTTATGATGCTATCAATATATCAATGACTACATCATTTCACTGTATCTGACTATTGGGAAAGGGGAAAACTGTACACTTGCAACTCCTCATCTACAAGACACAATTTCCATGCTGGATGGAAGAATCAGTCCAGGTGAAAACCAGCAACGCATTCAGAAAAGATGAGGCCAGAGCCTTGATCTCTCTGTAGACCATCCCAGAGACCTGCCTGGAAGAACAAGGGATGTGTGCATTACAGGGGTGCACATTACAGCTGTTCCAGGCACTGGACCAGGTTGCCCAGAGAAGCTGTGGCTGTCCCCTCCCAGGCCAGGTTGGATGGAGCTCTGAGTAACCTGGTCTAGTGGAAGGTGTCCCTGCCCATGGCAGGGGGGTTGGAACTGGATGATCTATAAGATCCCTTCCAACCCAAACCATTCTATGATTCTATGCCCATTTCAGCTGTTACTGGCCAGGTAGCTCTTCTGTTCTAAAGCCATGCTGAAATGCTCTCTGCGTTCCTGACCGGCTGACAAAATACTGGTTAGTATCTCTCTTAGCAGAGATTTAACAAGTTTTGCAGTAGTTAGTAAAGTCCAGACTGACCCTGAGCTGTGATGCTTTAATTACAGTCTCTCATATTTAATTTCTCTTTTTAGTCTCAGTAAACGCATTCCTAAGCTTGTCCAATCAATCGTGACAAAGGTTAGGTACACTGGGAGCAGAAAACATCAACCAGGGAAATAAGAAAGAGGAAGCCAGCAGCTCCAAGCCAGCAAATTCAAGACTGCTCTTACATTATTAACTGTTGATGTCTATGTTAAAGGACTAAATCTGATCTGTGACTACAGCACACTTAGTATTGCAAAGACACAAATTACTTCTGCTCCAAAGAACTGAAAAATAAGGTTTTTTTCTTTTTATATACTCTTCTATTTTAAAAAAGCAGATATTTGCATTTTCATAAATTGTTTGTGCACTGGAAGTTAGCAGTGGACCTAAAGCCTACCTGCTGGAAGTAAATTATTTAGGCAGACAGGCACTTAGCTACCTACATGCAAGGATTAATACCTGCAATTAATCCTGGTGCAATTACAGCCTGTGCAGACACAAATCTGGATCCCTAATCACTGGTGCTTTATCCATTGCACATTAAATAATTCACAGTTTCCTTTGCTTCCTTGGGAAGTTCATCCACAGGGTGCAAATCACACCATTTTTGCTCCTTGCTCACGGGTGAACAACAACAATAAAGTGCCTTACCATCCATTGATAATGGCTTCCAAGCAGTATGATGGGGTCAGTGCCTGGACTGCTTATGAGAGCAACTGCTTTCCTAATACTGGTACCAGACCAGGCCTAACAGGACAGCAAAGGTTGTTTTACACATGTCTCTGGAAGTTTTTATTTGCATGGATTTCATCTATCTAACTGCTGTTTCTCACTCCAGACATGGCAAACAGGACCCTTATTTCAGATGAATACAGTCTGCTCTGCTTACTCTAAGGCTAGCTTTCTATAGGGCTAGATTGTACAGGGGGAGATGAGGAGCTCAGAGGAAATATTTGACTTATCCATTGTTTGAGATGGCGCACCTTTTTTTTTAGCATACCTGCACTCAGGTAAGTCCAGAGCTTGCCAACCACAGCTGAACCCTTTGTCTAAAGGAGATTACACAAGGATAGCACAGAAGACTGCAAATTCTCTCCTTCCTTGAAGGAAAGATATTCTCAGCACTTCTGTGACAACCCCTTTTCAGATCCCACAGAGTGCCAATCAAAACAGCAAGTCCTCCAACAGCGACCAAAAGCAAAGGAGAGGGATGTAGAGCACCAGTTTGTTTCCTTTTGTGCAAGGTGACGCACCAAAGACGTGGCTGATGCAAAGCACAAAGGAAAACCCAACTCAAACAGAATCTTCTCTTCTTCGTATTCTACACTTTTGTCCCCAAATTTCTAAACAGCAGCTTGCTCCCTCCAGCTGGGTGTGCCAGTGCCTACACCGACTATGCTGGATAAATTTCACATTGATTCAAAATGCAATTACATAATTCTGAGAAGAAAAATCCATCAGGAATTATCAAATCCAGAACAGTATCTGAAAAGCAAGTTGTTTGAGGCCAGAAGCAGACATAGGAGGAAGAACCATAACACTCGCACTGTTTTTACAGTTTTGGATGATTCTCCTACCATAATCGTTTTTTCCTCTCCTGCACTCTCCTGCAGTAGATCCTCCCTTAATGTGGACTGTGAACATTTTGACACAGGGACAGGCATCTGCACAGCCTCAGCACAACCAGGCCCTGCTCCTGTATCTGGATACCAGCACAATATTGTTAGTGGTATAAACTACCAATGCAGAAATGCAGACTCAAGTAATGTTCATAAACTCCATATCAAGTTCTTTTGAAGAATTATAATACTAAGACCAGTTATTCCTATGAAGAAATAGGAGTATCCATAGTTAAAATATGTTTAGAGTGTCACAGAAGCTTGAAGTAATAGCTTTATTAACATGGATTTAGAAAGAGCTTAGGGTTTTTCTTCTGGGTGCCCTCACTTATAATATCTTCAGGTCATCCACTTGTTTATTGCACATGCAAGCCCTCATTGTAGAAATTATCCTGAGCACAAATAAACTCCTTTCCAAACATTTCTCCAGAAAGATGTGTTATTTATAGACAAGTTGGTCAGCTCTGTGAGAGATGCAGCCTATGACAGGGTGCTCTGCTCCAAGGGGCTGCAGTCAGTGCCAAAGCTTCATTTAAAACGAGAACAAAAACATAAGTGCAGAGGTTAAAAACAAAGTCTGAACCTAGAAATAGACTTCTTTTTCTCAGAATACTGTGTGCTGCTGAGATAAGAGAAAATGGATTCTAAACAGAGAAGAAATGGGAACGTTAACAGAGTATCAGTGGATAGGCTTAGGAGGTTTATCAGATTTGGATAAAAGAGAGGATAGCTATCAACCCTCCACAAGCTCTCAGAGTTTAAACAGCTAACACATTTGTTCTCATCCACGAGGAAAACACCTGAATTTGAGAAGCAACCTCTCTGAAAATGCTCCCACTACAGCCATTCAGCAGTGCCTCCTGTTTCCTTCTCAATGTGAATTTAATGCCTCTCAAAGGCGCTGAGTCAACAGATACTAGGACTGAAAGCTTCTGATGTTTGCACCCACCCAGGAAGCTCCAAGTTTGCCTGTCAGTGCTTTTCTGCCTGGTCCCCTGGCCAGAGAACAACCCATCCCACGTTCAGACACAGCAGCAAACCTCGGCAGATTGCTGATGTGGGGACAACATTCAGTCATAAGGAAATAAATGGAAGTCACTAATTCATTTCACATGAGTTATCCAAAAACCATCAGAAGATGTTAATTTGTCCTTGAATTAAATTTCCATTTTAAGAACCTGCACGTGCACTAAAAACATGGAAGATCAGCAAGACTAGAGATGCTGAAACATCCAGGAGGGAAACACTCAGCTATTTCTAAATCCATTAATAGCATCATTATGCTGAAATTATGTGGCATTCAGAACATATTTACATTTATTTTGGGGGTTACCTAGAGCCTTCAAAAAAAAGAAGTTCAAAGCAAGTTCAAGTAAATTTTTATTATAAATAAAAGCCTCCATGAGACAACTCCTACTGGTGTAAGCAGCAGTAGCATTAGATTAGTGGAGGCAGCCACCAGTGTAAAAGCTGTTTTGTGCTATAGAGAGAACACTAAGAGTTTCATACAGAAAACAAACAAAAGACTTTAAAACTGCCAAAACATCATCAGCTTGAAGGACACAGGACCAGGGCTCTAAGCACATCACCAACTTACACATCATGGTAATTTATTACTTTGGAATTGTCCATGCAAACACACTCAGTTCCACATGAAACAGGAGACAACGTAAAGGCAACCTATGCCTTTTCCATGCGAGCCCGCCCAACTGGAACTACGCTGCACAGGCTCAGTGCAAGCACCTGTCACTGTTACCCCTGGACCCCTAGTCCTGTGCAATATGGAATGGAGATGCTTTGAAAAACTTTAGTCTAATCTGTAGTTAATCAAATTAGTGAGTCGCATCGAACCCTCACATTGAGCTTCACACATAACAAACCACACACTGGGTTTTGTTTAGCAAGAGTGAGGCCAACAGGTTGAGGGAAGTGGTTATTCTCCACTCGCTGGTACTTCTTAGGTCCTATCTGAAATACTACGTCCAGTTTTGTGCCACCCTGACAGTATAGGACATGCATATGCAACCTGGAGAGGGTCCAGTGGAAGTCCAGCAAGATGGATATGGTTCTGGAGCACATGATATAAGAGGAGGGGCTGAGGGAAATGAGTTTAGTTAACCTCGAGACGGTTAGAGGGAGATCTTTTTTCAATTTTCCAATACCTACATGGGTGATACAGTGAAGCTGAAGACCAACTCTTCTCAGAAGTGCACAGCAAAAGGAGAAGAGGCAATGGGCACAAGATGTGACACAGGAAAAAGTGAAAAAAGGACAAAGGAAAAATATTTTTACAATGAGTGGCTAAACACTGCAACAGGTTGCTCAGACAGCAAAATCTTTGGTAAGACTAGATTTTGTTTGACAAAGCTGACTGCGAAGAAATAAATGTATCCACAGTGTTTTACTCAGAACCACAAAATGTTCACATAAACCACATTTCATTACACAACGTCAGTAAAAAATATGATGTGGATTATGAACTGTCTACGTATTAGAGTCCAAAATTCAGTTTTCAACTGAAGAAACATCAATGTGTACTTGCATGTAATCATTCAACCCTTTCACCAGTAATCTGGAAGTAAAAATAACATTGCTGATAGCACTTGTAACACCAGAAATATTGATAGATGGGTGAATACCTATACAGAGCATGAGACAGCTTCTTAATAGCCTGGGATTGTTTGCACGCAAAGAATTTAATAAAGACAAACAGAGTTATATAAGAACAGTATTAGAAAGGTGATTTTACTTCTGCACAGATTGGTAAAACTGATATTCCCAAAGTTCCCGTGGTCTGTATAAAAAGAAAGTTGGAAAATCAGCTAGGATACAGAAGGGAGCCACAAAAATGAGTCAAGCATTCATTCAAAAGAAAATACTTGACAACAAGAAGCATAAAGAACTAAACATGTTTGGTCTATCAAAAAGACAGTTTGAGAAATGGCTTGATTACACAGCGTAGGAGTTTTCACGGAGGGAAAACACTGTTAAAGAGCTCTTTCATTCAGCAGAGAAAGGCCTAGTAAAAGGCAATGGCCATTTAGGGACTGAATTTAAAACTGTTACAGTAAATAGTATATCATTCTCTCTCTGTCCAGTGAAACCAACAAGCTATTAATAAAGAAGTGTCCAGCCCTACCTATTACACCCCAGCAGAAGCTAGCCTTTTTCTGTAGGGTTACACTCTGCAGGAGGAAGGACATGGTGGTGAGCTGCTGAGCTACCACATAGGAAAGTTTGAAAATTGTTATTTAAGTCCCTACCACATCATCTAGGTACTAACCCTGATAATCATGTTCCACGCTAACTACATTCTGCTACAGTAGTAAATGAATACTTAATTATCCATAGAGTTCACTTTATATTCTCCAGCCAGCTCCAACTGGAGAATCCTTCTTTCCTCTCTTTTTCTAAAATTCACTACTTAGCATTGCAAATGCAGAGTGGATGAATTTGTTGGCAGGAAAAGTCAGCCCTTTACATGCAATTTGTAATAGTCACTCTAGGACTTTTATAGTCCTAAAGGGATATGTTGCATACATATTAAAGTATTCCTCTAACTCACCAGGAGTGCAACCAGCCTCATCAATACCACTTTCACAATCCTTCTGCCCATCACATCTCCAGGCCGACGGGATACATTTGTTGCTTAAGTCTCCACAGCTAATTTTTTCTGCTGGACATACTTGCTTGGCTGGAAGAATAAAATAAAGAAAAAAGCCCAGGTTAAACATAGTTCTAGACATTTCTAACACTGTTTGTACTTTTAAAGTTACTTTCATTTTGTATGGCTCAATCCTGAGACATACTGTAACAAAGTCCCAAGTCAACACTAATTTTGAGGTATGGCTGTTTACATGTCCCGTATGTGTTCCCCAAAAGAGATCAAATAAAAAAAAGGGGGCCAAAAAATTTGCCACTGTTTATTTCAACAAAATCCAAGAAACGTAACTTTAAGCTCAAAGGAATTTGGGGAGAGGAACAGAAGTCCGACTCATACTCAGCTTCTCCTACCTAGCATTTCCTTGCAGTCAGGCTCTTGCTTCTGGCCATCCCAGTGATGCCGAGTTGCTGTAACCTGTGCATAGGCCCCGTGGCTCTTTACACACTCTCGGGGCCTGGTGGCCCTTTCCCACCTTCTCCTTGCTATCTCAAGTCTGTGCAAATCTGTGCATGGGCTAGAAGTGCTCAGCTTTGTGCTGCCACCTTCCTCTCTGCAACATGCTGGTGCCTCTTGAATCAGGTCTCCTGGCACAGGCTTCCTCAGCAAGAAGGACCTCCCCGTCCTTCCAGCCTGTGCCTGACCCAGCCAACCCCTTCCAGGAACAGAACTCTACAGGAACACGCAAAAAACCCGCAAATACCACCCCTCACTCTTATTTTCAAGCTTAACTCAACCAAAATGAACTGACAGAGTTGCTTCAGTAGATCAGCAGGGATTTCAACTAAGAACCTAGGGCTGGTTGTTAAGTGGAAGGACTGAAATGCTCAGCGCAGCAACAGCACTGCCTGTTTCTGATGGCCTCAAACCCCCAATGCACTGTGCTTTTGCTGTTAAAACACCAGCACCCTGCACACAGCAGCAGTAGTACTGGACAAATTACTCTGAAAATACTACCTCAAACAAAGTCGGGAAAAATAAGTTGCCTATTTTTAGTACAAGGGGTTACTTGTATGTTTGGTATCGCAAAGCAGTTTCTGATTTTAATGATCTAGGTAGATGATGGTCAGTCAATCTAGGGAAAAAGTGGCAAGCACAAGCACGAACTCACACATATTAAACAATATGTAACTGTAAGTGCCTCAATTAAAGGTGACTGTGATCAAAGACATGGAGACACAGGAAGATATGCAGAAACAAAAATCACAGTACATGCAAGAATGCAACTATGAAAAAAAAATCTGCCAAATTTATCTGGAACCAAGGAAGCTGTGAAGCTCGTTCTCTTGTAACTATTTTGCATTGCCAAAATTCCCTTTTTTTTCATACTAGTGTAAAGAGCAACAGATCTACATTTATTATGACAAGGCCGCTCAAATGTGTAACGTTCCACAGTTTGAACAATTGTTTAGTATTCTGGAATCATCAGTTTGGCAAGATTTGCTTATTAAATAGACCATTTTCTCTCTTTAAAAAATTACATGTTTTCAAATAGTTCTTCCATTGGTATTAATGATGATAATGCTATATATGGCCTGCACATCTACTGAAAAGGGAGGAACCTAAATTCTGAATTAAAACCATCTTTCACATTATCCTGCCCCAGTAAAGGTATTTATGCAAAGTCAATCAGCTTCCCAAGTACTGAGCAAGAGAGGATGAAAATGATACCTCTCCTCTTCCACCTGAACAAGAAGGCTGTAGAGAGGCATCTCATAGCCCCAAAGCATCGATCAGCCACTTAAAAAGCAGTGCCATTTAATCCCAGGACTTCTCTATCCTAGCACCTTGAAGTGCCAGAAGAAGCAGTTTCTAGAAGCTGTGGGCAATCAGTGTATCAAGAAAAATTAGGTCCTGCCACAGATGGACAGTTAATAAATGACATAATGAAGTTTTAGAACCCTGAGGCAAGACAGCATTTTTGTTGAAATTTGCTCGCTGCGTACCTAAATAACATTTATGAATGTTGCATGATCTACAGAGGGGAGTTAAAAAGGCATCATTACTTAAGCTTTTTGATTATTTTACCAGCAGGTCAGTAATAAAAATCACCTGACACTGCAAAGGCCCCGCAGCATCCCCAACGGGGATCAACATGTCTGCCAGCTTGGGCTGATGCCTTGCCACAGGCCAGGCCCTGTGTCCCAGATTTCCCCTGCGGCCATGGTCCCGCTAAGCTGCAGGTTTATCATGCACAGCTATGGGGACGCTTGGTGGAGCTGAGCACTCGTGGCCTTCCACAGAAGTCAGACAGCACGTCTGAAAACTGGGTCACTCGCCCACCACACAAAATGGCGTCATGCAAGGGGCTTGCCCTCACCCTCGCGGAAGCCGGCATGCCTCACCACGGCTGAGCCGCTGCCAACACCACCCCCATGGCTGTACGCCAGGGTGCACCATCCTTAAACGTGCCCAAGTAATTTATGGATACAGAATCACAGAATGTTCGGGGTTGGAAGGGACCTCTGTGGATCACCTAGTCCAACCCCCCTGCTGAAGAAGGGTCACCTACAGCAGGCTGCACAGGACTGCGTCCAGGCGGGTCTTGAATATCTCCAGAGAAGGAGACTCCACAACCTCCCTGGGCAGCCTGGGCCAGTGCCCCGTCACCCTCAGAGTGAAGAAGTTCTTCCTCATGTTCAGACGGAACTTCCTGTGCCTCAGTTTGTGCCCATTGTCCCTTGTCCTGTCACTGGGCACCACTGAAAAGAGTCTGTCCCCATCCTCCTGACACCCACCCTTCAGATATTTATAAGCATTTATAAGGTCCCCTCTCATCCTTCTCTTCTCCAGGTTGAACAAGCCCAGCTCCCTCAGCCTTTCCTCATAGGACACAGGAAAAACAAATCCTGTGGCAGCTGATTGGCAACCCATAGCCCCCTCAAACAAGGGAAAATGGAGCTAAAATGGCCCATTTGGCCTAGCAGCCCCGTAGCCCCTCAGCACCAAGGGCTCGCACCCCAAAAACACCGCTTCTGCCAGCCTTACCCAGCCCCCACATGCACAGGTGTGAGCCTGCAGAACGCTGCGCTGAAAAATAAAAACGTGCAGCCATGTCTCTACGTAACTTTTTTTTTCCCCCCAAACCTCTGTACAGAGCCATACCAGGGTTACAGACTGCGCCTGTCAGAAGGGGCCAGCGAGGGAAGGTGCCGGAGGCCTCGCTTCACCGCCACGGGCCCCTCAGAGGAGAAAGGTGACACCTCTGAGGAGAAGATGGCCACTTCTGGGAAAGGGACAAGGGTGGCCACAGGCCACGCGTGTGAGGCAGCACAGGAGGCTGGGGGGGGTGAGCGCACAACGCCCGGCTATGGGGAAGCGACCCCAGCAGCCGGGCTGCACTGTTTTCTGGGGGACCTGCCAAACCGTGACGGTGAAAATACCAAATACTGTACAGAGGGATGCTGTGACCGGGGTCTCCAGCAGCTACGTGGCCTTTGCATTCCTCCGTCAAGGCCTGCAAAGCCTCTCAGCTCCCAGGTGTGCAGCTCCATGGCCATGGACACCCAGCCACCCGCTCCCCAATGCCTCCACCATCAACCCAGCTGCCAAGGAGCCGCAGCAGAAGGCCAAGCCAGGCAGGTGGGAGCCTGCTGCCAGGGCAAAGAGGCCACAGCTCCCCCGGCCCTGCACATGGCTGCGGGAGACCAAGTACTCGCACTCTGCCGAGCCCCTCTTCTCCCCACATTTGATTCAAGGCTGGGCCCTGGGAGGAGGTTTGCTTCTTGGCTGCCCCATGCTCTAAAAGATGTTTTTACCATAAGCAAACACATCCTTAGAATACAGGTGATAACATAACTTTCCTCGCTAGATTTATTACTCCAAATGGATTTCCATGCTTTTGCACATTGAAAGTTTGAGTTTGTCTCCTGTCTGCGTTTGTGCGGTGCATTCAAGAACATGGTTTGCACTGGACTGGCATACTGGGAAAAGTGGGGGACCAAAGAAAGTCACAAAGACATTTATTTATCTGGTTATTGGTCCACATCCCCCAAAATTGTTCTAGCTCTTCTTGCTATGGTGATGGAAAGGAAAATTTCTTTTGATGCCAACTAGGACCATTTTTTTCATCCTTCTAGCAAATCTCCAAGACAGGTGAGAACATTTTCCACACACCTGATTCTGAAGAAGGTGAAATATAGTTATAAAATGGTATCATAACACACTGGGATCATTAACCAGCAAAAGGTTATTTATTGGTCACAGTTTAAGTATGGGCATTACTTTTGCTTGGCTGCTGTGGGCAGATGCTTAATGGCTTCAGGAAGCTGAAAGGTTTGGAAAGGTATGGACAGAAGACCCCTATTTATAGAAAGGAATCTTTGTGTTAATCAGCACACTGACAGAGTAATTACAGACATCTAAAAAATGTAAATCAAAGCTTAAACTTGCAGGGATGCAGCAACAGCAGCTGCTGTTGGTCACAGTTCATCAAATCTCTGCATTCCAGTGGTTTATGCACCTGAGCAATCATTGCATGGAAGCCAACAACTTGTAAGCACTGGCAGATAACAGATAGGAGATCTTGCATAAAACTCAATGCAAAATTGTGATGAAAATACTTCTGCATTATTTCAGCAAGTTGGGCCCCGGAGATGCTGCAGTGGTGCAAGTGGACTCAATGTTGTTCACGCTATGAAACAGGTTTTTAGCTACTGCAGTCCAGACTTCATGTTCCTGTTTCTGCACGCTGCTTACACAAACCCGGCCTTTTGGGCTTACGTGAGCAAAATGTTTACTTCCTACTTTCCTCTTCATCCACCCAGAAAGGAAAGGGTTAGTGCTGTACGTGACGGTGAGTGCTCTTACCCTGGATATGTTCTGGACCAATGGGAGTTATAGCAAGATCCGCCTTTTCAGCAAAGCACCATTAAACAACTTGGTTGAAATGTCAGACACATCAAGACCAATTTATCACAATGAACTGCAAATGCCAAGGATGGACAACAATGGTTTATTTATAAGGAGACAAGAGCAAAGAAGACAAGAAGGTTCCATTTACTCACTACCGCCAATGGCACATTCTTCTTTTTCTTTACAGGAGGCTACAAAGTCTTTCAGAGAACCATAGAGCCTAACTGGCGCCCCACTGTTTGCTTCCTCTTGTGCCACTGCTGTGCTTTTCAGGCTCCGGACATCATGTATATTCAAGAAAGCCCAAGAAAACAGAATTGATTTACTTTCAGAAGACCATTTGTCAGGTTCTCACCAAACAGGTACTCTAAGAGCATACACAAAATGTAATTAAGCAGCTTCTACTGGTGGGAAACCCACAAGACTTTTCATCAACAGACTGAAAAGAATGCCCTTTGTAGAAATACATCATCTTACAGGTCTGAACAGTTTCTCTACATGTGCTGAAATAACTCCCCATCCTCTCCAAACCGCCTCCCATGTTTTTCCCAGGTTCTTCAGAAGAAAAATCTCAACCCTAAACTTCATTCTGCAGCACAGAAAATACCACACTAAAATGGTTTAATTTACTTCTGACACGCCAATAAATTTTTCCTGCAAAACTTCCACCACTACCTTTATTATGGAACTCAAAATTCCTACCTCCCTCTTTCCTCTAGCAATGGTTTAGTTGTTGGCTTTTTTTTAAAGGAATGGTTTTCAACAAGGACCTTCCCTCCTCAAACACTGCCCTTAAATCTTCTTTTGTCATAGCAGGCAGTCCTATCTCAGAGATGTACCACCAACAAAATACGTATTCATACCTGCCCATGTACAGGACTAGTACCTCTATGTTTCCAGCCAAAACCCGTGCAATTGTTAAAGGAGCAACTGTTCAGAAGAGGGCAAGGGAGCCGACAGGTAAAAATTGCTTAGAGAAATGCAGGGCTCAGAGTTTCCAATTCCCGGAGATTTATGATTCAGAAAAACATCTCAGTCACAAGTTTTCATATATAGCAGTTCTTTTATATATATATGTCTATATGTGTGTATATAAATATGAGTGTATATCCCAGTCTACACTCACTACTGACTGACATCTGATACTTTCCCATGGAAGTATTTAGAGTGCATAAGAAACACATTTCAAAATCCATCTTGTGACTTAAACTACCATCACAGCTGAAGATGTGTCTGCCTTCCCTCACCTCTTCCCCACCTCAATGTGGGTGCTAGAAACACTGGCTTCTACCCTATTCACACACTAGTTCACTGTGCAGCTCAGGACAGGTTGCTGTTGTCTTAGTTTACCTCACTTAACCCTGCAAGACACATCAGACTTTCTGCTAAAGAGTGTTACATAATCATATTTGTTATATTTACTTAATCTCTCTTATCTCCTCCCTGTGCCAAGCCAAGCCCAAACCAAACAGTCTCAAACAAGAGCCTCATTTCCAGTGAGAAGTGTTTGCTTGGGGACAGCAGCATCCAAGGTGGATGTGTCTCACGAATTTCTCTGGTGTTGGTGCACAGAGCACACACACTGTGACTATCCAGGAACCCCTCTGAACCCACACCTTCGCTGGGTGCCTGCGTTTGGATCTATGCGATAGCAACACACAAAGACAGAACACCTTACAGGGAATGTCAATCAAAGAATTGTGTCTGCAAAGGCTAGGATTCTGCAGTGAACTTCCCCTTCTGTCGTGTAAAGCAATACGCTATGAGCATCAGCCTGCTGGGATGGCAAACTTGCAACTTTTAAAGCTGGTGCAGCTGCAGACAGTAGTAGCATGTGGTTTGCTCGTCTTACCTGTATTGCGCATACACTTGCAACCCCTGAGAAAATAAAGGCAACTTTACATTTCGAGTTGAAACCAGCCCAAGCCAAAACGAGTATCATGATTACTGGCTTAAGTGAATTAAGATTACAGCACTCGGAGATTTGGAATGAGACCAAACCACCACTACAACTGACACCTTTGCTGACAGAGGAGGCTGACCCATCCATCTGCTGGCACAGGATGGTCTGTTCAGGTCAGAACTGGGGCATGCTGACAACACTGATTCCCAGGACCTGGGATCTTGGACTGCTGCTGTCCAACTCTGCATCTCTGAGTAGGTAAGTACACACTTATGTGCAATAACCTTTGTGGGAGCACACAAAGGCAGAGAAATAGAAAATCTATTCTTTCTGCACAAAAAGATAATTAACTTATGGCTGTTACCTTTAAACTTTGAACATAAATTACTACAAGTGACTCAGAAGCCAGATTAGGAAAGGATACCAAGAAACTATACTATAAAGGTCAAGAAATCATATCATAAACAGTGTTAACAGTTATACACCTGATAAAAAGTTAGACTCTGTGCTGTGATTTATTTGATGGTGACTTATGTTCAGAAGTTCCCAGGGGAATGGAAAAGGATTTACACAGATTTAACTCCACTGCACTGCATAGTACAGCCCTTATTAAGTCCATCTCGTGTGCTTGCAAGAAAGGCTTCTTTACAACAGCATGCGTTAGGAGTTTTCGATGAGTCTCCAACTCCTCTACCTACAAGCTGGAGTGAGAAAATAAGCTTAGTGTACACAGGGTTCAGCACGTCTAAAATAGATAGCATGTACCTTGCTCTTGTGCAGATTATCGCCTCTGAGATCAGACTGAAATAATCAGGAATTCAAAATCCCAGGATTAATCCCAATTACTGAAACATAGACTCACTGTCAGAATAAAAGTGAGGTTGCTTTTATAGGAGAAGCATGTTTCAAACAGAGACACTGCAAACAACCTCAATGCCGAAAATGATTCTCAGGGTAGTGTCAACAGGGTAAACTGTATTTGAGCACAGCGTAAAGAGGTAAGATATTTCTGTAGTAGGCTGAAAAGACAGATGGCATCAGGTTTTATAGTAATCAATAACTTAGCTTCATGTCCCACAACTTGAGTCACCTGCATGGATCAGGAAGGGATTCTTTACCCAAGTTCAGAGCTATCCTGGCACACTTATGGTTTGTTTTTAAACCTTTCCCAGAATCCTGAATATTGGCACAGCTCAAGACAGCATGCTGGATGGAAAGGACTAGTACTCTTGGGCTTCCAGCACATCATTTTTCTTAGATTCCTGATTGCTATGTCTTACCCATTTTAAAAATCAAAACTACCATCAAACTTGGATAAGAAAAGCACTTCCTTCCCTCCATCAGACTGGCAGGACTTCAGCTGGTTTTGTCTTTCTGTAAACACAGCAAATGCTCACTTGTTGCAATCATCTGAGCATGTCTCACCTAATTAATTTCATAGCTTTGCAAGATATTGTTTTGATGGCACTTCTGTTCTCTACCTGCCCAACAGGCCCTGCTGCCAAGAACTGAAGTCCTTTAACTCAGGTCACTTTGCTCATTTTGAGTAAATCCAAGTCAATGTTAATGGCCCATGGTAAACAGAAGGTCAAACTGGATGATTTCACGATCCTCCTTGGCCTCAAACTATAGGAAACTTGTGATACTTTCAGTAGGAGTCAGGAAGCTTCTTAACTGTTATTAACCTAGCCTTATGGTTATAGTTTCTAAAGTTTCAGAATTTGCAAACTAAGCTCAGATGTTTAACAACAGTCAGCACATAGGTTGTCGAGCCTCATTAAATTACTTCAGTTTTTTTTGTTTTACTATCTAGCACTTGTAAAATGACAATGTTTTAGTGGTGTCTGTACAATACAGTGACATTCCTCTACTGTCAAGTCTCGCTGAGCACAGAGAGACCAGTTTTAAGATATTACAACAGGTTAAGTATGAGACAGATCTACATGACACTATAGGGATTTTCTGCTGCCAAACAAACCATGTTTCATTACCTGCCATTACACACACAAGAATTCAGGAACACACTGCAAAGGCTCATTCGCTACAGCAGCTTTTATGCCCAAGGAACTTGTTACGAGAAAGTTCCCTTCCCAGGGGACACTTTAACACCTGCGCACAAAGGGTTAGCAATTCCTCAACAGGGTCAGTCCTTGGACTCTCTTTGCCTTTGTACTCCATCTAGCTCATCCAGCCCAGCTTCTTATGATTAGTAGTACTTAGATGTCTCTCGTAGATGTTAGTTAAATGTCTCTAGGCATTGATCTGGTCAGACATGCATGAATCCTTTATTAAAGTTGAATGAAACATAACTTAATCCTGGGATTCCAACCCTTACTACCATTTCATACAGATTCTGGACAACAGTAACACACAAAACAACTATGACGACCACCTTCGACTTGTGGCGTCACGATGCCAGAAGGTGTTGATCCTATTGCAGAGCTGAGCATGAAACGTAAGAGTCCACATGGCAAGGCCCAAGAGGTGTACAACAGAAACAACGCTGGCGTAGTCCAACTCCATCTGAGTAAAACCTTGCTATAGTGTGTGTAGTCATGTGAGATACCACGACCCACTTGCCACTTCTAAATGCTACAGAGTTTTACATCTTTCCTGACACCACAGCCATATGGTCACTAGAAATGTTTACTCAGATTAATCCAGAGAAGAAATTAATACAGCCCTGTAATGACAGGCTAGTTCCTAGCTTAATCACTATGAAGCACAGCCCTCATTGTTTAGGGGAACAAAAAGAGGATTCCAACAAACTGAAGTCTGAGACCACCTGCCAGCTTTTCCCCCTACCTCTACCAACTTTGGCCCTTTTCATGTCTTCTCTATGGATGAGACAAATCCATGATCTACCCTGGACTTCAAATGCAGAAATGTTCAAGCATGTGCGGAAAAATCCTGGCCCAAGAAATATGCTGCTGACCTCAACTGAATCAGGAATCAAGTCACAGATCATGTTGAGAATTTGCCAAAATGGGTCCACAGTGACTGCTCCATCCCAGCCAGTATCCTGAAGTCCAACATTAAATATGGAAATCAATCAAAATATATCCTTGTCATTTGTGCCATTTACTTCCTTATATTAAGTCACAAAAGGATATTACTGCTACAGTGATCTTTTAAGGGGAGAACAGCTATACAGAAGATTTAGTTTTGTACTTTCCGCAGCAGTAGTCATAAGGCAGACTAGACCTTTTAAACTCAAGGGGGGATAAAACCTTATATCTGCTTACAGGAAGAGTTCAAGATACTCAGTTAATTAGCACAACAGTAGACTCTGTTGGTATTTATGGGTAAAAAAGTGCAATGTCAGAGACTTCAAACACGCTGGTACTATGAATTCCACTGAAGCCCATCACGTAGCCAAGCAGGCAGGTTGGGCACAGAGTCTGAGTGGCTGGATGCTTCACCCTGCGCTGCCGAAACCCTAACATGGTCCCTCCCTGTGAAACCACCAAACCTTCTTGCCCTTCTCTCTGCTCCACCTCTAAGCCAGGACAGAACTTGCCTTCAAGAGGAGTTGTGACACTAAGACATTATTCTGGCTGCTGAAAATGCGAGTTTCCATATTAGAGTTCTTCAGATCATTTTGCACTACTTAAAATTTTGTTTTCCCTTCATTGATGAGCATCTCTGATCTCAGGGATCAGCTGGTCATGCCCTTAGCTTGGCACAAAGGAATGGAGAGAAGATATTAGTAATAAAAACAGGGAAAAAAATAGACTTTAAAGTAAGAAACAAGAACAGCCAAAGAAGAACCTGTTCTTGGTGTACCTCAAGCAGCAATGTGCACTGCTGATCTCAGACAGTTTAATAATTTAATAAATTGACAGTTGACTTCATTAGTTAGCAAATACATTGGCCTGCTGGCAAAACCCAAGACTCCTAATTTTCTTTAGAGATAGCTTTCTAATAGCAAAGCTATTAAATATTTCCCTTTTGCAAGAAGCACTTTTCATGCTCAAACGAAAAGATTAAAAAAATCCAACAAAGAAGTGGCTAAGTCAGTTAAAATATTCCCCTTTTTTCTATCCTGAACATAACATCTTCTTTAAACTCTATTGTTTTCAGAGCTAGTTGGAGAGTGAATGATGTACAACATTGTCCTGTCAAACCTTCCATCCCACCACTGCCTACATCAATAATTACCCTGTCAGTCTGTGCACGCGTTGCCAGTTGTAGCGCAGTTCAGCTCCCCTTCATTTTGCATTAACAGTAAAGGGTAAGGTCAGGAAAAAAACAAAAAGAGGAAGAAAAAAAAAAAAGAAAATGAATTTGCCTTTCCTATAACCCAGAAATCACACTGAACTCTAATCTTTGGCACGGTTGCAAGCAGACCTCTGTCTCTCAACACAGATCCTCTACCTCTGCTTACATCCAGGGATGCCTACTCTGAAAACCTAAGTCTGGCTACAGACAGCCTTTAAAAATCTATCACGAGCCACTGTGTTCCCCCATGATTAGTGATGCATGAAGCTTTCAAGGCAATTCTGATTCAGGCAAGCCTTAGGAGAATAAAGCACTCAGAGGTAACAGCTGACCCAGCACAGACTGGTAGCAACGTGGCTGGGAATCAGCGAAGTTCAAACACAGACATGCTATGGGAAGAAAGAAGAGTGTCAAGGAAGAAATGAGAGTTAGGAGGTTAAGGCGGCACAAGCTAGGCATGAATGGAAGTCAGCTAATTAACCCTGAGAAATGCAACTTTTGAAAGGAAAACTTGTTCACTGCCCTAGATCAGTGATTCCGAAGCCTTGTGGGCAAACAGATTGTTGAGCAACTTTCAAACTTTCTCACGGAGCCACACAGCTGACAAATTGATGCATTTAACTGCTGAATACAGCACTCAGGGCCCACGATGGCCTTGCTGAGCAAAGGTGCGCAGCTGGGGAACAACTGCCTTAGCCTTCCTCCACCAAAGTGTGAATTCTTACAAGCCTTTTGTCATTTATTCAGGTACCAGTCTGCCCGTGTCACCCCTGAGCCTAAGTAGTGCAGCCTAATTCACATCACCTGGGCATCCCATGGGCACACCAGTCCCAGCTCTGCAGCCTTGACTTATGAAGCCTATCCCTCATGGCCTGGCTTAGCAGAGACAGTCGAAAGAGCTATTCTCTACAGAAATGTAGGTAATAACTCTATTCTCCTGATCTGTAGTCATACAGTAGGCTTTTGGTCCGAATACATTGCGGCTTTATCAACATCAACCTTCTTCACTAAAGATTCAGTGATAAAATACTCCAGATTGCAGCACATAATAAATCAATCATACCTCCCCGCGTGATTTGTAACTCAGCAGTTTGAAAGCATCTTGGAACAGTTTCTGCACAGATACTTTTAGACAAGACACACATTTACTTTTTATTGAATCAAACATTATTTGACTGTTTTTGGTTCACAGACACTAACGACAGAGTTTTTAGACTTTCTTCAAATCTGTGGCACTGTGACCCTGAACTGTTAAAAAGCCTACCAGCCATAGTCACCTTGGTCCCTTGTCAAATTCTCAGGCGAGCAGCTGAGCACAGCACCAGCACTGATTTATCTATTTCTCTTCCCATCTACTAATTTCTAGAATTCATCATAATATGCATACCAGAGTGCTCCATTCCTATTACAGTATATCCAGAAACAAATTCCAGAAGAAGGCTTACTTCATACACATTCTGGCACACTTAAGCTCTTGACTTCTCCACTTCCTTTGAAGCAGATTAATGCTCAACTCAAAAGTAGGTTTTTAAGCACCATTTAAAAACCAGTTCACCAGACTATATCACAAAATTAACAAAAATTAGTTACCAGATGTCAGTCTGATCTTGAAGACAGGAAAAATATTGTACTTTGTAAGTACTGAAAGTAACTACAAGAATCATGCAAGTTAGCAAAATGCCTCTGCAAAGGTGGCTCTGTTTTAAGGGGCCAGTACACAGACTGGAACCAAGAGTACTTAGCAGATCAGAACATCCAGAATGAAACTGGGATGAAGCCACTGGCCGGCTACTTTGGTAGAAGGGGTGTCACGGGAACAAAAAGATACGAAAAAATCTTTAATGATCCTCACAGTAAGTGGCTATACACTGTGCCCATTTAGCAATCACAGACAAGAAATATGTGGGGTCAACTTCCATCTCCAGTTCTTTCCAGAAAACCTCACTTCCACCAAGGCAACATGAGAGTACTTGGCCTGTAAACTGAGATGTAAAATAATACATATACATAAAAACTCTCAGAAAACAGATATGTAAACTGGATTATATAAATTTTCCTGTGGCAGTTCCTGTCTCTCACTCTTATCACTTAAGCAATAACTGGGAAATTGTCAGATATTCTAGTACTATCCTGAAGATAAGCATAGTTTGCTATCTGACGAACTCCTAATGAACATACTGTTAATTGCATAACCTTCCTTCAGTACAGTAACTTTTCTGTTCATCAAGGGCATGGATTAAACAGCTTCTCTGCTTTAAAGCACTCTTGTAATTAATAATATATTCTGCCCACTTCTAAATATAACCTATAATGAGATGCTTTAAAGAATCCAAGCTGCACCTTTCACCAAGCACTTTTGATCAGCAGAAAACGAGCCAGAGTTTGTTCAGACAACAGAGCCTGCTGTAACTGTGACTTTCAGCTTCCCAGCAGGCCCAATCCTGAAAGCCAGCAAGCCTACTTCAAGCAGGTCATGGCAGCAAAAACCTGCCAATGGCAGAAAACACCTTCCTCGATCTAAAATGTAGTGTCTTTTTACCTCTGGGGCTATTCTGTGCAGATCAGAGATGAAAAGAAGTATATATAAATATATCAGACACAGATAGTATATTAAAGATATTATACACAGATATATATATATTAGATAACTTCTGCTCAGTGAAGAATAATTAACTCCATGAAAACTCTGCCATCAATCTGCCTATCAGGCGGTAAGCTAATACACTGTGCAAAATCTCCCCAATTACATTTTCTATCCACATGCCATGTTCACTCTCAGAGGTTTCTCCTGGTTTCCATCTGTTGAGGAAAGACAAGGATCACAGAGCAGAAAAACAGTTTCTTGATACCTTTGAATGTCTTTGGAGCTCTACAAATGATGATCCACTGTTGCGGAGGAGGAAGGAGAGTGGCCCTCCCCTACCCACGAACAGACTACTTTCCCCTAACCGAACAAGGCGATTTTTGACCTGAAAATTCCCTCCCAGTGAGCTGGACACTCAACTAACTCCCAGATGGAGCACCTCCCAGTGGCAGGGCTTACTGGGGCTTGCAGCAGCTGGGCTAAACGTCTTTACGTATAAAACTGTGCAGCTTCACTGACATCTGTCTGCACTAGCTCAGAGAACTACCCATGTTTAACAGCTACAGGACCATTAAAATCAGCTGAATGTTTGTACAGCAAACAGGTTGTCATTTCTACATCAACACCCCACTTAAAAGACAGGATATCTTTACGACAGGTATCTATTTTCATTTAAAGACTTCTGTTGGCAAAGATATCTGGACAAGTAAGTCCACTTGTTTATTTACCACTACAGTTAAGAGCTGTATCTTATCTCTAGTTCTAGTCCTTATCTCTAGTTCTTTTATTGAGTTTCGGCTTCTGTTCACTGGATCAAACTATGCTGTTTCTTGCTAAGCTAAAGAAACAACTGTTATGAAACCTCTAAAGAGACAGGTGTGAATTGATAAAGGCAACTCTTAGCCTTCTCTTCAATAAATCAAATACCCTTCTAATAAGGCGTATTTTACAACTCTATAATCATGTGAGCCTTGTAAGATTGTTCACAACCCCTTGTCTAACAACCTTTCCACTTTATAGCTGCTACCGACATCTTGTACCACCTCTGTCACCTGTTCTTCAACGTGTTTAATGCGGCCTCTAATTGTTCTGTAATCTATATTTTTGTAACTTTAATGCTGAAGTCAAATCACATATTACAAAATACACATAGTAGCTTATTAACGCATAGTATCTTATTAACAAGGCCACGATTCAATCAAGAAACAGTGAAAAATAAGACAACTCCTGTTTTCCCTAAAATGTTGACACAGATTTAAAAAAAAATTTTAATATTGATGTATTAAAATCCATTATCAGCCTTTCTATGGTTTTGTCCAAAACTAAAAGCAGCATGCTCAGCACATACAGCTCTTGGAGCTGAATTGTGTACTTTTGCAGCAGTTAGGAACTCAAGTCTTGGACTGCAGACCTTCTACAGCAAGTTCTGTACTGTGGTCTGTTTAACCTTTTAAACTACCATGAAAATACCAGCTTTTACTAACTTATGGAAACTTCCACCAATGTTCTAATATCTGTTAAAAAAATAGTAATAAAAGTTAAAAAAAAAATCAAAATACAGATCAGAAACCTCACTGGCTGTGTCTTTCAATGAGAGTTTGGGACTACTTCTGTTCTATAAACACAAAACTTTAATAGCTACTGTTTAGTAGCAGGCATCTTGTTAAATGTGCAAATGTATCTTCTTCCTCCTCTTTCTGAACAGAAATTAGAAATACTCTCAGTATTTTCTCATGTTCTGCCACTGTAGCTTGTTGTTTCACTCTCATTGACGACTACCACACTAAACGGATTTGCTTCTCATACAGCTAAAGAATTGCTTACAATCCTTAATGTACCCGGCTATAAAATTTTCATGCATACTTCTGACTTTCCTTATTCAATGTCTTTACCATCTAACTACCCCTTGTACCTAGACTGTAACTGTTTCAACTTTCAATATTATAGGTTCTTATGCTGATTTCCTGTGGAAACAAAGCTTCCATAAATAATTTTAAAAAGCCCAAGAATCTATTTCTCTGTCCTCGTAAATTCTAAATGCAGTGGCTAAATCAAAGAAAATAACAAAAAGATAAGAGGTCTCAAGGAGAGTCCCTATAAGGTCAGCGAAAACACATGACTGGGCAGAACGCTCTGACAGACCAAGAGGCTGCCAGGTGAGCTCAATATATATCGAAAGATGAAGAATCCACGCAGGAGGAAACTGGGGAAAATGCTTAAGTGGAATTCTTACCCTCTTATGGATGAAAAAGTCAAACAAGCCCAGGACATTAATGAACAGGGAGGGGGGTGGGAGAAAAATCAAACTTCCCTAGGTCTGGTGCTCCTGAAGCTGTTTGCTAACCGAGTGACTGTATTACCTTTATTTGCAAGCATATGACCCACATAGCAAGGGGGGGAAAAGCTCACAGAAATAAAGTATAATGCACTGATTCTTAAGCACTGGTACATGG